>ERZ1066122.97-NODE-97-length-98948-cov-14.774615_pt1 | contig 98948 bp, 84 predicted proteins | sample MGYA00382769_ERZ1066122 | MGnify/ENA primary metagenome ERZ1066122 (study PRJEB33369, sample SAMEA5778352) | biofilm metagenome | biome: Industrial cooling water; feature: Water cooling tower basin; material: Biofilm | place: United Arab Emirates | collected... | reverse complement strand
GATGGCGTCCTCGAAGTTGTGCCCGTACCACGGCATGAAGGCCACGGTGACGTTGCGGCCGAGCGCCAGCTGCCCCATTTCGGTGGCGGCGCCGTCGGCGAGCACTTCACCCTTGGCGACCTTCTGCCCCAGCTGCACGAGCGGCCGCTGGTTGATGGCCGTGTCCTGGTTGGTGCGCCAGTACTTCTTGAGCCGGTAGCGATCGAGCTGCCCCAAGCGGGCCAGCGGGCGGTCGCCCTCCAGCGGAACCATGTCGAAACCGGCATCGACGATGATCTCGTCGGCCGTCACGCTCGTGACCGTGCCCGCGCGGCGCGCGATGATCACCGCGCCGGAGTCCACGGCCACCGTGGCCTCGAGGCCCGTGCCCACCAGCGGCGTGGCCGGGTTGAGCAGCGGCACGGCCTGACGCTGCATGTTCGAGCCCATGAGGGCGCGATTGGCGTCGTCGTGCTCGAGGAACGGGATGAGCGCCGCGGCGATGGAGACCAGCTGCTCCGGCGCCACGTCCATGTAATCGATGTTCTCGGGCGGCTCGAGCGGCAGGTCACCTCGCTTGCGCGAGAGCACCAGCGAGTCGACGAAGGTGCCGTCCGGGTTGAGCTTCGCGTTGGCCTGCGCGATGATCGCGTCTTCTTCGCGGTTCGCGTCGAGCCACACGATCTCGCCCGTCACCCGGCTGTCCTTCACGATGCGGTACGGGGTCTCGATGAAGCCGAGATCGTTCACGCGGGCGAAGCAGGCGAGCGACGTGATGAGGCCGATGTTCGGACCTTCCGGCGTCTCGATGGGGCACATGCGGCCGTACTGCGAGTAGTGCACGTCGCGCACCTCGAAGCCGGCGCGCTCGCGCGTCAGACCGCCCGGGCCGAGGGCCGACAGACGCCGCTTGTGCGTCAGTTCGGCCAGCGGGTTGGTCTGGTCCATGAACTGCGAGAGCTGCGACGAACCGAAGAAGGCCTGGATGACCGCCGACACCGTGCGGGCGTTGACGAGGTCGTCGAGGCTGATCTTTTCCGGATCGGTGTTGATGGACATGCGCTCCTTGACCAGACGCGCCATGCGCGAGAGGCCGACGGAGAACTGGTTCGCGATCAGCTCACCCACCGAGCGGATGCGGCGATTGCCCAGCTGGTCGATGTCGTCCACATCGCCGCGGCCCTCGTGCAGTTCCACGAGCTGACGCATGATCTCCACGAAGTCTTCCTTCGTGAGGACCGTGGTGCTCATGGGCGTGTTGAGGCGCAGGCGCTGATTGATCTTGTAGCGGCCGACGCGGCCGAGGTCGTAGCGCTTGGGCGAGAAGAACAGGCGCTCCAGCGCCTGCTTGGCCGTCTCGCGGTTGGGCGCGTCGCCCGGACGGAGGAGCGCGTAGATCTGCTTGAGCGCCTCCTCCTCGTGCTTGGTCGGATCCTTGGCCAGCGTGTTCTTGATGAGCGTCGACTCGGCGCGGCCGGAGGCGACGAACACGAACACCTTCACGATGTCGGCCTTGCGGATGCGCTTGATGACCGCGTCGGTCAGCGTCGTATCCTTTTCGGCGACCACTTCACCGGTGTCCTGATCGACGACGTCGCGCGCCAGCGTGCGGCGCACTTCGCGCTCGCCGCGGTCGATCGCGTCCTGTTCGTCGCGCAGGTCGATCTGCGTGTACGAGGCGAAGACCTTGATGGTCTTCACGCCCTGACGCACGAGGCGGTTGAGCACCTCTTCCGTCAGCTCGTCGCCCTCGCGCACGAGAAGCTCGGCCTCCGAGCGCTCGCGCTCGGCCTTGGCCTTCTTGGTCTTGGGCTTCGGCGCATCGGCCGCCGTGACTTCGCCCTCGAGGGAGAGGTCTTCGGCAATGATGGCGCCCAGCACTTCGCGCTGATCGTTGCGGGTCTCACGCTTCTTGGTGAGATCGAGATCGCGCTCGGCGAAGAACAGGCGCAGAATGTCGCGGTTCTCGCCATAGCCGAAGGCGCGCAGCAGCGCCGTGGCGGGGAACTTCTTCTTCTTGTCGATGTGGACGTAGATCACGTCGTGGATGTCCACGGTGAACTCCACCCACGAGCCGCGGAAGGGAATGATCCGCGACGAGAGCAGCCGCTGGCCGTTGGGGTGCGTGCTCTCCTCGAACACGACACCGGGCGAGCGGTGGAGCTGCGAGACGATCACGCGCTCCGCGCCGTTGATGACGAAGGTGCCGAGCTCGGTGAGCAGCGGCAGTTCGCCGAGATAGACTTCCTTTTCGATGATGTTCCGGGGACGCTTGCCGTCACCGGTATCCTCGAAAATGACAAGCTGGAGGGTGGCCTTGAGCGGCGCCGAGTACGTCATGTCGCGCTCGATGCACTCGGCGACCGTGTACTTGGGCTCGCCCAGGCTGTACCGCACGAATTCCAGCGAGAAATTCTCGTGGACATCCGTGATCGGGAACAGGTCCTTGAAGACGCGCTCGAGGCCGACGTCCTCGCGCTCCTGCGAGGCGGCATCCAGTTGCAGCAGCGACTCGAAGGCGCGCGTCTGGATGTCCAGCAGGTGGGGCATGTCCATGCCCGTCTCGAGCTTCGCGAACGAGATCTGGTTCATCATATCCTTAAGGGGCTCACCCTCGTGCGGGGTGCGCGGAACCCGGAGCATCCGGAACGGAAAGCCCGGGGGCGCAAAGCGCTCCGTCCCCGACGACGCCGGTCAGCAGAAACTGACCGGCGTCCCCGGGGCGGAGCGTTCCAATGCAGAACTGCAGGAACGTCGACGTAATACCTTCGGCGGGTGCCGCGGGATTACTTGACTTCGACGACGGCGCCTTCGGCCTCGAGCTTGGCCTTGATCGCTGCCGACTCGTCCTTCGTCACGTTTTCCTTGATGGTCTTGGGCGCGCCGTCGACCAGGTCCTTGGCTTCCTTGAGGCCCAGGCCGGTGAGCTCGCGCACCACCTTGATGACCTGGATCTTCTTGGCGCCGGCATCCTTGAGGATGACGGTGAACTCGGTCTGCTCCTCGACCGCGGCCGCCGGGGCCGCCGCGCCGCCGCCGCCGCCCGCCGCCACCGCGGCGATGGTGACGTTGAACTTCTCCTTGAACGCCTCGATCAGCTCGGACAGCTCGATCACGCTCATGGCGCCGATCGCGTCGAGAATTTCGTCCTTGCTCAGGGTCGTGTTGGCCATGATGGTACTCTCCGTATGTCTCCCCCAGGATGCCTGGGGCGTGTAGTCAGGGTAGCCTTGCGGCGAACGCCTGGGGATCTCAGTTGGAGCCTTCGAGCTGCGCCTTGCGGGCGTCGAGGGCGAGGGCGAACATCATCGGGATGCTGTTGAGGTAGCCGGCGAACATCGAGAGGGCTTCCTCGCGCGTGGGCAGGGTGGCCAACTTCTTGACCATTGCCTCGTCCACGGCGTTGCCTTCGTAAATGCCGCCCTTCACCGCGGGCTTCGAGTCGTTCTCCTTCGCAAAGTCGGAGAGGACCTTCGCCGCCGTGATGGCATCCTGCGCCACGACGACCCCTGTGGGGCCGCTGAGACGCGTGCCCGCCAGGCCCGCTTCGTTCACCGCGCGGAGCGCCAGCGTGTTCTTGATCACGACGTATTCCACGCCCGCCTTCTTCAGGCGGCGACGCAGATCCGTCATGCGCTTCACGTTCAACCCCGTGAAGTCGGTGTAGTACAGCGCCTGCGCGCCGTTGAGCTTTGCCACCAGCCCATCGACAAGGAGCTGCTTCTGAGGCTTCTTGGCCTTCGTCTTGGCTTTCATGGGTGCGTCTCCCTCTTACCGGTACGGCGTGGTGTCGATGGTGACGCCCGGCCCCATGGAGCTGGAGATCGCGACGTTCCGGATGTACACGCCCTTGGCCGCGGACGGCTTCGAGCGCACGATGGTGTCCATCAAGGCCGAGACGTTGCTTTCGAGCTGCTCGGGCGTGAACGACACCTTGCCGACCGGAGCGTGCACGTTGCCGCCCTTGTCAACACGGAACTCGATCTTGCCGCCCTTCGACTCGCGCACCGCCTTGCCCACGTCGAACGTGACCGTGCCCGCCTTCGGGTTCGGCATGAGACCGCGCGGACCGAGGACGCGGCCGAGCTGGCCGATCTGTCCCATCTGGTCCGGCGTGGCGATCATGACGTCGAAATCGAGCCAGCCGTCCTTGATCTTGGCCAGGAATTCCGTGCCCACATAGTCGGCACCGGCTTCCTGCGCTTCCTGGATCTTGGCACCGGCGCAGATGACCAGCACGCGCATCGTCTTGCCCGTACCGGCCGGCAGCACCACCGTCCCGCGCACCACCTGATCGGCGTGACGCGGATCGACGCCGAGGCGCACCGCCAGTTCGACCGTTTCGTCGAACTTCGCGAACGCCATGCCCTTCACCAGCGAAATCGCTTCCTTGACCTCATAGGCCTTCGCCTGGTCGCGCCGCTCACTCGCGGCGCGGAACTTCTTGCCATGCGTCTTCATGAGGCTCAGTCCTTCACCGTGATGCCCATGGAACGCGCCGCGCCGGCGATCATCGCCACCGCAGACTCCATGCTGTCACAGTTGAGATCCGGCATCTTCGTGGTCGCAATCTTCTCGAGCTGCGCCCGCGTGATGCTTCCCACCTTGTTCTTGTTCGGCTGACCCGAGCCCTTCTCCACGCCGATCTCCTTCTTGATGAGCTCCGCCGCCGGCGGAGTCTTCAGAATGAAGGTGAACGACTTGTCCGCGTAGATCGTGACCTCGACGGGGATGATCATATCCCCGCCCTGCGTGCGAGCGTTGAACTCCTTGCAGAACCCCATGATGTTGATACCCTGGGGACCGAGGGCCGTACCTACCGGGGGCGCCGGGTTCGCCTTGCCTGCAGGAATCTGCAGCTTGACGAATCCAGTGACCTTCTTGGCCATGCTACATCCTCATCGCGAGTTCCGCCGTGGGACCATCCCACGCCGGTCTGGCTACCACATTGTTTTGCGTCGGGTGGTGACGACGTCCTGCCGCAGGTTGAAGAAAACCCCAAACCCGCCACTCAAACTCAGAACTCGAAACCGATCAGTTCCGGGTTGTGAGTTCGGGTATCAAGTCATGAGGAAACCCACGACCCGATACCCTGAGCATCCATCAGTAACCGCGGAGCTGCAGGTAATCGAGTTCCACGCTCGTCGGCCGCCCGAAGAGGCTCACCGACACGCGCACCTTGCCCTTGTCGGGCAGGATTTCCTCGACCGTGCCATTGAAGTCGGCGAACGGGCCCTCGGTGATTGCCACCGCCTGCCCCACGAGGAACGGAATCTCCTCACGCACCGGCGCTTCGTCGGCCGGATCCGCCTGCCCGAGCAAACGACGCACTTCGTCGTCGCGCAGCGGCATCGGATCCCGGTCCTTCCCCACAAACTTGATGACACCCTGGATCGCATTGATCTCGTGCAGCGTATCCTGCGACGCGACCATCTCCACGAGCACGTAGCCCGGGAAAATCTTGCGCTCCACGTTGACCTTCTTGCCGTTCTTGATCTCGACCACTTCCTGCGTCGGCACGAGCGCCTGACGGATCAGGCGATCCTCGGGCGTTGCCGGATCCGTGTCGATCTTTCGCTGGATCAGGCGCTGCACCTTGTTCTCATGCCCAGACGTGGTCTGGATGGCATACCACCGGTGCTCGAGCATCGACACGGTCATGATGGGCTCAGCCGACCAGCATGGCAGGCAGGCGCACCAGGAGGAACTGGAGCGCCACGTCCACGAGTCCGATCACCGCGCCCAGCAACAGCACGAAGACGATGATCTGCACCGTCGCCGACTGCAGCTGCGCCCGGTCCGGCCACGTCACCTTCTTCATCTCGGCGACCACGTCGTGATAGAACGTGACCATCCGCGACCCGAGCCCTGCGCGCGTCACCTCGACGGGAGCGGTCATGGTTTACTTGGTTTCCTTATGCAGCTGATGCTTGTTGCAGCGCGGGCAGTACTTCTTCCACTCCACGCGCTCCGGATGAAGACGCTTGTTCTTCATCGTGAAGTAATTCCGGTTCTTGCACTCGGTGCACCCGAGGATGATCTTCTCGCGCGGCATGTGGCGGCTCCGTGCTGCTCGGCGGTGTTGCCAGTAGGGGCAGGGCGCGCTCAGCGAACGTCGCGACGCCGTGCCGATGTTGCGTATCAGTGTGCTGCTGCGTAGTCCTGCTGAGCCCTGCAATGCCGATATGCATCGGCATCCCCACGCCGCCACGGCGACCGGCTCGACAGGACTTCCTGCAACGAGCCACTGCCGGCCTTGGCGGAACGGGGTGAGCCTTGCAACGTAGCAGGCCCCGGATCCACCCGCAAGTCACGGGCCCGTCTTGTCCACACGCCGCCCGCCCATTCCGCAAGTGTCAGCGCCGCGCCAACTTACCGGAATGCCAGGCGCACCGAACCGCACCCGAATTTTCCCGCAACCCTCGGGGGCATGACCCGGGGTCCGGGCTTCGCGTCCCTCCGGCCCCTCGCCGCCTGGCTGGTCATTCTGCCCACCCTCGCGCTCGCCATTGGCTCCGGCGTGGCGCTCTTTCTCTGGCTGCTCGACCTGGTCACCCGCTGGCAGTGGCAGACGCCGACCCTGCTCTTCCTGCTGCCCCTGACCGGCCTCCTCAGCCACGTCCTCTACGCCAAGGTCGGGGGACGGGCCGGCGAGGGGAACGCCCTGCTCTTCCGCGAGCTCCTCACACCCCGGGACGGTGTGCCGCTGCGCATGGCCCCCCTCGTGCTGCTGGGGACCCTGCTCACCCATCTGGGTGGCGGATCGGCCGGTCGCGAGGGCACCGCAATCCAGATCGGCGGCAGTCTGGCCTCCACGCTGGACCGCTGGGGGAGCCGGCTGAGCCCTTCACGTTGGACGCCCGGCGAAGACGAGCAGCGTCGGCTGCTGCGCTGCGGGCTGGCCGCCGGTTTTGGCGCCGTGTTCGGCACCCCCTTGGCCGGGGCCCTCTTTGCCCTCGAAGTGCTGCGGTCTCCGCGGCCTACAGGGCGGCAGGCCCTGAGCGGCCTGCTGGTCTGTCTCGTCGCGGCGCTGGGGGCCGACGCGGTGACGCTGAGCTGGGGCATCACCCACACCGCCTACCCCCAGCTCAGTCGCAGCGCCCTGGCCATCGGCCCGGCCGATCCGCGCCTTTTCGCCAAGGTGATGCTCGCCGCGCTCGGTTTCGGCGCAGCCGGCGTGCTGTTCGCGGCCGCCACCCGGATGGTCGACCGGCAGCTCCGTCTCCACGTGACCCGCCGCTGGCTGCATCCCGTGCTCGGCAGCCTCGTGGTCAGCGCCGCGGTCCTGCTGCTCGGCACCCGCGACTATCTGGGTCTGGGTGTGGTGCCGCCACCCAACGGTGCCGTCAGCATTGTCTCGAGTTTTGACGCAGACGCGGCCATTCCTGGCTGGGCCGCGTTCGCCAAGCTGGGATTCACCGCCGTCACCGTGGGCAGTGGGTTCAAGGGCGGCGAAGTGACGCCTCTGTTCTTTGTGGGTTCAACGTTGGGCCACACCGTGGGGCATCTGCTGCAGGCACCTGTCGCGCTGTTCGCGGCCCTCGGCTTCGTGGCGGTCTTTGCGGCCGCCACCAAGACGCCGCTCGCCTGCACCATCATGGGGCTCGAATTGTTCGGCGGAGAGATGGCGCTCTATCTCGCCGTGGCCTGCTTCACGGCATGGGCGGTGTCCGGGCGACTCGGCATCTACGCACGGCCTGATGAACGACAGACCGGGAACGGGACTTCTCCAAGGTAGCGTCATTCGACCGCATCGGTATGTCCTTGTCCGCAGCACTCATGCACACCCATACGTTCGGCCTTGAAACCTTCGGCGATGTGACCCGCGACTCCGCGGGACATCCCCTGCCCCACGCACGCGTCATTCGCGACGTCGTGGAAGAAGCCGTGTTGGCGGAAGCCTCCGGCGTGGATCACTTCGGCATCGGTGAACATCATCGCGCTGACTTTGCCGTCAGCAGCCCGGAAATGGTGCTCGCCACCATCGCCGGTCGCACGTCGCGCATCACGCTCGGTTCCGCGGTCACGGTGCTGAGCTCTGATGATCCGGTGCGCGTGTTCCAGCGCTTCTCCACGCTCAATGCCACGTCCAACGGACGCGCCGAAGTGGTGCTGGGGCGCGGTTCCTTCACCGAATCGTTTCCGCTCTTCGGCTTTCCGCTCGAGCAGTACGAGACACTCTTCGAGGAGCGGCTCGAGTTGTATGCCGCCATTCTCGAAAGCGATCGCAGCATGCTGCCGGTCAGCTGGCAGGGCAGCACGCGGGCGCCACTCGATCGGCAGCGGGTGTTTCCCAGCACCGAGACCGGGTCGCTCAGCACGTGGATTGGTGTGGGCGGCAGCCCGCAGTCGGTGGTGCGCGCGGCCACCTACGGCTTTCCGCTGATGCTGGCCATCATCGGTGGCGATCCGCGACGTTTTGCGCCCTTCGTGCGCCTCTATCGGCAAACGCTGGCGCAGCTCGGCAAGGATGCACTGCCCATCGGCATTCACTCGCATGGCTGCATCGCGGAAAGCGATCGTGAGGCGCAGGAGGCGCTGTGGCCGGCGTGGCGCGAAATGCGCGATCGCATTGGCCGCGAGCGCGGCTGGCCACCTACTAGCGAGCGTGAATTCCATCACGAGATCGAGGCGGGCTCGCTGTATGTGGGTGCGCCCGATACGGTCGCACGTCGCATTGCCGACACCGTGCTCGCGATGGGCGTGCAGCGCTTCGACATGAAGTACAGTGCGGGCCCGCTCTCGCACGAGCACATGCGACGCAGCATTGCCCTCTACGGCACCGAGGTCATCCCGCGGGTGCGCGCACATCTCGAGGCGGCGCAGCAGGGCACGGACGCGACAGCGTCACCATCGCCCGCTGCAGCCCGCGCGAGCAACGCGGGTCTCGCGCTGCCGCTCGTCGGCTAGCGCGAGTCGGTTAACGCGAATCGATCAGCGCGAGTCGGCTACGCCGATTCGGCCAGGGCCGCCAGCAATTCATCGGCCGCCGCCCGGCCAGCACGATTGGCGCCAATCGTGCTGGCCGAGGGGCCGTAGCCAACCAGGTGAATGCGATGGTCGCGTTCAACGCGTGTGGCCAGTCGTCCACCCATGACAATGCCCCCACCGGGTTCGCGGAGATCCAGCGCGTCCAGGTGATCGAGCGCCGAGCGGAAGCCGGTGCACCAGAGAATCACATCGGCGTCGAGTGTCGTCCCGTCATCCCAGGCCACACCGGTTGACGTAATGCGCGAGAACATCGGGCGTCGCTCCAGCACGCCCTGCGCACGCATGCGCTCCACCGCCGGCGTAACCGGCAGGCCGGTGACCGACACCACGGAGCGCGGTGGCAGACCCGCGCGCACGCGCTCGTCCACCAGCTTCACGGCCTTGCTGCCGGCCACATCATCGAACGGCCCTTCGCGAAATTCCGGCACGCGCCGCGTGACCCAGGTGGTGCGCGTCACCTGGGAGATTTCGTCGAGCAGCTGCAACGCCGAAATGCCGGCGCCCACGATGATGACATGCTGGTCGCGAAACGCTTCGGCGTTCTCGTAGTCCCGCGTGTGCAGGGTGCGACCGCCGAAGTCCTCCGCGCCGGGCACGACCGGAATGTTGGGACGGGTCCAGGTGCCGGTGGCGTTCACCAGTCCGCGCGCCGACACCTCCCCGCGATCGGTGCGGAGCAGGAAGCCCGTCTCGTGCCGCTCCACCTGCGAAACGACGACCGGTCGGTACACGGGCAAGCCGAAGCGTCGCTCGTATTCCGCGAAGTAGCGGGGCACGGCGTCGCGCGCGCGCACCGTTTCCGTGTCGGACGGCAATCCGAGCGCGTCCTGAAAGGCCAGACCCGGCAGGTCGTGCAGGCGGTTGATGGTACGCAGCGTGAGGGAAGGCCAGCGATGCTGCCAGGCCCCGCCGGGGCCGCCTTCCTGATCGAAGACGAGATACTGGCGCACCGGCGCGAGGCCGCGCTGCGCCAGATGCCAGGCCGTGGACAGCCCCGCCTGGCCAGCGCCAATGACCACAATGTCCGTGCGTAGGCGTGGGCCGATGGCCATGCGTGGCGGGCGCGGAGAGGCGGACCTTGGAAACGACAAACCCCTCCGCCACGGTGCGTGGAGAGGGGCTGCGCTGAAAGAGCTCACGACCGGGATCGAACCGGTGACCTCATCCTTACCAAGGATGTGCTCTGCCGACTGAGCTACGTGAGCGGCCTGCTCCGGCCCCAGAAAGGGCCAGATGGACAGGATAATCGATCAGGCCGACCCGTTCAAGGCGGAACGGTCGTCGGCCGCCCGTGGGGTGCCCTCCGCATCTGCAGCCTGCTGCCGGGCGCGCTTGTCCGCATACATGGCCTCATCGGCCAGACGATGCAGGGTGGCCATGGAGGCGGGGTACTCGGGCAACCAGGTGGCCGATCCCACGCTTGCCTTGAGTGCGTAGGCGCGGTCCGGCTCCCCGTTGCGTCGCTCCAGCGCGGCATCGAGGCGCGCGCGGAACGTGCTCACAAAGCGTTCGCTGGTGCCAGTGAGCAGCACGGCAAACTCGTCGCCACCCAGCCGGCCCACGAGATCGGAATCACGCGCAAGATCGCGCAGTATGTCGGCCATTTCCGTGAGCGCCGCGTCGCCGGCGTCGTGCCCCAGGGTATCGTTGATGCCCTTGAAGGCATCGAGATCGAGCACGAGCAGGGTGAACGGCGTGAAGCTGCGCTGGGCCAGTGCCAGATGCTGCCGGCAGGCCTCGGCAAAACCACGGCGATTCAGCAGCTGTGTGAGCGGGTCGTGCAGGGCCAGACGCTGCAACTGTTCCTGCGCCTCGGCCAGTTCACGCACGGCGCTGCGCAGTTCGATTTCCGCCGTGGCGGCGCGGGCCAGGTCCTCGAGAATCTCCACCACCTCGGGCGTCCAATGCACCGGCACCGTGTTCACCGCGCAGACGGCGCCCAGACACTCCCCACTGCTGTTCCGCAACGGGACACCAGCGTAGGCCGCCACATCCAGTTCGGTGTGTGCCCGGTTGTGGCGCAAATGCGGCTCCGCGGCCACGTCATCCACTATGAGCGCGGCGTTCTGCCCGGCCACGTACTGACAGAACGAATAACTGAGTGGCGTGCCACGCTGGGCGCCGGCCCAGTTGTCGAGTCCATAGAGACCGGGAAAGTGCTGCGCCTCGGTGTCCACGAGCGTCACAAGAGCCGAAGGCACGCCCAGCACCCGCGCTGTCAGTCGGGCCAGACGATCGAGGACTTCACTTTGTGTGCCCGGGTCGAGCAGACCCGTGGCCCGCAGGGCGGCAAGCCGCGCCGGACTCGCCAGGCGCTGCTGCAGCTCATCGGGATCCATGCCCTGAAAGGGCCCGGTGGAAAATGACGTGATCACACCGGTGGAGTATCGGCACCCGCAGGTGCGACTGGAATGGGCGTCCAATTCTGATACGGCACATGCGGCGCGCCGCGAAACGCACACGGCCACCCCCGAAACGGAGGTGGCCGTGTTTGGTCTCATGCGATTGTTCCAGAGCGGGAGACGGGGCTCGAACCCGCGACATCAAGCTTGGAAGGCTTGCGCTCTACCAGCTGAGCTACTCCCGCATACGCTACCCGGTCGCGGGGACCGGTCCTGCAACTGCCAGTGGTGGGGGAAGGATTCGAACCTTCGAAGGCTTGCGCCGTCAGATTTACAGTCTGATCTCGTTGGCCACTTGAGTACCCCACCGTGCCTGCGCCGGCATCGCGCCCCGACCTGCTGAGCCGCGGCATGCCGGGCAAGAGCTGACGAGGGGGCTCGAACCCCTGACCTGCTGATTACAAATCAGCTGCTCTACCAACTGAGCTACGTCAGCAGAAAGGACCCGAACCCGCCGGAGTCACCAAGCATAACGGCTCAGTGGGCTCGGCGGTAGTGACCCGCGGGCCACACACGGGACTGCCCGCCGGTGAGGCTACAGGCAGTCCCGGACGGGCGTCTCGCCGAGGCTAGCCCTTGCGCCAGCGCGTGCCGCTGGGGCCATCCTCGATGAGGATGCCGCGCGCCGACAGTTCGGCCCGCACGGCGTCGGCCGCCGCAAAATCCCGGCGATCACGCGCGTCACGCCGCGCCGCCAGGCGCTCCTCCACCCAGGCGGCCAGCTCGGCGTCGGTTTCCTGCTCGGGCACCAGATCGAGCACGCCGTCCATGAGCCGGAAGGCCGCGCGCGCGCGCTCGAGAGCGGCCAGGTCGCTGCCACCCAGATCCAGCTCCCGATTGGCCTCGGTGATGAACGTGAACAGGGCGGCCATGGCCTCGGGCGCGTTCAGGTCGTCGAACAGGGCCTCGAGAAACGCCTGCTCCGCCCGCGTGGCGGCATCAGCCAGTGCCGGCGTACCGCCCGTGGCCTCGGCCAGCCGCCGCGCGAACGTGCCAACCCGGTTGACCGCCGCGCGCGACTGCTCGAGCGAGTCCTCACCGAGGTTGAGCTGCTTGCGGTAGTGCGCGCTGAACACGAAGTGCCGGTACGCGGTGCCGCTGATGCCCTGCTCACGCATGCCGACGACGTTGGTGACGTTGCCCACGCGCTTGGCCATCTTGGCACCGTCGGTGAGCAGGAACTCACCGTGGCACCAGCAGCGCGCGAACTGCTGACCGGTGGCGGCCTCACTCTGCGCGATCTCATCCTCGTGATGCGGGAAGATGAGATCGATACCGCCTGCATGCAGATCGAAGGTTTCGCCCAGATACTTCATGGCCATGGCCGAGCATTCGAGATGCCAGCCGGGTCGTCCGCGGCCCCAGGGCGAATCCCAGGCCGCGCCGGTGGCCTCGTCCTCGGGCTTTGCGGCCTTCCAGAGGGCAAAGTCCTGCGCGTTCTCCTTGGCGTAGTCGTCCTGCGCCACGCGCGCGCCGCTCTTGAGCTCGCGCTTCTCGAGTTGCGAGAGCTTGCCGTAGTCGGGGAAGCGATCGATGGCGAAGTACACCGACCCGTCTTCGGCGATGTAGGCCACGTCGTTGGCCACCAGGCGCTCCACCAGCGCGATCATCTCGGGGATGTGCTCGGTGGCCTTGGGATAGCGCTCGGCGTCTTCAATGCGCAGGTAGCGACGATCCTGATGAAACAGTGCCGTGAACGGCTCGGTGACCTCGAGAATGTGCTGCCCCTCGGCCGCCGCCTTGCGGATGATCTTGTCATCCACGTCGGTGAGGTTCATGACCTGCTCCACCTGCCAGCCGGCGAGGCGGAAGGTGCGCCGCAGCAGATCTTCGAAAAGGAAGGTGCGGAAGTTGCCCAGATGCGCCGGGTTGTAGACGGTCGGTCCACACGTGTACATGCGCACCGTATGACCATCGGCAGGCGCAAACGGCTCAACGCGACGCGTGAGCGTGTTGTACAGGCGGAACTCGGGCATGGGATGCAGGGCAAACGAGGGGGAACGGCGGTGCGACGCACCGACCCTCCGGTTCAGCGCTCTGGATACGCGGCCGGAGGCATGGAGAAGTGTAAGGTGTCCACCCGTCCATGGTGAAGCCGCAACGCACGCAATCCGGTGTCAGGCTCTTGCCCTGCTGCGGCAGATGTCGCCATGGCGGCTATATGCTCTCGAATGCGGTCTGCCCGCGCGGGCGCCTTGGCCATGCCGCCGCCGCACGGCGGCGCGAGCAAGGGTGCCATGTGGCCATCGGCGGGCGCGAGCACCACCACTGCCCCACCGGCCTGCCGCGTAGCCGCCGCCCATTGGCGCCAGGCCTGTCGTTCAGCGGACGATGCCGCACCGTCTCGTGACGCCCTGAGCAGGTGGACGACGGGTGCCGGCCCCGCCGCTTCCGGTGCCGACTGCGCGGGCCCTGATGCGTCACGCCAGCCGTCGCGAATGTCGTCGGCCAGCACCCTGCGAATGCTGGTCCGCCGCAGGCGAACCCCGGGCGCCGTGTGTCGCAGGCCCTGCCACCAGCGCGTCTGCACGAGGCGCGGTTCGCCCTCGAGGGCGGCCAGCAGCACCCGTGCCCCCGCCGGATCGGAGTGATAGACGAACACGCAGTCGCCCGGGCTCACACAGAGATCCACGCGATCGAGCAGTCGCACCATCACATGGCAGGATGGATGGACGGTGGGCGCGAGGCCGGCCTGCCATTCGGCGGTCACCTCGTGCAGCGCGAGCAGGGGATGGAAACGAAGTCGGGAGCGCATGTCCCATGCTAGGACATGCGCTCCCGACCTGTTGCACCGTTTGCTTGCGCGTTGTGCCTTACGAACGCGGGTTGATCTGCCCCAGCTGCTCGATTTCGGCAATGAGATCGGCTTCGCTGGTTTTCTGCTGCTCGGTGCTCGCGGGCAGCTGAGCAGGCGCTTCTGCCGCCTTGGCCGGCGTTTCGGCCGGCGCGGCACCTGCCGCAAGCTGCTTGGACGCCGCCGGCGTGCCGGCGGCCAGCATGCCCATGCGCTGCTTGAGCGCCATGAGCTGCATATCCGCGCTCGCTCCACCACCGGCACGTTCGAGCTGCTTGAACTCGCTGGCCAGACGATCGCCGCTGAACTCCTCGTCGATTTCCTGGGCCGCCTGCAGCTGCCGCTCGTTGGTGGTGATTTTTTCTTCCATGCGGGCGAAGGCCTCGAAGGCCGAGTTCTCCGAAAGCCCCGACATGGTCTGCGAGATGCGCGCCTGCGCCTCCGCGCGGCGCTGCCTCGCGAGCAGCAGGTTCTTCTTGCGCTTGGCCTCTTCGATCTTGTCGTTGAGGTCGCGCAGCGACTGCTTGAGCTTCTCGGTCTCGATCTTGTGCGCTTCCCACGTGGTGGCGAGCGCCTGCCCGTGTTCGAGGTGCTCCTGTCCGCGCATGAGCGCCTGCTTGGCGAGGTCGTCACGCCCTTCCTGCACGGCCAGCATGGCGCGCTTCTCCCAGTCGTCGGCGAGCTTGAACTCGGCGTCGGCCTGGTCCTTGAGTCGCTTCTCGTCGGCAATGGCGGCGGCCACCTGCTGCTTGGCCTTGGCCAGCTGGTTGCGCATGTCGACGATGATCTGATTGAGCATCTTCTCGGGGTTTTCCGCCGAGGAGATGAGGTCATTCAGGTTCGACTTGATGAGCGTCGAGAGACGGTCGAAGATTCCCATGGATCAGCGGGCCTCGCGGAAGGCGGCAAGCTCACGCAGGTGTGTGGTGAGCGACAGGGTCATGCTTTCGAACGACGCGAGGAACTCTTCGAAGTCCAGGTGCGCGAGTTCGAGGGCCTCGGTGAGCACGACGGCATCGCCGTCGAGACCATAGGCGCCGTGCAGCAGATCGGTGGCGTTGAGTTCGAGCAGGCGCTTGTTGAGCGCGGCCGCCTCGGCCGCGTCAGTAGGCAGCGGCATGACCTTCACGCGCAGCAGCACCACCGGCGGATTGTGTGTGACCACCACATCGAAATCGAGCGCACCGCCGGGTTTGACCACCCACAGGCCGGGCTCCACTTCTTCGTGAGAGGCGCCATCGGCACTCAGGCGGTCGAGAAAGGCTTCAATGTCTTCGCGCGTGACCATGTACGGTTCCCTGTGGGTTGCGGATGCGGGGCCCTACGGGAGGCAGTGGTGGTTCGTTTCGACACACATGGGGGAATGTAGCCTCACGGGCAGCGACCGGAATACAATGGGGCCCCCTTGCCCTCGTTGGTGAACAGCAGGCGGCCGTCTGGCAGCCAGGCAATGGCCTCGGCGTTGCGCTCCCGCACGGGGAGCGCGCAGCGGGCGTAGCGCAGTCCCGGCCGGCCGGACTCCGGGTGCAAACGGAAGACCTGGATGGCTCCGTAGGTCAGCACCGCCAGACGCCGGCTGCCGTCGGCCCGTGGCGGCGACACGGCCGCGTCGGTGACCCAGTCGCGTGAATCGCCCTTCTGGGGAACGATGGGCAGGGAATCCACCAAATCGGCGACGGTGGGGCCCGGGACATTGCCGGCCCAGACCGCCGCCGGCAGACGATACACCCGCACCGGCCGTGCCGCGCCGGCCGCACCGCGCGCCGGTCGCTTGCTGATCAGCCACACCGAGGTGTCAGGCGCCACGTAGATGGCTTCGATATCCTGCGGACCATCCGGCAGGCGGAACGCGAGCCGCGCGGCGGTGGCGCTGTTCACTTCACGTACGCCCGGCTCCAGCACGCGCCACACGGTCAGCACCGGCCGCTTCGCGCTGTTGTCGCCGACATCGGCGATGTACAGGCATCTGCCCTCCGGGCAGGGCCCCGAGGCCATGGCCTCCCAGTCGGTGTTGGTGGCGCCCCGCACGCGCACGCGGCCCACCACACGGCCGGTGCTGTCCACGGCGTAGAGTCGCGCCTCATTGCCACTGTCGTTGTGTGTCCAGAACAGCAGACTGTCACCCGCCATGGGGGCCATGCCGCTGGACTCATCCACCTCGCGGTCGTCGAAGCGTCCCGCGCGTGTCACATCACGCAGCCACACCGTTTCATCGTCGCTGCGCACCGCGTCACGCTTCTCCTCCGCCCGGGCGCGACAGCCCGACAGACCCTGCAACGCGCACAGCACCAGGCCGGCCACGACCGCGCGATATGCGAACGCAGTATTCATGCGCGCACGACGGGCGGCGCCGTTCATCCACCCGAGCGCTTGAGTTCGTACAGCCGCTCACGCGCGAGACGCCGACCCGTGGGTGTTGCGGCCAGACCGCCGCCCGCCGTTTCGCGATAGCGCACATCCATGCTGGCGCCGATCTCACCCATGGTGTCGATGACCTCGTCGGCCGGAATGGCAAACTCGATGCCGGCCATGGCCATCTCGATGGCGGCCAGCGCAATGGCCGCTCCGGTGGCGTTGCGGAACACGCAGGGCAGTTCCACGAGGCCGCCCAGCGGATCGCACACGAGGCCGAGCGTGCCTTGCTGGGCCAAGGCCGTGGCATGTCCCACCTGACGCGGCGTGCCACCCAGCATCTCCACGGCGGCGCCAGCCGCCATGCCCGCGGCCGCACCCGTTTCCGCCTGACACCCGCCTTCAGCGCCGGACAGCGATGCGCGCTCGGCCACGACGGCGCCAATGAGCCCCGCAGTGGCCAGCGCATCGATGACGCGTTCGTCGTCGATGCCACGTGCAGCCGCAAGTCCCGTGAGCACGGCGGGCAGCACCCCCGCACCACCGGCGGTCGGCGCAGCCACGATCACTCCCATGGCCGCATTGACTTCCTGCACCGCCAGCGCGCGCGCGAGTACATCGCGGAACGGCGTACCGGCCAAGGGGCCCGCAGGGCCCGTGCGCAACTTGGCGGCGTCACCGCCGACGAGTTCCGACGTGGACCGCAGATCACCCACCAGACCGCGATCGACCGCCTCGCGCATGACCACCAGCGCGCGCCGCAGCGCATCGCGGATTTCCGACACGGGACGCCCCTGATCCTGCGCTTCCGCCGCCAGCGCCACGGCCGACAGCGTCGTGCCCTGCGCCTCGGCGTCGCGAATGGCTTCTGCCAGACTCTTGTACATCAGGCACTCACCTTGTCGAGACGGAAGGCCCAGGTCACCCAGGGCAGCGCACGAATGGCATCACGCACGGATTCATCGGGCTGATCATCCACCTCAATGACCATGAAGGCATCACCACCGCGCGCTTTGCGCGAAAGCTTGAGTGTGGCAATGTTGCAGTTCGCGTCGGCCAGCAGCCCCGCAATGCGCGCCACCGAGCCCTTCACGTCGTTGGCCACCAGCACGATGGTGTGCAGGTTGCCCGACACTTCCACGGGATAGCCATCGATGTCGGTGACCAGCACCCGCCCTGCACCGAGCGAGGCGCCGGTCATCTGCGACTTGCGGTCACCACGCTCGAGCGTGATGCGCACGGTGTTGGGGTGCGCGTCGTCGCCGAGCGAGGTCTTCTCGAACTGATAGTCGAGCCCCTCGCGCTCCATGATCTCGAGCGCGGTGCGCAGCCGCTCGTCGTCCGGACGAAAGCCCATGAGGCCACCGACCAGGGCCTTGTCGGTGCCATGGCCCTCGCCGGTGCGCGCAAAGCTGCCGTGCAGTTCAATGCGGGCGCGTTCGGGGGTGCCGCCCACCAGGCAGCGGGCGAGCAGGCCGAGGCGACAGGCCCCGGCCGTGTGACTGGAACTCGGCCCCACCATGACGGGGCCAATGATGTCGAGCAGGGAGACCACAGGGCGCGGGGGTGAGAGGTACGGGGTGGTCCCTGAAGCCTACCCCCGCGAGGCTCAGCGGAGCAATGGCTTGAGGTACTGTCCCGTGTGGCTTTCCCGCACCTTCACCACCTGCTCCGGTGTGCCCTGGGCGACGATGGTGCCGCCGCGCACACCACCTTCGGGGCCCATGTCCACAATCCAGTCGGCGGTCTTGATGACGTCGAGATTGTGCTCGATGACCAGCACGGTGTTGCCACGATCGACGAGCTTGTGCAGGACGTCGAGCAGCACCCGCACGTCTTCGAAGTGGAGACCGGTCGTGGGCTCATCGAGGATGTACAACGTGCGGCCGGTGTCCCGCTTGGACAGCTCGGTGGCCAGCTTGACGCGCTGCGCCTCACCACCCGAGAGCGTGGTGGCGCTCTGGCCAAGATGGATGTAGCCCAGGCCCACGTCACGCAGCGTTTCGAGCTTCTGCACGATGCGCGGCTGATTCTCGAACACGCCGCAGGCATCCTCCACCGTGAGGTCGAGCACCTCGGCAATGCTCAGGCCGCGGAAGCGCACTTCGAGTGTTTCGCGATTGAAGCGCTTGCCCTTGCACACATCACAGGGCACAAACACGTCGGGCAGGAAGTGCATCTCGATCTTCACCAGGCCGTCGCCCTGACAGGCTTCGCAGCGTCCGCCCTTCACGTTGAACGAGAAGCGTCCCGGTCCGTAGCCGCGGATCTTGGCCTCCGGCAGTTCGGCAAACAGCTCGCGCACCGGCGTGAACACGCCGGTGTAGGTGGCGGGATTGGAGCGTGGCGTGCGACCGATGGGGCTCTGGTCGATGTCGATGATCTTGTCGAGATGATCGAGCCCGGTGATGCGCGAATGCGCGCCCGGAATGACACGCGCCCGGAAGAAGTGCCGCGAGAGCGACTTCTGCAGAATGTCGGTGACGAGTGTGGACTTGCCGCTGCCCGAGACGCCCGTGACCGCGACGAAGAGTCCCAGCGGGAATTCAGCCGTGACGTCCTTGAGATTGTGTTCGCGCGCGCCGTGCACCGTGAGCACACGCTCCGCATTGCGCAGACGGCGCTTGGGCGGCACCTCGATGCGACGTGCACCGCTCAGGTAGCCGCCCGTGATGGATGCGGGGTTGGCGAGGATGTCGGTGATGGTGCCTTCGGCAATGACCGCCCCACCATGCTTGCCCGCCCCGGGCCCGAGGTCGATGACATGATCGGCCTCACGAATGGTTTCCTCGTCGTGCTCCACCACGATGACCGTGTTGCCCAGGTCACGCAGCTGCTTGAGCGTGGTGAGCAGGCGGCCGTTGTCGCGCTGGTGCAGGCCGATGCTGGGCTCGTCGAGGATGTAGAGCACCCCCACGAGACGCGAGCCGATTTGCGTGGCGAGACGAATGCGCTGCGCCTCACCGCCCGACAGGGATTCGGCGCTGCGATTGAGCGTGAGGTAGTCGAGTCCCACGTCCACGAGAAAGCGCAGGCGTTCCCGCACTTCCTTGAGGATGGGACCGGCGATGCCGGGATCGAGACCCGGATGTCCCGGGCGACGCAGCGGCACGCTGTCGAAGAACGTGAGCGCGTCGCCCACGCTGCGCTCCACCACCGCGCCAAGGTTTTCACCGTGCACGGTGACCGCGAGCGATTCGGGACGCAGACGCCGGCCTTCGCAGGACGGGCATGGCGCCGCCACCATGTACTGTTCGAGTTCGAGCCGCACGGCATCGGAGCTGGTTTCGTCGTAGCGGCGCTGCACGTGCGTGACGATGCCCTCCCAGGTGCCTTCCGCGCCCTTGGCGGTCTTGGCGGCGGTCTTGACCGCCTTGCGCACCCCACGGCGGGCACCGGGCGTCGCACCGGCCACGCCATGCAGCAGTTGCTGCCGCACGCTGGCCGAGAGCTTGCCCCAGGGCGCATTCAGGTCGAAGCCGATCTGCTTGGCGAGGCCCGGCAGAATGACCTTGCGCAGATAGCCATCCGGCTCGCCCCAAGGCAGCACCACGCCCTCCAGAATGGAGATCGACGGATCGCCGAGTACGAGGTCCTCGCTCACGCTGCGCGTGGTGCCGAGACCGCTGCAGGTCTCACAGGCGCCGAAGGGCGAGTTGAACGAGAAGTGGCGCGGCTCGAGCTCCGGCATGGAAATGCCGCAGTTGGGGCAGCCATAGCGCTCCGAGAACATTTCGGTCGTGGGTGTGGCCCCGTCGTAGCGGAGCACTTCCACGAGTCCTTCGGCCAGGCGCAGCGCCGTCTCCACGGAGTCCGTGATGCGTCCGCGGTCTTCCGTGCGTACGACAAGCCGGTCGACCACCACCGAGATGGAGTGATTGAGTCGCTTGTTCAGCTTCGGCGGATCGGCCAGTTCAATGAGCTCGCCATCCACCACGGCGCGCACAAAGCCCTGCTTGCGGGCGTTCTCGAAGAGCTCGCGGAATTCACCCTTGCGCTCCTGCACCAGCGGGGCGCGAATCTCGAGGCGTGTGCCGTCGGGCCAGGCCAGCACCTGCTCGGCAATCTGCGCGGGGCTCTGCCGCTGCACTGCACGCCCGCAGTTGGGGCAATGCGGCGTACCGGCGCGCGCGTACAGCAGACGCAGATAGTCGTAGATCTCGGTGACCGTGCCCACCGTGGAGCGCGGATTGTGGCCGGCGGTCTTCTGCTCGATGGATATGGCCGGCGAAAGTCCCTCGATGGAGTCCACATCGGGCTTCTCCATGAGCCCGAGGAACTGCCGCGCGTAGGCAGACAGCGACTCCACGTAGCGCCGCTGTCCTTCGGCGTAAATCGTGTCGAAGGCCAGTGATGACTTGCCCGAGCCCGAGAGCCCGGTCACCACCGTGAGCTTGTCCCGCGGGATGGTGACGCTGATGTTCCGCAGATTGTGCTCGCGCGCGCCGCGCACGCGCAGGGTATCGGCGTCATCGGCCGCAGCAGGCCGCTCGGCGGATGCGCCAGCCTGCCGCCTGGCGGCAGCCGCCGACTCTCGGGATATCTTCGGTTTGGCCATAAGCATAGGAAGCTGCGGCGTTCGCGCGGAGCAGACAACCCCGCGTGGTCACATTCCAGCGTTCGCTCGGAGGTCGAGTATGTCCCAGTCGTCCCACCAGCTCGTGGTGGTCCTCACCACCCTGCCAACCACCCACGATGCCGAGGCGTTCCTGACGGCCTTGCTGGCCGAACACCTCATCGCCTGCGGTTCGGTGGGCCCCGCGGTGCGGTCGGTCTATCGCTGGGAGGGGCAGGTTGAGCGTGCAGCGGAGCTGCCAGTGACGCTCAAGACCACACGCGACCGACTCCCGGCGCTGGAGGCGGCCGTGCAGGCCCGGCATCCCTACGAGGTGCCCGAATGGCTGGTGCTGCCGGTGGACCAGGCCTCGGCCGCCTACGGGCAGTGGATGGTGAGCGAGACACACACGGATTGACCGTCGGCATCACGGCCCGGTCCCGGTCTGTTTCATCGCCGGGACGCGTGGTGGCGGAGCTGCGGGTTGGGTCGTCCCGCGGGTATGATCGAGATCCAGTCGCTTTCCAAGCGCTACGGCAGCTTCACCGCCGTGCGCTCGCTCGACCTTGTGGTCCCGGCCGGCGAATTGTTCGGCTTCCTCGGTCCCAACGGGGCCGGCAAGACCACCTCCATGCGCATGATCGCGGGCATTCTGCAGCCCACAGCCGGACAGATTCGCATTGCCGGTCATGATCTGCTCAAGGATCCGCTGCGCGCCAAGCGGGCCCTCGGATTCATTCCCGATCGACCGTTCATCTACGAGAAGCTGACCGGTCTCGAGTTCCTGCGCTTCAGCGCCGGCCTCTATGGAGAAACGGGGCCCGAGGTGGACAGGCGCGGACAGGAACTGCTGGCGCTGTTCGATCTCGAGCCATGGCGCGACGAACTGGTCGAGAGCTACAGCCACGGCATGCGTCAGAAACTCATCATCGCCAGTGCCTTTGTGCATCGTCCACAGGTGATCGTGGTGGACGAACCAATGGTCGGCCTCGATCCCAAGTCGTCGCGCATTCTCAAGGACCTGTTCCGCGAATACACCCGCCGCGGCCACACCGTGATGATGAGCACGCACACGCTGGAAGTGGCCGAGGGCATGTGTGATCGCATCGGCATCATGCAGCGCGGCGAGCTGGTGGCCTGCGGCACCATGGACGAGTTGCGGGCCTCGTCGGGTCGTGACGACGCACTCGAGGACATCTTCCTCCGCCTCACCGGCGACCGCGTGGCGCGCGAACTGGTCGAGGTGCTCGATGCCTGAGTCGCGGGGCGGCGTGGGCGCGCTGGATCTGCTGCGCCCCAAGTGGCAGATGGCGCGTCATCGCCTGCGTACCCACGAACAGGGGGACCTGCGACGCACACTCGTGGTGGGAGCGCTCGGGTTCGGCTTCTGGAGCGTGGCGTTCTTTGTCTCCCTGCGACTGCTGCGCTACTTCCGCAGCGCCGAGGACATCGGAACGCTGCTGGCGGCCAAGCTGCTGGCGCTCATTCTTCTGTCCTTTGTTTCCATTCTGCTGCTGTCCAACACCATCGGGGCGCTGTCCAGCTTCTTCCTGGCGCGTGATCTCGATCAGTTGGCGGCATCGCCGGTCACACCGGCTGCCCTCTTCCGGGCGCGTCTGGCCGAAACGGCCTTGCACTCGAGCTGGATGGTGGTGCTGCTGCTGGTGCCAGTGATTGCCGCCTACGGCGTGGCGTACGACGGTGGCGTGGGCTTTGTGCCCTACGCGCTTGCCGTCATGCTGCCCTATCTCCTCATTCCCGCCGCACTCGGGTCGTCGTTCACGCTGTTGCTGGTGAACGTGTTTCCCGCGCGGCGCACGCGTGATCTGCTGAGCGTCATCACGGCACTGGCCGTGGCCGGCCTGGTGCTGGTGTTCCGCGCCGCGCGGCCCGAGCAGTTGGCGCGTCCCGAAGGCTTTGCCAACTTCATGCAGTTCGTCGCGGCGCTCGACACGCCCTCCTCGCCCTGGATGCCCAGCGAGTGGGCAGCCACGGGCATCGTGAAGTTCCTGAGCGGCAAGGCCGCCTGGCAGCCGCTGCTGCAACTCTGGGCGCTGGCAGCGGCGCTGAGTGTGGCCGGACACTTTGCCTACACGCGGGGCTGGCGCCGCGCCTACAGCATGGCGCAGGAAGGCGCCAACCGGCAGCGCCATCAGAAGCCGGCGCGCGGCTGGTTCGATCGCACGCTGCTCGTGCTTGGCCCGGTACGCCGCGAGCTGGTGCTCAAGGAACTGCGCGTGTTCTCGCGCGACAGCACGCAGTGGTCGCAACTGGTGCTGCTGGCGGTGCTGCTCGTGGTGTACGTGGCCAATGTGCGCTATCTGCCGCTCAATGGCCCGGGTGTCTCCACGTTGCTGCGCAACATCGTGCCCTTCCTCAATCTCGCGTTGGCCGGGTTCGTGCTGGCCAGCATTGCCGCGCGCTTCGTCTTTCCCAGCGTGAGTCTGGAAGGACGCGCGCTCTGGTTGCTGCGTTCGAGTCCGCTGCCCATGCGTGATCTGCTCTGGGCCAAGTTCTGGGTGGGCGCGGTGCCGTTGTTCACGCTGGCGCTGGTGCTGGTGGGTGCCACCAATCTGCTGCTTGGCGTCCTGCCGTTCGTGCATGTGGTGTCGTTGCTGGCCATCGCGGCCCTCGTGTTTCCGCTCACGGCCATGGCGCTCGGCTTCGGCACCTTCTATCCGCGCTTCGACAGCGAGAACGCCGCACAGATTCCCACCTCGTTTGGCGGCCTGCTCTTCATGCTGTCGGCTGTGGGCACGATCGGTCTGGTGGCCTATCTCGCGGGACGCCCGGCGGCCCGCTGGATCGTGGCCTCGCATTTCGGCTGGGATCGCTCGGCGCTCGATCTGCTGTGGCCCTTTGCCGTGGCCCTCACCATTTGCGTGACGCTCACGGTGCTGCCACTCAGTCTGGCGCGTCAGCGGCTGGAGCGACTCGAGCGGGCCTGACGCGACGCAGCGGTCCCGCTACGTTTGGCGCCATGGCCCGTCGTCGCCCCTCAGCCGAAGCCCTGCCCGAGCCCGTGGTGGACTCGGCCGCCGCCAGCAGTTTTCGCCGGCGTCTGCATCGCTGGTACCGCGCCAATGCCCGCGACCTGCCCTGGCGCCGCACACGGGATCCCTACCGGATCCTCGTCTCCGAACTGATGCTGCAGCAGACGCAGGTCTCGCGTGTGCTCGATTTCTACGCGCGCTTTCTCGAACGGTTTCCGACGCTGGACGCGCTGGCCTCGGCGCGTCCGCAGCGTGTCCTCGAAGCCTGGTCGGGCCTTGGCTACTATGCGCGTGCACGCAACCTGCATGCGCTGGCCCGCGAGGTGCACGGCAACAAGAACGGGGTAATCCCCGCGGAGCCCGACGCCTTGCGCGCGTTGCCCGGCATCGGTGCCTACACCGCGGGCGCGGTGGCCTCGTTTGCCTACGAGAAACGGGCCGCGCTGGTGGATACCAACGTGGCCCGCGTGCTGCAGCGCTACTTTGCGCCCGGGCTTCCGCTGAAGACCGGCGCCGGCCTGCGCCGCCTCTGGAGTATTGCGCAGCAACTGCTGCCGCGTACCGGCGCGCAGACCTGGACGCACAATCAGGCCCTGATGGAGTTGGGTGCGCTCGTGTGCAGCGCACGGGCGCCGCAGTGTCCGCTGTGCCCGGTGCGCCGAGGTTGTGCGAGCAGCGAAACGCTGCAGAAAGCAAAACGGCCCACCAAGGTGGGCCGTGTGCAGCGCAAGCCGAAAACGTCAGGCCGCAGCCAGTTGTGAACCGCAGCCGCTGCAGAAACGGGAGCCAGCCACCTCAATGGGTGTGCCGCAGGACCCACAGGCCCCGGGCAGGTAGCCGCCGCAACTCGAGCAGTACAGCGCATCCGGCTCCGGGCGCGGACCACAGTTGCCGCAGTTCTGCTGACGGCTTCGCGCCTTGGCAATCGCCGCTTCCACCGGATCTGCAGCGCCGGCGCCCGATTCGGCTGACATGACGAGCGTGCCACCCGCAGTCCCATCACGCTCGGCCGACACACGATCGGCGGCACGCAGCTCCTCGAGGGCCGCCTTGGTGTACCGTGCCTTGAGATCGGCGTAGTCGCTGTCACTGAGCTTGCCGGTCTCGCGGTCGAACTCGATTTCACGCAGGGCATCCACCGCGGTGGACGGACGATCATCGTCGTCGAGCGCGGACTTTCCGCCGCGAACCGGCGTGATGACGGTGCCGGCCAACAGCGGCGCCAGCACCACCGTCAAGGCGCCGAGCGCCAGCAGCGTACCCACCACGAGCGGCAGCGCACCTTCAGGAATGGCCATCAGCGGTCGTCCTTGAGTGCGGCCTGCAGGCGCGCGAGTTCGTCGGGTGTGGCATCCAGTTCAGCGGTGGCGTCACTCGTGCCGGAGGCCTGGGCCGACGCCGATGCCACATCGCGCAGCGCCTGCGCCTCGGCTGCGCGGCGCGAATTGAGACGCCAGCTGCGCAGCAATACGCCAATGCCCACGGCGCCGAGCGCCAGTCCGGCAAAGGGCGCAAACCACGCCAGCAGATTGAAACCCTGCTTGCGCGGGGCGTTCAGGATGAAGTCCCCGTACGTGCCAATCAGGGCCTCCATGATCTCGTCTGCCGTGTAGCCACCGTCCACAAGACGCTGGATGTCCCCATGTACGGCGGGCGAAATGCCGCACTGGAAGTCGGTTGTGCGGCAGGTGTAGATGTCGAGCGTGCAGGGGCAGGGGCAGGCCAGATTGCGCTCGAAGGCCTCCACCTGTCTCACGTCCATGCTGGGCTTGGCACCCGGCTTTGGCGGACGGGAAACCGGCTTGTACGAGTCGGCCGACATGGTGACGGCGCCGGTGCTCGCCTCCGGCTGCGCCGGTGGCGCCGCCTCCTGCGCCGTGACGGGCCAGGCCATGCCAGCCACACCAACCGCCGTCACGCCGGCACGCAACAGGAAGTCCCGTCGCGAGCTCTGTGCAGACTGCAAACGACTCACGCGCCCGCTCCCGCCGCTTCGGTTTCACGACCCATCGGGATCTGCGCCACATAGCCGCCCTCACGCTCGGCACGCTGCGCCTGCGGCCACATCACGATGACGCCACCAATGGCCATGATGATGCCACCAAACCACACCCACCACACCAGTGGGTTGAAGTGGATGTGCACCGCCGCCGTCTCGCGGTCGGCCGCGCCGGTGAACACCAGATAGACGTCCTGCTGCAGCGACTCCAGGATGCCAACTTCGGTGGACGGTTCAAACGTGGGCTCGCCCTGGGTGTTCACATGCTGACGCTTTTCGCTGGACAGCAGGCCCATGGGCTTGCCGTCCTTGGTCACGTCGAGCGTAACCGAGAGCACGCGGCGATTGAGCTGCTCGAAGCTCGAGAGCCCCTGGCTGGTGAAGGTCCACTCGTGGCCGTAGGGGTCCTTGGCGGTGACCTTTTCACCCGTCTTGAGCATGGCCGTCACATCGGTCTTGAACATGAGGCCTGCAAAGGCGCAGAAGAGCAGCACCACGCCGAAGTGCACGATGTAGCCGCCATACCGGCGGCGGTTGCGCGCCACCAGACGCACGGACGCCACCGCGAGGCCTTCATCGTACATGCGCCGGCGCGCACCGATGCCCTTGGCGAACTCCTGCACGATGGTGCCGATGACAAAGCCGGCCAGCAGGTAGGACACCAGTGCGTAGGGGTCACGCATGCCGAGCGCGATCAGCACCACCAGCGTGGCCACACCGGCGATCACCGGCCAGGTGAACTGCCGCTGCAGATTGCCCACTGACGCCTTGCGCCACGCGATCAGCGGTCCGATACCGGTGAGCGCCAGCAGCAGCAGCCCAAGCGGCGCGTTCACCGAGTTGAAGAACGGCGGGCCCACCGTGATCTTGTCGCCCTTCACCCACTCGCTGAGGATGGGGAAGATGGTGCCCCACAGCGTGGCAAAGCAGATGCCGATGAGCACCAGGTTGTTGTACAGGAAGGCGGCCTCGCGGCTCACCATGCTTTCCAGCTCGGCCTTGGCCTGCAGGTCATTGAGACGCGTACTCACCAGCCACGCCGTGAGCGCGGTGGCGGCGATGAGGAAGCCGAGGAACCAGTTGCCCACGTTCGACTGCGCGAAGGCGTGCACGCTCTCGATGATGCCCGAGCGCGTGATGAAGGTGCCGAGGATGGTGAGCAGGAAAGACAGCACCACCAGCGTCACGTTCCACTTGCGCAGCATGCCGCGCTTTTCCTGGATCATGATGCTGTGCAGGAAGGCCGTCACCGTGAGCCAGGGCAGGAACGAGGAGTTCTCCACCGCGTCCCAGGCCCAGTAGCCCGACCATCCCAGCTCCACATAGGCCCACCACATGCCCAGCACGATGCCGATGGTGAGGAAGAACCAGCTCACCAGCGCCCAGCGACGCACCGCGCCCAGCCACTGCGCATCGAGTTGGCGCGTAATGAGGGCGCCCACGGCAAAGGCGAAGGGCACGGACGTGGCGATGTAGCCCAGATACAACATGGGCGGATGCGCGGCCATGCCCGGGTTCTGCAGCTGCGGGTTCATGCCGCGGCCGTCGATGGGCACCCAGTCGAGTCGCTCGTACGGGTTCGCGCCGAATGCCGTCGTCATGAGGAAGAACAACGACACCACACCCAGCGTGCCCGTCACGTACGGCATCATGCCCCGGTTGCTGTTCCGGTTGGCAAACACCGCAATGGCCGAGTACAGGGTGAGAATGAGCACCCAGAACAGCATCGACCCGGCCTGCCCCGCCCAGAAGGCGGTGAAGGTGTAGACCTTCGGCAGATTGGCGCTGGTGTATGACGCGACGAACTTGATCGAGAAATCGTGGGTGAACAGCGCCACCCAGAGGCCGATCGAGGCGAGGAGGGTGAAGAAGAAGGTGGCGTACATGGCACGCTCACCACTCTTCACCAGGTCGGCGCGGCCCTGTAGCCCGCCAGAGAACGACACGGTAGTCGTCCAGGCGGCCATGAGCAGGGCCACCCAGAGTGACAGTTCACCAACGAGAATCATCTGAGGCCTCGCGCCACGGTCGTGGCGCGGTCGACGATGGAGTTACGCCTTGGGGACCGAGGCGGGATGCTGGGCGCCGGCCGGGTATTGGCCGGGCTGACCCGGGGCATTTTCATAGCGGGACGCGCACTTGGCCAGCAGCGTGGTGGCCTGGAAGGTGCCGCTGGCGTCGAGACGGCCTTCCACCACGACGTCCACACCGTCGGTGAAGGTGTCCGGGGCCACGCCGCGGTAGTGCACCTTGTAGGTCTGCGTGCCGTCCGTCATGCGGAACGTCAGCTCCCGACCGCTGGGATCGCGCACAATGGACCCGCTTTCCACCCGCGCGCCCACCTTCACGCCGTTCTTCTGGAACCGCGGACTGTCGGCCACCTTGGCCGCCAGCTCAGTGGGCGTGAGATAGTACGTGGCCGTCTCGTCGATCGAGCTGGCCATCAGGTAGCTGGCCGTGCCGAGAACCAGCACGCCGCCGAGCAGGAACTTGTTGCGAGCTTTCATGATGCCGCCGCCCAGTAAGGGTCCGGTGAGGATACCTCCAAGATAGCCCCGAAGGTCCCATTCCCGTCAGTGGCGAACGGATTCTGGGGCCTTATTGCTCCCGGTCGCGCGCCCAGGCCAGCGTGGTCCGGACCGCGCGTCTCCAGCCGACGTAGGCCTGCGAGGCCGCCTCGGCCCCAGCCGGCGACGGCTCGAACCGATCGAAACGCCGGCCAGCCAGAAACTCGGTGCCGTCACGCCACACCCCCACGGCGAGCCCGGCAAGACCGGCCGCCCCCAGCGCCGTCGTCTCGACCAGATCCGGGCGCTCCACCGGCACGTTGAGTACATCGGCCTGGAACTGCATCAGCCAGTCATTGCCGGTGGCGCCACCGTCCACGCGCAGGCGATCAAAGGGCACCTGTCCCTGCGTGCGCATGTCGCCGAGCACGTCACGCGTGGCATAGGCCATGGCCTCGAGCGCGGCGCGCGCGAAATGCGCCGCCGTTGTGCCGCGCGTGAGTCCCACGATGGTGCCACGCGCGTTCGGCTCCCAATCCGGCGCGCCCAGCCCCACCAGAGCGGGCACGAAGTACACGCCATCGTTCGAGTCGAGCGAGCGCGCCAGCCCCTCGGTCTCCTTGCTGGAGGCAATCACGCCGAGACCATCGCGCAGCCACTGCACCGCCGCGCCGGCCACGAAGATGCTCGCCTCGAGTGCAAAGACGGGCTGACCGGTGGCGTCGCAGGCAATGGTCGTGAGCAAACCGGAGCCCGGCGCCGGCCGGTGCGCTCCCGTGTTGAGCAACAGGAAGGCGCCGGTGCCGTAGGTGTTCTTGCCGTTGCCCGGTGCCCAGCCGCCCTGACCAAACAGGGCCGATTGCTGATCACCGGCAATGCCGGCAATGGGCACCACCGCCCCCAGTGTGGCCATGGTGCTGTGCCCCACCTCGCCGCTCGATGGCACGATGCGCGGCAGCACTGCGGCGGGCACGCCGAACAGTGCACAGAGTTCGTCCGACCAGGCGCGCGTGCCCAGATCGTACAGCATGGTGCGCGACGCGTTCGTGTGATCGGTGACGTGCGCCGCGCCTCCCGTGAGATGCCACACCAGCCAGCTGTCGATGGTGCCCGCCGCCAATTCCCCGCGCGCAGCGCGCGCCGCATGATCGTGCTGGGCCAGCAACCATTCGAGCTTGGTGGCACTGAAATACGGATCGGTGACCAGCCCCGTGCGCTCGGCAATCATGGCAGCGTGCGGCGCCAGCGCCGCACAACGCTCGGCCGTGCGACGGTCCTGCCAGACAATGGCGCGATGCACCGCCCGACCGGTGGCGCGCTCCCAGAGCACGATGGTTTCGCGCTGATTGGTGATGCCCACGGCGGCGGGCGTTTCACCGGCCGCCGCGATGGCCTCACGCGCCGCGCTCAGCGTCTTCTCGAGGATCTCGTGCGGGTCGTGTTCCACCCAGCCGGGCGCCGGAAAATGCTGCGTGATTTCCCGATAGGCGCGCGCGCGCACCTGCCCGTCGTCGGCAATCATGAGACAGGTGGTCCCAGTGGTTCCCTGGTCGATGGCCAGCACACAGGTCATGCAATGTCTCCGGAAGGCAGCGAACGATCGCGCCGCGTCACGGGCAACCGCTCAACGCCGACGATCAGGACAGCTCGTCGTCGGTGTCGAAGGGCGGCTCCACGAATCCACGGTCGGTGAGATAGCCGGTGATGAGCGCTCGGGGAGTGACATCAAACGCCGGGTTCCACGCCGGCACCGACGCCGGCAGATCACCGAGTTCGTCGGCCTGCCGATGTTCAATGACGATGTGCGTGCCGGTGGGCGTGGCCCGATCGATGGTGCTCCACGGCGCGGCCACATAAAAAGGCACGCGATGCGCCTGCGCCGCCAGCGCCACGCCATAGGTGCCGATCTTGTTCGCGACGTCACCATTGGCCGTGATGCGATCGGCGCCCACGATCACGAGGTCCACCAGACCCTGCGCGAGCAGCGAGGCGGCGGCGCCGTCGGGCAGCACACTGACATTGATGCCGGCCCGCGCGAGCTCCCAGGCCGTGAGTCGGGCGCCTTGCCTGAGCGGCCGCGTTTCGTCGGCGTACACGGTGAGGGCACGGCCCCGGGCGTGCGCCGTGTACAGCGGCGCGAGCGCCGTGCCAATGCCGGCGGTGGCCAGCGCCCCGGCATTGCAGTGCGTGAGCACACGTGCACCGTCCGGAATGATGCTGAGCCCGTGCGCACCGATGCGCTCGCACATCGCGGCGTCTTCCGCGCGAATGGCTTCCGCTTCCTGCACCAGCACGTCGAGGAGTTCGTCATTGCGCACGGCTTCGGTGGCGCGCTGCATGCGCTCCACCGCCCAGGCCAGATTGACCGCCGTGGGCCGGGCCGATGCCAAACGCGGGGCGTACTCGGTGAGCAGATGGCGGGCACGCGCGCCATCGCCACCACTGGCGGCACGCAGCGCCACACTGAGCCCGATGGCGGCCGCCACGCCAATGGCGGGGGCGCCACGCACCGCGAGGGTTTGAATGGCGTCCACGACCTCGTCGAGCGAGGTCAGATCGCGCTCCTGCTCGATGCCGGGCAGCAGACGCTGGTCGATGATGCGAAGGGCTTGGCGATCCGGAGACCAGCCGACGGCGCGTGGTGGTTGCACGATGGCAAGCTACACCAGCAGCGGGGCAAACCCGACGTAACAGAATGATCACGGCCGCGGCCTGCGGGACAGCGGTCAGACCGCTGTGTGGGGAGTTCGGACCCGGACGGTGGTTACCGAGGCCCCGTGCCGGCCCCCTGTATAGATTTCCCGCCCGACCTTCAACCGCCCCGGATATGTCCTACCAGTTTCTGCAGTTCGACGTGGCCGACCGCATCGCCACCATCACGGTCAACCGCCCTGACAAGCTCAACGCCCTCAACGACGCGACCATCGCGGAATTGGGTGCGGCCATCGACGAGGCCGTTCGGCGTGACGATGTGGCGGGCGTGCTGCTGACTGGTGCCGGCCGGGCCTTCATTGCCGGTGCAGACATCTCCGAGCTGGAGAGCCAGTCGCCGCTCGACGGTCAGCGACGGGCGCGGGTCGGACAGGCCATCTTCCGTCGATTCGAGACCAGCCCCAAGCCCACCATGGCCGTCATCAACGGCTTTGCCCTCGGCGGCGGCTGCGAGCTGGCCATGGCCTGTCATGTGCGCCTGGCCAGCGAGAAGGCCAAGCTGGGCCAGCCTGAGGTCAAGCTGGGCATCGTGCCGGGATACGGGGGCACGCAGCGCCTGCCGCGGCTGGTGGGTCGCGGGGCGGCGCTCAAGCTGCTGCTGACCGGTGACATGATTGACGCGGCGGAAGCGCACCGCCTTGGCCTGGTCGATCAGGTGGTCGCTCCTGAGGCGCTCATGGACACGGCCCGCGCCGTCATGGGCAGCATGGTGGCCAACGCGCCGCTGGCGCTGGCCGGATGCATTGAAGCCGTGAACCGCGGGCAGGACACGGATCTCGTGCAGGGCTGCACCATCGAGAGCGACTTCTTCGGCCTGCTGTCGGCCACGGCTGACATGCGCGAGGGCATGCGCGCGTTTCTCGAGAAGCGCGCACCCAACTTCACGGGCACCTGATCGCCGGATGCGGCGAGGTCGGTTTGTTTCCAGCCGGCCTCGCAGGCACCGCCGTTCTGCGGTTTCATGCTCGCTCATCTCGCGCTTCGTGACTATCGCAATCTTGCGTCGCTGGACCTGACGGTCCCTGCCGCCGGCCTGGTGGTGGTGGGCGAAAACGGACAGGGCAAGACCAATCTGCTGGAGGCGGTCGCCTACCTCGCGCTGCTGCGTTCGTTTCGCGGTGCGCGCGACACGGACGTGGTGCGCTTCGGCGCTCCGGCCTTTCACGTGCGTGCCACGCTCACACCGCCGGCCCGTTTTCACACGGTGGCGGTGGGCTTCGAGCGCGCCAGCAAGCGCAAGCGTGCCAGCCTGGACGGCGTCGAACAGTCCCGACTCACGCAGGCCCTCGGCGCAGTGCCCTCGGTGGAGTTCTCACCTGCCGACGTGTCACTCGTGGCCGGCGGTCCGGGTGAGCGGCGCCACTATCTCGATGTCATGCTGGCGCTCTCGTCTCCTGCGTACTTGCAGGCCCTGCAGCAATACCGTTCCGCGTTGCTGCGCCGCAACGCCACACTGCGCAGCCTGCAGCAGTCCGGCACCCGCGCCGCTGCAGCTGAGGAACGGGTGAGTGTCTGGGAGCCGGCGCTGGCCGAGTCCGGCGGCGTGGTGATGGCCGCCCGTCAGCGATTCGTGCAGGAACATGCTGAGGGATATGCCGACCTGTGTACCCAGATCGGCGAGCGTGATCTCGCGCAGTTGCGCTATCAGTGTGTGAGCGGCGATCAGGCCGCAGCGGGCGACCAACGCGCGCAGCAGCAGGCCCTGACCGCGGCGCTCGCCGCGCAGCGCAGCCAGGAATTGCGGCGCGGCACCACACTGGTTGGCCCGCATCGCGATGATCTGGTGCTGCAGCTTGGCGAGCGTGACTTGCGGACCTACGGCTCGGCCGGTCAGCAGCGCAGCGCGGCCATCGCGCTGCGTCTGCTGGAGTTGGCCGTCCTCACCCGCGCGATCGGGCATCCGCCCATTCTGCTGCTCGACGACCCCTTCGCCGAACTGGATCTGGGTCGCGCCGCACGGGTGCTGGGCCTGCTCGAAGCGGCGGGAGCCGCCCAGGTGCTGCTGGCCGTACCGCGCGAGGAGGATATTCCGCCGGCCTACACGCGGCTCGAGCGGCGGACCATGCGCGGTGGGGTGCTGGGGTAGCTCAGCGCTTCACCAGTCATCACGGCTCAACCACCAACTCGAAACTCAAACTCACAACTCGAAACTGATCAGTTTTGGGTTCTGTGTTCAGGTTTCGGGTTCTGAGCATGCTATTCTACACCTCATGACCGACCGCAAACGCTCCCCCGCCAAACTCGGTGATGTGGTTGCCTCCGTGCTCGAGCACGCGGGGCTGTCGGGTCGTGTGGCGCAGGCGTCCGTCATTCCCGAATGGCCGCGGCTGGTGGGGCCGCAGATTGCCGAGGTCACCGAGCCCCTGCTGCTGCAGCAGGACGGGACGTTGTGCGTGGCTGTGCGCACTCACGCGTGGATGCAGGAACTGACCCTGCTGGAGCCCGAGTTGCTGGGGTCGCTGAATGGCGATCCGTCGAGGCCGCCCATTACCCGGCTGCGCTGGATGCTGCGCCGCTGACCGACGTTCGGGCCGCCCGCGCAAATCGTTGAAAAACAACAACTTGCGCGAGCGTTGGCCGGTTGCTTCCGCCCTCCCGATCGGGTATATTTCGGGGTTGTGTTTCCGGGCCAGTTTTTCGCCCGGACGATCTCCCCTCCGGCAGCAACCAGCAATGGCCAACAGCAGCAGCGAGTCCGAGAAGGAATACAGCGCAGGCAGTATCACCGTACTCAAGGGACTCGAGGCGGTCCGCAAGCGCCCGGGCATGTACATCGGCTCGACGTCGGCGCGCGGTCTGCATCACCTCGTGTACGAAGTGGTGGACAACTCCATCGACGAGGCCATGGCGGGGCACGCCACGCGTGTGCACGTCATCATTCACGAGGACAACTCCATCACCGTCGAAGACGACGGGCGTGGCATTCCCGTGGACGTGCATCCGGTGGAGAAACTGCCCGGTGTGGAAATTGCGCTGACCGTGCTGCACGCCGGTGGCAAGTTCGAAAAGGACGCCTACGCAGTGTCCGGCGGCTTGCACGGTGTCGGTGTGTCAGTGGTGAACGCACTCTCCGACAGCCTCAAGGTGTGGGTCAAGCAGCAGGGCAAGGAGCACTACATGGACTTTGCCCGCGGCACCACCACCACCAAGCTCAAGGTGCTGCGCAACGTGCCGGCCAAGGAGACCGGCACCAAGGTGTGGTTCAAGCCCGACGCGACGATCTTCCAGGAGACCACACGTTACGACTGGTCGACGCTGGCGAGCCGTCTGCGCGAGCTGTCCTATCTCAACAAGGGCATTCAGATCACGCTGCGGGACGAGCGCCCGGAGGAGTTCCGCGACGGGCAGCCGCGTGAGGAAGTGTTCTACGCGCGCGGTGGCCTCAAGGAAATGGTCACCTTCCTCATCGGCAGCAAGAAGCCGTTGCACCAGGATGTGGTGTATCTCGATACGAGCCGGGACGGCATCGGCATCGAGATGGCCATGCAGTACAACGACTCCTATGCCGACAACGTCTTCTCCTTCGTCAACAACATCAACACCCACGAGGGCGGTACACACCTCACGGGCTTCAAGAGCGCGCTCACCTCGGTCATCAACAAGTACATCGAGAAGTCGAGCAACCTCAACAAGAAGGACAAGGAAATCCGTCTGTCGGGCGACGACGTGCGCGAAGGCCTCACGGCCGTGCTCTCGGTGAAGGTGCGTGAGCCGCAGTTCGAAGGGCAGACCAAGACCAAGCTGGGCAACTCCGAGGCCGAAGGCGCGGTGCGCAGCGTCATCAACGAGCTGCTCTCGCAGTATCTCGAGGAGCACCCGAAGACGGCCAACGCCATCATCGACAAGGCCATCTCGGCGGCACGCGCCCGCGAGGCCGCGCGCAAGGCGCGCGATCTCACGCGCAAGAAGAGCGCGCTCGATGTGGCGGCACTGCCCGGCAAGCTCGCTGACTGCTCACTCTCGGACCCCACGCTGTGCGAGATCTACCTGGTGGAGGGTGACTCCGCCGGTGGTTCGGCCAAGCAGGGCCGCAAGCGCGACTTCCAGGCCATCCTGCCACTCCGCGGCAAGATCATCAACGTGGAGAAGGCGCGCTTCGACAAGGTGCTGTCCAACGAGGAAATCCGCACCATCATCACGGCCATCGGCACCGGCATCAAGGAGGAGTTCGATCTCGCCAAGGCCCGGTACCACAAGATCATCATCATGACGGACGCTGACGTGGACGGCGCGCACATCCGTACGCTGCTGCTCACGTTCTTCTTCCGGCAGATGCCCGAGCTCATCGACGCGGGCTTCATGTACATCGCGCAGCCACCGCTGTACCGCGTGGCCAAGGGCAAGGAAGAGTTCTACGCCTACTCGGAAAAGGAGCGCGACGCCTACGCCGAGCGGCTGGGCGGACCGGAAGGCCGCGGCAACATCATGATCCAGCGCTACAAGGGTCTCGGCGAAATGAACCCGGAGCAGCTGTGGAAGACCACCATGGATCCGGAAACGCGCACCATGTTCCGCGTCACCATGGAGGACGCGGTGGTGGCCGACCAGACCTTCCAGACCCTCATGGGTGACGACGTCGAACCGCGTCGTCTGTTCATCGAATCCAACGCGCGCTTCGTGAGCAACCTGGACATCTGAACGACACGGCAGTTGGATGGGATACAAAGGCCCCGGCTCTCGCGCCGGGGCCTTTGTCTTGCCCGCGCTATACGCCGCCGATCAGTCGCGCCTTGCCGGTGAGTGCGTAAGCAATGGGCTGCCGTCCCTGACGCGGCTGAGCCACGATGTACCCGTGCTCCTGCAGTTGGGCGAGCGCCGTCGACACCGTGCCCTGTGACAGGTCCCACAGGGCCATCAGATCCTTCTGGTTCCTGGAGGCCGAGGGGTCCGAGTCAATCCACTGGTGAATCTGCCGAGCACGCACGTCATCGAGTTCACCGTGCATGATGGCGGCGTAGCGCGTCTGAAGGGCGCGGGACAGCTCCGCCAACCCCACCGGCGGAACGGCTGGCGACACTGCGCCGTCGGCCGCCGAAGGCGCGGCGGCCAAACCGATGCATTCCTCGACCCCGTCATCGAGTGCCTTGAGCAGACCGCGCAGGTCTCCCTGAAACACATCCAACAATCGGTCGATCGCAGACGGATGCACCGGAGCGCTCACCGGCTGCTGCGGTTGCAGCTTCCACTGTTCGTAGCGGACCTGCAGCAGCGCGTGCACCTCGTCCCGCTGCAGGGGGTTCAACAGCACAGGCGCGCGAAACACACTGCGTACCTGCGCATGTGTGTTCACGACCGCATGCACGGCGTCCGTCGTTCCGACGAGCATGATGTGCAGGCCCTCGTGCAGCAGCATGGGGTCACGAAGACTCTGCAGGAGATCGGCGGCCCTGAGTACGTCGCGGCCGCTCAGGCTTTCGAGATTGTTGAGATGCAGCAGGAGCCCGCGCGCTTCGTTGGTTGCCCGGACCATGTTCATCAGGTCGCGCAGCACACGCGGGCCATCAATGAGCAGATCCTTCGGACTGCTGAGGGTGACGCCCTTGCTCAGATTGCCCCCAACGCCCATCACGCTGATGCCCGCTCCGCCGGTTGCCAGGCGTGTGGCCCGAACCATCTGCTGCGCAGCCTGCATGGCCGGATGGTCACCGGCCATTGGCCGATTGGCGAGAATCGTGTCGTACACTGCGCCGAGGACTCGGCCAAACAGGGACTCGGGCGTGTCGCCCGTAACAAAGGGCACCAGGCTGTCCGTGGTGAGATAGCCGTCCGCAAGCAGCTGACCCTTGAGCATCTGCACCAGGGTGGTCTTGCCGACACCAGGCGCTCCACCAATGGCCTGACGGGAGCTATCGCGGCCATGCAGATATTGCCTGAGGTCCGTCAGCTCCTTGCGCCGCCCAACGAACAGGTCAAGCGATCTCCGCTCATACCCCTGAATCAGGGTGTCCTGAAAGAAGGGCGATCCGCGGAGGTTGTAGACGTTCCAGACGGTCGGAAGCTGGGGAAGCGGCATGCGTATTTGTTGGCGCAGGTCCCTGACGAATACTCAGTTTATATCTGCCGAATGCGAATACCAACAAGATATTGGACGGACCAAAGGCGCGCCCAATATCCCGTGAATGACAGACGCCCTGCCCGAGTGGCTTCTACACCCCAGGGTAAAGCCCCCCGGTCTGCCCGCCGGCTTTTTACGCGCCCTGCTCGAGAATGCGTCTGGCCTCCTCGATGGCTTCGCTGGTACCGGCCAGCGCCACGACATCACCCGGACCAATGACTTCACGGCCAACCGGAAGCAGCACCTGCTCGGGCCCCCGGGTGATGGCCAGCACCACGGCGCCTGTGGCGGAACGCAGTTGCAGGTCGGCGAGACTGCGCCCGGCCACCGGGCTGGCGGGCGGTACGACTACCGGCACGGGATCGCCGAGTCCGGGCACCACCTTGTACAGCCGCTCGAGCGCGGCCGCCGCCGGCTTTGGCGCCTGGGTATCCGCCGCCGCCGGACCAGTTGCGGCCTCGGTGCCGGGCGCCATCTGCCGCCCAAGTGCCGCCAGAATGATTTGTGCACCGGCTTGGGTATGCCCCTGCAGCTCGGTGGTGCTGCGCCAGAAGGCCACGATGAACCAGGTCAGCACGAGCCCCAGCAGCAGCGGCGCGCGGCCGAACGGCACGAAGGGCGCCGTGATGGCCAGCAGGGGCACACCCACCAGCGCAACAATGGCCAGTTGCAGCGTGGCCACCAGCGCACGCCGCGGCGCGGCCGCGTAGTCGAGTCGCTTTTCGTCTTCACGCGGCAGGGCGCGCGCGGCCAGCAGCATGCCCAGCGCGCGCGCCATGCGCACAATGCCCACGAACAGAGGCACCGCCACCAGCGCCGCTCCCGCCAGCACGACGAGATCCGCCACGGTCGGCGTGACCCCCACGCCGCGCACCAGTCGCGCAGACAGCGCGTCGCGTTCCAGCGCGGTGCCAATGATCACACCTGCGAGCAGCGCCGCATCGAGCACGAGCCAACGCACCTTGCGCTTGACGAGCAACTGCGTGCTGCGCTCGGCCGGCGTGCGTCGCAGGCGCTCGATCCACGATCCATACAACCCCACGAAGGTCTGCAGCGGGCGCGGCAGGTGTCGATCCACCCATGCCGACACCGGATCGGCCGCGCGGATGAAGAGCGGCGTGGTCAGCGTGGTGATGGCCGACACGGCCACGGCCACCGGATACACGAAGTCCCGCGTGGCTCCGTTGGCGAGCCCCACCCCGGCAATGATGAACGAGAACTCGCCGATCTGCGTGAGACTCATGCCGGCCTTGGTGGCCGTGCGCGCGTCATTGCCGCTGAGAAACGCGCCCACCGTCACGGCCAGCAGCTTGCCGCTCATGACCACCACGGTGAAGACCACCACCGCGACCCAGTTCTGTGCAATGAGCCGCGGATCGATCATCATGCCCACCGACACGAAGAACACGGCCGCGAACATGTCGCGCACACCGGCAACGGCGTGCTCCACCTTGTGCGATTCTCCCGACTCGGCCACCAACGAGCCGGCGATGAACGCACCCAATGCCACCGAATAGCCGAAGTTCACCGCCAGTAGCGCGGCGGCGAAACAGATGCCCAGACTGACAACCAGCGTGGTTTCCGCACGATCGAGCTTCACGACCTGTCGCACGAGCCGCGGAACCACCAGCAGCCCGAGACCGATCAGACCGACCAGAAATGCGCCGAGACGACCGGCCGTGACCAGCAGCGACTCGGCACTGACCCCACCGCTGGCCGACATGGTGGTGAGCGCCGCAATGAGCAGAATGCAGATGAGATCTTCGAAGATGAGAATGCCGAACACCAGATCGACGAAGCGTCCCTTCACGCCCTGCTCGGCGAAGGCCTTCACGATGATGGTCGTCGACGAGATGGCGACGATGGCACCCGCGTAGATGCTCTCGAGCAGCGTCCAGCCGAGCAGCTGCGCGGCGCCGAAGCCGAACAGTGCCATGGCACTGCAGTCGATGAGGGCCACGAATCCCGACGTGGCGCCAACCTGCGCGAGCCGGCGCAGACTGAATTCGAGCCCGAGCCCGAACATGAGCAGAATGACGCCCAACTCGGACAGCGTACTCACCATCTGCGCATCCACGTTGAGCGGGATGGGCAGGTGCGGTCCGACGATCATGCCCGCCAGCAGATAGCCAAACACCACGGGCTGGCGAATACGCTGAAAGACGAAGGTCGTGACCGCCGCCACGCACAGGATGAGGGCGAGGTTGGTAAGAAACGCGTGCGCGTCGGGCATGGCCCCTCGGGAAGTCCGTCAAAAACAAAGGCCCGGTCGTCAGCACGACGACCGGGCCAGGATCAATCACCCACCGCCGCGAAACTCAGGGCGTCTGGTATTCGCCCTTGGCCTGACGACTCAGCTGGCGCGAGAAATTGAGTGCGACCGTGATGAGCGCGGCAAACAGCACGGTGAAGGCGATGTAGCACACCGTGGTGACCGTGGGTTCCATGCCGCCCGTGGGGCTCGGCGTGGCGATGTACATGAGCAGGCCGTACAGACCGAGCAACGGCAGCACCGCGGCAGCCGCCACCAGGCTGAGCAGGCGATTCATGGACGGAGAAAGCATCGCGCGACTGGCATGGGCGCCGATGGCGCCAGTGAAAGAATGCGCGGCCGGCTGCACGGCAGGCGACCGCTGACTCGTAGAACCTAAGGGGGGAAGGCGGTGCCCGGTAGCCGGTGTGAGGCCGACCGTCAGTCCGCGTCCCAGAGCTGCACGCCAGCCTCGGTGACCCGATGCGAAATGAGCGGCAGGGGCGGATCCGCGTCGTCGGCCACCCGGATGGCGGCGGCAAGCGCCTCGCGCCCCCGCTGCACGCCGGCCGAATCGGCGGCAAAGATGGTGGCCAGCGGCTCCCCCGCCCGCACCACGTCCCCCGGACGGGCCGTGATGACAAAGCCCACCGACGGGTTCACCTCGTCTTCCACCCGCGTGCGTCCGCCGCCGAGTGCAGTGATGCCCCGTCCCACGGCTCTTGGCTCGACCTGCGCCACCACGCCCGCGCGGGTGGCCACGAACAACTCCACCTCGGCCGCCTGCGGCAGGATGGATGGATCGTCCACCACCGCCGGATTGCCGCCCTGTGCCTCGATGATTTGCTGGAAGCGCTGGGCCGCCTTGCCGCTGGAGATGGCCACCTCCATGCGGCGCCTGGCGTCATCGCGATCGGACGCCGCGCCGCCCAGCAGCAGCATTTCGGCTCCCAGCGCATAGGTCACCGCCATCAGGTCCGGTGGGCCCTCGCCGCGCAGCGCCATGATGGATTCCTCCACCTCGAGCGCGTTGCCGCAGGCGCGGCCCAGAGGCCGGTCCATGGCCGTGAGCAGTGCCACCACGGGGCAGCCGTGATCGGCCCCGAGGGAGACCATGGTCTGCGCCAGTTCGAGGCCACGGTCGAGTTCCGGCAGAAAAGCCCCCGACCCGTGCTTCACGTCGAGCACCAGCCCCGTCAGCCCCTCGGCCAGCTTCTTGGACATGATGCTGGCGGCAATGAGGGGAATGCTTTCGACGGTGCTGGTGGCGTCGCGCAGCGCGTAGAGCTTGCGGTCGGCCGGCGCGATCTCGCGGGTCTGTCCGATCAGGGCACAGCCAAGCGTCTCGAGCTGACGCATGGCGGCCGCCAGCGACAGATCGGTACGGAAACCGGGGATCGACTCGAGCTTGTCGAGGGTACCCCCAGTGTGGCCGAGACCGCGCCCGGACATCATGGGCACGTTCACGCCGCAGGCAGCCACGAGGGGGGCCAGGACCAGCGACACCTTGTCCCCCACCCCGCCGGTGGAGTGCTTGTCCACGCGACCGCCGCGCAGGTGGTCGAGATCGAGGGTGGCCCCGCTCTGCAGCATGGCGTCGGTCAGCGCACCAAGTTCCTCCCGGTCGAGCCCGACGAAATAGATGGCCATGGCCAGCGCGGCCATCTGGTAGTCGGGCACCGCTCCGGCAGCATACTGCTGCATGAGCTGCCGCCACTCGGCGGGCGCAATGCGTCCGCCATCACGCTTCCGTTCGATCAGTGCACGCGCTTCCATACGTCATGCCAAGCTACACGCACATTTCGCGGCGTGCACTCTGCGGCGCGCTTCTCCTGGGGTCGGCCACGCTGTGGTCAGGCCGGGCCTCGGCTCAGGGGAGCGCCGTCACGCCCGTCGTACCGAACACGGCCGCGACCGCCGGCGGCAGCGCTTCGGTCGAGTCGCTCGTGGCGCAGGGGGATCGCGAGAGTGCGGCGCGACGCACGGCGGCAGCACTGGCCCTCTTCGAGCGCGCGGTGGCAGCCGATGGGCGCCATGCGCCGGCCCTCTGGCGGGCGGCACGCGAGGCCGTCGACCTCGGGGAGGTGGAAGCCAACGCCGAAAAGCGCAGCGCACTCTATGCGCGCGCCGTGACCCATGCCCGCCGGGCGGTGGAGTTTGCGCCGACGGAGGCCGAAGCCCGTTTTCAGTTGGCGCGTGCGGTTGGCCGCACGGCTCTGACGCTCGGACCTCGTGACCGGGTGAAGTTCGCCACCGAAGTGCGTGACCACGCGCTCGAGGCGCTGCGTCTGGACGCGCGGCACGCCGGTGCGCTGCATGTGCTGGGTGTGTGGCACGCCGAGGTGATGCGACTGAATGGCTTCACGCGTGCCATGGCCCGCACGTTTCTTGGCGGGAAGGTGTTCGAATCGGCCAGTTGGGCCGAAGCCGCGCGCCATCTGGAGGAATCCGTGCGCCTTGAGCCCACGCGGCTGGTGCACCGGCTCGACCTCGCGCGCATTTACCGCGACATGGGTCGCCGGGCCGACGCGCGCGCCTCCTACGAAGCGGCGCTGCGTTCGCCACTCATTGACGCCAACGACGAATACTACCGGCAGAGCGCCGAAGCCGAACTCCGGCGCCTGCCGCGGTAGTCTGCAACGAAACGCGGGTTACCAGCGCCCGCCGTTGCGCACCGTGTCCCGCACCGTGTCGCGAGCCCCGTCCACGAGGGCGCGCCCACGCTTCATGCCGCGCCGGGCCAGGCGCCGCGCCGAGCGCGTGGTTTCGTCCTTCAGTTCCTCCACGGCATCGGCACTGCGATCGTAGAGTCGGCGCGCGCCACGCCGCAGTTGGCGACGCGTGTCTGCGCCACTGGCCGGCGCCAGCAACAGCGCTGCACCGGCGCCCAGAGCGAGGCCGATCAGCACGCCCACTCCCAGGGCCCTCGGGTCGAGCCGGTCACCCCGCTCGTGTTCCGAATCGTGCTCGTCGTGTGTGTCGCGTCCGAACATGCTGCCTCCTGCGCGCGCTGCGCGATGATGTGGTTTGAAAATATGGTCCGAAAAGCGACGGACCATCAGGGTGACGAATCGCACGGCGGCGGTAGATTCCCGGCATGACTGCCGTGCCCCCGTCCATCGCCCAGCGCGCCGGCGAACTGCGCCAGCAACTCAGCCGTGCGCAGTACGAGTACTACGTGCTCGACGCCCCCGTCCTTTCAGATGCGGAATACGACCGTTTGTTCCGCGAACTGCAGGACCTGGAACACCAATACCCCACACTGCGCACAGAAGATTCACCCACCCAGCGGGTCGGCGCCGCGGTGCAGACATCATTGGCCACCCATCGGCACCTCGTGCGCATGATGTCGCTGGACAACGCCTTCGACGACGCGGAACTGCGCGACTTCGAAAAGTCCATCGAGCGGGTCGTTGGTGACGCGGTGCACAAATCCGGCTACACCGTGGAGCTCAAGATCGACGGTGCCGCGGTGGCCCTCACCTATCGCGAGGGCGTGCTGGTGATGGCCGCAACTCGCGGTGATGGCACGGAAGGCGAAGATGTGACGGCCAACGTGCGCACCATTGGCGGCGTGCCGCTGCGCCTGCTGGGTGAACAACATCCGCCGCTCATGGAGATTCGCGGCGAGATCTATCTGCCCTTCGCCGGCTTCGAGCGAATGAACGAGGCGCGCGTGGCGGCCGGCGAGCCGGTGTACGTGAATCCGCGCAATGCGGCCGCGGGGTCGCTGCGGCAACTCGATCCGTCCATCACCGCGCAGCGACCGCTGCGCTTCTTCGGGTACGCAGCCGTGCTGCCCGATGGCCGTGTGCCGGCCCGCACGCAGTGGGAGCTGCTTGAGCAGCTGAGTCACTGGGGCATTCCGGTGGCGCCGCATCGCGCGCGCTGCAACACCATGGCCGATGTGGCCGCGTGGGCGCACACGGTGGAGCACGAAACGCGCGCGCAGCTGGGCTTTGCCATCGACGGCGGCGTGGTAAAGGTCAATGACGTCGCACTGCAGGACGAACTGGGTGTGCGGAACGATCGCACACCGCGCTGGGCGGTCGCGCGCAAGTTCGCACCGGACATGGCGGTGACGCGTCTCGAACGCATAGACGTGAATGTGGGGCGTACCGGCGTACTCACACCCTTCGCGGTGCTCGATCCGGTGGAGGTGGGCGGGGCCACTGTCACCTTCGCGTCGCTGCACAACGCGGATCAGATTGCCGCCAAGGATCTGCGCGAGGGCGACATGGTGCAGGTGGTGCGCGCCGGCGACGTGATCCCCTACGTGCTCGGGCCGGTGCCCGAACGTCGCAACGGCAGCGAGCAGCCCTGGCAGATGCCCACGCACTGTCCGCGCTGTCAGACGGCGGTCGTGCGCGAAGGTGAGGACGTGGCCACCTACTGCCCCAACGTCGCCTGTCCCGGTCGTCAGCTCGAGGGCCTCGTGCACTTTGCGAGCAAGGACGCGATGGATATCGACGGCCTGTCGTATGCGCGCCTGCAGCAGCTGCTCGATGCCGGTCTCGTGCACGACTGCGCCGATCTCTTCGATGTGACGGTCGAGCAGTTGGTGACACTCGAGCGCTTCGGTCAGAAGAGCGCCGAAAACCTCGTGCAGGCCATGCAGACGGCCAAGCAGCAGCCGCTGTCCCGCCTGCTCTTTGCTCTCGGCATCCGCCATGTGGGCGCGCAGGCCGCGCAGTTGCTGGCGAGACAGTTCGGCAGCATGGATGCGCTCAAGGGCGCCACACCCGATCAGCTGGCGGCGGTGCGCGGCATCGGTGACATCATCGCCCAATCGGTGGCCGAATATTTCGCCAACCCCAGCGTACTCGATCTCGTGGAACGCATGCGGGCGCGAGGCCTGCGCTTCGATGAGCCCAATGCGGTGCAGGCCGATGGCCCGCTCACCGGAGCCACGGTGGTCATCACCGGCACCCTGCCCTCACTCTCGCGCGGCGAAGCCACGGCGCTCGTGGAGCAGGCCGGCGGGCGGGTGACCAGCAGCGTGTCCCGCAAGACCACGTTTGTGGTGGCCGGGGAGGAGGCGGGCAGCAAACTGGACAAGGCCCTCGAGCTGGGGGTCGAGGTCATCGACGAAGCCGAGCTGCGGCGGCGGGCGGGGGCGTGAACGGGGCCGTGAAGGGCGCCGTGGCGAGCCACGACCGGGCGCTCCGAACAGCAACGGCAAGGCTCGTCACACTCCCGGACGCTTGACGTGACCGCCTCCAATGGCGAGCGTCACGCAGACATGAGCCCTGCCCTGCCTCCGACCGCCCTGCGCCGCGTGAGCGTGCCCGCCGAACTCTTCGACGGGCTGCGTCTCGCGGCTGCCTCCGTGCCCGACGCCATCCGGGACGCCGGCTTCGTGACCGGCCAGGCCCTCTACGACCAGTTCGCCGCGTGGCTGCAGGATCAGGGCGAAACCGCGCCCGACCACCTCGCCGACGATCGCTTTCCCTGGCTGCTGCAGGCCTTCTTTCACGATCTGGGCTGGGGCCGCGTGGAGCTGGTGCCGCTCAGTGAGGCCGTCATGTCGCTCGAGGCCAGTGAGTGGAGCGAGGCAGGCGCGTCGGGTGGCGGCTGCCCGGTGAGTGTCGGCATGTTTGCCGGCTTCTTCGGCCGATTGGCCGAGGCGCCCATCGCGGTGCTGGACGTGAGCCCGGAGGGTGAGGCCGGCCGCGGCCGGTTCCTGCTCGGCTCCGTGGACGTCATGGACTACGTGTGGGAAGCCATGCAGCGCGGCATTCCCTACGACCGGGCCGCCGCCAGCGCCTGACCGCCGCCAGCGCCTGACCGCCGGGGCGCCCTGAGGAGGGCGTCTGCGGGTATGGCCTGCAGGCATGCCCCGCAGCGGGCGCCGTCAGGGGTCGGTCAGCACGCCAACGTACTTGGGATTGGGGCGCAGCTCCCCGTCCATGAGCACCTCGCGGTCCCAGGGCAGCACGATCATGGCCTGCGTCGCCAGCGCGTGATAGTCCGGCGCGTAACTGCCGGTGCGGAAACTCACCGCCGTACGCACTTCACGCGCCCCGGCGTTCACAATGGCCCCGACGGCCAGTCGCAGGGTCTGACCCGAGTCACAGGTTTCGTCCACGAGCAGCACGCGCTTGTTGCGCACATCGGCCGGTGCGGCGCCGAATACGGCCGGTGTTTCCCGCACCTGTGCCGCGGAGTAGCGCCGCGATATCAGGATGGAGTGAAACGGCAGGTCGAGAATGGCGGCCACCGCCGCACCGGGCACCACGCCAGCGGTGGCGACGCCCACCACGAGTTCGGGCATCCATTCGCGCGCCACACGCAGGGCCAATGCGCGCGCCAATTCGCCGAACAGCGGCCAATCGACGATGAGAACCCCTTTGTTGGGATCGGGGGCGTACGGCATTGGTCCTGACATCGTCGGCTCCGGAGGGGGATGGGGGAGTCTAGCCCCGGAAGGGGGCACCGGCAACGCAGCCTCACACGTGCTGTGCCATGAGCTTGTAGCCACGGGGACGCACCGATAGGTTAGCACAGCACGATTCGGCGTGCCGATTCTCTTCTTCTCTTCCCTCACGACACTCCGCGAGCGCATGACTTGGTGGCGCCGTCTCGTGGGCGGCTCGTCCGGGCGCGATCCGCGCCAGCCGGATTTTCTCGCTGAAGCGCTCGATCTCGAATCGCGCGGCGACTACGCGAACGCCCTCACGTCGTACCGGCTCGCTCTGCGTGAGCATCCGGACGATCTGCGTGTGCTGCAGAACATCGCCATTGCCTTTTCCAAGACCGGTCAGCCGGAAGAGGCCATCCGCACGTATCGTCGCGCGCTGCAACTCGACGCTGATCTGCCGGGCGCGCACTACGGGCTGGCCTTTCTGCTGCTCAAGCGTGGTGACACGGCGCACGCGGGCATGCATCTCGAGGCCTTTCTGCGTGTGACCCGCGCCGATGACGCCGACTCGGCCAGATTCCGCGCCCATGCCGAGCGCACCCTCGCGCAGCTGCAGGGCGGCGGCTTCGCCGAGCACGCCGATGCGGCAGCCGGCGAGGGCTTCCACGAGTCGGTCCATGACGAGTCCGTCGGCGATGGCTGGTCGGACGACCGCGCGCGTGAGGGCTGACGTGGGCCGCGTACTTTCGATCGTCAGTCAGAAGGGCGGAGTGGGCAAGACCACCACGGCGGTCAATCTCGCCGTGGCCTTCGCCCGTCGTGGACTCAAGACCCTGCTCGTGGATGCCGACCCGCAGGGCGCGGTGCGCTATGGCGTGGGGCTCCGCCGCGGTCATCCCACCGTGGGCTTTGACGACTATCTGCGCGGCGAGCGCAGTCTGCGCGAGGTCATTCTGCCGACGGCGCTGCCCTGGCTGCGAGTGATTCTGGCCGGCACCGTGTCGGATTCGGCCGATCACACGGCGTTCCAGCGCTCCGTGGGCGAGACCGCCGTGCTGGGGGAGTTGCTGGCCATGGCGCGTGAGCGCTGTCACGTGGTGGTGGTGGACACCCCGCCGGGGCTCGGCGCCATTACGCGTCGGGTTCTGGCGGCCAGTCAGCATGTGGTGGTACCACTGCAATGCGAACCACTCGCGCTGCAGACCACACCGCAGATTCTGCGCGCCATTCAGGACGTCATTGGCGAGAACGACGAGCTGACGCTCGAGGGCATCCTGCTCACGATGTTCGAAGAAGGGAACCCGGCCACCGAACGCGTGGTACGCTACGTACGCGAGCACCTGCCGCAGCATCTCGTGTTCGACACCCCGGTGCCGCGTACGCCGGCCACGGCCGACGCCTTCTCCGCGGGGCAGCCGGTCGTGCTGCGCGCGCCCGCCGATCCCGCCAGCCAAGCCTACATCAACATCGCCACGCGCCTCGCGGAGCGTTTCGCGTAATGCCCGTTCTGACAAACCGGGCGCGTCGTGTGCTCGGGGTTCTGGTGGTCCTTCCGACCACCGTGCTCGGCGTCGGCGCCGCCTGCGCTGAAATCGGCACCGGCCCCGATCGCCCGGCCGCCATCGAACTCGAACCCTTCCCGTCGCCGTCCGTCGTGCTCGGCGACACGCTGCGGAATTTCGAGGGCGTGGCGTCACCCATCCGCGCCATCGTCCGCAACGTGTCAGGCGACGCCATTGCCGACGCGCCGGTGCGCTACCTGTACGCCGACTTCAATCGCGATTCGGCGCTGCAGGTGGACTCCGCCACCGGCGTGGTGGTCGCGGCCAAGCCGACCAGCGGCGGCGAGGCCCGTCTCGCAGCGCGCGTCGGGGGAACGTTGCAGGTCCTGCGCCCCATCCTGGTGACCATTCGGCCGGACACCATGGAAGGCACCTCGCCCACACAGACGCTGAACGTGTTCCCGCGCGACACGGCGGCCAACGTGACCGCGGCGTTCCGCGTGGTGCTGCAGAACACGGAGACCGCCACCAAGCGGCCGGTGAATGGCTGGGTGGTGCGCTATCGACTGCTGTCGCCGGCCAATCCGTCCAATGACACCACGCAGGCCGCGTGGCTGGTCCGCGACGGCAACCGGCCTTCGACGACGGACACCACCGGCATCCAGGGTGATGCGGACCGGCAGGTGCGGGTTCGTGCCGGCGCCTTCCCCGCAGCGGGAACGGTGGACAGCGTGGTGGTGGAGGTGCAGGCCTTCTACCGCGGGCAGCCGATCAAGGGCGCTCCCCTCCGTCTTCGGGCCATCGTCGCCGACACCGTTCGCCGTTGACGCAAGCGCCGGTCGCCATGGCGACCTGGCGGCGTGGTGACGGTGCCGTGGTGACCGCTGGTGTCAGCGCCGTGGCGCCCGGACGCACAGTGCGCCAATTTGCGGGTACCCTCCTGAACTTCCTGGCCGACTCCCTCCCTACGGCCCTTCGCTGGAGCGTGCGTGATGACTTCCCTTGCGGCCTCTGCCGTGCCTTCGCTGCACAACACGCTGTCTGGCATTCCGTCGCCCACAGTCGCGACGGCCGGCGGCCCACGTCCGGCACCGGGTACGCTCATGCGTCTGTTCTTCGACGCGGTGGAGCGCTACGACCGACCTGACGCCCTGCTCTACAAGGTGAACGGCGTGTGGCAGCCCACGAGCCATCGCCAGATTCTCGAACAGGTGCGGCATCTGGCGCTCGGACTCGAAGACCTTGGCATCACGGCGCAGGATCGTGTGGCCATTCTGTCGGAGAACAGACCCGAGTGGCTGCTCACCGACTACGCCTGCATGTGCAGCGGCATCACCAACGTGCCGATCTACGCCACACTGCCGGCGGAGCAGATTCCGTATCTGCTCAATGACTCCGGTGCCCGCGCCGTCATTGTATCCACGACGGATCAGGCCCGGAAGCTGGCGAGCATTCGCGCCGAAACACCGGGACTGCAGTGGGTCATCGGCGTGACAGCGACAAAGGCCGACGGTTGCGACCTCACGTTTGCCGAGCTGCTGGCCCGCGGCGCCGCACGCGACAATGCGGAACGCGCCACGGCCTTCAAGGAGCGTGCGCTGCAGATCACGCCGGACACCCTGCTGACCCTCATCTACACCTCGGGGACAACAGGGAATCCGAAAGGGGTGATGCTGACTCAGGACAACGTGCACTCCAACGTGATCGCCTGTCAGCAGGTGTTTCGGTCATCCGTGACCGACACGGCACTGAGCTTTCTGCCGCTCAGCCACATCTTCGAGCGCACCGGCGCGTACTTCCTGTTTGCCAGCGGCGTCCGCATTGCCTACGCCGAATCCGTGGACACCGTGCCGGTGAACATGAGCGAGATCAAGCCTTCGCTCATGCTGTCGGTGCCGCGCCTGTACGAAAAGATCTACGCCCGCGTGCTCGAGAACGCCGTCAGCTCGGGCGGGCTCAAGAAGCGCATCTTCTTCTGGGCCAAGGCCGTCGGTGAGCGTTGGGCCGACGAACGCCTGGCCGGTCGCGACGCCGGGGGATTGCTGGGCCTCCAGTATGGAATCGCGCAGAAGCTGGTGTTCTCCAAGCTGCGCGAACGCACCGGCGGCAACGTGCGCTTCTTCATCTCGGGCGGCGCGCCCCTGTCACCCGAGATTGCCAAGTTCTTCTACTCGGCAGGTCTCATCATTCTCGAGGGCTACGGGCTGACGGAGACCTCACCGGTCATCACCGCCAATACGCTCGAACACTATCGACTCGGCAGTGTCGGACGCCCGATTGCCGGCGTGGAAGTGCGCATTGCCGCCGACGGCGAAATCCTCTCGCGCGGTCCGCACATCATGCAGGGCTACTACAACAATCCCGAGGCCACGCGCGAAACCATCGACGAGGATGGCTGGTTTCACACCGGCGACATCGGCAGTCTGGAAGACGGCTTCCTGCGCATCACCGACCGCAAGAAGGACATCATCGTCACGGCCGGCGGCAAGAACATCGCACCGCAGCCCATCGAAAACCTGCTCAAGACCAACAAGTACGTCTCGCAGGCGGTGATGCTGGGCGACAAGCGCAAGTTCCCCATCGTGCTCATCGTGCCCAACTGGGATCAGCTCGAGAAGTGGGCGGCGCGTCAGCAGATCGTCTGGACGGCGCGGGCGGACCTGCTGGCCATGCCCACCATCCAGTCGAAGATGGAGAAGGAAGTGAAGGAGACGCTCAAGGGGCTGGCCAGCTTCGAGACCCCCAAGAAGGTGGGTCTGCTCGAGCATGACTTCTCCATTGAGCGGGGTGAGCTCACGCCCAAGATGAGCGTGAAGCGCCGCGTCGTGGAGAAGTCCTACAAGGCCATCATCGACCAGCTCTACGACGGCGCCGACTGACGTCGCGCCGTCACGGCGGCGTCAGATGTCCGGTGTGACCTGACGCCGCAGTTCCACGAGGCCGCTGGCCTGCGCCATCACTTCGCCCACCCACTCGTGCTCATCGCGGGCGAGCTCCTGCACCCCGTCCGGCAGCGGCAGATGACGCGGCGCCACCAGTCGCCCCTTGGCGCGAATGGCGCGCACGACGGATGCGACGAATGTGGGATCATGGTGTGCCGCATCGAGCGCCGCGGCATCGAGTGTGGCCACCCCGAGCGGCAGCCGTGTGCCGACGCGCAGTACGGAGATGGCGGCCCCGCTACCTGACTCCGGCGCGGCATGGGAATTGACCAGCACCTGCGGCACCGGGAGCAATGCACGCAGAGCGTCCGACATTGCGGCGGCCGCTCCCGCCAGCAACACGGGCCGCGACATCGGTCCCGCATCGGGGGACAGGCCAAGCAGCGCGGCGAGCCGCAGCGCATCGGGCGCAGACGGCGCGGTGGCGCGCGGCACCTCGAGTGACGTTTCCTGCGCCACTTCCTGTGTCACGGCGTTGCGCGTGTCATCGAAGCGGAAATCCCCCACGCCGCCCCGCACCGTGAATTCCCGCTGGCACTGCGGACAGGCCAGATCGACCTCACGCAGCGCCGGTCCCTCCGCGCGATGCACCACGGCCACCAGCCACGACTCCTCGTGCGGCGCGGGACAGCGCAGTGCATCCAGCAGGTCGCGGTGCATGGCGCGTCAGGCGCGGCCGAGCCGCACCTCGTCGATGTTCACGTGCGCCGGTCGTGTCACGGCCCACAGCACCGCGTCAGCCACATCCTCAGGCCGCAGCATGGCGGCGCGCGGCGGCAATCCCGGCGTGTGATCGGGATCGATGGGGTCCCAGATGGGCGTGTCCGTGGCCGAGGGCGCCACCAGCGTGGCACGAACACCGCTGCCCGAGGTTTCTTCACGCAGCACCTCGTGCAGAGCCCGGGCGCCAAACTTGCTCGCCGCATAGGCCGCATTGCCGCCAAAGGTGCGGCGATCGGCAACCGAACCGATCGTGACCACATGCCCGCGTCCCGCCTCGCGCATGGGCCGCAGCAGCGTGTGCAGCACACGAAACGGCGCCACGAGATTGCTGTCGATGGTGGACGCAAAGGTCTCGGGGGCCGTGTCCACGATGGGCGCGAGCGGAAACACCCCGGCGTTGTTGACGAGCACCGTGTGCCGCTGCGACACCGCCGCCACCACCGGCACCAGCATGGCCGCGACCTGTGCGGCATCCCGCAGGTCACAGACGACGGCGTGCACACGTCCCGGTACAGACCGCTCGAGCGCGGCGGCCGAGAGCTCGGCCACCAGCTGTTCGAGATCGGCACGCCCGCGCGCCACGGCGTACACCTCAGCGCCGGCCAGCACGAGGGCCCGCGCCACGGCGCGCCCGATGCCGCGGGACGCGCCCGTGACGAGCGCCTGCGTGCCGGCCAGCGGGTGCATGCGACTAGATGGACGTGGGCGCGTGCGCGAGCCGCAGGAATTCGCTGCGCGTCTTCGGATCGTCGCGGAAAAGGCCGCGCAGCGACGAGGTGATGGTGCGCGAGTTCTGCTTCTCGACGCCGCGCATCATCATGCAGAGATGCACCGCCTCGATGACCACGCCAACGCCCTTGGGACGCAGCGTTTCCTCGAGCGCATCGGCAATCTGCTCTCCCAGCCGCTCCTGCACCTGCAGCCGCCGCGCAAACACTTCCACGACGCGCGGAATCTTGGAGAGACCCACGATGCGCCCGCTGGGCACGTAGGCCACATGCACCTTGCCGAAGAAGGGCAGCATGTGATGCTCGCACATCGAATACATCTCGATGTCGCGCACCATGACCATGTTCTCGTGATTCTCCTCGAACAGCGCGTCGCCGATGACCTCGGCCGCGGTCTGCTGATAGCCGCGCGTGAGCCACATCATGGCCTTGGCCACACGACTGGGCGTCTTGAGCAGGCCGTCGCGCGTGGGGTCCTCGCCCACCAGCTGCAACTGGCGATGCACCAGGTTCTCGAATTCGGCCAGATCGCCGTCCACGGCGAAGTCATCAGGATCGCTGATGTGGACGTGGGGGCGTCCGCCCGTGACGATGGCGCTCACGGCGCTACTCGCCTTCGTAGTCGACATAGTTGTTCTCGGTTTCCCAGAGCCGCAGGCGAATCAGGCGCGCCGGTGCGACGGCCGGAAAGAGGACCCGCCACATCTGCACGACGACGTTCTCCGTGGTCGGGTTGATGCCCGCCATGTACGGCACGTCGATGTTGAAGTTGCGGTGATCGGTCTGGTTGATGACTTCGCGCTCCACCACGTCGCGCAACTGTCCCAGATCAATCACATAGCCCGTCGTTTCGTTCACCGGGCCGCGCACCGACACCTCGAGCACATAGTTGTGCCCGTGCCAGTTCGGGTTGTTGCACTTGCCGAACAGGCGGGTGTTGTCCTCGTCGGACAGCGCGGGGTTGTGGACGCGGTGCGCCGCATTGAAGCGCAGTCGCCGGGTCACGGTCACGATGGGCATGTCCGGAGAACCGTCGGAATGGGGGAGAAGTTCCTTCGGGTACCTCAGCGGCCCCAGGCAGTCAATGTGGCCGAAAGACAACGGCCCCGCCACTGGGACGGGGCCGCTGCCATGATCACGGATACGGAGAGGGGTTCTTGAAGCCCAAAGAAAAGGATTGAGACTCTCACCGCGCTTCCGCCTTCCCCGCACTGGGGCCTGACGTTCACACCGTTGTCGAGTCCTCTCTGAGGACTTATCGGCTCAAGAAGTAAAGTCTCTCCGCTCCGCGACCAGTTCGTGCTGCAAGTGTACCGCTGTCTGACGCGTACTCTACGGGGAGGTCACGGGCCGCGCAAGACGAGCGCGTGACGGCGCAACCCGCTAGATTTGGGAGATGGACCTGACGCTGCTTGCCGGAATCGTGATGCTGGTGGTCTGGGGGGCTCTCACCTTTGCCACCGAGGCCCCGGGCTGGGTGCACCTGCTGCTGACCGCCGGTGTGTTTCTCATCATCTGGCGCATGGTTGTGCGCGACACGCCCTCGGGACCGACCCGCAAGTAAACGCCACCCGGCGGCCCAGGCGGCCCCGGGTCATATCTCCCAGTTCGACAGCACGAGGCCGTCTGCGGACGGTGTCTCGCTGAAGCCGTGCAGGCTCATGCGGAGATCGGTCCAGCGCACGCGCGCGCCGAGCGACACCATTGTGCGAAAGGCGTCGGGACAATCCCCCTGCATGCGCACGGCGAGTCGCCGCGTTCCCAGTCGGCGGGCGAGATCACTCAGCGCCCCCAGCAGGCTTGGCAGGTCGCCACGCTGCGCAAGCACCAGCTTGAGCACCCGCAGTTCGTCGCGCGGTCGTCCCTCCACCAGCGGCGCGCTGTGGCACAGCGCGAAGCCGCGCGGATCGGACAGGGGCCCCAGTATCAGCGTATCCCCAAGTGCGAGGGTATCCGTGATCTCCAACTCGCGCGTGAAGTCATAGCCCGGCGCCACCCGGTCCGTCAGGCGGCGGCAGGCCTCCAGCGCGTCGTCGCGCTCGAGCCCATGCAGCTGTGACAACAGACGCGGGCTGCGGTCGCCAAGCGCGGCGTCGAGGGTGAGCGTGACGGTGAGGTGCCCGGGCACGAAGCCCAGCGCCGCATAGAAGCCGATGTTGTCCATCGTGCGCGGCATGGTCTCGAGCCCGATCACCCGCGTGTGCTGCTGCCGGAGCCAGCGCATGCCGCTTTGCACGATGCGCTTGCCCAGTCCCGAACCCTGGTGATCGGGACGCACGCACAGGGGGCCCATCCAGCCTTCGGCGCCCGACACATGCGCCATGTTGAACGCCACGATGCGCCCGCGCTCATCGCGCCAGCAGAGCGCCCCGTCGCCCGCATCATCGATGGCATAGCGCCAGATGGCGGGGTTGAGTGGCGGCACCCGCACGCCATGCATGCCGTCCTTGCGATAGCGCTCGGTGAACGCCTCGGTGAACACTTCGTTCAACTGCGCAATGTCCTCGTGCGTGGCCACAAAGGGCCCTTCGACGGGACGCAGCGGACGGTGCGGACGCGAGGAGACGGCCATCTCAACCCACCAACTGCGGCACGGAGTCGCTGGTCACCACGCTGCTCCCGGTGGCATCGTCGTAGCGCACCTGCAGCAGGCGATCGAGTCCCTCACGCACCTGCTCGATATGCGTGATGACGATGACCTGTTCGAAGCGATCATGCAGCCGGCGCAGCAGTTCCATGACGTTGGCCCGTCGCATCTCATCGAGGGATCCGAACACTTCGTCGAGAATGAGCAGCGAGAAATGCTGCCCCGCCCGTTCAGCGATCATCTGCGAAATGGCCAGACGCAGCACCAGATTGCAGAGGTCCTCCTCACCGCCCGAGAGTACCGGCTTGGGCTCCCCGTCTTCCCGAACGACCACCCGATACTCCTCGTCCAGCTCGAGCTTCGGGTAGCGGCCATCGGTGAGGTCGGACAGGAAGTCGCTGGCCACATCCGCGAGCTCCGGACGCAGCTGGAAGTTGAGGTCCGTGCGCACATCGGTAAAGGCGCGGTCGAGCTCCTCGTGCAGCCGCCGTTCAGCGTCGAGGCGGTCGAGGGTCTCCTGGAGGCGGGCCAGCTCGCGCCGCCCCTGCTCTGCCGACTCGAGCGCCGCGCGGGCGCGCTCGGCGTCGCCCTGGGCTGCCAGGGCCTCGTAACTGGCGCGTTGGGCCGCCGCGGTGGCGCGCTCGAAGGCTTCGCGCATGGCCAGGTACGCCGCGTCATCCATGCCCGCGCGCGCCTGCTGCGCCTCGAGATCGAGCAGCCGCGTTCGGGCCGCCTCACGCAGGCCGGCCACCCGGCTGCGCTCAGTCCTCGTGACCAGCTCGCGGTCCACCAGCGCGCCGAGGTGCGCGGCTTCGCGCTCGAGCACCTGACGACGCAGCGTCTCTTCGCGCAGCCGGGACAGTTCGGCCGCATCAAAACCCGAGGGCAGCTCCGCCAACGCGCTGCGCGCGGCGTCGAGCTGCGCGGCCACCAGCTCACGCTGCCGCGCATTGTCAGCGGCCTCACCCATCGCACCCTGAATGCGCCCGAGTCGCTTCTCGGCTGCCTGCAGATCCTGCCGCAGTTGCGACCGCCTGGCTTCGCCCTCCTCCACCACCACCGGCGTGGTGCTCAGTTGCTCACTGCGTTGCCGGTAGTAGTTGCCATCCACCCGCACGGTTTCCATCTGCTCGTGCAACTGATCGAGCACGCTGCGGTAGGTATCGCCGAGCGGACGACCACAGGTGGGACATGGGCTTTCCGCCCCCAGTCCCTCCAGCCGCTCCTGCTGCTCGCTCAACTCGCCGTATTGGCGGCGCAGCGCATCGAGCCGCGTTTCCGCTTCCTGTCGATCCCTGGCCCACGCGGTCCGCTCCCGATCGAGCTCTGCCTCCACGTCGTGCAACTGCGTGCGCAGCGTCTGCAGTTGCTCCTGGGTTTCCCGTTCGAGTACCGGCGCGGACTCGAGGCGCTGGGCCCGCTCCGTGAGGGCCGCTTCGTTGGCGGCCAGCGCCTGCACGCGCTCGAGCAGCGCCCGACGGCGCCAGTCCGCCTCGGCCAATCGCTCCTGTTCCGCGAGGGCGGCCGGCACAGAATCCAGCGCGTCGAGCTGCGCGCGCACCGTGGCCAACGCAGCGTGCGCCGCCGCCACGGCTTCGAGATCGCGATCGAGCCGCTCCAGATCGCGTGTGAGCGCCTGCGCCTCGCTCTCGGCGAGGCGGAAGTCCGAGAGCGCCTGCTGCTGCTGCTCGCGTTGCTGCTGCGCGGCCTGCCAGGCGGGTTCGAGCTCGGCCAGGCGCGCCGCTGAATCGGCGCGTGTGCGCTCGCACTCGGCCACGCGCTCACGCGTGCTCGCCACCCGCACTTCGGCATCGGTGATGGCACGCCAGATGGCGTCGGCGTCAGGCATGCCCTGCCGCAAACCATTGCTTTCCGCCACCAGCACACGTCGCCGCTCGCGCGCGAACTCCTGCGCCACGCTGATGCGATCGTAGCCCAGCACGCGCGACAGAAAGCGCGCACGGTCGGCGGGCCCAAGCGCCGCCATGACATCGAGTTCCTTCTGCCCGGTGAAATAGGTGTGAAAGAACTCGCTGCGGGTCATGCCGAGCCGGCGCTGCAGCAGCTCCGTGGCACCGGAGAGTGTGCTGGCAATCGGCGTGTCCCCGTCATCGAGGAACACCTCCGCCGCGCTGAGGCCGCGCTGCACGCGGTAGCGATGCCCCGACAACTCGAAGACCAGTTCCACACGCACGGGTGCCCGCTGCGGCGCGCGCGAGAAGCGGATGGACTCGCGTGTTCCGCGGGCAGCGGGCGTGCCGTAGAGCGCGAAGGCAATGGCCTCGAGCAGCGTGGACTTGCCGGCGCCGTTCGGTCCGATGATGCCGGTCAACCCGCGCTCGAAGCGCAGCGTGGTGTCGGCGTGTTGCCGGAAATTCTGCAGACGCAGGGAAATCAGGCGCACGTCAACCGTCCACCACGGGCAGCGCCGCAACGGCCGCGTCTTCCGCCTGCTGCAGATATTTCGCCGCCAGCGCCACCAGCGCCTCGCGCTCGACCCCTGCACTCAGCGGCCGCTCGCGCAGCTTGCCCAGCACGAGGTCGGTGAGCGTGGCGCGCCGCGAACGCGGACCGGCACCACCCGAACCCGGGACAGACGGAATCGGGTCTGGCCGCCGGGTGTCGAGCTGGAAGTGCAAAGCCTGACGCCGATAGTCACGCAGAGCGGCGTGATCGAGTTCGCGCACCACATGACGAGCCACGTTGCGCACCACCACGCGCACCACCTTGTCGGCAATGCCGCCGGGTACGGTATGCACGCGAGCTGCCAGGGCCTTGTCCACGTCGGCGGCGCCCATGCCGGAGGCATCGACAGGTTCGAGGTCGACGAGGGTCCGCGACGACGCCACCGCGTGGAATTGTTGTGCGCCGGTGGCGAGATCGCGCTCGATGAATCCCTTGCCGTTCACACCCGTGCTGCGTTCCTCGCGCAGCTCGCCCCAGGGATTGCTGCTGGTGTAGTCGATGGAGCCGCTGTACCAGGCATTGGGTGCCATCTCGCGACACACGTGGTAGTGACCGAGGGCGATGTAACTCCAGGCGCTGGCGTGCAGATCGTCGAGCGGAATCTCGACGGCGGCGCGATCCTCCCCGGCGGCGTGCGGCGGCAGCAGCCCGGCGATTTCCCCGTGCAGCAGCAGCACGCGGTGCGTGAATCCCTCGGGCGGCACGAGCGGCGGTCGCTGCAGGCCTGGCACGTCGGGGACCGCCATCACCACCAGGTCGCGCTCGGGGAAGGTGAAACACTCCGCGCGCGTCTCGGCCACATGCACTCCGATTTCGCGGAAGAGCGCAAGAATGCAGCCCGTGTCCGCCGTGCGCGGGGCGTCGTGATTGCCCGCCACCATCACGATGTCGCAGGCCGGCAGGGACAGGCGCAGGCGCTGAAACTCCCGGTAGGCGTGCAGAATGGCGGCGTTGCTCGGGCGCACCGTGTGAAACACGTCACCGCCAATGACCACGACATCCGGCGCACAGGCGATCACCTGATCGAGGGTGCGCGAGAGAGTCCGGTTGACGTCGTCTTCGCGCTGATTGATGCCACCCGGCGTGAGACGCTGGTACTGGCGAAAGCCCAGATGGAGATCGGAGAGGTGCACAAGCCGCATCCCACAAACTACGCGGGAAGATGGCCGGCACGCAGCGGGGGCGTCTCCGGGATTCCGCCTTGCGGACTAGCGCACCTGCACCCGCTGCACGATGCGCAGATCAAAGAGACGTGGGGCGCCGGCACCGGCCGGACCGGTGGCGACCTCGCTCTGCACCTCCAGCACCGTGCGCGCATCCATGATCCAGGCGCGCTCCCGATCGACGCGCATGATGCCGCGCATGGTGCCCGCCGTGACCACACGGGTGCCGGCCGGCAGATCGCGCAGTGGCCCGTCGCGATGCAGCTTGCCCTCGAGGGAAATCCAGGCCTGACGCCCGTCACGGGTGAGTGAATCGAGACGCAGACGCGCCTGCACCACACCGTCCACGCGATAGCCTGCCACCGGCAGCGACGGCAGCCGCATGTCCCGCGCCCATTCACTGCCCACCGACACCGGCGCGGCCGGCAGCAGGCCAGGCATCGAGGTGAGTGTGGCGCCGAGATCCGCATCGCCGTCACTGGACTCGATGACCCGCATGGCACCATCGGGCGTGACCTTCATGCGCATGGTCTGCCCGTAGATGGGTGTGCTCACCGGACGCGCGCCGTCGGGAGCATCCCCGCTGCCCACGACCAGGGAATCGGAGTGCACCCAGAGCGTCGTGTGGGTGAGATCCGCGGCTTCCACGAGGCTGTGCGCGAAGAGCTGGATGCGTGTGGAGCGCAGCGTGGCGCGTGACGCCAGCGGGCCATAGGCCGGTGCGCTGCCGGCCTCCCGTCGCTGCGTGGTGGTGACGGTCTGCTCCACCATGAGCCGCAGCGTATCGCCCACCCGGGGACGGACCATCAACCGCACGCCGTCGAGTGCCGCCCGTGTGGTGCGGCCATTGGACGTCGCGCTGGTCTGGCCGGCCGATTGGGCGCGCACCACCGTCCCGCCGCTCGCACTGCACAGCGCAAGACAGAGCAACCAGGACGAGGGGCGCGGAAATGGAGCCATCGCCTTACGATACCGCCGACCGGCCGGAGAGGATCCCTCGGAACCCGCGCATGACCGTTCCACGCACCGGAGGCCTGTGGACAACAGACCGATGACGGACGAAACTGCGGAGTCCACGCCGTCCCCGTCCTCCCGTCCGGCCTTCCGGTTCCTCATGGTTCCCCAGTTCCTGTCTCGCCCCTGCCGCCTTCGGTCCTGCAAACCGGCCCTCGCGCTGGCCCTGCTGCCCATGCTGGCCGGCTGCGACCGACTCAAGTCGGCACTGCAGGAACCCGCAACCGGCGATCCGGTGTGGCAGGCCGACAGCAGCCTCATTGCCAAGGCTCCGCCGATGCTGTTTCGCGTGCTGCGCAAACAGGACGGCGATCAGGTGCTGCCCATCGCCACCATCGGCGAGAAGGGCTTCCAGCCGCTCTATCTCAGCAATCGCGGCTGGCGCGCGCTCGACCTCAATGCCCTGCACAGCGGGGTGACGCTGCAGGCGCTGCGCAGCGGTGAGGTGAGCGGCACGGTGCGCATCACGCGCGGCATGTGGGAGGGCGGCACGGCGCTCGACTCCATTCCGGGCTGCCGCGTCATCGTACCGGGCGCACGGGCGCAGGTGCCGGATGGCGTGGAACTGCTGCTCAGCGGACCACGGCCGCCACGCCCGGCCGGCAGCGCCAGCGATGGCGCCATCGCCCAGACGCTCGAGACCATTCCCACCCTCGTGGCCCCCACGCTGGGCATCCCCATGTCGGCGATGCCGCGCTATCGGCGGCAGGTGCACGTGGTGCCCACAGGCGCGACCACGCAGCCCACGCTGGTGGTGATTTACGACGACCCGGAGGTCGTGCCCGACAGTGTGCCCCTGTTTCCGCAGCCGCGACCACGGCAGCTGATCGTCGTGCTCGACAAGGGCATTTACGGCTACAAGCCCTCGCATACCTACTCCACCCTTGGCAACCGCAAGTCGCCGCCGCGTCGTCGCTTCCTCGGCGCCGTGGATGTAGATCAGGATGGCAAGGCCGAACTGCTCTTTGGGCTGCAGGACCCACGCGCGGAACTGGTCACGATTGGATTCCGCTTCCGTGTGGAGGCCTGGGACGAGAGCTTCACCTACGAGCGGCTGCGCTGTCACGGCTGACGACGCCGATTGCCCGACCGTCGTTGATGCGACCGCCGTTCGTGCGTCAGGTGTTCATGCGTCAGGCGTTCACGCGACATCAGTCATTCGACGCCGATGTCCCAGGCTTGCTCGAGATCCGTGCGGCTGTAGGTGCGGAAGGCCGTCAGCGTTTGTGTGCGCAGGATGCCGGGCACGTTGGCGAAGCCCTGCGTGACCACCGTCGCTATCTGGTCGAGATCGGGAACACGGACAATGGCCACCAGGTCCCAGGCGCCGGACACGGAGTACACTTCGGCCACCCCGTCGATGCCGGCCAGCGCGCTGGCGCAGGCCACGATGGATTTGGGATCGGCCTGCACGAGCACAATCGTGGTGATCACGTGACGAGTCTCCGCTTGAGGGTCAACCGGCGGTGAGGCAGCGGGCCACACGCGTGAGGCCTTCCACTGCGAGATCCTGCCGGGTGGCGTAACTGGCGCGAATCCAGCCCGGCGTACCGAAGGCACTGCCCGGCACGATGGCCACCTGATGTTCGTCGAGCACCGCGGCCGCAAAGGCCGCGCCGGGATCGTCCGCGCCGCGGAACCCTTCGACGTTCACGTAGAGGTAGAACGCACCGCGCGGCCGGATGTAGCGCACGGTGGGGAAGGCATCGAGTGCCTGCATGACCGCATCGCGTCGGGTGCGGAAGGCGCGCACCATCTCGTCGACGGCGGCATTGGCGCGATCGAGGTCGGTGAGCGCCGCCAGCGCGGCATGCTGCGAGACCGCCGCGGCGTTGGACGTGGTGTGGCCCTGAAAGGCCGTCATGGCCTTCGAAACGGCGACGGGCGCGATGGACCAGCCAATGCGCCAGCCCGTCATGGCATAGGCTTTGGCCACGCCGTTGATGACGATGAGATTGTCGCGTGCGGACGCAATTTCCAGCACCGACTGCGCGCCGCCCTCGTAGGCGATGCGCCGGTAGATCTCGTCGGCAATCACCCACCAGCCGCGCTGGGCGGCGAGTTCGAGAATGGCCGACAGTTCACTCGCGCTGTACACCGCCCCGGTGGGATTGCTGGGCGAGCAGAGCATCAGCCCCTTGGTACGCGGCGTGGCCGCCACAGCCAGTTGCTCCGCCGTCACCTTGAGATCGTTCGAGGCATCACCGGGCACGGCCACGCAATTGGCGCGCGCGAGCTCCACCATCTCGAAGTAGCTCGTCCACGACGGCGTGGGTATGAGCACATCGTCGCCGGGCCCGAAGCAGCAGACGCAGGCATTGTAGAGCGACTGCTTGGAGCCGTTGGACACCACCACCTCGGCCGGCGTGACGGGCACCCCCTGCACCTGCAGGCGATTGGCGTCCGCCGCAATCGCCTCACGGAGAGGCAGAATGCCCTCGGTGTTGGTGTAGCGTGTGGCGCCGGCCTCGACGGCGCGGGCCGCCGCCTCGCGAATGAACGCGGGCGTGTCGAAGTCCGGCTCGCCTGCCCCCAGATCGATCACGGGAATGCCCTGGGCCTTGAGGGCCCGGGACCTGGCCGCCACGGCCAGCGTGGCGGATTCCTTGAGTCGCGCGATGTTCGGGGACGGCTGGAAGGACAGCGGCATGACCGGTCGCAGGAGTTCGGAGTGGGAAATCGCCCGGGAGCCGACTAGATTTCCGGGTTGGCCCCGAGATCGGGGCCAGCGAGGTGCCGTCCCAATTAAGCGACCCCGACACGTGGGCGCCATGACGGCCGCAGGGCGCCAGACGGGCGCGACAAGCACCGGCGGTTGGGCCGCCGGGATGACTGACAACTGAAGGGGTGGGGCGTGAGCGAGCAGGATCGGGAAGAGACGTCGTCCGGGACGACGCGGAGCCAGCACGTGGTGCTGGAAGGGCCGGCGGATATGCGCACGATGGCTGCGGCCATGCGCGCCGGCGTGGAACGGAGCCGGGACGGCGGCGCGGAGGCTGCGCCGGTCTGCCTCATCGTCACCCCCACGGCCGAACAGGCCATCACCGCCGGCGATCAGGCGCGGCGCCTGCTCGAAGGCAGCGACGCCCGTGTAGTGCCGGTCACCGGTGTGCTGCGCGCCAGGCGCGTGCTGCGCGCCGCCCCCGTGGCGGTCGTCACCGGCACGGTGACCGATCTGCTGGCCCTGCGCCGCGCTTCGGGCCTGGATTTCGATTCGCTTCAGGCCGTGGTGCTCGTGGGCCTCGACGACCTGCTCGCCAACACCGGCGAGGAAGCCCTGCTGGCGCTGCTGGCCGACGTGCCGGATACGGCCTCGCGCACCGCCACCCTCGACAGCGAACCCCCGGCCACCGAGGCCTTCCTCGAGGCGCAGCTGCGTCGCGCGCGCCGTATCAATCCGTTCACACTCGGTGACGCGCCGCTGGCCGTGACGCCGCGCTATCTGGTGACCTCGGCCACGGGTCGCGCCGACGCGCTGCGTGCGGTGCTCGACGAACTCGATCCGCCATCGCTCTGTGTCGTGGCATCCACCGACGCGGGTGTGGACGATGCCATGCAGGCGCTCGCGCGACTGGGTCTGGTGGTGGATGGGCTCAACGTGCAGGTGGTGCGTCAGCCCTCCGCACAGCACGTCGCCATGACCGTGCTGTGGGACGCGCCGGCCACGTTTGAAGCGCTGGTGGCCGCCATGGCCATGCGTCCGGTGGACGCCGTGGCCCTGCTGCTGGCCGATGAAGTGCCGGCCTTCCGTCGCATGACGGGTGGACTGGCCGAGCCCTGGACGGCGGCGATCAAGAAGGCGTCGGCGGAAGATCGTGTGCAGACGCTGCGCACCGCGCTGCGTTCCACGCTGGCCAACGGTCAGCCGACCGCCAGCGAGCTCGCGCTCGTGGCGCCGCTGCTCGACACGCATGACGCCGTGGAGATTGCCTGCGCCGCACTGCGCCTCTACGAGGGCGCGCGCCGCGAAACGCAGGCCATTCGCGCCAAGGCCATCTTCCTCAATCCCAAGCCCTCGGCGCGTGAGGCCCCGCGCAGCGAAGCGCGCGTTGAAGCCCCAGGCGCCGCGCGGTCGGAATCACGCGGTGAGTCCGGCGCAGCGTCGGGCGCGTCCGCTGGTGGCAAGCAGCGTGTGTTCCTCGGTGTCGGCAAGCGCGACGAGGTCCGTGTTGGCGACATCGTGGGCGCGATTGCCAACGAGGCCGGCATTCCCGGTGACCGCATCGGTGCCGTGGACCTCTACGAGTCGCATGCCACGGTGGAACTGTCGGCCGAAGACGCCGCACGTGCCATCGAGGCGCTCAAGGATGCGTCGCTGCGTGGTCGCCGGTTGGGCGCGCGCATCGACGAACGCAGCGGCGAGCGTTTTGGCGCCCGGAGCGGCGGCTTTGGTGGCCGCGGCGGCGATCGTGGTGGCGATCGCGGGTTTGGTGGTCGCAGCGGTGGGTTTGGTGGCCGCGGCGGCGACCGTGGCGGTGATCGTGGCTTTGGCGGCCGCAGTGGTGGATTTGGCGGCCGTGGCGGCGATCGCCCGAGTGATCGCGGCGGCGAGCGCGGTGAGCGCAGCTTCGGCGAGCGGAAGTTCAGCGATCGTCCGCGTGAAGATCGTGGCGAGCGCAGCGATCGGGGTGAGCGCAGCGAACGTCCGCGTTCCTTCGATCGGGGCGAGCGCAGCGATCGTGGTCCGCGCACCGGATTCGGTGATCGCGACCGCGGTCCGCGTGGCGGCTTCGGTGGTGGTGAGCGTGGTGGTGATCGTGGCGGGCGTCCGCCGCGCGCCTCGGATGAGCGTCGGGCCTTTGGCGATCGCTCGCCGCGGGAGCGCACCGAGCCACGCACCGAGTGGGCGGAGCGTGGCGATCGCATGAAGTTCGCGAAGCGTCCGCCGCGTCCCGCGCAGTCTGACCGTCGCGACGAGGAGTAAGCGCGGCATGAGTGGCGGCTTCCAGGCGGCCGGCGGATGGATGGAGGTGATCGCCGGCGTGATGTTCAGCGGCAAGACGGAAGAACTCCTGCGTCGCGTGCGACGGGCCACGATTGCCCGCAAGCGCGTGCAGGTGTTCAAGTCACATCTCGACGACCGCTACGCCGGCCTCTGGGCCGTTTCGAGTCATGACCGGCGGACCTTCGAGGCCACGCCGGTCGACTCCTCCTCGCAGATTCTGCTGCGTCTCGATCCGATGGCGCAGGTCATTGCCATCGACGAGGCGCAGTTTCTCGACGCCGGTGTCGTGCAGGTGGCGTCGAGTCTGGCTGACCGGGGCCGGCGGGTGATTCTCGCCGGCACCGACACCGATTTTCGCGGGGAACCCTTCGGCGCCATGCCACAGCTCATGGCCGTCGCGGAAATGGTTGACAAGCTGCACGCCATCTGCGTGCTGTGCGGATCGCCGGCCAGTCGCAATCAGCGACTGATCGACGGCAAGCCGGCGCCCTACGAGTCCCCCACCATCATGGTGGGCGCCGCCGATTCGTACGAAGCGCGCTGCCGTGCCTGCCACATCGTGCCACGGCGCGATGAGGCGCAGCAGTCGCTGTTGTAGGATCCGCGTCTGGCCGCCGCTTACGCGGACGGCCAGGCCAGGCGCACGCGACTGGCGGTTTCCAGCAGGACATCCATGGTGAACGGCTTCTGCACGTAGGGCACGTGGCGCGCGGCCAATCGAGCCTGCGTGCCCGGCGCCATGCCGTATCCGCTGATGGCCATCACGGGAATGTCGGCATACTGCGCCGCCATGATTTCAATGAGTTCGAGGCCGCCCAGGTCGGGCATGGTGAGATCGGTGACCACCAGACCAACCTCATCGGCGCGCGCCGCCAGAAAGGTCAGCGCCTCACGGCCGGTGGCCGCGGTGTACACCGCCTCGCCCGCACGTTCGAACATGCGGCGCCCCAGGTCTCGCAGGCGCGCATCGTCGTCGACGAGCAGCACGCCGCCCTGTCGCCGCGGCAAAGGGGGCGACGCCTGCGCATCCGTCGATGCGGGAGACACACCGGCTGCAACGGATGTCACGCCCGCCGTGCCGTCTGCCGAGCCGTATGCCGTGACATCGACAGTGGCGGTTGTCATGACACCGCCGGGAGAATCGGCGGACTGCCCGGGCTGATCCGAACCCGCATGGCCATCCGGCAGCCGCGGCGTGGCACGCGAGGCTTCACGAGCCAGCGGCCACTGCGCGCGCACCGTGGTGCCATGGCTGGTCACGTCCACCTGCAGGCGTCCGCCGGTCTGGCGGAGCAGGGTGTGCAGCACGGCCAGCGCCAGTTCCCGGTCCCCGCCGCGACGCTCCGGTTCGAAGGTGGGCGCGGCCAGACGCGCCGCCAATTCGGCGTCGATTGGCGGTCCATCGTCGGTGAGCGACAGCTCGGCCATGCCTTCGCTTCCGGCAGCGGACGCGGTGCGCACCACATAGCGGCTTTGCTGTGAGTCGGTCTGTCCGACGCGGGCCTGGCGCAGCATGCCGTCGAGCACATCACGCACGCGCAGGGCGTCCACCGCAACCCACGCGGTGCCTGCCGCAGGGTCGAGCTGCAGCGTGCACGTGGGAGGCAGGTCCGCCGACACGATCTCGCAGGCCGAGCGTACGGCGCTCAGCAGGTCCACCGCGCTGTCTGCTGCCGCCGGACGTCGTCCCGCCGCCAGCAAGCGACGCGTCAGCCATTCCGCGCGATCGGTGGCCCGCTCGATGGCCGCCACATCATCGAACTGCGGCGAGGTGGGACTGATGCCGTCGCGCAGGAAGGTGGTGGCGGCACGAATGACCGTAAGCACGTTGTTGAGATCATGACCGATGCTGCCGGCCACATCGGCCACGGCTTCGAAGGCCATGGCCTCGCGCCGGCGCTCGTCGCTGTGCCGCAGTTCGGTGATGTCACTGAAGACGGCGAGCGCGGCATAGGGCCGCGTTTCGCCGGGCCTGATGAGTGGATCGGCGGTCACGACAATCCACGTGGGCTGCCCCTCCGCTCCGCGACGGACCTGCATGAGCTGCCGGGGCTGACTGCGCCCCGTCTGCAGCGCGATCTGCGCCGGATGCAGCGCCGTCGGCCACGGCGTGCCGTCTTCATGCGTGGCCTGCCAGTCGCGGTCGATGGGATGCAGCCCGGTGAGCTGCGCGCCGGTCAATCCCAGAATGTGTTCGGCCGCGGGGTTGTGGATGCGAATGACCCCCGACGCGTCATGCAGCACCACGCCCTCACGCATGCCGGCGATGAGCGAGCGGAAGCGACGTTCCGACTCGCGCACCTGTTGTTCAGCCCGCACGCGCTCGGTCATGTCGAGCACGAGGCAGTGCATGATGACGCCTCCCTCGCTCTGCACACTGCCGGCGCTGCACTCCACATGCCGTCGCTCGCCGCTGGCCACCCGATGTTCGCGCGACACACGCGCGGCACGCCCCGCGCGCACCGTGTCGATCACCGCGCGCCACTCGGCGCCGCCCTGCACGTCGAGGTCCGCCAGCGTCATGGCACTGAGCGTCGCGCGCGACCAGCCGTAGAACGCCTCGGCGGCGGCATTCGCGTCCACGATGCGCGAGGTCTCGCAATCGACGAGCAGTTGCGGCGCCCCGTTGTTCTCGAACAGACCGCGGAAACGCGCCTCGCTGGCCGCGAGCGCGCGCTGCGCACGATGCCGTTGCGTGACATCGCGTGAGGAGATGGCCACATGCTCCTGCGGCAAGGGCACGATCTGGCGCTGCAGCCAGCGATCGGGTTCCTCGGGCAGCGGCGCGTGCTGCGTGGTTTCGAGCGGCTGCTGGGTGAGAATCACCGCACAGACCTGCTCCCACAAGCGCCACGTGCGGCTGTGGGGGAAGACACTCAGCAGTGACTGATTGATGAGCGCCTCGCGCGGGCGTCCCACCATCGCGCAGGCGCGCGCGTTTAGCTCCACCACCAGCAGGTCCTTGATCTCTCCGGAGGGTGCCCGCACCGCACGCGCGATGGCAAATGCATCGAAGCCGGCGTCCAGCACCCCGCGCAGCATGGCGTAACGGTCCGACGCGGACAGCGGGTCCGGGTCGGCGGCGGGAGGGACTGGAGGGCGGAGAGAGGAGGCGTCAGTCACGGAAGGGGGCCTGAGCCCGGCTGGAGGGATCGGGCCAGTATCGGACCCGTAGTGTGACGCCCCGCCCCCCTCCGGCGTCAAGGGGGTGATGTCCAGGTCTCTTTCTTTCACTTCCCTTGAACGGATCGTCGCATGGGCGTAATCGCGACGCTGCTCGCACACGAACCCCGGCTGGCGCGGCTTCGCGCAGCTGCTCGGGATCGCTATCGCTTCGTCCCGTGTGAAGACTGGACGTCGCTCACGCGCGCCTGCGAGCGCGGTCCCATCAACGTGGTCGTCTTCGACTTGTATGTCGACGGCCGCGCCGACTTTGAGCGCGTACGTCAGCTGCGGGTGCGGGTGCCGCGTGCCGCCCTCGTGGCCTATGTCGACGTCACCCGCGAGCGCGCCAAGGACATGTTTGACGCCGGCCGCTGCGGTATTGATGTGCTCATCGTGGCCGATGAGACCGACACGCCGGCCATGCTGGGCGCGCTGCTCGACCAGGCAGAGGCCCGCTCGGTGTCCAGCCTGCTCAAGCCGCATCTCGCCGGTCTGCGGTCGGTGGTGCGTGACGCCGTCATGCTCTCGGTCACCCGGGCGCACGAACGGCTCACACCGGACAGCCTGGCCCGCCTCATTGCCGTGTCACGCCGTCTGCTCAGCAAGCGCCTCGAAGGCGCGCAGCTGCCGCCGCCGCATCAGTTGCTCACCTGGGGCCGGCTCATCGTGGCCGCCAGCATGCTCGAAGACGGCTCGCGCAGCGCGGACGGTGTGGCCAGCGCGCTCGACTTCCCCTCGGGCTCGGCCTTCCGCAATACCTGCCAGCGCTATCTGGGCTGCACGCCGCACCAGATCCGCCTGCGTGGCGGCGCCGGCTGGGTCATTCAGGAACTGCTCGTGAATCGCGAGAAGCGCCGCCAGATTTCCGATCACGAAGACGAACTGCACGACTCGGCCGCGGCCTGATCATTGATCGCTGATCGCTGATCGAGCAGTCGCCGTCACGTAGCAGCCGTTCGCGTACGTCACACGAGCCCCGGGGCATGCCTCCGGGGCTCGTTGCCGTTTCGGGTGCTAAGTTGCGGCATGTTGTATGTGGCGCTCACCGGCAACATTGCCTCCGGCAAGTCCACCGTGGCCCGCGACCTCGCGGCGCGCGGCGCGACGCTCATCGACTCCGATCAACTGGCCCGCGACGTCGTGGCCAAGGGCCGTCCAGCCCTCGACGCCATTGTCGCGCAGTTTGGACCGGCCATGCTCACGGCCGATGGCACACTTGATCGTGCGGCCATGCGGCAGCGGGTCTTCGGCGACCCCGAAGCGCGGAATGCGCTCAACGCCATCGTGCATCCCGGCGTGCGGCAATTGCGGGCGAGCCGGCTGGCCGAAGCCCGGGCGCGCGGCGACCGGATCGTCGTGGCGGACATCCCGCTGCTGTTCGAACTGGGCATGCAGCACGACTTTGACGCCGTCATCCTCGTGGATGCCGACGAGACTGTGCGGCAGCATCGGCTGGTGGCCCTGCGCGGCCTTTCCGAGACCGACGCGCAGGCGATGATCGACGCCCAGATGCCCAGTGCACAGAAGCGCGCCGAGGCCACGTGGGTCATCGACAACAACGGCCCGTTGGACGCCCTGCCGCCGCAACTGGACACCCTCTGGCAGGATCTCGAGGCCCGTGCGGCCCAGATCCCGGACCGGACCCGCTTCCGCAACGACGCGTCATAGCGGATACTTCGCTCGGCCCCAACATTCACCTCGCCTGGAGCATTCCGTGTCGAACATCCCCGCCGACCTGCGTTATACCAAGGAACACGAATACGTCCGCACCACGCCCGACGCGGCTGTGGTGGCCATCGGCATCACCGACTTCGCGCAGGGTGAGCTCGGCGACATCGTGTACGTGGAACTGCCCAAGCCGGGCAGCAGCTTTGGCTCCCACGACGTGTTCGGCACCGTCGAGGCGGTGAAGGCCGTGTCGGAGCTGTACATGCCGGTCGCGGGCGAGGTCGTGGAAGTGAACACGCGTCTCGATGGTGAGCCGGCGCTGATCAACAACGATCCCTATGGCGATGGTTGGATGATCAAGGTGAAGCTCGCGCCGGGTGGGGATGCGGGCCTGATGAGCGCGGATGAGTACCGCGCGCAGCTCGGCGAATAAGTCGAGGATCCGGGAAACAGAAGGTGTGAGGATCTGAGGATCTGAGGATAAGAGGGCGGGCCCGGGAAACACTCAGTCATCGAGTGTCTCCCGGGCCCGCTCTTCTATCCTCGCATCCTCAGATCCTCACACCTTCTTTTCTGAGGTGCCTGAATTACGACGCGTACTCCTCAACCGGCGGACAGGCACACACCAGGTTGCGGTCACCGAACGCGCTCTCCACTCGGCGCACCGTCGGCCAGAACTTGCGGTCCCGCGTCCACGCCGTGGGGTAGGCCGCCTGTTGACGCGAGTAGGGGTGTGTCCAGGCGTCGGCCGTGCAATGTGCTGCCGTGTGCGGCGCATTCTTGAGCACGTTGTCCTCACGATCGGCCTCACCACGCTCGATGGCGGCAACTTCTTCGCGCATGCCGATCATGGCCTCGACGAAGCGGTCGAGCTCCGCCTTCGACTCGCTTTCGGTGGGTTCCACCATCAGCGTGCCGGCCACGGGGAAGGACAGCGTGGGCGCGTGGAAGCCGTAGTCCATGAGGCGCTTGGCGAGATCTTCGGCCTCGATGCCGGCCTGCGCCTTGAAGGCCCGCGTGTCGAGAATGCACTCGTGCGCCACGAGCCCGTTCTGTCCGCGATACAGCACCGGGTAATGCGCTTCCAGACGCTTCGCGATGTAGTTGGCGTTGAGGATGGCCACCTTGGTGGCATACGCCAGGCCTTCACCGCCCATCAGCTTGATGTACACGTACGAGATGGGCAGGATGCTCGCGCTGCCCCAGGGCGCCGCCGACACGGGACCGATGGCCGTGTCCACCTCATGCGAGGCCACGACCGGGTGCGTGGGGAGGAAGGGCACCAGCTGCGGCGCCACACCAATGGGCCCCATGCCAGGCCCGCCGCCGCCGTGCGGAATGCAGAAGGTCTTGTGCAGGTTGAGGTGACACACGTCGGCACCGAGGTCACCGGGGCGCGACACGCCGACCATGGCGTTCATGTTGGCGCCGTCCATGTACACCTGCCCACCATGCTGGTGGATGAGCGCCGTGATGTCCTTGATGCTCGCCTCGAACACGCCGTGTGTGCTGGGATAGGTCACCATCAGCGCGCCCAGGTTGGCCGAGTGCTGCTCGGCCTTGGCGCGCAGATCGTCCATGTCCACGTTGCCATCGGTGTCCGTCTTCACCACGACCACCTGGAAACCCGCCATGACCGCCGACGCCGGATTGGTGCCGTGCGCGGACTGGGGAATCAGACAGACGTTGCGATGCGCCTCACCACGGGCCTCGTGGTAGGCGCGGATCACCAGCAGACCGGCGTATTCGCCCTGCGAGCCGGCGTTGGGCTGCAGTGACACCCCGGCGAAGCCCGTCACTTCGGCCAGGTCGCGCTCGAGTTCACGGAACATCTCCGTGTAGCCCTCGGCCTGCGAGCGCGGCACAAAGGGATGCAGCTGACCGAACTCGGGCCAGGTCACCGGAATCATCTCGGCCGTGGCGTTCAGCTTCATGGTGCACGACCCGAGCGGGATCATGCCATGCACGAGCGAGAAGTCCTTGGCCTGCAACGAGTGGAGATAGCGCAGCATCTCCGTCTCGCTGTGGTAGCGATGGAAGGTGGGGTGCGTGAGGAACGGTGACACGCGGCGGAAGCGCTCGTCGTAGCGGGCGTCCACACCGGCCGCCACGTCGGCATAGCTGAAGCCGGCCGGCGCATTGCCGTTGAACACCTGCCAGAGGTCGCGCACATCCTGCTCGCTCGTGGTCTCGTCGAGCGCAATGGTGAGCGTGCCCGGCTCGAGCACGCGCAGGTTGATGCGGTGCGCGGCAGCCGCGGCGAGAATGTCCTCCTGACCATGCGCTCCCACTTCCACCCGGACGGTGTCGAAGAAGTGCTCATGCGTGATGGAGAAGCCGAGGCGCTCGAGTCCGGCCGCCAGCGTCACGGCGCGCTCGTGCACGCGCGTGGCGATCTGCGTGAGCCCGTCGGGCCCATGATACACGGCGTACATGCCGGCCATCACGGCCAGCAGCACCTGCGCCGTGCACACGTTGCTCGTGGCCTTCTCGCGGCGGATGTGCTGCTCGCGCGTTTGCAGCGCCATGCGCAGCGCCGGCTTGCCCTCGACATCACGCGAGAGTCCGATGATGCGACCCGGCAGCAGGCGCTTGAACTCGTCCCGCGTTGACAGGAAGGCCGCGTGCGGGCCGCCGTAGCCCATGGGCACACCAAAGCGCTGCGAGCTGCCCACCACGATGTCGGCGCCCCATTCGCCCGGGGGCGTCAGCAGGCAGAGGGCGAGCAGATCACTCGCCACCGTCACCAGCGCGCCGGCCGCATGCGCCGCCTCGCAGAGGCCGCGGTAATCCACCACGGCGCCATCGGTGCCGGGATACTGCAGCAGCGCACCAAACACCTGCTCGTTGAACGTCATGCTGCGCGGATCCACCACCTGCACGCTCACACCGCGTGCCACCGCGCGAGCTTCCACCACGGCAATGGTCTGCGGGTGGCAGTCAGCCGCCACGAGGAACACGTTGCGTGTGGCCGAACCGCGGGCGCCAAAGGCGAGCGCCATGGCCTCGGCCGCCGCCGTGCCCTCGTCCAGCAGCGACGCGTTGGCGATTTCGAGCCCCGTGAGGTCGATGACCAGCGTCTGGTAGTTGAGCAGGGCTTCCAGACGGCCCTGCGCGATCTCCGCCTGGTACGGCGTGTAGGCCGTGTACCACGCGGGATTCTCCATCACATTGCGGAGAATGACGTTGGGCGTGTGGGTGCCGTAGTACCCCATGCCGATGTACGTCCGCCAGACCTGGTTCCTGCTGGCGATGCGGCGAAGCGAGGCCAGTACATCCGCCTCGGTCTGCTCCGGTCCCGTCGCCAACGTGGCGCGGAAGCGGATCTGCTCGGGCACCACGGCGTCGATGAAGGCATCGAGCGAATCGTAGCCCAGCGTGGCCAACATGGCCTGCTGTTCGGCGGAGCTCGGACCAACGTGACGGGCAACGAAGGAATCGACCGCAGCAGCTGCGGCCGAACGAGTGGGCGTGGCCATGAACATCCTCAGGGAAGTCGAGGCACGACCGCCAGCGGGCTGACGGGGTGCCGGAGCTGGGAGCACTGCGACGCGAGGCCGCAGCCCCAGTAATTTAACCGCGATGCTTTTGCCCCGAACGGTCCCGTCATGGTTTGTCTGGGAGTGTCCACCCGACTCGGGCGTCCGGAACATGGCCGCGGACGCCGCCCTGCTGGCGCGTGTCCAACCGGACCGCGCGGTGTGGCGCTGGTACGCGTGGGATCAGCCCACCGTGTCCTTCGGCCGGCACGAGGCTGTGCGGGACCGGTTTTCTGCGGCCTCGCTGGCTCGCGCCGGGCTTGAGGCCGTGCGCCGTCCAACCGGGGGGCGGGCGCTGCTCCATGTGGAGGAACTGACCTACGCCGTCGTGCTGCCCTTGCCCAGGGCCGTGAGCTGGCGTGACGCGTACGCTGCGGTCAATGCCCTGCTGGCCGACGCACTCTGCGCGGTCGGGCTACCGGTCACCATCGCCCCCCAACGCCGCGAACAGCTTTCGCAGGGCGCCGTCTGTTTTGACGCCCCGGACGAGGGCGAACTGCTGCTGGGCGGCCGCAAGCTCGTGGGCAGCGCCGTCTGGCGGCAGGGTGAGGGCTATCTGCAGCACGGCAGCATTCTCCTGCGCGACCGTCAGGACTTGCTGGCAGCGGCTGCCGACCTGCCGCTGCCGCCGGTTCCACCGGCCGCGTCACTCAGCGACGTGCTGCCCGCCGATGCGCTGCCCGCGGTCATTTCGCAGTTCCGGACGGCAGTTGCCGATCGCCTGACGCAGTGGAAGGCGTGGCCCGACAGCGTTGCGGCTGCAGCTGGTGCGGCGTCGAACGGGCGCGTAGATGTTTCCGCCCTGACGCCGGATCCCGATTTGCGCGCGGCAATCGACCGACAGGCCACACACTTCGCCAGCGAGGCGTGGCTCTGGCGCCGCTGAGTTCAGGTCCGCATTGTACGGCGTCAACTCCTCCTGCCCGCTCTGTCATGACGCCTCGCGCCCTATTGTCACGCGCCTCCGCCGCCTTGCTGTCCGCCCTCGCACTGGCCTGCGCCGCCCCCAGCGACGAGGCGGGCAACTCGACGACCGGTGGCACACTGGTGGTCGTGGCACCGGCCGAGCCGCGCAGCCTGCTGCCCGCCATCGGGGAGGCGTCCCAGGCCGCGCCCATTCTCGCTTCGCTCTATGAGCGACTGGCCGACATCGGTCCCACACTCGAAACGGCGGGCGACGCCGGCTTCACGCCGCGTCTCGCCACGCGCTGGCAGTGGAGCAGCGACTCACTCTCGCTGGCATTCACCCTCGACTCCACCGCACGCTGGCACGACGGGCATCGGGTGTCCGCGCACGATGTGCGCTTCACCTTCCGCGTGTACACCAGTGATTCGGTGGCCACCGATCAGGGCTCGCTCGTCAGCAACATCGACTCGGTGGCCGTGGTCGATTCCTCCACGGCCGTGTTCTGGTTCAAGCGTCGTTCGCCGCAGCAGTTCTACGACGCCACGTATCACATGTACATCATGCCCGCGCATCGGCTCGACAGCATTCCGCTGGGCCGTCTGGCGGAATCGCCGCTGGCCAGGGATCCGGTGGGCACGGGCCGATTCCGCTTTGCGCGCTGGGATGCGCAGCAGCGCATCGAGATCGTGGCCGACACCACGCATCCAAAGGGTCGCCCCTATCTCGACCGGGTGATCTTCAGCATTGCCCCCGATTTTGGCGCCGCCACCATCAAGCTGTTTGCCGGCGAAGCCGATCTGCTGGAGAACATCAAGCCCGAAAACCTCGCCCAGGTGGCGCGCACACCGACGCTGCGTGTGGTGGACAATCCCGCCATGCAGTATCGCTTCCTCGGCTTCAATCTGCGGGACCCTCGCAATCCCACGCAGCCGCATCCGCTGTTCGGTGATGTGCGCGTGCGTCGTGCGCTGTCCATGGCGGTTGACCGCGAACGTGTCGTGCGAAACGCCTATGACTCGCTGGGCCTCGTGGCCCTGGCCCCGGCGCCGCGCGCACTCATCCCCGACACCACGGCCTTCACCGGTCTGCCCTTCGACCTCGCCCGTGCTCGCGCCCTGCTCGATTCTGCCGGTTGGACCGACAGTGACAACGACGGCGTGCGTGATCGCAACGGCGTGAAGCTGGCCTTCGACATCCTTGCACCCAATTCCAGTCCGGCCGCACAGCGTCTGACCGTGCTGCTGCAGGCGCAGTTCAAGGCCGTGGGCGCCAACGCCACGCCGCAACTGCTCGAGATCAACAGCCTCAGCGAGCGCGTGGACGAGCGACGCTTCGATACGTACACGGGCGGCTGGCTCTCGAGCCCGGGGCTCGTGGGCATGCGACAGACCTGGACCTCCACGGGTGACGGCAACGCCGTGCGCTACCGCAATCCTGTCTTCGACGCGGCCGTGGACAGCGCGCTCACCACCTTCGACCGCGCGGCCAGCCGACGGCACTGGGCACAGGCGTTCCAGCAGATCCTCGACGATGCGCCCGCCATCTGGCTGGCCGAGCCACGCGTGTTCATGGCACTGCATCGTCGCTTCATCGTGCCGCCCACTCGCCCGGACGGCTGGTACACGAACCTCGCCGAGTGGCGCGTCGATCCCGCGCAGCGCATCGATCGCGACCGCATCGGGCTTGGCGGGGCCGCGCGCTGACCGCGGCCCGGCGCACCGTGCTGCGCCTGCTGCCAGGCCTCGCCACGCGCCTCCTGCAGGGGCTGATCGTGGTGTTCACCGCGGCCACGCTGGCTTTCATCTGCCTCGAACTCGCTCCCGGTGACCAGGCCACGGCCCTCGGCGAGCAGGTGCCGCTGGCCGTACGCGAACGTGTGCGTGCCCTGCGCGGACTCAACGATCCGCTGCCGGTGCAGTACCTGCGCTGGATGCGCGACATCGTGCGCGGGGACTTCGGCTGGAGCGTTTCCCAGCAGCGGCCGGCGCTTCCCGTGCTGCTCGAGGCCAGCACCAACAGTCTGATGCTGGTGGCACCGGCCTTTGTGCTGAGCCTTGGGCTGGGCATGCTGCTCGGCGCCTGGCAGGCCGTGCACGCCGGCACCTGGCGCGACCGCTGGAGCGGTCGACTCACGCTGGCCGTGTATTCGGTGCCGGAGTTCTGGCTCGCGTTCCTGCTCATTCTGTTCGGACATGGGCAGCTGGGCCTGCCGGCCACCGGCATGGTGAACGACATGCACGCGTACTACGGTCTGCTGGATCGACTGCAGGATCGCCTGGCGCACCTCGTCCTGCCTGTCATCACGGTGACCCTCGTGGGCATCGGCATCTTCTCGCGCTATCAGCGCAGCAGTCTGCAGGACGTGTTGCAGCAACCCTTCGTGCGCACGGCGCTCGCCGGCGGCTTGGCCACGCCACGCGTGCGCTGGCTGGCGTGGCGCGCAGCGCTGCTGCCGGTGCTCACCGTGGCAGGCCTCGTCCTGCCGGCCTTCGTGGCTGGCGTGGTCGTCATCGAGCAGGTGTTCCTCTGGCCGGGCCTCGGCCACACCATGCTCATGGCCATTGCCGCCCGGGACGCGGATGTCGTTACCGGCTGCGTCATCATCGGCAGCAGCATCACCGTGCTGGGCGCACTGCTCACCGACATGCTGCGCGTGCTCGTGGACCCGCGCCTGGCAACGGGTGTGTCCCGTATCGAGCCAACGGAACGATGACCCGTCGCACGATGCTGTTGCTGGGGTTGGTCGTGCTTGGCGTGCCGCTCGCCGCGCCCTGGATCGCTCCCTTCGATCCCGAACTCCAGCTGGACATCGTGGCCCTGCGCAGCCTGCCGCCATCGAGTGCACACTGGTTCGGCACCGACAGCTATTCCCGCGATGTGTTCAGCCGCGTGCTGCATGGCAGTCGGGTCACGCTGAGCATCGCGCTCGCGGCCGTGAGTCTGCTGTTGCTGATGGGCACGGCGTACGGTGCGCTCACTGCGCTCGCGCCGCGGGTCATCTCCAACGCCCTGCGCCGCGCGCTCGATCTCTTTCTCTCCGTCCCCCGCATCCTGGTGCTGCTGGCGCTGTCCGCGTTCATCGGACCACTGGCCGTGTGGCAGCTGGTACTGCTCGTGGGCTTCACGGGATGGTTTGCCGTGGCCCGTCAGGTCACCGATGCACTCGACGCACTGCTGGTGGAGGACTTTGCATTGGCCGCCCGCGCGCTCGGGGTGCGCTCGTCCCGTCTGGTGTGGCGACATCTGCTGCCTCACCTGCTGCCCCTGCTCGCCGTCTCGGCCACCTTTGCCGTGGCCTCCACCATCGCGCTGGAGACCACGCTCAGCTACCTCGGTATGGGTGTGCAGCCGCCCGAAGCCAGCTGGGGCGCCATCATGCGGGACGGCGCCTCTGCCATGACCAGCGAATGGTGGATGACCCTCTTCCCCGGTCTCGCCACGATGGCGGTCACCATGGCCTGCAACGCCCTTGGTGATGCCTTGCGGCCGCCCCGCGCCGCGTCGCAGGTTGCGTCGTGACTCCCGCCTACGCCTCCCCGCCGCTGCTCGACGTGCAGTCGCTGCAAATCGACCTGCCGGTGGGCGGTGTGCCGGTCCGTGCCGTGGACGACCTGTCCTTCACCGTGGCGCGTGGTGAGACGGTTTGCCTTGTGGGAGAGTCGGGCAGCGGCAAGTCGCTCACCGCCCTGTCGTTGCTGCGGCTGCTGCCGCCCATCGCCCGCATCGGCCGCGCCAGCCGCATCGTCTTCGACGGAACCGACATCCTGCAATTGGCGCCGGAGCCCCTGCGCCAGCTGCGCGGACAGCATGTTGCGATGGTGTTCCAGGAGCCCATGACGGCACTCAATCCCGTCCGTCGCGTGGGCAGTCAGATCGCCGAAGTGGTGCGCGCGCACACCACGCGCCGCAGCGCGGAGGCCTGGGAGGACGCCGTCCGCATGCTGGAGGCGGTGGGTATTGCCGACGCGGCGGCGCGCGCGCGGCAGTATCCACACGAACTGTCGGGAGGCATGCGGCAGCGTGTCATGCTGGCCATGGCGCTCGTCCTGCGCCCGCAGCTGCTCATTGCCGATGAACCCACCACGGCACTCGATGTCACCATTCAGGCCCAGGTGCTGGACCTGCTGCGTGCGCAGCGCGTGGCCTCGCAGATGGCGCTGCTGCTCATCACGCATGATCTGGGCGTGGTGGCCGAAATGGCCTCGCGGGTGCTGGTGATGTACGGTGGTCGTCTGGTGGAGGAAGCACCGGTGGACGTGCTGTTCTCGCGCCCGGCGCACCCGTACACACAGGGGCTGCTGGCGGCGGTGCCGGGTATTCGCCAGGACCTGGGGCACACGAGGGCGGCTGACGACGAGGCGCCGCGCCTCGCCACCATTCCGGGCACGGTACCGGCACTCGGCGCCTTTCCCTCGGGCTGTGCCTTCCGCGATCGTTGTCCGCTGGCCGTGGCCGAATGTGCCAGCGAGGTGCCGGCACTGCATCAGATCGGACCGGCGCATCGGGCCCGCTGTCATCTCGTGCGCGAGGCGCGCAGCGAAGCCCACGCAACGAGCCCATCACACGAGCAGGGCGCGGTACGCCCATGACGCCGCTGCTTTCGGTGCGGAATCTGACCAAGCACTTCCCCATCCGCCGCGGCGTGCTGCAGCGGGCCGTGGGGCAGTTGCGCGCCGTGGATGGCGTGTCGTTCGATATCGCCCGGGGAGAGACCCTCGCCCTCGTCGGAGAAAGCGGCAGCGGCAAGACCACCACCGGTCGTGCCATTCTGCGTCTGGTGGAACCCACGTCGGGCAGCGTGCACGTCAATGGCACCGACTTCGGTGCCCTGCGCGGCGAAGCCCTGCGGCGCATGCGCCGTCACCTGCAGATCATCTTCCAGGATCCCTACGGCTCGCTCAACCCGCGTCTCACCGTGGGCGAGGCCATCCGCGAGGGGCTGCTGGTGCACCAGTTGGCCAAGGGCGCCGCCGCCAACGAGCGTGTGGCGGCCGTGCTGCAGGAAGTCGGGCTGCAGCCCGACATGGCCATGCGCTATCCGCACGAGTTCTCCGGCGGACAGCGGCAGCGCATCGGCATCGCCCGGGCACTGGCGGTGGAACCCGACTTCATCGTCTGCGACGAACCGGTGTCGGCGCTGGACGTGAGTGTGCAGGCGCAGGTCATCAATCTGCTGCGCGACCTGCAGCGCGCGCGTGGGTTGGCTTACCTGTTCATTGCACACGACCTGGCAGTGGTGTCGCACATGGCCGACCGCGTGGCCGTGATGTATCTGGGCCGGGTGGTCGAGCTGGCCCCACGACGCCCGATCTTTGCCACGCCCCTGCACCCCTACACTCGCGCGCTGCTGTCGGCGGTGCCGGTCCCCATCCCGGGAGCAGTGCGCCGTCGTATACTTTTAGCCGGCGAGCCACCCTCCCCGGCCAATCCACCGTCGGGCTGCGTGTTTCACCCGCGTTGTTCCCACCCGCACAAGAACGCGATCTGTTCGCAGGTTGCTCCGCCGCTCGAGGAAATGGCCCCTGGCCACCTCGTGGCCTGTCACCACGCTTCCCTCCCTTCCAGCCCTGCCTCGTGAGCTCCATCGCCCCGACCCAGGATCGTTCCTTCTTCGGTCACCCCAAGGGTCTCGGTCTGCTTTTCGCCACCGAGATGTGGGAGCGCTTTTCGTTCTACGGACTGCGCCCGCTGCTCATCCTGTTCATGGCCGCCGCCCTCAACGACGGCGGCTTCGGCTTTGAACGACCGCAGGCCTCGGCCATCGTCGGCATCTACGCGGCGAGTGTCTACCTGGCCTCATTGCCCGGCGGTTGGATTGCGGATCGCTGGCTGGGGTTGCGCCGTGCCATTCTCACCGGCGCCGTGCTCATCACGAGCGGGCATCTCGCCATTGGTGTCTCGGGCTTTGCAGGTGAGGGAGTGGGCAAGCCGTTCTTCTTCCTCGGCCTCATCCTCATCGTGCTCGGCACGGGCCTGCTCAAGCCCAACATCTCGGCCATCGTCGGTGATCTCTATCCGGAAGGTGGTGCGCGTCGGGATGCCGGTTTCTCCATTTTTTACATGGGCATCAACACCGGTGCCTTCATTGGTCAGTTGGTCACCGGGTACCTGGGCGAGCGCGTGAGCTGGCACTGGGGTTTTGGTGCCGCCGGTGTGGGCATGGCCTTCGGTCTGCTCAGCTTCTGGCTCGGTGCGCGCCGCTTGCTCGGCACCATTGGCGAAGACATTGTGCGCGACCCGAACGCCACAGTGCAGGCTGCGCGCGAGCGCACCGTACGCAACAGCACGTTTGCCGGACTGGCCGTGCTGGCGGCCGTGTTCCTGCTTGCCTCAACGGGCACCATCACGCTCGACCCGCAGGTCATCGGCGGCGCCATGACCTTTGTGCTGGTGGGCCTCGCGGTGGCCTACTTCACGTATCTGTTCGTGTTTGGCGGCCTGACCAGCGAGGAGAAGAAGCGCAGCGCCGTCATCTTCGTGCTCTTCGTGTTCGCCGCCATCTTCTGGGCGGCGTTCGAACAGGCGCCCACTTCGCTGAACCTGTTCGCGAACGACTTCACCAATCGCAACGTGTTCGGCTTCGACGTGCCGGCCACCTGGTTCCAGTCGGTGAACTCGGCGTTCATCATCGTGCTGTCTCCGCTGATGGCCATGCTGTGGGGCGCGCTGGCGGCGCGGCGCATCGACCTGTCGAGCCCCGCCAAGTTCGCCATCGGTCTGGCCATGGCGGGAGTGGGCTTTCTGCTCATGGTGTTTGCGGCGAACGCGGTGGTGGCCAGCGGCGGCACCGTACTCGTCTCGCCCTGGTGGCTGATTGCCAGCTACTTCTTCCAGACGGTCGGCGAATTGTTTGTGAGCCCCGTGGGTCTTTCGTCCATGACAAAACTGTCGCCGCGGCGCTACGTGGGGCAGATGATGGGCATCTGGTTCCTCGCCACGTCAGTAGGCAATCTGGTGGCAGGCCTTGTTGGTGGTCATGTCGATCCCACCAAGCTCGAACAGACGCCCACGGTGTTCAGCGGCACCGCCATCGCGCTCTTTGCGTCCACGGTCATTCTGATGCTGATGATCGTCCCCATCCGGCGCATGATGGCGGGTGTGAAGGACGAAGGGGCCGCCGCCTGATGTGAGCAGGTGACCACGGTGCAGAATCACTGCGCCGTGGTCACGCCGGGCAACACCCAATGCGCGTCAGGGCCAGGTGAACAGCGACGTGGGCGCCGTGCGCTCGCGACTGGCCGCGACATCGCGCGGATCGCGCCAGAAATTGCGGCTGCGGTCCAAGCCGGTGAAGCGCACCTCGAAGCGCCGGAAGGGATCGTTCCCCACCGGCACGGCAAAATCGAGACGCCACAGACGACGTGAGCTGGGCGGCACCGCTGCCAGCAGCGACACGCCAAACGCGCCGCGCCAGGGCGCGTCCACCGAATAGGGCACGGTGCTTTCACGCCAGAGGCGACCTGCCTCCACAAATCCGGCAAAGCCCATGTCGGCCACGTTGAATCGCGTCGGCACCACAAGGCGCTGTTCGGCGCGCAGCACGGTGCGCCGCGCACCGGCCGACCACGAGCGGCGATGCCCCATGATGCCGCCTTCGGGATCGGCAAGCGACAGCTGAAACGGCGCCTGCATGCGGCGCCCCGTGGCCCACTCCGCCTGCAGCACCGTCGTCTGACGCACCGCGGGACGGAAATACCAGGCCGCGCGGCCGCTGCCGATGACATTCTCCCATCTATTGCGGTCGAGACTGTAGCGCGCCTCGGTGATACCCTGCACTCCCACGTACCAGCGATCGCCCGCAGCGCCGGCATAAATGTTGGAGGCGAGGAAGCGGTCGCGATCTCTCGCGGGGCCCACCACGATGGACTGACCAAGCACAAAGCCCGCCTGTACACCGACCCGCACGTCCTGCGTGCCCGTGAGGGCGTCGAACCCCTGCACCGGCTTGAATCGAATGGCGCGCATGCCGAGCAGCAGGTTGGCGCGCAGCACATTCTGCGAGGCAAAACCTGGTGGCGCCGCATCGGGAAAGCTGTCGGGCAACACGCCGTCGGGAGTCAACAGCACGGCCTGTGAATCCGTACTCTCCGATTCCCGCGTGATCGACGCCCCGATGAGCTTGAGCCGGCCCACGGGTCCCACACGCACCAGCCCACCCACGTTGCCATAGGCGCGCCGCACGGTCACGGCATTCGCTGGCAGTGATTCGCGCTGCAGGATGAACGGTTCACGCGTGCCACCCACCGCGCCAACCCACGCAAAACGCTGCAGGTCGGTGTAGTAGGGTCTGACAACCTCGAGGTTCATGCGCTGGCCGAACAGGTCACGTCGCCCCTCGAGCCGCAATTCGTTGCGCCCGCCGGCAAACTGATAGTCGGTATAGCGCATGCCGAGCACGTCGTTGTAAGCCAGTCCATCCCGCCACTCGACCGCCGCCATGGTGGCGCTGCCGCCAAGATTCATCTCGCCCACACGCAGGCCTCGAAACAGCGGGGCCTCCGTGCGTATGCGCGGCGCGAACACCAGACTGAAGTCATCGCGCGTTTCCACTTCGAGACGCACACCGCCCTGCTCGTCGTCGTACACCCGGATGCGCGCATCCACGAGATAGGGCTGGGCGCGCAGGATGCGCTCCGATTCGGCGCGCTTGATCTGATTGCACGGATCGCCGGGCTTGAGCAGCAGGAATCGCCGCACCACGTCGTCCTGCGTGTTGACGTGCATGCGCCGCACGGTGCGCCGCACCCATTCGAGATCACGCGGCAGGCGCTCGTTGAACGGCGGCTGCGTGATGATCACGATGTCGCTGATGGGCTGGCCGGCGCAGCCCGCCACCGGCAGACGGCCCTGGCTCGATACCGGGGGCTGACGTCGCCCGTCGTTGCTGCCGCTGCGCTGGTTCTGCCCCGTGCCAGCCTGCGCCAACACCAGGCGCGTCGCGCAGCAGAGCGGCAGCATCGCGGTCAGCAGGGCGTGCGCGACGGCGGCGCAGCCCTTCCGCCGCCCCTTCCCCATCATCGTCCCAGCTTGCGCTTGAGATCCGCGAGGCGCGCGTCGGCATCGGCTTCGCGCTCGGCCCGGGTGCGCCGTGATGGGGGCGGCGTGGACTCCAGATCCAGCAGCGCGTCCGGATCGTCGCTGAGTGCCGCCTCCACCTCACGCTGCGCCGCCTGCTCCGGCGTGGAGTCGGTTGGCGCCATGCCCGACATCACCCGACGCAATTCCTGCGTCATGGCGTCGTAGTCCCGCTCGGCCAGCTGCAGCTCCTGCTGCTGCGCCATGCGCTTGGTTTCGAGCATCGCGACGCGCTCGGCATGCTGAGCGGCAAAACGCTCGGCAATCGCCACCGTCTCGTCGTCACCGATGTCGGCCGCGTAGCCCTGACGTCGACGGACCGTGTCCAGTTCCGCCCGCTCGGCTTCGAGCCGCGCCTCCGTCCCGGCAAGCGCCGTGCGCAGATCCTGCAGCGCCAGCTTCGCATGCACCAGCGCGTCCCGCATGCCCGTGGACATGCGGCGCCGCTCATCGGGGTCGAGACGGGTGCTGAAGGTGCGGAGCGTGTCGCGAAGATCGTCGAACATCGGTCGAACAAAAGGGGAAAGCCGAAGCGGGGCAAGGGGGGGCGGGAACCGCCCCTTCCCTGTTATTATCGGTCCTACCCCGCAGCCGCCGGTGTCGATTCCCCGCGGCCCCGTTTTGCCCCCTCACCGGTTCCTGTGCTCTACCTCGCCATCCCTGCGTACAACGAGGTCGCGACCATCGGCGTCCTGCTGTGGCGGCTCCGCACGGTCCTCGCGGAGTTCCCACGCGAGTACGAAGTGGTCGTCTACGACGACGCGAGCACGGACGAGACGGCCGAGGTGGCGGCGCAGTACGAGCAGGCCATGCCGGTGTCGGTCGTGCGGGGCACCCGGCACCTGGGCTACGCAGGGGCGGTCGAAGCCCTGTTGCGGGACGTCGCCGGACGCACGCGCTATCCGCGGCGCGACGCCGTGTTGCTCCTGCAGGGCGACTTCACCGACCCGCCCGGTATCGTGCCGGAGTTCGCCCGTCGCTTTGACGGCGGTGCCGACCTGGTCGTTGGCGAGCGGCTGGTGGTGGCCGATGCTCCGCGTGCGGTCAAGCGCCTCTTCACTGGCGCGCATTGGGCCATGCGCCCCTTTGTGCGGGTGGATGGCGTCCGCGACCTGACGGCATCCATGCGCCTCATGCGCATCTCCGTGCTGCGTGACGCCCTGCGCGCGGCTCCCACCAACGGCTCGGCGTGGTTGGCCGGTGACAGTTGGACGACCAATACGGACCTGCTGCTGCATCTTGTGCCGCATGCCCGGCGTGTGGAGGCTGTCCCGCTCGAACCCACCTATGGCGTGCGCATGCGGGAAACCCGACGGGTGGCCATGCGTGACGCGCTGGCCGCGCTCAAGTGGGCCTGGGGCGCCCGTGGCCGCCGCGCCGTGGCCGGCTCCGCTCCGGACGCGGGCAGCGATCAGGACCGGCGCAGCCGCGGACAGGGTCGCCGTCGGGAGGAGGGCGAGCCGCTGTCCGTGGAACGACTGCGCGAGAAGGTCCGGGAGCGCGAAGGCAGTTCCGGTCTCGAGTCGGGCGGCGGCGACGAACGTCGCGACAAGCGCCGCAATCGCGAGCGGGACAAGCTCCGCGAGCGCGGACCGGAGCGCGGTAGTGAGCGTGGACCTGAACGCGGTGGTGCTGACCGCGGGCGGGCTGCCATGGACGTGGACACGGAACTGCACGACCCGGCCGCCGGGCCGCGCGCCGCCCGTCCACCACGTGGCGATCGACCGGAGCGTGCAGAGCGGAGCGAGCGCACCGAGCGCTCGGAGCGCCCGCGCCAGGAACGTTCCGCTCAGGACAGAACTGCACAGGAGCGCCCGAGTCAGGAGCGCAGCCGAAAGCCCCGTGAGGCGCGCGAGACCCGCCCAGGCCGGGAAGAAGCACGTGACGCCGTGGGCGACGTTGCCCTGCCGGGCGCAGGACGCAGTGAACCCACGCGCGCCGAGGGCCCGCGCGCGGATGCCGGTCGTACAATTCCCGCCCGCGAACCGGCGGAGGGGCTCGGTCAGACTGGCGCGGCGGATCGGCTGGAGTTCGACGACCCGTTTGCGCCGCGCGGACCACGGGCGGATCGACTGCAGCGTGTCCTCGGCGACCCGGCTGCCGGCGGTCGGGAATCCGTACCGCCTTCTGACCCGACCATGTCTTCTGCGGACGCACCGGCATCGGGCACCGCAGATCTGCCGGTGCCCGTGTGGCGTCCGCCGGCCGAGGCGCAGCTCACCGGTGACACACGAAGCGCGCGTGGTGCGCGGCGCACGGAGGACGCGGGGCAGTCCGACGAGGCGCGTGCGGATCTGGACGATCCCGCTGCCACCCGCACTCGGCGGGTGCGCGAGCGCTCGCGCGAAGGAGCCTTCGACACCGGGCGCGCGCCGTCAGTGTCTGACGTACCGCCGGGCAACGAGAGTGAAGCGGACAGCCGGGTCGTCGATACGCCCGTGGCGCCCATTGAACGGGCCCGCCCGCTCCAGCGGACGGATGCGCACGAGGTAGAGGAGGGCGAAGCGGAAGGCCCGCTTCGTGACGCCCACCTCGATGACGAAACCGCCATCCGGGTGACCGGTGAGTTTGCCTACGGCATGGCCACCGACGCCGGCGAAGAGGGCGGCGAGTCCGAGGAATCGGCCGAGGGACCGCGCAAGCGTCGGCGCAATCGTCGTTCGCGGCGTGGACGGCGGCGGAAGGGCGATGCCAGCGAAAGCGCGTTGGCCGAAGGTGGAGAGTCCGAAGGCGACGAGACCGAAGCGTCGGATGCGTTCTCCGCTGGGCTGGCCGGCGACCCGCACTGGCGCGGCACCCTGCTGGATCACGTGGATGGAGAGCCCGTTCGTTTCGCCGCCGCCGGGGAGGATGAAGACGACGAGACCGGCAGCGAAGGGGACGATGAGGGCAGCTTTGAGGATGAGCCTCACGCCGAAAGCATGTCCGACGGGGCTCCGCGTCAGCGACGCCGTGGACGCCGCGGGCGTCGTGGCGGCGCACGGCGGTCCCGCGGCCGTCGTGAGCGGCGGGACGGCGAGGCCCCCGGGGCAGAACACACCGGGGAAACTGAGCGTCCGGCGGACGACAGCGCCGGTTGAGCTGCCGGCGCCCGTATTCCGGCGCCGGCAAGAAACGACAACGGCCGACTGCATTTCCGCAGTCGGCCGTAGCCGTTTTGATGAGGCCGGTTCGTGCTGGCCGAGCCGAGGCCCGGGGGCCGGACGGATCAATCGCGGATGGCGCGCTCGATCCGTTCGGCGGTGGCCGGACTGAACACCCGGATGACGAAGTAGACCACGAGACCAATGAGGAGGACCTTCACGGCCAACCCCACCAGCCAGAAGAGCAGCGAAACCAGCGGACCCAGCAGCCCAAAGACCAGGCGCAGAGCCACCAGGCCAGCAAGGGCCAGCAGACCGATTGTAAAGAGAGTGCGGAGCATATGCGCCTCAGCGCGATAGGGTGTTGCTGATCTTACGATTACGGCCATCAATCGGTTTCGCTGAACCTCTTTACCGTCTATATGCGGTTAGGGGGTTAGGGTTACATTTCCGGTTTGTGTCCACCGAACTAGCTTCACCATCTCACGGCTCGGACCACCAACCCGGGCCTCTACCGACAAGGTATGGCTGAGCAGCTGGTACAGATCATGGGGCGTCACCGCCGCGAAGCGCTCCCCGAGCGCAAGCCGCAGTGGCTCAAGGTCAAGGCCCCGGGTGGTGAGAATTACATCCGACTCAAGCACATGATGCGGGAGCTCAAGCTCCACTCCGTGTGCGAGGAGGCGCACTGCCCCAACATCGGGGAGTGCTGGCAGCATGGCACCGCGACCTTCATGATCCTGGGCAGCGTCTGCACGCGCAACTGCGCGTACTGCGCTGTGTCCCATGGTCGCCCGCCCGAATACGACATCGAGGAACCCAACCGCGTCGCCGAGGCCATCGCCCAGATGAACCTCCGCCACGCGGTCATCACCTCCGTGGACCGCGACGACCTGCCCGACTTCGGCGCCTACATCTTTGCCGAAACCATCCGGCAGATCCACCAGCGCCTGCCTGGCTGCTCGGTGGAGGTGCTGGTGCCGGACTTCCAGGGCAACGTGGATTCCATCCGCGCGGTGCTCGAAGCGCGCCCGGAGATCTACAACCACAACACCGAGACCGTGCCGCGGCTGTTCAAGCGCGCGCGCCCCGGTGGCCGCTATGAGCGTGTGCTGGAGATCTTCCGCACCGCCAAGCGCATCGCGCCCGACATCCCCACCAAGACCGGCATCATCCTCGGTCTCGGCGAAACCAACGAAGAAGTCATCGAGGTCATGAAGGACCTCCGCAGCGTGGACGTCGACATCCTCACGCTGGGTCAGTATCTCAGGCCCTCCGACGCCCACATCGAACTGGATCGCTACGTCACGCCGGAGGAGTTCCGGATGCTGTACGAGGTCGGCATGCAGATGGGCTTCCGGCATGTCGAAAGCGGTCCGCTCGTTCGCTCCAGTTACCACGCCTGGGAACAGGTGCAGGCCGCTTCGCTGGCCTGACCGTTTCCATCCGACTCGACATTCCCCTCCGGCGTTCGATGCCCCAAAAGAAGAAATCCGAATCGCCTGCGGCAGGCGCACTCTCGGCGTCCAAACCGCAGGACAGCGCAGCCCTGCACCGCGAGCTGCTGTACTCCATGCTCCTGCAGCGCCGGTTCGAAGAGCGCTGTGCCGAGATGTACGCCATCGGCCGCATCGGCGGGTTCTGCCATCTCTATATCGGGCAGGAAGCCGTCTCCACGGGCATCATCTCCCTGCTGCGGCCCGACGACTACATCATCACCACCTATCGGGACCACGGACAGGCGCTCGCGCGTGGCATGACGCCGCGCGCGGTCATGTCCGAGCTCTTCGGCCGCCAGGACGGCTGCGCCAAGGGCAAGGGTGGCTCGATGCACATGTTCGACAAGCAGCTCGGCTTCCTCGGTGGGCACGGCATTGTCGGCGGGCATGTGCCCATTGCCGCCGGCGTGGGCTTCGCCATCCGTTACCGCGGCGGCGACCAGGTCATCGCCTGCTTCATGGGCGAGTCCGTGGTGAACACCGGCGCCTTCCACGAAGCGCTCAACATGGCCGCGCTCTGGAAGCTGCCCTGCATCTTCATCATCGAGAACAACCGCTACGGCATGGGCACGGCGCTCGAGCGCGCCTCGTCCATTCATGACATCTACAAGCGTGGCGCTTCGTATGACATGCCGCGCGACGTGGTGGACGGCCAGGACGTGCTGGCTGTGCGCAAGGCCACGGCCGAAGCCATCGACCGGGCGCGCAAGGAAAGCATGCCCACGCTGCTCGAGATCCGCACCTATCGCTTCATGGGCCACTCCATGTCCGACGCGGTGAGCGGCACCTACCGCACCAAGGAAGAACTCGAGCAGTACCTCAAGCGCGATCCCATCACGCTGCATCGCCAGCGCATGGAAGAAGCGGGCGAAATCACGCCCGCCGAAGTCACGGCCATGGACGAAGAGATCAAGAAGATCGTGCAGGACAGCATTGACTTCGCGGAAGCAAGTCCCGAGTTGCCGCTCGAGGCGCTCATGGAAGACATCCTCGTCGAAACCACGAGCTGAGGGCGCACGAGACATGCCAGTGATCACGTACCGCGACGCCCTCAATCAGGCGCTCCGCGAAGAGATGCACCGCGACGATCGTGTCTTCCTCATGGGCGAGGAAGTCGCCGTGTACCAGGGCGCCTACAAGGTGTCCAAGGGTCTGCTGCAGGAGTTCGGTGAAATGCGCGTGGTGGACACGCCCATCACCGAACTCGGGTTTGCCGGCGTGGGCGTGGGCGCGGCGATGGCCGGCCTGCGGCCCATCATCGAGTTCATGACCTGGAACTTCGCGCTGCTTGCGCTCGACCAGGTGGTGAACGCCGCGGCCAAGATGCTCTACATGTCCGGCGGCCAGTTCCCCATGCCCATGGTGTTCCGCGGCCCCAACGGCGCCGCGCTGCAGCTGGCGGCGCAGCACTCGCAGGCCTGGGAGTCCTGGCTCGCCCACATTCCGGGACTCAAGGTGGTCGCGCCGGGCACGCCCTACGACGCCAAGGGCCTGCTCAAGGCCGCCATCCGCGACGACAACCCGGTGTGCTTCCTCGAAGGCGAGATGCTGTACAACACCAAGGGCGAGGTGCCCGAGGAGGAGTACATCATTCCGCTCGGCAAGGCCGAGCTCAAGCGCGAGGGCGATCACTGCACGCTCATCACGCACGGCAAGATGGTGCTGGTGGCCATGCAGGCCGCCGACCTGCTGGCCAAGGAAGGCATTCGCTGCGACGTGGTGGACCTGCGCACCATTCGCCCCATGGATGTCGACGCCATTGCGGCGTCGGTGCGCAAGACCAATCGCGCGGTGGTGGTGGAGGAAGGCTGGGAGCTCTGCGGCGTGGGCGCTCAGGTGGTGGACTACGTGCAGCGCTACTGCTTCGATCATCTCGACGCGCCGGTCGTGCGCGTGCATCAGGCCGACGCGCCGATGCCCTACACCAAGAGCCTCGAAAAGGCAGCCAAGCCCGACGTGCCGAAGACCATCGCGGCCGTCAAGCAGGTTCTCTACCTCGACTGACCCAGGCGACCCATGGCGACGAAAGTGATGATGGAGGCGCTCTCTCCCACGATGGAGGAAGGGCGTCTGGTGAAGTGGGTGAAGGCCGTTGGCGATGCCGTGAAGAGCGGCGACACGATCGCTGAAGTCGAGACCGACAAGGCCATCATGGAGCTGGTGGCGCGCGGTGACGGCGTGCTGCGCGCGCAGCTCATTGCCGAGGGCGCGACCAGCCCGATCGGTGAGACCATTGGCGTGATCGCCGCGGCCGACGAGGACATCTCGAGCATCGCGGGTGGCGCAGCGGCGGCTCCGGCGGCTCCGGCGGCTCAGGCTCCGGCGGCTTCGGGGGCGGCTTCGGCCGAGCCCGCTGTGGCGGCCAGTGCTGACAACAGCTCACGCAGAGGCGCAGAGGAACAGGAGAACGCAGAGGTTGCAGCCGCTGGCGCCACGCGTTCCTCACCGTTGGCCCGGCGATTGGCGGCAGAGAAGGGACTCAACCTTTCCAGCATTCAAGGCAGTGGTCCCGGTGGCCGCATCATCAAGCGGGACATTGAGGCGGCCTCCTCTGCGACCTCCTCAAGCTCTGCGTCTCCGCGTGAGCTGTTGAACCAACCGGCCGCAACATCAGGTGCGCCGAGCAGCAGCACCAAGCCCACGTCCACGGCCCCGTCCATCCAGATCGACGGCGAGTACAAGGACGTGACGCTCACGCAGATGCGCAAGACGATCGCGCGTCGCCTGGGCGAGTCCATCGGCCCCATCCCCACGTTCTTCCTCACGTCGGAGATCGACATGACGAACGTGGGCAAGCTGCGTGAGCAGATGAGCGCGGCCGGCGACCAGTTCAAGGTCTCGGTCAACGACATCATCATCAAGGCGGTGGCCATCGCGCTCACGCGTCATCCCGAAGTCAACGCACACTGGATGGGCGATCACATTCGCTACTTCAGTGCCGCGCATATCGGCATGGCCGTGGCCACGGACGACGGACTCATCGTGCCCGTCATCCGTGACGCACACCTCAAGGGCCTTGGCGCCATCGGCAAGGAAGCCCGCGAGCTCGCCAAGCGTGCGCGCGAGCGCAAGCTGCAGCCGGCCGAGTTCAGTGGCGGCACGTTCAGCGTGTCCAATCTGGGCATGTTCGGCATCGACCAGTTCACGGCCATCATCAATCCGCCCGAGGCCGCCATTCTCGCCGTGGGAGCCACGGAAACCAAGCCGGTGTGGGAGAACGGGCAGTTCGTCCCACGGCAGCGCATGCGTGTCACCATGAGTTGTGACCATCGCATCATTGACGGTGCCGTCGGCGCGCGGTTCCTTCAGACACTCAAGCAGTTGCTCGAAAGCCCGCTCATGATGCTGTTCTGATGCCGGTGTAGCGCCCTCCGGGTGGCCACCGGCCTCACGGCCCGTCACCCAAGGCACCCTGCATGATTCGTCCAACGCTCCGATCCGTGGCCACGTCGCTCACGATCGGAGCGTTGTGGCTTGTGGGGGCGTGGACGCTGGCGTCGTGCCGTGACGCCGTGCCGGCACCGGTGACCGAGCGCGCGCAACTCACGCTCGTGGTGGCGGGTCTTCCACGCGGCGCCGCGGCCGGTGTGCAGGTGACCGGGCCGTCCGGCTACGCCCGCACGGTGGACAGCACCACGGTGCTGGGTGATCTCCTGCCGGGACGCTATGTCGTGCGCGCCGGTGAGGTGCGCGCGCAGGGCGCGCTCTGGAGTGCCGCGACCCCCAACGTCGAAGCCCAGCTGATGGCTGGCGACACGATCTTTGCGGCCATCAGTTATGCCGTGGCCAGCGGGGCCGTGCGTCTCACCATCAGTGGACTGCCCAGTGGTGCCGCAGCCTCCGTCCGACTGACGGGCCCCAATGGCCTGCAACGCAGCGCGACCGGTTCGGTAACCTTCGCCGAGCTGCCTCCCGGCGAATACACGGTGATCGCCGACTCCATTCAAACGGGCGGAACCGGTTGGCGCGGACCGGCCGCGCAGATCGTGCCGGTTCCCGCCTCACTCACACCTGTCGCAGTGCAGGTGGACTATCGCCGCGTATCCGGGCGCCTGGTGTTCGTGGCCAGCGGCACGCCCGCCGATGCGCGCGCGACCGCGCGCATACAGGGCCCGTTGCTCACGGACACTCTCGTGGCCAGTGGTACCGTGCTCGACCTGCCCGTTGGCAGTCACGTCATCACCCCACTGCCCGCACTGCGCAGTGGCAGCACGCCGCCGCGACTGTACGTGCCGGTGCTGCGCTCGGTCACCCGTGCGCTGACCGACGCCGCCGTGGACACGGTCGTCGTGCCCTACACCGCAAACGCCGGCCCCATCAACCTCACGCTCGAGAACGTGATCATCACGCAGGCCGTGCAGCGCGGCGACAACGGCATCCCGCTGGTTGCCGGTAGGGACGCCCTGCTGCGCGCCTTTGTGGTGGCCGATCGCGAAGGACTTCCGCCGCCACGCGCGGTGGTCCGGCTGTACGAAGGCAGCACACAGATCGGCACCTTGCCCATGACGGCACCGGTGGGCTCGCTGCCACTGGTCACACGCGAGGGGCTGGATGGTCAGGCCTACACCGCGCGCCTTGCGCCGGACCTCGTGCGCAACTCGCTGCGACTGGTGGTGGACATCGATCCCGACAGCAGTGTGGGTGAGGTGCAGCGCGGCGACAACGTCTGGCCTGGTGGCGGGGCGCCGCGCGCGCTCACGACCGTCAACGTGCCGCCGTTTGTCGTCCGCTTCGTGCCCGTGGTGGTGGGCGGCCGGGCGCCTGAACTGTCCGCAAGCCGGGCGGCGGAGATGATGAGTCTCGCGCGGGCCATGTGGCCGCTGGCCACCGTGGATTTCGATATTCGTGCGCCCTACGTCTCGGCGGTGACATCGCTGCAGCCCACCGACGCCGACGGCGGATGGTCGACCGTGCTGAGTGAACTGCGCGCGCTGCGTGTGCTGGATGGTGCGCCCGCTGGCGTGCATTACTACGGCGTGGTGTCACCGACCTACAGCAGCGGCGTGTTCGGCCTCGGGCTCGTGGGCAGTCCCACGTCGGTGGGATGGGACCGCGACGATGCGGCGCAGGTGGCCACGCACGAATGGGGACACAATTTCGGGCGCACACACAGCCCCTGCGGTGATCCGCCGGGCATCGACGCCTTCTATCCCACGGTGGGAGGCGCCACCGCCAGTGCCGGCTGGGATGTGCGCAGCAATCGCATCGTGGCCCCACTCACCCCGGACATCATGGGCTACTGTGCCAATGCCTGGGTGTCGGAGTACTCGTACACGCGCGCGCTGGCGTTCCGGCAAAACACCATCGCAGCCAGAGCAACGGCGTCCAGCGGGTCCGCTTATCACACGAGCGCACTGCTGCTGGCGGGGCACAGCCGGCAGGGACATGTGCAGATGGCCCCACCACGGCCGCTGCGCGCCGAAGCGGCCCTCCTCGGCACCAGCACCCTGCTGCCGGACGACAGTTCTCTTGGCGCGCCGCAGGCGGCGACCCATCGTCTCGAATTGCTGGATGCAGAGCAGCGCGTCATGCGCCGCTATTGGGTGCAGGCCGAGCCGGTGGACCATGCACCGGACACGCAGATCTTCGCCGTCGTGATTCCGCAGCTCGCGGGACTGCACAGCATCCGCCTGAGTGACCTGCGGCATGCGCTGGGGGCGGCCACGGTGGAAGTCGGGGAACAGCCAGCACGGTAGCTGAAGAGTCGGTCACGTGGTGCGCGGGTCGGTCGTCTTTTTCGCGACCACCGAATTCCCTGACCAGGCTGCCCGTGACGCACACCACCTGTCCGTTCCCCCCGTCCAACGCCGCCGACGCTGGCCGTCTGGTTTCCCCATTCCGTGCCCGACTGGCGCGCCGTGCCCTTGCCGGCACGCTCGCGCTGCTGGCCGCCTGCAGCGGCGGAGACGGCGGCAGCCCGCCGCCCACGGCCCCCCCGGTCTTGCCGCCGCCCGCGCAGGCCCCGGTGCCGCCCGGCATCCTCGCCCTCAGCGCCAACGGCCTGCCCGATGGCCTCGCCCCCTCCCTCAGCGTCACCGGCCCGCTGCCGGGCGCCACGTTCCAGCGCAGCAGCGCCGGCACCGTAACCTGGACCGACATCCCCTCCGGCCGGTATCGTGTCACAGTGGCCACCGTCCGGGGCAGCGCGGGGGTCTTTGCGGGGGCCCCGACCACGTTTGAGGTGGACGTTCCCGCCGGAGGCCCCATCAGCCAGGCCGTGGCCCTCTACCGGCCGGTGCCCTCGGCGCTGCTGGTCTCCACCAGCGGCCTGCCGGCCGATGCCGCGGCCACCCTGCTGGTGACGCCGCCCAACGGCGTCGCTGCCCCCGCCCCGTTTGGCAGCGTGCTGCTGGCCGCGCAGGCCGCCAGCGGCGCCAATACGCCCGACACCTGGCGGGTGCAGACCACCACCGTCACGCACCAGGGCACGCGTTTCTCGCCACGGCGGGCCAGCCTCGACACGACGGTGCCCTTTGGCGACACCGCCCGCGTGACGCTTCCCTTCGAGGTTGCCACCGGAAGTGTGGCCGTGGTCGTCTCGGGCCTGCCCACCGGCCTCGCCGGCCAGGTCCGCCTCCTGCGCGGCGACTCCGTAGTGGCCAGCCTCTCCGCGACCGGCACGGTGCTCGGCCTCGAGCCCGGGCCTTACCGCCTCGTGGCTGCGGCGGTCTCACAGAATGGCGTCAGCTACCGCGCGGCCGCCGACACGCTCGCCCTCACCGTCACGGCGTCGCTCGTGGCCACCCCCGCCACGGTCGTCTACGGCGCCCAGGTGGGCCGACTCAGCCTCACCGTGGGTGGTCTGCCGTCCGGCGTCAGCGCGGCCATCCAACTCAGTGCGCCCGGTGTGCAGCGCACGCTCACCACATCCGGCACCCTCGACTCCCTGCCTGAGGGCAGCTACCAGCTCGTCGCCCAGGCCGTGCTCGCCAACGGCGAGCGCTACGGTCCCCTGCCCCCCACGCAGACCGTCCAGATCCGCACCGGTCAACTCAGCGCCGCCGGCGTGCAGTACACCATTGTACCTACGGTGGTAGATTTCGTTATTACGGGACTGCCATCCAACATTCCGGCCAACGCCAACGGTACCGGCCCCGATGGTGAGACCTACAGCGTCACCGAGACCCGCCGCATCTTCCCGGCCCGGCCGGGCCGGTGGCGGCTGACGGCGGCGGCGGTCACGCACGCCACCGGCACCTGGGCCCCCACCCCCGCCTCACGCGACAGCACGGTCGCTGCGGGCGACACGCTGCGCCTGCCCGTGCACTACAGCCTGACCACCGGCTCATTGGCGGTGGCCGTGCTGGGGCTGCCCGGCGGCACCCCGGCCAGCATCAGCATCAGCGGCCCGGGCGGATTCTCCCGCAGTCTCACCGCCACCACCACGCTCTCGGCCCTCACACCGGGGCTCTACACGGTGTCCGCGGCCAGCGTGAGCAATGGCAGCAGCACCTTCCTGCCCACTCCCGCCAGTCAGGTGGTGACCGTCAGCGCGGGCACCACCGCCGCGCCAGCCACCGTGAGCTATGCGGTGGGCACCGGCTCGCTGCTCATCAGCGCCAGCGGCGTCCCCAATGGCGCGACGCCGGTCTTCACACTCAGCAGCAGTGGACAGGCCACCCGCAACGTGACCGGCACCGGCACGGTGAGCGGTCTGGCGGCCGGAACCTGGACCGTGACCGCCCAATCTGTCACCAGTACAGCCGGCACCTTCGCCGCCACGCCCTCGTCCGTCATGGTGTCGGTTGCGGTCAATGCACAGGCCTCGGTCAGCTTTGCCTACGCCCTGTCCGGCGGCGGGGGTGGAGGCGGCGGTGGTGGTGGTGGTGGTGGTGGTGGCGGAGGCGGCGGGACCTCAGGCCCCAACTACCGCATCGCGCATGTGTACCTCACCCAGGCCATCCAGCGCCTCGACGGCAGTGTGCCGCTGGTGGCCAACCGCGACGCACTGCTGCGGGTGTTTGTGCTGGCTGAGCAGGCCAACACCGCGCGTCCCGACGTGCGCGTGCGGCTCTACGACGGAGCGACCCTGCTGCAGACCAGCACCATTGCCGCACCTGAAGCCTCGGTGCGCCAGACGCTGGCCGAAGGCACCCTCGGTTCCACGTGGAACCTGAGCGTGAATGGCATCAACGTGCGGCCGGGTCTCCGCGTGCAGGTGGAGCTGGACCCGACGGCGGCCGTTCCCGACAGCAATCGCACGGACAACGTCTGGCCGTCGAGCGGCACACAGGCCATCACCGTGAGCAGTGTGCCCGCGTTCACGCTGCGCTTCGTGCCCGTCATCACCGGCGCCCTCGCGGGCAACGTGTCGGCGCTCAACAAGGAACAGTTCCTCGTCTCGGCGCGGCGCATGTTCCCGCTGCGCGACATCGTGAGCGACGTGCGCGCGCCCTTCACGTCATCGGCCACCGATCTGCAGAACAACGACGGCAACGGGCAGTGGCTCACGGTGCTCAACGAGATCAACGCGCTGCGCGCCACCGACGGCGCCCCCGCCACCACGCACTACTACGGCGTGGTGAAGGTGGCCTACACCAGCGGCATTGCAGGCTACGGATATCAGCCGGGTCGCGCGGCCATCGGCTGGGACCATCTGCCCAGTGGCGACAACGTTGCGGCGCACGAGTGGGGCCACAACTTCTCACGGGCCCACGCGCCCTGTGGCGTGAGCGGCGATCCGTTGTATCCGTACGCGGGTGGCATCATCGGGCAGTGGGGATGGAACAGCGCCAGCAACACGCTGGTGAGTCCCACGGCCACCGATCTCATGAGCTACTGCAATAACAACTGGATCAGCGACTACAACTGGTCGGCCATCATGCAGTACCGCGCGGGGGCCGGATATGTGGCGTCGGCCGAGAGCCGTGCGGCAGCGCAGGGCGAAACACGCGACGGCCTGCTGGTGTGGGGCCGCGTACGCAACGGGCAGATTCTGCTCGAGCCCGCGTTCCGCGTGACGGCGCCGGCCACGCCACGGGCTGGTGTGGCCACGCACCGAGTGGTCCTGCGCGACAACAATGGCGACGAGCTCTGGTCAGCGCCGCTCGAGGCCCAGGTCGTGGACCATGCGCAGGGCGGCGAGGAGCGACAGTTTGCCGTCGTCCTGCCCTGGAGTGATGCGCTGGACGCGCGCCTGGCGGAGCTGGAAGTGGCGGACGTTCGGCTGCCCACCCGGCGTGGCATTCGGCGCCGACTTGGCGCGCCGGCCCGAGCGGGCCTCAATGCCGCCGAGCAGCCGAGCGCGGACATGGCGACGGGTGCCACGGTTGAGCCTGCGGCCGGTCGTGTTCGGGTCAACTGGCAGCCCGGCTCCGCCGCCATGGCCATGGTACGCGACGCCGCCACCGGCCAGCTCATGGGCTTTGTGCGCAACCCGGGCGGCAGCGTGGTGACCGGGGGTCGAGCCGTCACGGTCCAGTTGTCGGATGGGGTGAGGGGACGGGAGATTCGGTAGGGCGGGATTCGGCCGGTTCGGATGGACAACTCGGAACCCGAAACCTGAACACAGAACCCGGAACTGATCAGTTTCGGGTTCCGGGTTCGAGTACGGAGTTTTGAGTCATTTGCATCCATCCGATCCGGGTGGTTCCGTGACTACATTCCGGGGTCCCTTTCACCGCTATCCCCGGAAAGTCATGGCTTCCTTCGACGTGATCGTGCTAGGCGGCGGGCCCGCCGGCTATGTCTGCGCCATTCGCTGCGCCCAACTTGGCATGCAAGTCGCCGTCATCGAGCGCGAGGCGCTCGGCGGCACCTGTGTGCTCTGGGGCTGCATCCCCGCCAAGTCCCTCCTCGAAAGCGCCGGCCTCGCGCAGAAGCTGGGCAAGGCCGCCGAGCACGGCATCACCATTGACGGCATCACGCTCGACTTCGGTCCGGCCATGAAGCGCTCGCGCAGCGTGAGCACGCAGAACTCCAAGGGCGTCGAGTTCCTGTTCAAGAAGCACAAGGTGCAGTGGATTCGCGGCGAGGGCGTGATCGAGAAGGGCAAGAAGGTCACGGTCACCGGCGCCGACGGCAAGAAGGAAACGCACGAAGCGAAGAAGGCCGTGGTCATCGCCACCGGTTCGCGCGTGAAGGGCCTGCCGCAGGTGGGGCTCGAACTCGACAAGAACGTCGTGCTCTCCAGCGATGACGTGCTGGTGGCCGAGAAGGCGCCGGCCACGATGGCCGTGGTGGGTGCGGGCGCGGTGGGCGTGGAATTCGCCGACGTGTTCGCGAGCTTCGGCACCAAGGTCACCATCATCGAAGTGGCCGCCAACATCCTGCCCATCGAGGACGCCGACTGCAGCGCCGAACTCGCCAAGGCCTTCAAGAAGCGCAAGATCGAGGTGCTCACGGGCGCCAAGATCACCAACGTGAAGGTTGGCAAGACGGGCGCCACGCTGACGGTGGAAGCCGGTGGCAGCACGCACAATATCGAGGTGGAGAAGGTGCTGGTGGCTGCGGGTCGCGCGCCCAACGTGGAGAAGATCGGACTCGAAACGGTGGGCATTGCCAAGAGCGAGCGCGGCTTCGTGAAGGTCAACGCCAAGTTCGAAACCAGCGTGCCGGGCTACTACGCCATCGGCGACGTGGCGGGCAACCAGATGCTGGCCCACAAGGGTTCGCGCGAAGGCCATGTGCTGGCGGATCTGCTGGGCGGGCAGCACGCGCATCTCGTCAACTACCAGAACATCCCGAGCTGCACCTACTGCCATCCGGAAGTGGCCAGCATTGGCCTCACCGAGCAGGCCTGCAAGGAACAGAAGCTCGACTACAAGGTCGGCAAGTTCCCCTTCAGCGCCAACGGCCGTGCGCGCACCAGTGGCGAGACCGACGGCTTTGTGAAGATCATCCGCGGCGCCAAGCACGGTGAGATTCTTGGGGCGCACATCATTGGTGCGCACGCCACCGAGATGATTCACGAGCTCGTGGTGGCGCGCGAGAACGAGTTCACCGTCGAAGAAATCGATCTGGCCGTGCACGCGCACCCGACGCTGTCGGAGGCCATCGGCGAGGCCGTGCTCGACAGCCTCGGCAAGATGCTGCACGCCTGATTGAGTTCAACTGATCAGTTCCGGGTTTTGAGTTCAGGTTTGGAGTTTTGGGTCAACTCATGACTCGAAACCTGAGCTCACAACCCGGAACTGATCGGTTACCCTGCCAATGACGCAATCACTGCTTGTCGTCGACCTCGGCCTCTGCCCCTACGACGACGCCTGGGCATACCAGAAGCGCGCGCTCGCGGCCCGCATCAGTGGCGAACTGTCCGAGGACCTGCTCATCCTCGTCCAGCATCCGCCGGTGGTCACGCTCGGCCGTCGCACCAAACCCGATCACCTGTTGGCCAGCGCCGAGTCCCTCGAGGCCCGCGGCATTCAGGTGCGCGACGTGGAGCGCGGTGGTGACGTAACCGTGCATGAACCCGGGCAACTGGTCGCCTATCCGATTGTCGATCTCAAGCGCCACAAGCAGGACCTGCACTGGTATCTGCGGCAGGTCGAAGAGTCCATCATCCGCGGACTCGCGGCGCTGGGGCTCGCCTCCACCCGCGTGGACGGCCTCACGGGTGTGTGGCGGGTAGACGAGCGCGGCCAGCGCAAACTGGCCAGCATTGGTGTGCACGCCCGCGACTGGGTGACCTGGCATGGCGTGGCGCTCAACGTAAGCAACACCCTCGCCACCTTCGATCACACGGTGCCCTGCGGGATCGATGGCGTGACGATGACGACGGTTGCACGAGAATTTGAGCGCCTTGGATTGCCAGGGCCGTCTCTTGGGGCCGTGCAGGAGGCTGTTGTTCGTGGGTTCGGCGAGGTGTTTGGCCTCGAGGTCGTGCCGCTGGCGACGGGCCTCTCGTTGTCGGCTGGGAACTGAAGGTGTGAGGATGGGAGGATGGGAGGATCAGAGGGGCGGGCCCGGGGGGCATTCGACCAGTCATGCCCCCTGGGCCGGGCGTGTTCAGAGTTTTGTGTGCACGCCGACGGATGATCAGGCGGCCACCTG
>ERZ1066122.96-NODE-96-length-99602-cov-20.302551_pt1 | contig 99602 bp, 94 predicted proteins | sample MGYA00382769_ERZ1066122 | MGnify/ENA primary metagenome ERZ1066122 (study PRJEB33369, sample SAMEA5778352) | biofilm metagenome | biome: Industrial cooling water; feature: Water cooling tower basin; material: Biofilm | place: United Arab Emirates | collected... | reverse complement strand
CCTATATCGCGATCACCCGCTGGATCACCGAGTGGCGCACGCAGTTGCGGCGCGAGATGAACGACCTCGACGGGCGCGCGCTCGACCGGGCGGTCGATTCGCTGCTCAATTACGAGACTGTGAAGTACTTCGGTGCCGAGGCCCGCGAGGAAGCCCGCTATGCCAACGCCGCGCGCGCCTACGCCCGGGCGGCAATCCGCAGCGAGAACTCGCTCGGCGCGCTGAACATCGCGCAGGCGGCCATCACCAACCTCCTGATGGCAGGTGCCATGGCCTGGACGGTGTGGGGCTGGAGCAGGGGCGAGCTGACCGTCGGCGATCTGGTGTTCGTTAACACTTATCTGATGCAGCTGTTCCGCCCGCTCGACCTGCTCGGCTGGGTCTATCGCACCATTCGCCAGGGGCTGGTCGACATGGGGGCCATGTTCCGGCTGATCGACACCGAGATCGAAGTGCGCGATGCGCCCGGCGCACCGCCCCTGGTGATCCGCCGGCCGGTCATCGCGTTCGATAAAGTGGTGTTCGGCTACGAGCCGGATCGCACGATCCTCCACGGGCTCAGCTTCGAGGTGCCGGCCGGTTCGCGCACCGCCATCGTCGGGCCCTCGGGTGCGGGCAAGAGCACGATCGCGCGGCTGCTGTTCCGCTTCTACGATCCCTGGCAAGGCACGATCCTGATCGACGGGCAGGATATCGCGACTGTCTCCCAGGCGTCGCTGCGCGCCGCGATCGGGATCGTGCCGCAGGATACGGTGCTGTTCAACGACACCATCGGCTACAACATCGCCTACGGACGTGACGGTGCCGGCGAGGAGGACGTGATCCGCGCCGCCCGCGACGCCGCCATCCTTCCCTTCATCGAACGGCTGCCGCAAGGCTTCGGCACCGAAGTGGGCGAACGCGGGCTCAAGCTGTCGGGCGGAGAGAAGCAGCGCGTCGCGATTGCCCGCACACTGGTCAAGAACCCGCCGATCCTGCTGCTGGACGAAGCGACCAGCGCGCTCGACACCCGCACCGAGCAGGACATCCTCGCCACCCTGCGCCGGGTCAGCGAGCACCGCACCACTCTGTCGATCGCGCACCGGCTGTCCACCATCGCCGATTCGGACGCAATCCTCGTGCTGGATCATGGCCGGCTGGCAGAGCGCGGCACCCACGCCGAACTGCTGCGCCAGGACGGGCTCTACGCCGAGATGTGGGCACGGCAGCTGGCCGAACGCGACACGCTCGCGCAAGCGGCGGAGTAGGCGCTGCGGCCTGATTGCCCCGCTACTCCTCCCCTGCCCCTCCCCGAAGGGAGAGGGGAGCGCCTCAACTCTGCTCTAACCCGGATACCGGTCGAACCCCGGCAGGTTGTGCAAACCCGCCTCCCACGGCAGTGCATCGGCCAGCTGGACATGAAGCTGCGGCGGGAACGCGGCAGGATCGTCCAGCGTCGCGGTCTGAATGTCGACCAGGCCGGGGAGTATGTTGGCATTGACGTAGTAGAGCCCGGTCCCGCAGGCACCGCAGAAATAGCGTTCGGCATCGGCCGAGGAGCGGTAGCGTTTGGGCTTGCCGCGATCGATCGCGAAATCATCCGCCGCGACTCCGATCCACGCCACCCCCGCCGCGCCGGCGCATCGGCGACAGTCCTCGCAGTGGCACACCGACGAATGGCGCACCCCGCCCTGGAAGCTGTAGACGATCGCGCCGCAATGGCACCGTCCGCTCGGCATGGCAGGTCTCCTCCTGGTCAGAGGATATACTTGCTGAGATCGCTGTCCCCGGCAAGATCGGCCAGCCGCTCGCGGACATAGGCGGCGTCGATGGTCACGGTCTCGCCGCCGTGCTCCTCCGCCTCGAAGCTGATCTCCTCCAGCAGCCGCTCCATCACCGTCTGCAGACGCCGTGCGCCGATGTTCTCGACGCTCTCGTTCACCTGCGCGGCGATGCGGGCAATCTCGGCCACGCCGTCCTGCGTGATGTCCAGCATGACGCCCTCGGTGCCCAGCAGCGCGCGGTACTGTTCGACCAGGTTGGCGCGGGTCTCGCCGAGGATGCGGACGAAGTCCGCCTCGGTCAGCGCGCGCAGCTCGACCCTAATCGGCAGCCGCCCCTGCAGCTCGGGCAACATGTCGCTGGGCTTGGCCACGTGGAACGCGCCGCTGGCGATGAACAGCACGTGGTCGGTCTTCATCGGCCCGTACTTGGTCGCGACCGTGGTGCCCTCGATCAGCGGCAGCAGGTCGCGCTGCACGCCCTCGCGGCTGACAGAGCCGCCGCGCACGTCGCTGACGGCGATCTTGTCGATCTCGTCGAGAAAGACGATGCCGTTGGTTTCCGCGTTCTGCAAGGCGACGCGGGCGACATCGTCCTGGTCGAGCCGCTTCTCCGCTTCCTCGTCAACCAGCTTGTCCCACGCGTCGGGAACCCGCAGCTTGCGCCGCTTGAGGTGCTGGCGGCCCATCGCCTTGCCCAGCATATCGCCGAGATTGATCATGCTCGCCCCGCCCGGCATTCCGGGCACCTCGAACGGCATGGATGGCGCGTCCTCGACCTCGATCTCGACCTCGACGTCGTTCATCGCGTTCTCGACGATCCGCTGGCGGAAGGCCTCGCGGGTCGCCTCGCTCGCGTTCTCGCCGACAAGCGCGCGCAGCAGCCGGTCCATCGCCGCCTTGCTCGCCGCTTCGCGCACGGCTTCGCGGCGGCGGTCCTTCTCCAGCCGGATCGCTTCCTCGACCAGGTCGCGGGCGATCTGTTCAACGTCGCGGCCGACATAGCCGACCTCGGTGAACTTGGTCGCCTCGACCTTGATGAACGGGGCCTCGGCCAGCCGTGCCAGCCGGCGGCTGATCTCGGTCTTGCCGCAGCCGGTGGGGCCGATCATCAGGATGTTCTTGGGCGTGACCTCGTCGCGCAATTCCGGGCCGAGCTGCTGCCGGCGCCAGCGGTTGCGCAGCGCCACGGCGACGGCACGCTTGGCATCGCGCTGGCCGATGATGTGCTCGTCGAGCGCGGCGACGATGGCCTTGGGGGTGAGGGACTGAGTCATTCTGTTCTCCCCCCTCCCCTTCAGGGGAGGGGCAGGGGGTGGGGCTTGTCGGGTGAGAGTGCCGCTGTGACAGCCCCCACCCCAACCCCTCCCCTCAAGGGGAGGGGCTTTTCTGAGCTAAACGACCTCAAGGGTCACTTGATCATTGGTGAACACGCAGATCTCCGCCGCGACGCGCATGGCCTTGCGGGCGATGGTCTCCGCATCGTCCTCGTAGTCGGCAAGCGCGCGGGCGGCGGCGAGCGCGTAATTGCCGCCCGAACCGATCGCGGTAATCCCGCCTTCCGGCTCCAGCACGTCGCCGTTGCCGGTCAGCACCAGCAGCGCCTCGGCATCGGCGACGATCATCAGCGCTTCGAGGTTGCGCAGGTACTTGTCCGTGCGCCAGTCCTTGGCCAGTTCCACCGCCGCGCGGGTCAGCTGGCCGGAATACTGCTCCAGCTTCTTCTCCAGCCGCTCGAACAGGGTGAAGGCGTCGGCGGTCGCTCCGGCAAAGCCGGCAACCACGCTCCCCTCCTTGCCGATCCGCCGCACCTTGCGCGCGTTCGGCTTCATCACCGTGTTGCCCATGGAGACCTGCCCGTCGCCGGCGATCACGGTCTTGCCGTTCTTCCTGACCCCGACGATCGTTGTGCCGTGCCAGGGGACGAGGCCGTGGCTGGTGGGATGTTCGCTCATGCCGCGCGATATGGGCCCTGCCCGCCGCCGGTCAAGCGAACCGGTCAGCCGCCGGGCCCGCCCGGGGCACCGGCACCCGGCGCGCCGACCTGACCGATATTGCCGAACAGATCCTCGAAGAAGCTCCGCTCGCGCCCGAGAGTCGGCGTCTCGTCGCCGTCGGGAGCGAGGTAGACAACCTTGTCCACGCCCGTGTTTTCGGCGGATACGACATTGCCGGCCGCATCGAACCGGACCGCCAGCACGGCGTGGTCGCGGATACGCGAGCGGCCGAACGGCGCGCGCCCGGTGACGCTGGAGACGTAGTACCAGGTCTGGTCGCCGAACTGGCTGGAGAACGTCGGCCGGCCCAGCGTGGCGATCACCGACTGGCGATTGTCCACCCCTGGCTGCACCGATCCGACCAGGGCCGCATCCTGGATATAGCCGCGGTTCTCGCGGATGGCGCTGCACCCGCCCAGGGCGAGGGCCACAGCGACCATGGCGACAGCGCCCAAAGCCTTGCCTGCTTGCATCAAACGATCATCCCTTGTCCGCCGCAGCCATGCCCGGCATGGCCCGGCCCGGTCCTTCGCGCCAGCCTTAGGGCCGCATGGCGCGGCTGGCAACGCCTACACGCGGCTTGGCCGCCGGCGATGCTCGGCGCGTCTTGAATTGCCGCTGAACGATCATGTTACTACATGGGAACGATGAACTTCCTCAAGTCGATCTTCCGGCGCGAGCCCGATCCCGCCGAAGCCCTGCGTCCGCTGTGGCACCGCGTGGTCGCCCTCTCGCGCGACCCTGACTGGTACGCGCGCTGCGGCATGGCCGACACCGTGCAGGGCCGGTTCGACATGATCACCCTGGTGCTGTCCATGGTCCTGCTCAGGATGGAGCAGGAGGAGGCGCTGCGCCCCGGCAGCGCCTGGCTGACCGAGATGTTTGTGGCCGACATGGACGGCCAGCTGCGCGAGACCGGTATGGGCGATCCGACGCTGGGCAAGGAAGTGGGCAAGCTGGTTTCGGTTCTCGGCGGTAGGCTCGGGGCGCTGCGCGAGGCGGCAGGCGATCCGGTCCAAATCGCGCAGGTCGTCGTTCGCAATGCCGCGGTCACAGGCGATGGCAGGGCCGCTGCCGAGCGGCTGGTCGGGTTTTCCGGGAGCCTCGCCCGGACCCCCGCCGAGGCCATCCTGCGCGCGGAGATTTCGCTGTGAGCACGCCCGAACTGGCGCGGCCGATCCGGCGCAAGCCGCTGCCGGCGGGAACGGTGGAAGTGGTGGCGAGCGAAGCCGAGCGGGCCGCGCTCGCCCGCCGCTTCGGCGTGACCGCGATTGCGCGGCTGGTGGCGCGGGTGGACCTTGTCGAACAGGGACGCGCAGTGAGCGCGGAGGGCACTCTGGAGGCCGATCTGGTCCAGCCCTGCGCGATTTCGGGCGAGGATTTCGCCCACTCCCTGCGCGAGGACCTGGCGCTGCGCTTCGTGCCCGCCGGAACAGTCCCGGCCGAGCCGGACCCAGAGATCGAGATTGAACTGGGCGGCGACGACCTCGACGAGATCGAGTATCAGGGCGACACCTTCGATCTGGGCGAGGCGGTGGCGCAGACGCTGGCGCTGGCGATCGATCCTTACGCCGAAGGGCCGCAGGCCGACGCGGCGCGCCGCGAAGCCGGGATCGTCAGCGACGACGCTCCGCGCGGGCCGCTTGCCGACGCCCTGGCGGCGCTGAAGAAGTAGCGCGCCCCGCCGCGCGGCTCAGAACGGAATGTCGTCGTCGAGATCGTCGTAGTTCGAGCCGCCACCGCCGCCCTGGTTCCAGCCCCCGCCTGAGCCGCCGCCCTGGTTGCCGCCGGCTGCGCCGCCGCCGCCATAACCGCCACCGCCGCTGCGCTGGCCGCCACCGCCGCCGCCACCACCCTGGGCACCGTCAAGCATGGTCATGACCGAATTCGGTCCGCGCAGGACGACTTCGGTCGAATAGCGGTCGTTGCCCTGCTGGTCCTGCCACTTGCGGGTCTGGAGCTGCCCTTCGATGTAGACCTTGCTGCCCTTGCGCAGAAAGCGCTCGGCCACTCCGGCGAGCCCGTCGTTGAAGATCGCGACCGAATGCCATTCGGTGCGTTCCTGGCGTTCGCCCGAGTTCTTGTCCTTCCACGTCTCGCTGGTGGCGATGCGCAGGTTGCACACCTTGCCGCCGTTCTGGAAGGTGCGGATTTCCGGGTCCGCACCCAGGTTTCCGATCAGCATGACTTTGTTGAGTGATCCGGCCACCGCCGCGCCCCTTTCTATAATCCGAGCGCCCTTGCGCCCCAGAACGTGATTCCCGCGAAGATATAGGCGAGCGCGAACAGGTAGGCCAACATCACGCCCGGCCATTTCCACCCGTTTGTCTCGCGCCGGGCGACGGCGATGGTGGAAATGCACTGCGGCGCGAACACGAACCAGGCGAGAAAGGCGAGCGCGGTCGGGAGGCTCCAGCGCTGCGCCACTTCCGCTTCCAGAGCCGCCATGGTCGCCTCCTCGTCGCCTGCATCGACCGCATAGGTGGTGGCGAGACTGGAGACGGCCACCTCGCGCGCGGCCATCGCCGGCACCAGCGCCAGCGTCATCTCGCGGTTGAACCCGATCGGTTCGAACGCGGGGTGCATGGCGGTGGCGATTCGGCCTGCGAAAGAGACGTCGAGCTGGCTTTCGCCCTCCTCCGCCCTGGGGAAGGTCAGCAGCAGCCACAGCGCAATGGTGACTGCGAAGATGATCGTGCCGGCCCGCCGCAGGAACACCCAGGCCCGCTGCCACAGACCGATCAGCAGGTCCTTCACCAGCGGCAGCTGGTAGCGCGGCAGTTCCATGATGAAGCCGCTCGCCGCGCCCCTGGTGACCGACCGCCGCAGCACCAGCGCCGCGGCCATCGCGCCGAGGATGCCGGCCAGGTAGAGCGCGAACAGCACCAGTCCCTGGAGCCCTATGCCCGGTGCCACGCGCGTGGCAGGGATCACCGCCGCGATGATCACCGCATAGACCGGCAGCCGGGCGGAACAGGTCATCAGCGGGGCAATCAGGATCGTGGTCAGCCGGTCTTTCGGATCGGCGATGCTGCGGGTCGCCATGATCCCCGGGATCGCGCAGGCGAAGCTGGACAGCAGCGGGATGAAGCTGCGTCCCGAGAGGCCGACGCCCGCCATCATCCGGTCCATCAGGAACGCGGCGCGGGCCATGTAGCCGGTGGCCTCCATCATCAGGATGAAAGCGAACAGGATGACGATCTGCGGCAGGAACACCACCACCGAGCCAACCCCGGCGATCACCCCCTCGGTCAGGAAATCGCGCACGAAGCCGGGTGCAAGGCCCGCCCTGACCGCATCCGCCAGGCTGGCGGCGAGCGCCTCCAGCCCGTCGGCGAACGGCGTGGCCCAGGCGAACACCGCCTGGAACATGACGAACAAAAGCGCGAACAGGATCACCGGCCCCAGCCACGGGTGGAGCAGCACCCGGTCCAGCTCGGTCCGAACCCTGTGCGCCCCTGAACGCGACAGGATCGCCGCGCGGGCGATGTTGCGCGCCGCCAGCCTCCGCTCGGGCAGACTCAGGTGCTGGCGCGGCGCCGGCACCATGCCGCGCGCGTCAGCGACCGCCGCAGCCAGTTCCGCCAGTCCGCGCCGACGCACCGCCACGGTCGGCACCACCTGCAACCCCAGCGCCTGCGACAGGGCCGCGGGATCGAGCACTATCCCGTCGCGCTCGGCGAGATCCATCATGTTGAGCGCAACCACGACCGGAAGGCCAATCTCGATCGCTTCCTGCGCGAACACCAGGTGATGTCCGAGATTGGCCGCGTCCACCACCACCACCAGCACCTGCGGCCGCGCCTCGCCGGCGAATTCGCCCAGCACCACCTTTCGGGTCACTTCCTCGTCCGGGCTGGTGGCATCGAGCGAATAGGCCCCCGGCAGGTCGAGCAGGGTCGCCGCCTCGCCGCTCGGCAGCACCAGGCGCCCGGCCTTGCGCTCCACGGTGACGCCGGGATAGTTGGCGATCTTCTGGCGCGCCCCGGTCAGGGCGTTGAACAGCGCGCTCTTGCCGGCGTTGGGATTGCCGACCAGCGCGACGGTGAGCGGCTCGCTCACAGCGGCTCGACCGTCATGGCGGCAGCATGGACCCGGCGCAGCGCCACCGTCATCGCCCCGACCTGCACCGCCAGCGGGTCGCGCCCGGCGAACACGCCGCGATGGGCGACCCGCACCTCGGCCCCTTCACCCAGCCCGAGCGCGCGCAGGCGCTTGCCTTCTTCGCCGGCCAGCCGGTGCCAGTCGATCGCGATGATACGCGCCGGGATGCCGCGCCCGATTCCGTCCAGGGTCATGCAGCGCGCGCTATGGCATCGCCGCCGTCATTGCAACTAGTTCTCAATAGTGACGGAGCCTAGCGGGCAGGGTAGCGCAGCCGCCCGAGGAAGCGGGTCACGCTGAAGCTCTCGCGCTGCGGACTAAGCCATCTCGCCTTGACCCGCTCGAACTGCATGACCCCGTCGATCCGGCGGTCCAGGAACGCATGTGTCTCCGCCTTGCCCGCGCTCTCGTCGCCGACGAACACCGCCAGCGTAGCGGCATAGATCGAGCCGAGGATGGCGCGCTTGGTATAGTGGTTGTAGTCGGTCGCGGTGTCGCCCGCCAGCCGCCACATCGCGTCGGCGCTGTGCCAGCCGAGCGCAACCGCACGCGGCGCGTTCTGCGGCATGGCCATGATGGCCAGCGCGCGGCGCAGCGCCTCCTCGCTTCCCACCATGTGATCGAGGCGGAAGCGGACCAGCGCGCCGATCCGTTCGCGCACCTTCATCGCGGCGATCCGTTCAGGCGGGAAGGCCGTCGCCATCGCGGCGTCGACCGATGCGATCCAGGCCGCGATCATGTCCATCGCCCCGCCCGGATAGGCGAGCACGGCGACATCGCCGTTAACCCCGGCAAGACCCGCCGCACTGCGCACAGCCGCCTCGCTCCACCCGTCGAACACCGCAGCTTCGGCCACTGCCGGCGCGAGCGCGAGGCGAAGCTCGTCGAGAGTCATTTCGGCAGGAGAGACCATGTCAGAACGAGGGGCCGTAGGTCTGGCCCTCTCCCTTGCCCTTGCGATCCTCGTCGGCGCGTTCCAGTTCGGCGAGCAGCGGGCTGTTGCTCTGCATCACCGCGACATAGTCGCGCGCGGAGCGGCCCGAATTGTCCGCCCGGTCGGCATTGGCGCCATTGGCCAGCAGCAGCCGCATGAGCGCGGTATCGCGCCGGTGCACGGCCGAGATCAGCGGGGTCTCGCCCGCGGCATTGGTCACATCGACCCGCGCGCCGGCCTTGATCAGCGCCTCGGCCCCGTCGGCAAATCCCAGGTTGACCGCCAGCATCAGCGGGGTGGTGCCGTTCTTGTCGGCCACGTTGGGATTCGCGCCCTTCTGCGCCAGGAACCGGATCCACACCGTGTCGCGCCGTTCGGTGACGATGTGCAGCGCGCTCTGCCCGCTGGCAAGGTCGCGGCTGTTGATCAGCGTGTTGCCCGGCTGGTTGAGGGCATTGGTCACGGCATCGCCGTCACGGTCGCGCACGGCTTTCAGGAAAGTGAACCCTTCGGAGAAGTACTGCGCCGAAACCGGCATGGCCAGCGCCAGCGCGGCGAATGCCGAAATCCAACCTGCCCTGCGAAACAGCGCGCGCGCCATCGCGTCGATCCTTCCTTGTCCAGTGCCCCTGTTCAGGCGGGACTCGCCTCTTGCGATTGCGGCGTTAGCAGAGCATGAACCGCCGCGCCATGCCGACGACCCGCCGCACCCCCGCTCTCGCCCTTGTTCTCCCGCTCGCGCTGGCGCTGGCCTCGTGTTCTGGTCCGGCCCAGCCCCCGCTCGAGCAGGCACCGCTGGCCGGAGCGGCGATCGGCGGCGACTTCACCCTCACCGGCGAGGACGGCAAGCCGGTCAGCTGGCAGGATTTCGCCGGCAAGTGGCGGGTGGTCTATTTCGGCTTCGCCTATTGCCCGGACATCTGCCCCACCGATCTGCAGCGCACCAGCCAGGGCCTGGCGCTCTACGCCAAGCAGCATCCGCAGCTCGCCGCGCAGATCCAGCCGATCTTCATCACCATCGATCCCGAGCGAGACACGCCCGACGTGGTGGCCGAGTTCACCGACGCCTTTTCGAAGGATCTCATCGGCCTGACCGGCACGCCCGACCAGATCGCGGCGGCGGCGAAGACGTTCGGAGTCTACTACGCCAAGGGCGAGGTCAACGATCAGGGGGCCTACATGATGGATCACTCGAACGTGACCTACCTGTTCGACCCCCAGGGCAATCCGGTCACCATGCTGCCGACCGATCAGGGGGCCGAGGCGATTGCGGCGGAACTGGGCAAATGGGTGCGCTGAGGGAACGGTTCTGGGAACTGCCGCTGGAGCAGCTCGACCGGGCCGAGTGGGAGGCGCTGTGCGACGGCTGCGGCCGGTGCTGCACCCACAAGCTGGAGGACGAGGACAGCGGGGCCATCGCGCACACCAATGTCGCCTGCAAGTTGCTCGACACCGCGACCGCGCGCTGCCGCGACTATCGCAACCGCAAGGCCTTCGTGCCCGATTGCCTGCGCCTGACGCCGCAGATCGTGAACACGGTCGCCTGGCTGCCGGGCACCTGCGCCTACAGGCTGCGCGCGCGCGGGGCACCGCTGCCCGAGTGGCACTACCTGGTGAGCGGAGACCGCGGCGCCGTCGTGCGCGCCGGCGTCTCGGTCGCCGGACGGGTGGTCAGCGAGATCGCAGCCGGGCCGCTGGAAGACCACATCACGGGCTGGGAGCACCCCGAGTGACGGGAACGGGGGTATGATCGACTGGTTACGGCGAGCGGCGGTCATTCCCCAGGCCGATCCGGTGATCGAACTGGCGGACCGCGCCCTGCCAGTGGCGATCCGCCGCCATCCGCGCGCGCGGCAGATGACCCTGCGGGTCAAGCCCGACGGCTCGGCGGCCACGGTCACGATCCCGCGCTGGGGCAGGCAGGAAGACGCGCTCGCCTTTGCCCGCTCGCGCAGCGCCTGGCTGGAGGCGCAGCTCGCGGCCTGTCGACGGCCTGCGCCCCCCGGTGGCGGAGACGACTTGCTGTTCCGCGGGCAGACGGTGCGGATCGACTGGGCGCGCGGGCACCCGCGCAATCCGGTGCTGGAGAACGGCACACTGCGCTGCGGCGGACCGGAAGGGCACCTGGCCGCACGGGTCCGCCGCTGGCTGGAGCGGCAGGCGCTGGCGCTGCTCGCCGAAGACCTCGCCAACTACTGCGCCCGCGCCGGTGTGCCCGTGCCCGCGTTGCGCCTCGCGCGGGCACAGCGGCGCTGGGGCAGCTGCTCCAGTCGGGGAACGGTCCGCATTAACTGGCGGCTGGTCCAGGCGCCGGATCACGTCCGCCGCTCGGTCGTGGCGCATGAAGTCGCCCACCTCGTGCATTTCGACCACAGCCCGGCCTTCCACCGGCTGCTGCGCGACCTGTTCGGCGAAGGGCTGGCCGAGGCTGAAGCCTGGCTGCGGAAAGAGGGGCGCGGCCTCTACGCCGCCTTCGGCTGAACAGGGCTAACGCCGAATTAACCCTGATCGGCGATCCTGCAGCGATGACCATGCGGCTCGCCCTGGTTGCTGTTCTTGCCGCCAGCCTTGCGGCCGTGCCCGCGTACGCCCAGTCCGGAAAGGGCAATGGCAACGGCAACGGCAACGGCAACGGCAACGGCAATGGCAATGGCAACGGCGGTCAGCCGCCGGCCTGCACCAATGGCAGCAACGCCGGCAACAAGAACCCGAACTGCCTCGACATCGCCTTGACGATCGAGAGCGACATCGATTTCGGCCGGCTCGTGCTGCTCGGCTCAGGGCCGGGGCAGGTGTGGATCGACCTCGCTACCGGGCAGCGGTTCATCAGCGGCGGGCTCGACGAAGCGGGCGGAATGCCGATCGCGGGCCGGGCGACGATCACGGGTGCCCCCCTCCAGGCGGTGCGGGTCGAGCTGCCCCAGACCATCGTGATGGCGGATGCGACCGGCGGGCGGGCGGAACTGCGCGATTTCCGCACCAGCCTTGCCCCGGCACCGCGGCTCGATTCGACCGGGCAGCTGAGCTTCTCGTTCTCCGGCACGCTCCGGACCGATGGCGCAAGCGCTCTTGGCGGGCGGCTGCGCGGGCGGGTGCCGATCACCGTCAGCTACGACTGACCGCCACGCAAAGCCCGGCTAGCGTCGCACTGGCGCTGCGGCCCGCGAGCGCCTACATTGCCGCCATGTCCTACTTCAGCAAGCTGAACCCGGCCGGCGGCATGGCCGATTTCTGGCACGAGTTCCGCCGCCCCAATCCCTATCGCTGGCCGATCCTGATCGCCTCGGCCCTCATCACCGGCAGCATCCTGTCGCTGATCGTGTGGGAGGAAATCCGCATCCCGCCCGAACGGCCCAGAGTGACCTATATCACCACCTTCGCCCCTGACCGCACCGATGCCGAGATCGCTGCCTCGAACGCGGCCAACCAGCGCCTGCAGGACCAGCGCCAGGCGGAGGCCGAGGCCCGGCTGGAGCGGCAGCGCGACGCCTATCGCGCGATCGGACGGGCGACCGGCATCGATGTCGACGCGATCGACGAGCGCATCGCGCGCGAACGGGCGGCCGAGGAGGCGGAACGCGAGGCGCGCCGGCGCGAACTGCTGGGCGACCAGGTTGCAAGCCAGCCCGAATGATCGCCGCTGGCTGGCCGCTGCGGCGCGGCTCGCGCTGCGCGGCCGCCCGCTGAGCCGGCCCAATCCCGCCGTTGGCGCGCTGGTGGTGTCGGCGGGCGAGGTGGTGGGACGCGGCTGGACCGGGGCGGGCGGGCGCCCCCACGCGGAGGCCGTGGCGCTGGAGCAGGCCGGAACCAGGGCGCAAGGGGCGACGGTCTACGTCACGCTCGAGCCCTGCGCCCACCGAAGCGCGCGCGGACCCGCCTGCGCCGACCTGCTGGTCGCGGCGCGTCCGGCGCGGGTCGTGGTCGGCGTTGAAGACCCCGACCCCCGCACTGCCGGAGCAGGCCTGGCCCGGCTGCGCGCGGCCGGCATCGCAGCCGACCTGGCCGACTGCGCCGGGTGCCGCGACAGCCTTGCCGGCTATCTTGCGCTGCGGCAGCGCGGGCGGCCCCATGTCACGCTCAAGCTGGCGCTGTCGCTCGATGGCGGCATTGCCACCGCCGAAGGGGAAAGCCGCTGGCTCACAGGCGCTGCCGCCCGCGCCCATGTCCATTCGCGGCGCGCTCTGGCGGACAGGATCGTGGTCGGCGGCGGCACCTGGCGCGCCGATGCGCCCCGGCTCGATGTGCGCCTGGCAGGCCTCGAGGCCCGCAGCCCGGAACCGCTGGTGCTGACGCGCGGAACCGCGGGGGGTGTCGCAGTGCTCGCTTCACCCGGCAGCATCCGCGACCTGACCGGAGTTCAGTACCTCTATCTGGAAGGCGGCGGCGGAGCGGCGGCGGCTTTCCTGCGCGAGGATCTGGTCGACCGGCTGGAGCTCTACCGCGCGCCCTTGTTGCTCGGGGGGGCGCGACCGGGGCTCGGCGCGCTCGGCCTCGCCTCGCTGGCCGAGGCGCACGGGCGCTGGAACCTTTGCGAGCGGCGGCAACTTGGCAGCGACCTGTTCGAGGCCTATGAGCGCACCCGCGAAGGGAGCTAGCGCCTATGTTCACCGGCATCGTCACCGCCGTCGGCACTGTCTCCGGCGTGATTCGTGGCCGCGACCTGCGGGTGACGATCACCTGCCCCTACGATCCGGAAGCAATCGCCATCGGCGCCTCGATCGCCTGTTCCGGCGTGTGCCTGACCGTGGTCGAACGCGGCGGCTCGCCCGGCGACGCCTGGTTCTCGGTCGATGTCTCGGGTGAGACAGTTTCCTGCACCGTCCCGGGGATGTGGCAGGAAGGGCGGCGGCTGAACCTCGAGACGGCGCTCAGGCTGGGCGACGAGCTCGGCGGGCACATCGTCACCGGCCACGTCGACACGGTCGGCGAGGTCATGCTGGCACGCGGCGAAGGCGGCTCGACCCGGGTCGCGATCCGGGTGCGCGCCGACTATGCACCCTTCATCGCGGCCAAGGGCTCGATCACCGTCGACGGCGTCTCGCTCACCGTCAACGATGTGCGCGACCGGCCCGACGGGAGCTGCGACTTCGCGCTCAACCTGATCCCGCACACCGCCGACGTGACCACCCTGGGCAGCCTGACAGAGGGCGACAGGGTCAATCTCGAGATCGACGTGCTGGCCCGCTACCTGATGCGGATGCAGGCGCTGCGCCGCTGATCGCGGCAGGCCCGTCGGCACCTCATGCGCGGGCGAGCGGGCCGCTGGCAAACCCGGCGCGGTCAATCGTGTAGACAACGTGCCGCACCGGCCGGCCGCGATACGAACCCTCCTCGACCAGGTTGGTCAGCACCCCGCCGACCGCCTCGATAGCCAGTCGGCTGCGGGTGTTGCGCTCGCCGATGCGGAACAGGACGCGCGGGACGCTGGCCAGCGCATGGGCCAGCATCAGCCGCTTCATCTCGTGGTTGAGCCGTGTGCCCCAGTGTGCCCGGGCGAGGAAGGTCCAGCCGATCTCGACCGCCTGCGGATCGAGTGGCGTGGCCCGGAACTGCGAGGAACCCGCGAGCGAGCCGCTGTCGCGCAGGACCGCCACCAGCGCTCCTCCCGCGGCCAGCGCCTCGTCGATGAAGGCGTCGAACACCGCCCTCTGCCACCGGTCGTTGATCGGGTGCTGTTCCCACAGCAACGGGTCCGCGGCGATGGCGAAGAGCGCCTCCCGGTCGGCTTCCCGAAGCGGGCGCAGGGTCAGCCTGGGCCCGGTCAGGACCGGCTGGCGATCCACCTACCCGGTCACTTCCGCCAGCGCGGCGATGAACCGGTCGATGTTGCCCGCCGTCAGCCCGGCGACGTTGATCCGGCCTGACGCTGCCATGTACACGGCGTGCTCGTCGCGCAGGCGCTGGATCTGGCCCTGGTCGAGCGCGAGCATGGCGAACATGCCGCTCTGCCGCGCCAGCGGGGCGAGATCGAGCCCGGGCACCTCGTTGTCAGCCGCAGCGAGCCGCTCGCGCACCCAGCGCAGCCGCTGCCGCATCGCGGCGAGCTCGTCGAGCCACGCCTGCGTCATCGCCCCGTCACCGAGGATCAGCCGTACCGCTGCGCCGCCGTGGTCGGGCGGCATCGACCAGGTCGCCCGTGCCAGCGCCGCGGCGTTGGACATCGCAACCGGCAGGCGCTCGCGATGGTCGCTCTTGACGTAGAACGCGCCGACCCGGTCGCGGTAGAGCCCGAAGTTCTTGTCGCAGCTGTAGGCGACCAGCGCCTCCGGCAACGCCGCGAGCAGCGCGCGCATCCCTGCGGCATCCTCCTCCAGTCCGAAGCCAAGGCCATGATAGGCGAAGTCGATGATCGGCAGCACGGGGCTGCCAGCCAGTGCCGCAGCGATCGCCGCCCAGTTGCCGGCGGTGTAGTCGACCCCGGTCGGATTGTGGCAGCAGCCGTGGATCAGCACCGCGTCGCCCTCGCCGGCGCTCGCCAGCACCTCCAGCAGGGCATCGATATCGGCCGCGCCATCCGCCCTGGCATGGGGAAAGCCGACCGGCTCCAGCCCGAGATCGGCCAGGATCTGCGCGTGGTTGGGCCAGCTCGGCACGCCCATCAGCACGCGCTTCACGCCCGCCCTCTGCGCCAGCGCGAAGGCAAGGCGGCAGGCACCCGTTCCGCCGGGGGTCTGCAACCCGTCGATCCGGCCGTCCATGTCCGCGTCCGCGCCGAACACATGGGGCATCAGCGCCCGCACGAAGCCCATGTCGCCTTCCGGCCCGAGGTAGCCTTTCGATTCCTGCTCCTCGACCAGCCGGCGCTCGGCCTGCTTGACCGAGCGGAACACCGGCGTCGCGCCATCGTCGGTGCGATAGACGCCAACCCCGAGGTCGATCTTGTCCGGCCGCCCGTCTGCGGCGTGAAGCTTGATCAGCGCGAGCAGCGCATCGGGAGCCTGTGGGGCGAGCTTGTCGAGCATGGCGCGCCCCTAGACCCGCAGCGCGCGGGCCCGCAACCGGAAATGCCCTATGCCGGCCTCAAGCGCGGCTAAACCTAGCGGATGGCGCTCCCGCCGGGCCGCGACGGCTTCAGAAGGGCAGCCAGCGCTGCTTCTTGGAGAACTTCATGTAGCCCGCGTTGATCCCCAGCCGCAAGCCCGCCCCCATGCGGATCGGGATCAGCACCACGTCATCCTTGCGCAGGTAGCTGGCGGTCAGCCCGCCGATGACATAGGCCTGCCCCTCGCCCTGCGGGAAGCGGGAGAACAGCTCCTCACTGTCGTAGAGGTTGTAGACCAGCACGAACGTGTTGGAGGCATTGGCGCCGAAATCAAACCCGAGCGAGGGACCGGTCCAGTAGACCCGCCGCTGGCCTTCGACCTTGTGGTGCAGCGTGCCCGATCCGTAGCGGACGCCGACCGCGAACGCTCCGCCCGCCTCGCGCCCGACAATGTAGGCATTGGGCTGGCCCTGATCCTTCAGCAGGTCCTGGATCAGCTTGGCCAGACCTTCCGCGCCCTTGCCGAACACACCCTCGGCAGCACCGATCAGGTCGTCCTCGCCATAGGTGGAGGAGCCGGCCTCGGCCGCGACCACCGGGTCGGGCGCGCCCGCCGGATCGGCCCAGCCCGGGGCAACGGCGGCGTCCGGCGGTGCGGCGGCCGGAGCCGTCTCGCTGAAGGTCATGTCGCTCTGGTCGGGGTAGACCGGCTGATCGCCGGGCTGCTCGGCTGCCGGTTCCTGCGCGGCGGGCCCGGTAAGTGGATCGGCAGCAGGTTGGGCAAGGTCGCCGTCGATGGCGAAAGTGTTGGGGTCCATCGTCTCGATCTGCTGCGCCGCCACCGGCGCGGCCGCCAGCGCGCCCGCGCCGAGGATCGCGGCGAAGGAGTGGCGGATGAGCTTGGCAATAGTCATGGTCCCTCCGATCCACGCGAGACGTGGCGCTGCACCGGGCAAGAGAATCGCCTGCGCCTGAAGCGGCAATGAACCGGCGACGAAGCGAATCGAAAACGGGCCGAAGCGAGTCGTTCGCGCCCTTCGCGCGCGCTGTTCCGCAGCTTTGCCGACCCACCGGACCGGCGCGAGACCCCTTGCCCCGCCCCCTCCCCGTGGCTATAGCGCGCGCCTCGCAGCCGCATTGCGCCTGCGGAGACGTGGGTGAGTGGCTGAAACCAGTTCCCTGCTAAGGAACCGTACTCTATCAGGGTACCGAGGGTTCGAATCCCTCCGTCTCCGCCAATTCCTTCAATTTTCGCAATGAAATCAAGGGATTGGTCCGTCGCCAGCCGGGCGACCTACAACTAGGCCAACAACGAAATTCCGATGGGTTCGCGCCGCTTTTCTTCGCTGGCGCGCCGTTGGTTCATGCGACGAAGCGATTTCGATTTGCGATGAAATGAGCGGCGGCGTTCAATAACCCCCCTTTGTTGTTGAACGGGGGCCGGTCCCATCATGCCTTCATCCGATAACGGCCAATGGAGGCTAACGTGGTGAAGTTGTTGCGGTTGAAGTCAATGAGCGAGGCCACCGGCCTTTCGCGCGCCACCATCTATTCGCGCATTCAAGCCGGGCTGTTGCCCAAGCCCGTCAAGCATGGCGAACGCATTTCCGTTTGGCCGTCCGACGAAATGGACGCCGTAACGAAGGCCACGATTGCCGGTAAATCCGAAGTCGAAATCAGGGCGCTGGTCGCCGAACTTGAACAGCGTCGCGCGCAAGCTTGACCCAACCTGTGGGCACTTCATGTCATTTAATCGCATCCCGGCGGAGTTGCGCGCCTATCCGCAATTTGTGGTTTGGAAGGTCGAACATCGCGACGGCAAACCAACCAAAGTCCCTTACGACGCGAAGACCGGCAACCGTGCCGCCGTCGATAATCCCGCAACATGGTGCGACTTTGAAACCGCCGTTGCCGTCGCGCAATCTGGCGAAGTTGCTGGCGTCGGTTTCATGCTATCCGCCGAAGACCCGTTCGGCTTCATTGACCTAGACGACCCGTGGAAGACGGACGCCAACGGCGCGTATGTCCATGCCGACCCGCAAGCCGAATTTGGCCGGCAACAGAACATCGCCGCGACCTTCGATAGCTACACCGAACGTAGTCCAAGCGGGAAGGGCGCTCACGTCATCGTTCGGACGCCCGGCGTTCCAAACGGACGTAGGCGCGCTGGCGTCGAAGTTTACACGTCGGCCCGCTTCATGGCGATGACCGGGGACGTAATCACCGCCGCGCCCATCAACGAACGGGGCGAACTGTTCGGCATTCTGTGGGCAGAGTTGGGCGGGAAAGCCGCGACCTTCGATGCAAAACAGCACTATCAACCGGCGACCGAAACCGACGAAACGATTTTCAATCGTGCCGCCAACGCAGCGAATGGCGACAAGTTCGTAAGGCTTTGGAACGGCGACGCTTCGGACCTTGTTGGCGACACGTCGGGTTCGGCGATTGACCAAGCCTTGGTCAACATGCTGGCGTTTTACAGCAAAGACCCGTCGCAGATTGAACGCATGTGGAAGGCTTGCCCACAAGGGCAGCGGGACAAGACCCAACAGCGCGCCGACTATCGCCGTTGCACCATCGAACGGGCGTTTGACCGTGACCTTGCGCCAATCGATTTCTCTCGGTTCTTTGGCGACAAAGGCAACGACGAAGAAGCCGACGAACTGCCTTGGGTTGATGCCGACGAACTGGACGGCAAACCCGTGCCAGAACGCCAATGGCTTGTGCCGGGTTGGATACCCCATGCGAACGTCACGTTGGAATACAGCGATGGGGGCGGGGGCAAATCGACGTTGGCCGCGCAACTATGTGCTTCAACCGTTTTGGGTCGTGATTGGATTGGCCTGCCAGTCGTTCGGCAAGGCAACGCGCTTCATTTCGCCGCTGAAGACGACGTAACCGACGATCATATTCGGCGCGCGGCCATCGCCAATGCCTACGGTGTGAAGCTGGCAGACCTGAAGGGCTTCGTCACCATGCCCCTTGCTGGCCACGACGCCCGCCTGGCTGTCAGTGCAGGCCGTGGGGACGCGCTGTCGCTCACGCCTCTGTTTTACCGGGTTCAAGCCAAGATTGCAGGCTTGCGTCCGGTGTTGGTCGTGTTCGACAATCTTGCCGACGTATTCGACGGCAACGAAATCAGCCGCAACCAAGCACGTTGGTTCGTAAATCAGCTTCGCCGCTTGGCCATCGAACATGACTGCACGATATTTTTAACGGCGCATCCATCGCGCGACGGGATTAGTTCGAAGCGTGGCGATAGCGGTTCAACCGCATGGAATAACAGCGTTCGGTCGCGGCTATATCTGCAAGACGTTGAAGGCGAACCGGACTGTCGGACGTTGGAAGTGAAGAAGGCCAACAACGGACGCAAGGGCGAACAAGTGTCGCTTCGTTGGGTGTTCGGCACGTTCCACGCCGTAGGTCACACCGCTGATAAAACTGCCCACAGTAGGGCAACTGACAAGATAGTGGACGAACTGTTCCTTGAAATCCTCGCGGACTTCACGTCGCGGGGGCAGCATGTCACGCGGGGCCGCACGTCACCAGACTATGCACCAAAAGCGTTCGTCGTGCATCCGAAGGCCATCGCGGCCAAAGTAAACGTCGGAGGCTTCGAAGTTGCGATGCGCCGGTTGCGCGCCGAAGGTCGGATTGAGGACAGCGAAATCGGCCCGCCTTCGAAGCGTCGGAAGACCATCGCGGCGGTAACAGCATGACCCGGCACCTTCCAGCTACCCTGCCAGCTTCGCTTTCGGCCTGCCAGCTACCCTGCCAACTACCCTACCGCCTCCCCTACCAGCATATGCCAGCTACCCTGCCAACTGCCTTCCTTCCCTTCCCCCCACACCCCCCTAGGGCTGTCGCCCGCCCTTTGGGGTGGGGCGGGCCAGCCCATGACCACTTGTGGGCAAGTCGGCGGAGATGCGTTCCGCCATCATCGAAGCATTTGTCGCAGTTTTCGGGGCAGTTCCAACCGCAAGTCAAAGCTGGCCAACATAATGGCCAACATTATCTCGAAAGGTCGTCGAAATGAACGTCGCAACAACATGGTCGCCGCCGCCGGATTTATTTCACTTCATGCTGACAGCCGACAACTACGAAGACGGCACGTCGGGCGTTGTCCGTGCGGCGTTTGCGCACTTCCTTTTCACCACATCGGAAGAACAGCGGTTGAACGCGCCGTCGCATCAAGTGGCGTTGGAAGCTGCCCGTTCGGTTACGCAACTTTGGAAGGCGAAGGCCGAAGCTGGATGGTTGGCGTCGGGCCATACCGTCGAATGGTGCGACGAAGATTACGAAGCCATCGCGCGGCAAATGGCCGACGAACTGCCACGTCATCCGATTGTCGCCGCTGTTGTCGAACGCGAAATTGACGAACGGCTTCAAAGGATAATTGACGACGTATCGCTAACGAATAACGATGAATTGTTCGGCGTATATGTCGCCAAGGTTCCAATCGGACTGTTCGACGAACCAATAAATGAAATCAAAGAGCAACCAATTGTAACAGTCAATCGTTGGCTAGACCACATTGAAGACTTGATGAAATCCAAGTCTGCCAAGTTATTTATTCCACTTCGGCGGAAATTGCTTGCTATTCGTAAGGTCCATGACTTAATTCGTGGGAATTGAATGTCTCAAACTATGGTCTTGGTCGCAGAATGTCGCACGTTGAACAGCCCGCAAACCGACAAGATAAGTGGGGTTCTGCCCCCGACACGGGTGTTGGCCGGAAGAAGGTCGTTCGCCTGCCGCTCGATACGTCGCGGGATTGCCAGCGGGCATTGGCGAGATTGATAAGACGCGCTCTAGGCGGCGAAATCGAAACGGCGGACCTGTCCCGCTACGCCAACGCGATTATGATTTTGTCGCGCCTCATTGAAGGCGGCGAACTGGAAACCCGGCTTCGCAACCTCGAAAAACAGGCTGGGCTTTGAAATGGCCAGCCGCAACGCCCGTCGCATCGCCCGGCTGGAAACCATCGCGTCACCGCCGTTGCCTTTGCAGCATGTCGTTCGCGTGAACACGTTGCGCGGCGAGACGAAGGCCGAAGCCTACGCCCGGCACAGCGCGTCATGGGGGCGCATCCCCAACGGTCATCGGTTCCTTGTCATCCCCGCGCGCGTGACGACCGACGAAGACCGCGAAGCCTTCAAGCGCCGATTTTACGAACAGCAAAACCGATTGGTCGCGGACGCCCGCACCGAACGATTGAAGAAGGAAAACGACAATGACAGCACCGAACATCGCATTGGTTCAAACCGAAGCCGCAACCGAGTTCGTATTGGGCATTCAACGCGACAGCCAAGTGAACGCATGGTTGGGCGAGGTGGAGCAATTCCCACAGGATCAGGAAGCGCGTGGCGCGATAATTAGCGCCCACACCGCGCTTCGTAATGGCGGCGCAACGATCACCGAATTGACCGGCGACCTTACCCGGTCGGAACCCGAACGCCACCACGTCGGCGCTGAAGTGTCGGCCCGCACCGTGGCATCGCTGGAAAATTCGCGGGCCGTTCTAACCCGGATTGCCGAAGCATACGAAAGCACGGCGGTTGATGCGATCAAGGAACGCTTCGCCCTGAAGTCCGACGACAATTGGATTTACGACAAATGGCTTGGCTTCGTTCGCGAAAGCTACGGCAAGGAAGACGGCCCTGCCACCATTCGCGAAACCATGCTGGCGCATCGCGACGTTGCTACGTTGATAGTCAAATTGCCTTCGCCGCTGTTGGGCATTCCCGAACGCCAGCACAACGATTGGAAGTTGAAGGCCATCGAAAAATGGGAGCCGGATATTCAGGCCGCTGCCCAAATGGGCGCTGACATTCGCGAAGTTGCGTCGCGGTATCCGCGTGTCATTGGCATGGTGAAGTCGAACTTCCATTCGCCGGTCATCGCTTCGCGGATGAAAACGCGCGTGTCGCTATGACGCCCGCCCGAATCCGCCTTCAAGAGTTGGTTGCTTGGTTCGACAAATCGAGCGTCCAACGTCGCACCCCGAACGGCGGCGCGTTGCTCGTCGGGCAATACGCCCCAATCGTCCCGCTTGAAGCCAACGAAGCATTGCCGACCGACTTCGACGCCCTTTCGGCGGTCCTGTTTGTCCTGTGGACACAGGTTGACGACTTATGGTTGCCCGACGCCGATCTAGGGTGGCCAGCATCCCAGGACCGCCCCGAACAGCGGCTTTGGCATGTCCTGTGGCGCATGGAAGCCGGGACGCTGCCCCCGGCGGTCGTCGTGCCGCTGTTGACCGCCGACACGACCCTACAGGCCGCGCTAGACGCCGCTGCCCCCGGCGGGGTCGATATGGACGAATGGCCGGTGCTGTTCATGCCGCTTTGGCACCTGCCCACAAAGCACCGCGAACGCATCGCCGCAAAGTTGCCCATGCTTCACTAATACGGGGCGTGTCCCGCGTTTCCTTCCGCGCCCCGTCGCCCCGACCCTGCATGAAGTGCCGTAGGGTCGGGGCACCTTTTGTTGAAACGTTGGTCGTTATGTTGGCCGAAGTTCAGCGCCGCGAAAATTCAACGTATTTTCAGTCTAATGAAGCCGGGATTGGCGGAGCATGGGTCCGCCGTCGTCCTTTACGGCGCAACGCCGACCAAGATTATCGGCACGGCAGGAATGCCGCGACCTTGCCGCATCAAATTGAACAAATCGCGTTCATAGTAAGGGACGCCCGACGACATTTCACGTTCCATTGATTTCATCGGAACAACTTCGATACCAACGTCAATGTCATCGCTGATAAAAAACGACATATGCTTCACGAAAAGGTCATGGGCGACGAAGGCGTATTTGCCGAACTGGATTTCAACCGCAACGCGGTCTTTTACGAAGTCGGTTTGATTATAGGTCATAATCGGTTCAAGCCCTTTGGCTTCGATTATTGCCTTTTGTTCGGCTGGCTTCATTTGCATGATTTCGCGCAACAGCGACGTATCTTCGGCAAGCCAATTCGTCACACGTCGTTCTGTCCAGCCGTGTTCGTCGAAGCGTTCGCCAAACTCTTTATTCATGTCCACAGGTGAATAAAGCGTCCGTCCCTCTTTTCGGGCTTCGGCGGACGCCTTCGTGCGACAACGTTCAGCGTCAACAGCACCAATTACCGCTTCCAAATCGTCCCAAATATGCGGCTTATGGTATTTGATGAACTCAAAGCCGTTTAGGTGCGAATAGAATTGAACAATCCGCATTAGTGCCCGCCCTTCGGAAGTGAAGGGTCATAAACCGGCTTGTTCATCGGACGAGTCTTCAAGGTTCCAGCGCGCAAAGCGTGAATGCGGTTCCAAGCAATATCAACGTATTCGTCAACAACATCGCAACCGTAGCCAACCCGGTCATGCATAGCCGCCGCAACGACGCTCGAACCAACTCCCATATAGGGGTCGAACACTACGTCGCCGGGATTGGTCAACGACAGAACAAGGCGTTCGACAAGTTCAATTGGGAACTGGCAAGGGTGACTGGTCTTTTCGACGTGGTTCGATTTAACGTTCGGGAATATCCAAACGTCACCGGGGTTCTTTCCAAGCGGATTGCCGGAAAGTTGGCCAGCCTTCGGACCTTTGAAATGTTTCTTGCCGGGATACTTCGACGGAACCCTAATTGGATCAATGTCGAACCGATAGTCGTCGCCCTTGGTGAACCACAGAATGGTTTCGTAACGACCGGAAAGGCGCTTCGTGCAGTGCAAGCCATGCTCAAAGTGCCAGACAATGCGATTTCGAAGGCGCAAATCATGCTCTTTGAAGATTGGATATAGCACCATGTCCAAAGGAAATATTTCGCCCTTATGGACGTGATTTCCGACTTGCCAGCAAAGCGAACCGCCATCGGCCAACAGGCGGACACACTCCGAAATCACCTGTGCTTGCGCTTTGACGTATTCGACAAGCGGCGAACGGCGTTCGTAGGATTTGCCGATATTGTAGGGCGGCGAAGTGACGACCAATTGAACGCTAGCGTCTGGCAACGGACGCATGAACGCTAAATTGTCCTGACACGCCATTTTCACCGAATGGTCCGTCCGAAGCTTAGTGACGGTGTTTCGGCGCATGGCGTGTTCTCCCTTTGATACGTCGCGATTCACTAGGAACTTTCCGCGAACATGTCATCAGGAGAATGGGCGCTGTGCACCAATCAATCGACGCATGGAAGCACAAGCCAGTTGTTGGCCTGAAGGTTGGCCATCGTCGGACGTTGGGACAAAGTGACGGAATTTCCGTCGAAATTTGGCACTAACGGCGGACGCACACTCCGCCACGCGGTTCGACCAAGCTTCCAAGGTCGTTCGCGGCCATGACGCTAGCGAACCAAGCTTGGGCGTCGGCAATCTCACGCTTCGCCACCTTCACCCGGTCGCGCGCCGTGCCCACACTTACGCCGTAAGCTTCGGCGACGGCCCGCGACAGCTTTGTTTCGCTCAATTCGCCGTATGCCAGCACTAAGCGCCGAACGTCGGGACCGCTGACAAACTTCGGCGGCGGGCCGGGCCGCTTCACAATCCCTAGTTCGGTTGCAAGCTTGGTGGCGCGCATGTGTTCAACCGGCTGTTCGCCGTCTTCGCTAGGTTCGACGCTTGCCATTGCGCGAACGGCCTTGGCGAACCAAACGCGGGTTTGTGCGGGCGGACACTCGCCAGCGTCGAAGCATTCGGCAATGAGCGCCAACAGTTCAACGGCGGCGTCGGGTTCGAAACCGACCCGTTCGTGCAACGCCCGCGCTTTGGCATTCCGGTTGCCGGTCATGCCGCCGCCCCAATCGACACGACGTTCTCCCCTGTGGGCACCAACGCACAGAACTTCGCCCAATCGTTCATCAAGGCGACGCGCTTCGGTAGCAACGAGCCGCGCTGATACGCCGCTTCGGCCTTATCCGCCAATTGGTGCGCTAGCGCATGTTCAACGACTTCGCGGGGATGCTTCGACACTTCGCCAGCCCATTCACGGAACGTCGAACGGAAGCCGTGTTGGGTAAGGCTGGCACGTCCCATGCGCTCAAACAGCGCCCGAAAAACACTGTCTGACATGACGCCGCCACGCGCGGCGGGGAAGACGTAGGCCGGTCCATCGTGCCCTTCAATTGGCGGCAATGCACGTTGGGCTTTGAGAACTGCCACAGCGGCGTCGGATAGCGGAACGACATGTTCCTTCTTTGCCTTCATGCGGTCGCCGGGGATGGTCCAAAGGCGACGTTCCAAGTCGATTTCATCCCATGTTGCGTTGCGGACTTCGCCCGACCGCGACGCGCACAGAATGGCAAATTCCAACGCCCGCGCCGACATTCCTTTGCGCTTCCGAAGTTCGACCATGAATGCGCCAAGGTCGGCGTAGGGAAGTGCGGCGTGATGCTTGACCTTGCGAACGTCGCTGCGAAGCGGAAGGTGATGGTCCAAATGGTCTTTCCAGCGGGCCGGGTTCTCACCTTGGCGAAAGCCGCGAAACGTCGCCCAACCCAACACCTTTTCGATACGACCGCGAAGGCGCGACGCCGTTTCCGTCTTCGTTGCCCACAGGGGTTCGATGACTTCCAAGACTAGGTTTGTGTCAACGCTGGCGACCGGCTTCGAACCGAACACCGGGTAGGCGTAGGTTTCGAGCGTCGAAGACCATTGCTTGCTATGCTTGTCGTTCTTCCATTCGCCCTTGTGCGCGGCGATATACGCTTCGGCACATTCGCGGAACGTTTTGGCCTTCAGACGTTCGGCCTTCGCGGCTTCGGCCTTGGCGCGACGTTCGGCCAAAGGGTCAATGCCCTGTGCGATAAGGTCGTGATGTTGGTTCGCCAGTTTGCGCGCCGTCGCCAAAGTTACGCCGGGATACGAACCCAAGCCTACGTCGCAACGTTTACCGTTGATTGTGACGCGAAGTATCCAAGACTTCGCTTCGCCTACGATACGCAAATGTAATCCGTTCGCGCCTCCGACCATAAATCTTGTCTTAATTCCATCGGAAGTTACGACGGGTTTAAGATTAGCTACGGCGACCGCACTTAGTTCTTTCGCTTTACGAGGCATAACACACCCTCCATGCCAACTAACAGGCCAACAACAAACCCTAGATGGCATTGGAAGTCAATGGACGCCCTTGGACGACCATTTGCGTTAACTATGCGGTTTCCTTAATGTTATTGCACGGTATTGGCCGTCACTAGACCCTATTCTTGCGGACTCCGTCTCCGCCACCGGCCCCCGCCCCATGCGCGCAGTGCGAGGTCTGGTCGGGGTGGACCTCGGACCTGAAACTCTGCTCCTTCGACCACGCTCCGCTGGTGAATGCCCGGCCCGGGGTCTCGCCCGTGGCGAGAACCGGCTTATCGGACCGCCACGAAGGGTGCGCGGCCGGCACCTGCCACGGCGCGCTTCATGCCGGGCGAGTTGAACACGAGCGCGACCTCGCCGCGCCAGTCCACCGCGATCACCCCACCATCAGTCGCGAGGTGAATCATCGGGGACGGACCCGGATTGCCGGGAACAGGCGGCGCGGCCAGAGGGACGCGCCGCAAGGCATCCGCGCCTATCCCGCCAGGCCGGGCATCACTCGTTGAACCAGTCGGTGAGGTGATACTCGACCGACCGGCGCACGGTCACCAGACCGCCTGGGGGACAGAAAAAGGGCGCACCCATGCAACAACTATGTCACGCAACGCGCGGGGGTGCAATATTCTTTCAATCGGCGCATCATGAGCGCTCGACAGCCGGTTGGAGCCTGGCGCGACCTGCCGCGCAGATCGCACCGAGCTATGCTCTGCCGGCAAGCATCGAAATGCCGCGATCCAGGTCGATCACCTCGGCGTATTTGGCCTGCAGGTCGAACAGACTCGCCTCGTGCGGACCGCCATGCCGGTCGGCGCAGGCGTCGCCCACGACGAAGGGCGCGAAGCCGTGCTGCAACGCGTCGAGCGCCGAAGCGCGAACGCACCCCGAGGTGGAGAAGCCCGCGATCACCAGCGTATCTGTCGCCGCATGGTGGAGCCGTTCCGCAAGGTCGGTGGAGAAGAAGGCAGAGGGGTATTGTTTCGTCACCACCCATTCACCCCCGCGCGGCTCCAGCGTGGGCGCAAACGCACCGAGGGCGGAACCGCGCTCGAACAGGGCGAGCGCCGGGATCTTGCGGTAGAACAGGCCGCCGTCGCCCCCGCCCGGCTGATAGGCAACATTGGTGAAGATCACCTGCCGCCCGCCAGTGCGTGCCGCCTCGAGCAGAAGCGTGGCAGCGGCCGCGGCAGCCGCCGCGGTCTCGCAGTAGAAGGGCGAGGCCGGTTCGAGGTACGCGCGGACCATGTCGACCAGCAGCAGCGCGGGACGGGAACCCGGTTCGAGCCGGCCGGTGAAGCTGCGCGCGTAGTCCGCAGCCAAATCCTCGCCGATGGTCAAATCACGCCCCGGGCTGCCAGGCGATCCAATCCGTCACCATCGATCCCCAGCAATTCACCGAAGACGGCAGCGTTGTCCTGACCAGGCCGGGCCGGGGCGGGACGACGAATGCGCGACGGCGTGCGGGAGAACTTGGGGAAGGCGTTCTGCATCTTCAGCCTGCCGTGCGTTTGCGTCTCGACCTCGACGATCGCCTCGCGCGCCTGGAAGTGGGGGTCGGCAAGCATGTCTTTCGCGGTATAGACCCGGCCGGCGGGGATCGAATGCTCGATCATCAGCGCGTCGACTTCCGCCATGGTCAGGCCCGCTGTCCAGGCATTGATAAGCTCGTCCAGCTCGGCCTGATGCCGCCCCCGCGCGAGGTGGGTGGCATACCGTTCGTCCTTCGCCAGTCCGGGTTGCCCCATGGCCGCAGCCAGCCGGGCGAAGATGGCGTCATTGTTGGCACCGATCATGAAGGGACCGTCCTTGCAGGCGTAAACGTTCGACGGTGCCACCCCAGGCAGAATCGAGCCCGAGCGCTCCCGGATGTACCCGTTGTAGTCGTACTCGGGCACCAGCCCTTCCATGACCTGCAACACCGCTTCGTAGAGCGCGGTGTCGATCACCTGCCCTTCGCCGGTCTTTTCCCGATGGTGGAGCGCCGCGAGCACACCCATGGTGCCGTAAGTGGCGCACAGCGTATCGCCGATGGAGATGCCCATGCGCGCCGGGGCGCGGTCGGGTTCGCCGACGATATAGCGCCATCCCCCCATCGCCTCGCCAATCCCGCCGAACCCGGCACGACCGGAATAGGGGCCGGTCTGGCCATAGCCTGACATCCGGGCAATGATCAGCGAAGGCCGCTCTTTCAGCAGGTCATCGGGTGCCAGCCCCCATTTCTCCAGCGTACCGGGCTTGAAGTTCTCGATCAGGACATCGGCCGCCATGATCAGCTTGCGCGCCAGCGCCTGCCCTTCCGGCACGCGAAGGTTGCAGGTGACCGAGCGCTTGTTGCGCGCGATCACTTCCCACTGGACCTTTTCCTCGCCCTGCCCCCAGACGCGCATCGGGTCTCCCGCGCCGGGTGGCTCCACCTTGATCACGTCTGCTCCCATGTCGCCCAGCAACTGCCCGCAGAAGGGACCGGCCAGCAGCTGACCAAGCTCGATCACTCGTAACCCGGCGAGAGCTCCGCAAGGAAGTGCGCTCACGATGCTGCCCGCACGGATTTGCTGTGGTGCCATTCGGGCCGGATGGGGGCGGGAAGGCCCGTCTCGGCTTCGCAGTTCTCCCGCAGCGCCTCCAGCGAAGGCCCGAAATCGAACAGCTTGTCTTCGGTGCGGGCGGCACGCAGCTCCTCGCGCAGCCTCGCAGTCGCGGCCTCGTCGACCACCCCCGCCTCGTCTGCCACAACGCCGTAGTCCCGCGCGCCGGCCGGTGTCACCAGGCCCTGCCGGATCTCTCTGGCCACCACCGCAGGTTCGCGGGCAAGCGGATCGCCCCAGCCTCCGCCGCCCCAGGTGATGTAGTGAAGCTGGTCGCCCGCTCCGACCGCGATGTTGTCGACCTTGTTGCCGACGATCCGGGTCGTGCCGTCGGCCCGTTCCAGCACCTTGCGCGCGCGCTTGCCGGGAAGGCCGTTGTTGACGCCCCAGGGCGGCACGAACCAGCGATCGTCATGAATGCCGATGTGTCCGTCGACCAGGAAGCGGTAGGTCATGTGGATGCCGTTGCCGCCGCGATGGAGGCCGGCCCCGCCGCTGTCCGGCTCGGTCTCATAGCGTTCGATCCGCATCGGGAAGTAGCGTTCCAGGAACTCGTTCGGCACGTTGGTGAACCCGGGCCACAGCGAATGGCCATCCGGCCCGTCGCCAAGCGGGCGCCCCGGGATGCCGCCGAAGCCGATCTGGAACAGTTGGAACCATCCGCCATCCCTGCCTTCGCGATTGTCCCAGCCCGAATAGAACAGGTGCGGCGAGGAACTGAACCCGGCCGCGTTGAGGAAATCCGGCGTCTTCTGGCCCAGGAGACCGCCGAGTATGTCGAAAATGCGCCCCAGGGCGTGGGTTCTGCCCGACAGGGCGGCGGGAAACTCCGGCTTCAGCAGCGAGCCTTCGGGGATGCGCACTTCGATCAGGTCATAGAAACCGTCGTTGAACAGGATCTGCGGATCGAACACCATGATCATGTAGATGCCGAAGAACATCTTGAACATGTTCTCATTGAGATAGAAGTTTATCGACGCTGCGCTCTGCGGATCGGTGCCGCCGAAATCCAGCACCACCTTGTCGCCTTCGCGCCACATGGTGCATCGGATTTTGTACGGTCCGAAGCCCAGCCCGTCGTCGCAGATATAGTCCTCGAAGCTGACCGGCTTTTCGTCCACCGCCATGGCAATGAGGGATTTCATCGCCCGGTGGTTGCGCTCCAGCAGGTCCTGTGTCGCCGAGACATAGACGTCGTCGCCGAATCTCTCGGCCATCTCGATCACCCGGTTGGCGGCCACCCGGCACGAGGCGATCAGCGCGTTGAGATCGGCCTGGCACCAGTCGGGCTTGCGCGTCTGGTGCATGACCAGCTTCATCAGATCGTGGTTGTATTCGCCCTTGCGCCAGATCTTGACCGGCGGAATGCGCACGCCTTCCTCGAAGATCGACCTCGCGTCGATCGGCATGGAACCGACGACCTTGCCGCCGATGTCGCTCTGATGGCCGAACATGGCGGTCCAGGCGAGCAGCCGCCCCTGCTTGTACACCGGCAGCAGCACCAGCCAGTCGTTGGAATGGCTGATCGCGCCTTCGCAGGAATAGGGGTCGGACAGCAGGATCATGTCCCCGTCCTCGATTGTTCCGTCATAGGCGCGCAGGAATCCGTCGATGAAGCTGCCGAACTGGCCGACGATCATCTTGCCGGCCGGGTCCGCGATCAGCGGGAAGGCGTCGCCCTGCTCGCGAATGCCGGGAGACATGGCCGTGCGGACCAGCGTCGCGTCCATTTCGACGCGCGCGTTGCGCAGCGCATTCTCGATGATGTCGAGCGTGACCGGGTCAAGCGCAACCTTGCCGAACGGCGTGGTGTTCTGCTGGATGATCTGTGCGGGCATGGCGCGCGCTCCTCAGGCGGGGTTGATCAGGATGTTGCCGACTGCATCGACTGTGCCGACGCAGCCCGCCTCGATCAGGGTGGTCGAATCCATCTCGGTGACGATGGCCGGGCCAGGGATGACATCACCCTGTCGCAGCCGACCGCGATCGTAGATGACGGCAGCCTGCTCGCGTCCCTGCATCCACAGCACATGATCGCGGATCTTTGCCGCCGACGGATCGCCGGTGCCTCTGGCCAGCTCCGCCGCCGGCAGCTGCGGCGCTTCGCCCAGCGCTACCGCGCGCAGATTCACGATCTCGTGCGGGGTGTCCATGTTGAAGGTGAACAGCCGGCGGTGCTCCTCGTCGAACCGTTCCAACAGGCCAGCGATGCCCCTGTCGCGCAGCACGGCCTGGTCGATCGTCAGTGGCACTTCGAACGCCTGCCCGGCGTAACGCACGTCGACCTCGAACTCGCTGGTGATCCGGCCTTCGGGGATGCCGTCGCTGGCCAGTTCGGCTCGGGTCTGGGCGGCCATCTGGTCAAGAATGGCGATCAGGTCCTCGACCATCGTGTCGCTGGCGAGGCGGCTGAAGCTGCGCGCCGTTTCCGTCCGCATTCGCGTGGTCGCATCGCCCAGCGCGCACAGCACGCCAGGCGATACGGGCGAGACCGCCGGCCAGCTGCCCATCAGGCGGGCCACCGCGTTGACGTGCAGCGGTCCCGCCCCGCCGAAGCCCATCAGCGCGAAATGGCGCGGGTCGTAGCCCTGCTGAACGGAGATCATCCGCAGCGCGCCGAACATGTTCTCGTTGACGATATCGATGATCCCGCGCGCCGCATCCATCAGCGCAATGCCCAGCGCATCGGCGATCGTCTGCACGGCGCGCCTGGCCCCTTCGCGGTCGAGCTTGAACGATCCGCCGAGCAGGTCCTCGGGCAGATAGCCCAGCACGAGGTTGGCATCGGTAACGGTCGGCAGTTCGCCGCCCTTGCCGTAGGCGACCGGGCCGGGAACGGCGCCGGCCGACTGCGGCCCGACCCGCAGCGCGCCGGTCAGTTCAGGGACATAGGCGATCGAGCCGCCGCCTGCGCCAACGGTCTTCACGTCGAGCGAGGAGGCGCGAACCGACAGGTGCCCGACCTCGGTGGTGCGCACCCTGCGCGGCTCCAGGTTCTCGATCAGCGCCACGTCGGTCGAGGTGCCGCCCACGTCGAGCGTCAGGATGTTCTTCAGGCCGGCGTTCCTCGCCACCCACAGCGCGCCGGTCACTCCGCCGGCGGGGCCGGACATCAGGATGTTGACCGGGTGCTCTTCCGCCTTCTGGCTGCTCATCAGGCCGCCATCGGAGCGAAGCAGCGAGAGTTTCGCCGTCACTCCCGCCTGATCGAGCTTGGTGCGCAGGTTCGACACGTACTTGCCGACCACCGGGCAGACGGAGGCGTTGGCGACCGTGGAGAGCGTGCGTTCGTATTCCTGCATCTCGGGCAGCACTTCGTGGCTCAGCGAGACGGGTACGTCGGGCATGATCTCGCGGGCGATTTCGCCCACGCGCCGCTCGTGGGCACCGTTGACGTAGGCGTTGATCAGGCTGACGGTGACGGCTTCGACGCCGGCATCCTTCAGCCCGGTCAGCCTGGCCCGGTTCTCCGCTTCGTCGAGCGGGCGCACTTCGTTTCCGTCGGCATCCATCCGGCCGGCCACGGTGACGGTATCCTCCAGCGCGGCGAGCGGCTGCGGCTTGGGCCAGACGATCCATGCGGCGAGCCCCCCGGGCACGAAGCTGCGCGCGATCTGCATGATGTCGCGAAAGCCCTCGGTCGTGACCAGGCCGACGCGCGCGCCCTTGCCTTCCAGGACCGCGTTGGTCGCTACCGTGGTACCGTGCAGGAAGAACTCGATCTGCGACGGATGGACGCCGGCCTCGCCGGTGATGGCGATCACCCCGTTCAGGATGCCTTCCGAACTGTCGTGCGGGGTCGAAGGGGTCTTGTGCCGCCAGAACCGGCCCGTCTCGTTGTCGAACAGCAGCAGGTCCGTGAACGTGCCCCCGACATCGACTCCCAGCCTGTAACGCATCAGGTCAATTCCTTTCCATGATCGGCTGTCCGGGGGAAGCCGCCAACCCTGCCGACCATTGCCGGCAGCGGCTTGTTCATGACACCGGAGAGCCAGCGATTCGCGGCGATCAGGCGGTCGAGGTCCAGCCCGGTGCCTATCCCGGCGCGCTCGAGCATGTAGACGACATCCTCGCTTCCCACGTTGCCCGCCGCACCCGGTGCGAACGGGCAGCCGCCCAGGCCGCCGATCGACGCATCGACGATCCGGGCTCCGGCCCCGATTGCCGCCCAGACGTTCGCCAGCCCGGTTCCGCGGGTGTTGTGGAAATGCACACGCACCGGCAACGGTGCGATCGCTGCCGCCACCCTGGCGACCAGGCTGGCAACACGGGCCGGATCGGCCACTCCGATCGTGTCGGCGAGCGCAACTTCCACCGCACCCGCCTCGGCGATCGCGGTGGCCATGGCCAGCACCCGGTCGGGCGCCACTTCGCCTTCGAACGGACATCCGAAACTGGCGGCGATCGTCGCCTGGCCGCCGAGGCCGGAATCGCGGGCCCGGGCGATGATCGCGCGCGCAGCCTCGATGGAACCGTCGCTGGTCTGCCCCTGGTTGGCCATGGCGAACCGGTCCGTCGCGACCGCTACTGCCCCAAGCTGGTCGATCCGCCCGGTCGCGACTGCGCGCTCCGCCCCGCGCAGGTTCAGTACCAGGCCGATGTAGGTCACGTCCTCGCGGCTGGGCAGGCCGGCGCATACCGCCTCGGCATCGGCCATCTGCGGCACGGCGCGCGGGTTGACGAAGCTCGTCACCTCGATCCGCCGCGCACCGGCCGCGATGGCGTGCTCGATCAGCGCAAGCTTCTGCCCGGTGGTCACCGGGACACGCTCGTTCTGCAACCCGTCGCGCGGGCTGACTTCGACCATCTCGATAGTCTTTGTATACATTCCTGTCGTCACGCGCGCTTGCGTCCGTTGGTGGTTTCCAGCGGAGCGAGGCCGCGGTGCGCGTCGGCGTAGGCGTGGAACGCGCGGCGGATGTGGCCCGCCATGATCGAACCGGCCCATTCGGCATCGCGCCGGGCGAAGGCTGCCAGCAGCTCCTCGTGCTCTCCGTGCGAGCGCCGCAACTCGCCATGGCCGTACTGGTGCGCCGTGCGCCACACGACCGGCTGCTCGATCAGCGTTCCGAGCAGCTGCGACAGCCGCCGGGACGCTGCCAGCTCCAGCACGATCGCGTGGAACTCCCGGTTCTGCTCGAGAAATGTGTCGATGTCAGGCGGCGTTACCGCGATCGCGCGGCCGATGCGGGCGTTGCAATCGCGCAGGCGGGCCAGCGCGCCGTCGGTCATGCGCTCCGCCGCACGATGCGCTGCGCGCGCTTCCAGGATGGCGCGCAGGTCGAACACGTCCTCGATCTCGTCGAGCGACCAGTCGGCCACGAAGCTGCGCTGCGATTCGCTCCGGCTGACCAGCATGTCGGCCTCGAGCCGCCGCAGGGCGTCGCGCACCGGCGTGCGGGACACGCCGCAGGCATGGGCGAGCGCCTCCTCGCCGAGCGCATGGCCGGGCGCCAGCTCGCCCGAGATGATCATCTCGCGGATCCGTTCATAAGCCCTGTCGGAAGCGCGCGACATCGATTCTCCTTACCTGCCTTGACCTCACCCTTTTGTATACAATAGAACGTGACTGTCGCAAGATGGAGTTGCCCGCAGGACGGGGGTTCGGGGAGTTTCGGGTTATGCGTACGTTCAAGTCTGCCTTGCTTGCCGCCACGATCTGCACACCATTCGCCGCCGCACCCGCGCTGGCGCAGGACCGCCCGGGCATCGAAGAGCCTGACGAGATCGTGGTCACCGCCCGCCGCCAGAGCGAAACGTTGCAGGATGTCCCGGCTTCGGTCTCGGTGCTGACCGCGACCACGATCGAGCGGACGGGCGCCACCAGCGCCGACGATTTCGCGCAGCTTACCCCCGGCGTCACCATCGTCACCGGGACCGCCGAGGCCGGCGACACGCAAGTCAACATCCGCGGGATCAACGGCGCGCGCGACGCGGAAAGCTCGGTCGCGCTCGTCGTCGACGGTATCCTCAAGACCAACACCGCGCAGCTCAACCAGCCTCAGGGCACCCTGCGCCAGGTCGAGGTGCTGAAGGGTCCGCAAGGCGCGCTCTATGGCCGCAACGCGGCAGCGGGCGCGATCGTGCTGCAGACGCTGAAGCCCGGCGAGGTGTTCGAAGGCGCGGCCAAGGCATCGTTCGCCGAACAGAACACCTGGCAGGCGAGCGGGCACGTTGCCGGCCCGCTCGGCGAAGGTCTGGGCTTCGTCCTGTCGGGTTTCTACCGCACCACCGACGGGTTTTTCCGCAACAGCTTTCTGGCCGATTCGCGGTCGGTCGACGATCAGGAGGTCTGGGCGGTCGACGGCCGGGTTGTGGCCGCTCTGGGCGCGGCGACCGAGCTCGACGTCAAGGCCCGCTATTCGGAACTGCGCGGGGCCTCGATCGCGTTCAATGCCGCGTTCCACCTGCCGAACTTCGCTGCATTCAATCCCGCGTTCTACGAAGACGTGAACCGCCACCCGTTCAACTTCTACAACAACATCCGCCCGGAAAACGCGCAGGACAGTTTCGACGTTTCCGCCAAGATCGAGCACGCGTTCGGCAGCGGGGTGACGCTCACCGCCTGGGCACTCTATTCCGATGTCCAGCAGTCACTGATCGCCGACGGCACATCGGCCGACTTCGCCCGGTTTATCGCCGCCGCCGATCCGGCCGGCGCGGCCACGGTCAACGCCTGCTTCGCCTCGACCGCTGCTCTCACCGGGTTCCCGGTCAACCCGCCTGGCGCGATCGGGCAGATCCCGGTGCCGTTCCTGTTTGCGCCGGCGACCGGCTCGACCTTCGGGCCTTACAGTCCGACCACTTGCGACGGCACTCAGTACCAGATGCGCAACCAGAAGGACGTGAGCGCCGAAGTGCGCCTGGCCTCGAGCGGCGAGGGACCGCTCGACTGGCAGCTGGGCCTCTACTATCTCAATATCGACCGCGAAGTCGGGGTCAGCATCGGCGGCGATACAGGCAACGGCGTCATTCCGGGCCTCTACAACGCGCCGGGTACGACCAACCCCACCTCGCTCCTGCTGGCCGATGCCTTCAAGACCGATGTCTATGCCGCCTTCGGCTCTGTCGACTACGAGGTCAGCCCGCAGTTCAGCGCCGGCCTGGCGCTGCGCTACGATATCGAGGACCGTTCGACCCGCTCGCTGGTCCCCAATGCAACCGACCCGTTCACCGGCGGCCCGATCAATCCAGGGCAGGCGTTCGGGCCGCTCACGCCGCAATCGGAGACATTCAAGCAGCTTCAGCCCAAGCTCAGCCTGAGCTGGCGCCCGAGCGAGAACCTCAATCTCTACGCCAACTGGGGCATCGGCTTCAAATCGGGCGGGTTCAACAACCAGGGGTCGAAAGCGATCATCGACAGCTCGTTCAACGATGGCGTGACGCCAGGAACGATCGACGCCGATGTCAGCATCGCCGACCGCTACCGCAAGGAGAAGAGCTCCGCCTTCGAGGTCGGGATCAAGGGCAATGCGCTCGGCGGAGCGGTCACTTTCGATCTTGCGGGCTACTACACGCAGATCGATGACATGCAGTTCTTCGAGTTCTTCGTCGGCGGCTTCGGCCTGCTGCGCGTGGTTTCGAACATCGACGAGGTCGAAGTGAGAGGTGCCGAGCTGAACCTCTCCGCCGAAGTCACCCGCGGCTGGAAGCTGTTCGGCGCGTTCAACGTCACTGACAGCGAAATCAAGGCGAACAGCTCGCGGCCCTACACCGTCGGCAACAAGTCGCCCTACACCGCAGACTGGACGATCAACCTCGGCAGCGAGATCGATGCACCGCTCAGCGAGGGTATCGATCTGCTGTTCCGGCTCGATTACCGCATCACCGGACCGACCTGGTTCCATTCCGTCCAGGATCAGGAACGCCCGACCCTGTTCACCGGGCTGATCCCCATCTCGCAGGTCAATTTCCTGCCGCCCTCGTTCGGAACCGCGCGCTATGACGTGGCCCGGCGCGATGCCTTCGGCATACTCAACGCCCGGTTCGGGATCGAGGCCGGCAACCTCAGCGCCCATGTCTTCGCCGAGAACGCGCTCGACAGGAAGTACATCGCCGAAGCGATCCCGGCGATCGAGTTCGGCGGGTCGTTCATCTCGCCAGGCGCGCGCCGGCTGGTCGGGGTCGAGGTGGGCTACAAGTTCTAGAGTCGCTCGGTAACAGCTAGGCGTTGCTGACGAGGCTCTGCCGAAGGGCACTCTTGAGCAGCTTGCCGGTGGCGTTTCGCGGCAGCGTCTCGACGAAGACGACCGCCTTGGGGACCTTGTAGGGGGCCAGGCTAGCGCGGCACGCGTCCAGTACCTGTTCGGCCGTAGCCGACCCCTCTGCCTCGCGCACGACGAACGCCATGAGAGCCTCCCCCCACTCGCTGTCGGCGCGCCCCACCACGGCGCATTCGGCAACGCCGGCGAGCGCTTCGACGACAATTTCGACTTCGCGTGGATAGACGTTCATTCCGCCGGTAACGATCATGTCCTTCTTGCGATCGGTTATGGTGATGAACCCGTCCGCGTCGCGGGTGGCGATGTCGCCCACCGTCACCCAGCCGTCCACCAGCGTGGACGCCGTTTCGTCCGGCCGGTCGAGATAGCCGTTGAAGCTGTAGGGGCCGCGACAGAACAGCTCGCCCGGTTCGCCCGATCCGGCGATCGAGCCGTCCTCGCGCCGCAGTTCGACCTCCATGCAGGAAAACGCCCGCCCGACGCTGCGCGGCCGGTGCAGCAGCTCATCCGGCCTCATGTTGGTGACGATGCCGGCCTCGGTGGAGCCGTAGGTCTCGTGCAGCAGGCCCTCTCCGAAATAGCTGACCGCCGCCTGCTTGAGCGCGGGCGAAAGCGCCGCCGCGTTGGAGATGATCGTGCGCAGGCGGTGACGGCCCCGATAACGCTCGCGCAGTTCCTCGCCAGCCGAGAACAGACGGTGAAGATGGGTCGGCACGACGAAGATGCCGTCGGGGCGGAAACGGTCGAGCGCGTCCAGCAGGCTGGCAGGGCTCGCCGAATAGGCCAGCGTGCAGCGTCCGCCGTTGTAGATCGGTGCCAGCGCAAAGGCGAGCCCGGCACCGTGGCACATGGGCGCGAGCGCCAGAAAATGATCGTCGCGGCCGAAACACATATATTCGGACGCCATGGCCGCAAACATCAGGCAGCGGCTGCGGTGGGACAGCAAGACGCCCTTCGGCCGCCCGGTCGTGCCGGAGGTGTAGGCGATTGCAAAGGCTTGTGTTTCAGCGACGCAGGCAGCAGGCATGGACGCGCCTTGGCCAGCGATCGCGGCCTCGTATTCCTCGCCCAGCCGGATCGTCGCCGGCGCGGAGCGCGGCAGCTCGAGGTTCTCGGCCGCAATGACCATACGAGGCCGGCAGTCGGCGAAGATCGTGTCCAGTTCGGCCGCCGCGAGCAGGGGGTTGAGCGTGGCGACGATGATCCCATGCTCGCTCAAGCCCGCGACAATCTCGGGGTACTCCATGCAGTTCGGCGCAATCAGCGCGACCACGTCGCCCGGCTCCAGCGCCTGCCCCGCCGCCATCCGGCCGACCCCGTCCATGCGCCGGACGAGGTCGGCATAGGTCAGCGCGGCACCGGTTGTATCGGCCAGCGCGATCTTGTCCGGCGCGCCGGCGGCGGCGCAGCGGATGCCGCGTCCGATGGTGAGGCCGGTAAAGCCGGGCGAGTGCATCGCGCTAGCCCGCCATCCGCTCGGCAAGCGAGGGAAACACCGCCAGGGCGTTGTCGCGCATGATCCGGGCGAAGCTTTCTTGCCGCAGGCCCAGCGCTTCCACTTCCCGGCGCCCGCGGCGGGGATCGATCACCGGCCAGTCGGTGCCGAACAGCACTTTGTGGCTGCCGTAGGTGTTCATGTAGTGGACCAGTGCGGCGGGCAGGTGCCGCGGAGCATAGGCGTCGATGCCGATGAACACGTTCGCATGTTTCCAGGCCATGGCGATCATCTCGTCCGCCCAGGGTGTGCCGACGTGGATGCCGATCAGCTTCAGCTCGGGAAAATCGATCGCGATCCGGTCAAGCAGGATCGGCCGTGCGACTGAAGGCAGGCGAACGTCCTTCTGATAGATGAGGTTCTGCCCCACCTGCATCATGATCGGGATGTCGAGTTCGCAGCATTTGGCATAGATCGGGTACCATTGCGGCGCATCGGGCGGCAGAGCGAACCAGTGAGGATAGGAATGGGCTCCGACGAAGCCCAGTTCCCTTACCGCGAACTCCAGCTCGCGCAGCTGCGCCATGCCTCGGGTGGGATCGACCCCGGCAAGGCCGGAAAACCGCGCTGGATAGGCGCTGACATACTCGGCGACCTGGGCATAAGGGATCTCGAACGACCCCTTCCGCAGCGGGTCGCCGGCGCGGACCGCGATCAGCAGCGCGTGATCGACGCCCGCCTCGTCCATCATCTCCAGGTGCCGCTCTATCGACAGACCGCCGCGGATCTCGGCAGGCATTCGCACCTGCTCCATGAAGTTCCGGTCGTATCCGGTCTGGCCTCGGTCCACTTCCTGCGGAGTGAAGGGATTCATGACGATGTCGATCGCGCCGAGGCCCATGGTCCCCTTCCCCCGCCTCAACCGGCCGCTTCGGGGATCAGCGCCACCTCAAACCGCCCGATATCGATGCGCAGCGGGATGGCCTCGCGCTGATACCGCTCGCTCATCCAGAACCGCTCCGCCGCAGCGCGGCTGGGCCAGCGGCTGATCGCGAAGATAGCCTCGCTCCAGCTGCCGGAGAGCACCTCGACCGAGCCGCCGAGATCGAAGACGGTGTAGTAGGCGCCCAGATCGAACATCATCGGGAGTAGGATGTCACGGTACCGGTCCATCCGGTCCTGATCGCGGCCCGTGCCTTCGATGAGCATCAGCACGGGCGCGCCGCCGCCCATGTCATCCGCCGCGGCCCGGACGTTGGCGCGGGTGGGGATGGCCGGATCGGGAAACCCTTCCGCAGGCACGGCACCGGTCAGCAGCGCGAGCGGCGCTTCGGGCCGGGAGAGCATCCCGGTGGGCATCTCGGCATAGGCTGCGCGCGCGGCCGCCTTGTCGGCGAACGGCAGGATCAGGGTATGCGCAGGCACGCTGCCCGGCTCGAGCACCGCGATCTCGTGAAGCCTGGCGCTCCCCGCGACCGGGTGTCGCTCGGACACTGCGGCGTGGAACTCGCGGAACCGGATGTCCGGCGCGGTCGAGCGGATGACCAGATAGGCACCGGCGGGATCAGCCATGGGCAAACTCCGCCAGCAGGGCGTTGAATCGCTCAGGCTGCTCGTAGAACGGCGAGTGCCCCGCATCCTCGAACCGCTCCAGCCGGGCGCCGGGCACCTGCTCCGCGATCCACCTGCCAAGCTCGCTGGGGATCGGCACGTTGTTCATCCGCCCGTAGACCAGCAGCGTCGGCAGATCGATGTCCGCCAGGTCCGCGCGATAGTCGGCCGCGATCATGTCCTCGACGTATTCGATTGCTGCCGCCGTCGGGGTCAGCCAGGCCTGCGCCTGCATCCGCGCCATCTCCCCCGGCTCCGGAGGCGTGCCGAACGCGCCGGTCAGAAACCCGGTGAGCGGTTCGCGGCTGTGCCGGCAGGCCGCGACGAAGCCGCTGGCGGCCTCGGCCGGGAAGTCGCCGAAGGTCGGGTGATCCCAGCCCGGCGCATTGGTGAGCCTCACCTGCGCCTCGATGATCGCGAGCCTGGACAGGCGATGATTGCCGTAAAGGCGGCGATATTCGAGCATGACCATCGCGCCGAACGCCACCCCCGCCAGCGTACAGCCATCGAGCTCGAGCGCATCCAGCACGACCTTAAGGTCCTCGGCGCACTGCCGGATCGAGTGCGGGCCGAGCGGCTTGCCCGACTGCCCATGGCTGCGGTGGTCGATCGCAACGACCCGGCATCGCTGCGCCAGTGCATCGAGATTCCTGGTCCAGAACCCGTCGGCCGTCAGCATCAGTCCGTGCAGCAGGACCAGCGGCGGGCCGCTGCCGCGGTCGGTATAGTAGATCGGGGTGCCGTCGGCCGCAGGCGAATAGGCCATGTCTTGCCCTTGCGTTCAGAAGTTGAAGCCGACGGTGATGCCATAGGTCGCCGGCGGGGCGACGAAGCCCTGCGGCACGACCAGGTTTGCCAGCACGCCGGATTCGAACAGGTTGGAGAAATACTCCTCGTCGAAGATATTGCGACCCCACACCTGGACGCTCCAGACGCCGTCGACGGGACTGATCCCGGCGCTGGCATTGAACAGGTGGTAGCCCGGCTGGGCGATGGTCGGGCGGTTGAAGACCGAGAAGAACTGGTCGCCCGTGAACTGCCATTCGCCTCTGATGAACCCCTCCAGCTCGTCGCCGAGCGCGGTCTCGTAGGTCGCGGCAACGAAGGCGGTCAGGTCCGGTGCGCGGGGCAGCTCGTTGCCGGCGAGATTGCCGGTTACGAAGGTTCCCCCCGCCCCGTCGGAGAAGGTGCAGTTGACCGGATCAGGCGGCAAGGCGGGATTGCGCGTGTCGGTGGTGCAGAACTCGTCGAACCGGGTGTTGAGGTAGGCGACGCTGCCTTCCAGCCGCAGGCCTGGTGCCGGGATCACCACGAATTCGCTCTCTATGCCCCAGATCGTGGACGAGCCGGCGTTGCTGGTCACAGTGGCGAGGTTCGTGACCTGGCTGAGCTGCTGATCGGTATAGTCATAGAGGAAGGCCGAGAGGTTGAACCGCACCCGATCGTCGGCAAACTGGGATTTCACGCCGGCTTCGTAAGCCCAGACCTTCTCCGCGTCGAAGGCATTGAGGGGGTTGTCGAGCAGGGAGAACCCGCCGGACTTGAACCCGCGTGTGACCGAGGCGTAGAAATTGAGATCGTCGCGCGGCTGGTACTCGACGACGAACCGGGGCGTCAGCGCATCGAAACCGAGCGACTCGTCGTAGTCGAGGTCGAGCCCGATCAGCGGAAACAGGTAGTTGAGGGTCGCGTCCTTGGTCTCGTCCGCATAGCGCAGGCCAGCAGTGATCGTGACGTCGCCGAACGTGTACGAACCCTCGGCGAAGATTCCGAGCGCTTCGGTCTCGTTCGTTCCGATGTAGGCGATGGTCGAGTTGCCGAATGCCGGGCCCAGCGGAATGGCATAGAGCCCGTCGGACTGTTCGGTCAGGTAGCTCGCCCCCACGATCCACTGGAACGGACCATCGCCGCTCGAGGCGATCTGGAGGTCCTGGCTGAACTGCTCCGACTCGTCGCGCTGAAAGTAGACGACCAGGAAATCCGACAGGCCATCGCCGTCGTTGATCCAGTCGAACTCGATATCGCGCCAGGCGCTGACCGAAGTGACGGTGAAACCGTCACCCTCATAGGTAAGCCGCCCGGTGATACCGTGCTGGTCCTGCCGGTTGGCCTGACCCACTTCCAGATCGGGAAGACCGGGGGTCGCCGTCTCGTAACCCTGGCTGATCGTTCTCAGCCCGCGCGGGAACACCGATGAGGGCGACTGCCAGGGCAGCGTGTCGTCGGTGTACCAGAACGCCGGGGGGTTGGAGTCGTCACGATAGATGTCGGCGATCAGCTCGAGAGTGACCCGCTCCCCCAGATCGAAGTCGAGCCGGCCCCGCAGCGCCCACAGGTCCTTGGTGTCGAGTTCGTCCAGCCCGCGCGCATCCACGCCGGGGAAGATGTTCGTGGTGAAGCCGTCCCGCTTGGAATAGAGCCCGGCGAGGCGCGCGCGAACGCCGCCGGAGATCGGGCCCGAAATGGCCGCTTCGGCGCGGACGGTGTCATAATTGCCGTAGGTCAGCGCCCCGCGCACTTCCAGCTCGTCGCTTGGCGCACGGGAGATCACGTTGATTACGCCGCCGGTCGCGTTGCGGCCGTACAGCGTGCCCTGCGGTCCCCGCAGGACCTCCACCCGCTCGACATCGAAGAAGTCGAAGATGCCAGACGACGAGCGCGCGATATAGGCCCCGTCGACGTAGGTCGCGACGCCCGGGTCGCCGCCGACGGTGAAGTTCTCGGTCCCGATCCCGCGGATCACCACCTTCCCGACCACGTCGCGCTGGATCACGAGCCCCGGCACGGTCGCGGCAAGCGACTCGGTGTCGAACACGCTCGATCGGGCCAGATCGTCTCCGGTGACGGCGCTGATCGACAGCGGCGTGTCCTGGATCGTGTCGCTGCGGCGCTCGGCCGTGACGATGATCTCCTCCACGCCGAAGGATTGCGTTCCGGACGATGGCTCTCGCTGCTGCGCCTGATCCTGGGCCAGCGCGAGGCCGGGCATGACATTGGCGGTCAGCAGCCCGGCGAAAACCAAGTGCGATCGGTTCATCTTCGTTCCCCTCATGTCTCGACGGTGGCAACCGGCGCACCGATCGGCAATGTCTGGCCGGTTTCGGCGATCGGCGTGATGGTTCCCGCAAACGGACTCTCGACCTCCAGCGTGGTCTTCTCGGTCTCGATGGCGTAGATCGTCTGCCCGACGGCCACGGTGTCTCCCGCCGATACAAACCATTCGACGATCGTGCCGTGCTGCATCGACACGGCGCCCTTGGGCACCTTGAGCGTCATCCGCGCCACGTCAGCGGTACTCCAGCAGAGCGCGGGCACGCTCGACCACGCCGGCCGCATCGGGGAAGTAGGCTGCTTCCAGGTTCTGCGCGAAGGGGATCGAGGTGTAGGGCGCGCCGTAGCGCCCGACCGGCGCCTTGAGCGTGCCGAACAGATCCTGTTGCAGCCGCGCGGCAAGTTCCGCCCCGAACCCGCCGAACTCCACAGCGGGGTGCACGATCAGCACGCGCCCGGTCTTGTGCGCGGACGCCCTGAGCGCCTCGTAGTCGAGCGGCACGATGGTCCGCAGGTCGATGATCTCGACGCTCGCCCCACTCTCGGCCAGTTGCGCGGCAGCGGCGTGCACCTCCTGCATACCCCAGCTGTAGGACACCAGCGTGATGTCCTCGCCTGTCTGTCTCACCGCAGCCTTGCCCAGCGGCACGACGTAGTGGCCCTCGGGCACGTCGCCGGGCACGAAGAAGCAGCGCATGGCCTCGATCTGGATGCAGGGGTCGGGATCGTCGATGCAGGCGAGCAGAAGCCCCTTGGCATCGTGCGCGTTCGATGGTGCCACGATCTTGAGCCCGGGCGTGTGGGCGAACCACGCCTCGAGCGATTGCGAGTGCTGCGCCCCGAAGCTGCCGACGTTGCCCGCCGTGAGCGAGCGGATCGTGAGCGGGACAGTGGTGCGGCCGCCGGACATATAGCGCAGCTTGGCAGCATGGTTGGCGATCTGGTCCATCGCCACCATGGCGAAGTCGTTGACCATGATCTCGGCCACTGGCTTCATGCCCCGCATCGAAGCGCCGATCGCCGCGCCGACGATTGCCTGTTCGGAGATCGGAGTCGGCCTTACCCGATCAAGTCCGAAGCGGCTCGACAGGCCGGCCGTGGCCTTGACGATCCCGCCGGCCGGATCGTGGATGTCCTCCCCCAGCAGAAAGACGGACGGATCGCGTTCCAGCGCGATCGCCATGGCCTCGTTCACCGCCATGCCGAAGGTCATCTGGCGCACGGCACCGGTGGCAGGGGTCTCGGCCCGGTCGCGCGGCAGCTCGCTGTAGGGGATGTCGGCCCGGTCGGCGAAGACATCGGCGTCGAGTTCCGACAGGTCCGGCGGATCGCTGTCGACCGCGAACTGCTGGGCATCATCGACCTCGGCCGCGGCTTCGGATTCGATCGACGCGAGCTGCGCCTCGGTGGCGAGGCCCTCGTCGATCAGGCGCTGGCGAACCGTCACCAGGGGGGCGTTCGCCTTCGCGCGGGCGAGCGTGTCCTGATCCATGTGGGCGATGTCCGAGCCGAACGCGTGGCCCTGCAGACGGGGCGCGACGCATTCCAGCAAGGTCGGCCCCTCCCCGGCCCGGGCGCGGGCGATGGCGCGCACCGCGACTTCGTGGATGGCCGCGGGATCGGTCCCGTCGCACCGCTCACCGGGCATACCGTAGCCGGAGGCACGTGCAGCGATGCTTTCGGACGCGGTGCTTTCGGCGAAGCTGGTGTACTCGGCATAGAGATTGTTCTGGCAGACGAACACCACCGGCAGCCGCCAGACGGCGGCAAGGTTCAGCGCCTCGTGGACCGCACCGATATTCGCCGCCCCGTCGCCGAAGCTGCAGACGGTTACGCGGCCTGCGCCCTGCCCCTTGGACTGCATCATTTCGGCCAGCGCGAGCCCGGCGGCGATCGGCGCCCCGGCCCCGACAATCCCGGTGGTGACCATGAGGCCGCTGTCAGGCGCCGTGAGATGCATGGGCCCGCCCTTGCCCTTGCAGGTTCCCGTCACCTTGCCGTACATCTCGGCCATCACTTCGCGCATCGGGGTGCCCTTGGCCACGATGTCGTGGATCACCCTGTAGGTCGTGACGGCGAGATCGTCCGGCCGGAGCAGCGCCATGATTGTCGCCGCGATCGCCTCCTGCCCGCCTGCCGGATAGTACTGGAACTGGAGGTCGCCGGCCGCGAGCCCTTGCTGGATGCGCTGGTCGCATAGCGCAACGCGAACCATCGTGCGGTAGATCGCCACCGCTCTTTCCGCGCCCAGGCTGGCGAGTTCCGGCATTCCTGTCCTCCTCGCCGGAAGGCTCCGCCAGATCCTTTGACTTGTCAACGCAATCTAGATATTCGCACAGACTTCTACATTTATGGATTCTTGCTCATGGCGTCAGTCAGTCAGTCGGTGTCGCGGTGCATCGCCCTGTTCCAGCTCTTCGCGGAGCGCCAGACAGGCCTGACCGGAGCCGAGATCGCCCATCATCTCGATGCGCCCCGCTCCAGCGTGGCGGCGCTGCTCAAGGAACTTTCCGAGCTGTCGATGGTCAGTCTGAACCGTCGCACCCTCACCTACCTGCCCACACTGAAGTTCGCGCAGCTGGGATCGTGGCTGATCGACCCGGCGCACTTTCCGCAGCCGCTTGCCGAGCAGATGGAGGGCTTGCAGCACGAAAGCGGCGAAACCGTCACGGCTTCGTGGCCGATCGATCACGAGATGGAGATCGTTCGGGTGGTGAAGAGCCGCAACCCGATCTCTTTCGTGGCAGAGATCGGGCAGCGCCTTCCGCTGTGGTATTCATCGGTCGGACTGGCCTATCTGGCGTCGCTCACGAACCAGCAGATCCAGGCACGGTGGGAGAGAGACCGGCGCCTCCTGCCGCGTGTGCCCGAGTTCGAAACGATCATCCAGGCCGCGAACCAGGTACGATCATCGGGCGTGGCGGTCGTTCACGGCGGGGTCTTCGCCGAAGCATCGGCGCTTGCCTGCGTGCTCGACCACGAACTTGACGGACGGCCGCTCGTCGTCTCGATCGCGGGACCAGAGGCCAGGATACGGGCCAACCAGCCGCAACTCACCGATGTTCTCGCCCGCGCCTTCGTCGAACGGTCCGGGACGAAAGGCTGAACCCGCCCGATGCTCCGATGCGAGCCTGGTTGATCGAGGTCATGGAAACGCCGCAGCCGTGTGCGAGACTCGCGGAGCTCACGCAGCAGGAGAGAGGCGATGAAGGCGATTCTGGTGCACGCGGACCATGGTCCGGGGATGGCAGGGCGGATGGCCGCCGCTGCGGCGCTGGCCCGGCGGCATGGCGGGCACGTGACGATCCTGGTCAACACCCCGTTCCAGCGCTTCGTCGCGATGGACCCGTTCGGCGGGGCCTATGTCGCGGCGCAAGTGCTGGAGGATGCCCGGCGCGACGATTCCGAACTCGCCGAGCGCCTGTCGGCCGAGCTTGCCCGGGCCGGGCTTAATGGCGAGGTCGTGAGCACCGGCGACGACCTTGTCGACGATCTTGCCGAGGCGGCCACGCTGGCCGACATCGTGATCGTCTCGATCCCCGCCGCCGGCGATGCCCGCGCGCAAGCCTCGCCCACGCTCGCGGGCGATCTTGCCATGGCCGGGCGCACGGCGGTTCTGGCTTTGCCCGAGGCGCATCCCGCGCTCGATCTGGACGGGCCGGTCCTGGTCGCATGGAACGGGAGCGCCGAGGCGGCAGCGGCGCTGCGCGCGGCCCTGCCCCTGCTGCCGGGCCGGGCGGTCACGGTCCTGCGGGTCGGCGAGGATGAGGGCCGCATCGCGGACCAGGCCGCGATCGACTACCTCGCGCGTCACGGCGTCGCGGCCACGCTCCGGGTCGAGCCCGTCGGCGCAGAGGGGGTGGAGGAGACGATCCGCGCCCGGGCGCAGGCCGCGGGCGCGACCCTGCTGGTCATGGGAGCCTATGGCCACAGCCGGTTGCGCGAGACCCTGTTCGGCGGCGTCACCCGGCAGATGCTGGCAGGTGCCGGGGTGCCGTTGCTGCTCGCCCACTGACGCAGGCGGGCCTGCCTACTTGACCAGCTCGACTTCCTCGAAGCCGAGTTCGACCGGGGTGGCGCGGCCGAAGATCGACACGCTGACCTTGACCCGCTGCTTGTCGAAATCGAGCTCCTCGACGAGGCCGTTGAAGCTGGCGAAGGGACCGGCGTTGACCTTGACCTGGTCGCCGATGTCGTACTCGACCTGCACCTCGCGCTTGGGAGCGGCCTTGGCCTCCTCCACGCCGCCGAAATAGCGCGCCGCCTCGCGGTCGGAAATCGGCTGCGGCTTGTTGCCCGCGCCGAGGAAGCCGGTCACTTTGGGCGTGTTCTTGACCAGGTGGTAGACGTCGTCGGTCAGCTTGAGCTTGGCCAGGACATAGCCGGGCATGAACTTGCGCTCGACCTGGACCTTCTTGCCGCGCTTGAGCTCGGTCACGGTCTCGGTCGGCACCTGCACGTCCTCCACCGCCTCCGACAGGCCCAGCCGTTCGGCCTCGGACAGGATCGAATCGCGGACCTTGTTCTCGAAGCCCGAATAGGCGTGGATGATGTACCAGCGTGCCATGGTGTGTCCCGTGTACGGAAAAGGGTTGTGATCAGGCGAGCGAGAGCAGCCAGCGCACCACGGCGCCGAAAGCGGAATCGACGCCGAGGAAGAACAGCGACAGCACGACCATCATGATGAACACGAAGATCGAGGTGCGCACGGTCTCCTCGCGCGTCGGCCAGACGACCTTGCGGCCTTCCGACTGGACCTGGCGCAGGAACTCTGCCGGCGTTGACTTGCTCTTGCCTTCTTCGGCCATGTGCTGACCCCTTGCCTCGATTCGTCTCGCTCGCTTCCGGGATAGGGCCATCGCCGCCCCGGAAAGGTCCGGGAGGGGCTGGGTGGCGTTCCAATGTCGGAAGACACCGGCGCATTTAGGCCGCCGCAGCGGCAAAAGCAAGGGCGGGAACGGCACTGCGGGCGGCCGCGATCCCGCGCCGGGCGGAAACCGCCGCTTCGCGCGCTCAAAGGCCAACCTTGCTTGCTCATATAAAAATATCTTTATATGTCCCTCCCGTGAGGATCGAGACGATCATCAGGGCTCTGGCCGACCCGACGAGGCTGCGGATCATGCGGCTGCTCTCGGCGATGGAGCTGGCGGTGGGGGAACTGGCCCAGGTGCTGGGCCAGAGCCAGCCGCGCGTCTCGCGCCATGTCGGCATCCTGTGCGATGCCGGCCTGGCGAGGCGGCACCGCGAGGGCAGCTGGGTGTTCCTGCGCAGCGCCATCGGCAACGGATGCGGCGACCCGGTTGGCAACGCGGTCGCGCGATTGCTGGCCACGGCAGAGGCAGAGGACGCCGGCTTTGCCGCTCTCTGTGCCGATGACCGCCATCACCTGGCCACGATCCGGGCGGCGCGCGAACAGAGCGCCGAGGCCTACTTCGCGCGACACGCGGAGGAATGGGACGAACTGCGCCAGCTGCACAGCCCCGACGACCTGGTCGAGGCGCGACTGCGCGAGGTGCTGGCGCAGGCCCCGCTGGGCGACGTGCTCGACATCGGCACCGGCACCGGCCGGATGGCGGAACTGTTCGCCGAACCGGCGGACCGCCTGGTGGCTCTCGACAAGAGCCTGGATATGCTGCGGGTGGCGCGGGCCAAGTTGCAGCGTTTCCCGGCCGGTGCGGTCGAGCTGGTCCAGGGCGACTTTGCCGCACTGCCGTTTCCGGCGCGCACGTTCGACACGGTCCTGCTGCACCAGGTGCTGCACTTCGCGCCGGACCCTGCGGTCGCCCTCGCGGAAGCCGCGCGGGTGATCCGGCCGGGCGGGCGGATCGTGATCGTCGACTTTGCCGCGCACAGCCGCGAGGAACTGCGTGAGCGCCATGCCCACGCCAGGCTGGGTTTCACCGACAGCGCGATGGCGGGGCTGCTGGGCGGGTGCGGGTTCAAGGCGCAAGCGCCCGATGCGCTCGGGGGCGGCGAACTGGTGGTCAAGATCTGGCTGGGCGAACGGTGCGACGGGCCGGCACCTGCCGCCATGCGCGTGGAGGCATGATGGACTACACACCCGACCAGGTGCGCGAGACGGTGGGCACCCGCGAGAGCCCGCTGTTCTCGGGGCTTTCCGGTGACATCGCGGTGTCGTTCGAGTTCTTCCCGCCGAAGACATTGCGGATGGAGGAACAGCTGTGGTCGGCGCTGCACGAGCTGATCCCGCTCGGCCCGCAGTTCGTCTCCGTCACCTACGGCGCAGGCGGATCAACCCGCGAGCGGACCCATGCGACGGTCGCCCGGATCATCCGCGAAACCGGCGTGACGGCCGCCGCGCACCTGACCTGCGTAGCCGCCTCGAAGGCGGAGATCCGCGAAGTGGCCGAGCAATACTGGCAGGCAGGCGTGCGCCACATCGTCGCACTGCGCGGCGATGCGGGCGAACCCGGTGCCCCCTTCATCCCCCATCCTGCCGGGTATGCCAGCGCGGCCGAGCTGGTTGCCGGGCTCAGGGACATCGCCGATTTCGACATCTCGGTCGCGGCCTATCCCGAGACCCATCCCGATGCCCACTGCCCGCAGGCCGATCTCGACAACCTGAAGCGCAAGCTCGATGCCGGGGCCAGCCGGGCGATCAGCCAGTTCTTTTTCTCCGCCGAAACCTTCTTCCGCTTCCGCGACCAGGCGGCAGCGGCAGGCATCACCGCGCCGATCCTCCCGGGCATCCTGCCCGTCACCAATGTCGCCCAGGCGCGCAAGTTCGCCGGCGCGTGCGGCGCGGCCATCCCGCAATGGATGGACGGCCTGTTCGAGGGGCTCGACGAACGACCCGCCACCCGCCAGCTGGTCGCCGCGACCGTCGCCGCCGAACTGTGCCGCCGTCTCTATGCCGGGGGCGTGCGCGACTTTCACTTCTACACCCTCAACCGTGCCGAGCTGGCCTACGCCATCTGCCACCTGCTCGGCGTGCGACCGAAGGAACAAGGCCAATGACCCCGCGCGAGACGTTCCTGGCCGAGGCGGCTAAGCGGATCCTGATCAACGACGGCGGCTTCGGGACCGAGATCCAGGCGCTGCGCCTGAGTGCAGAGGATTTCGCCGGGAATCTGGGCCTGTCGCACGACCAGAAGGGCAACAACGACATTCTCGGCCTGACGCGGCCCGACGTGCCCGAAGCCATCCACCGCGCCTATTTCGCAGCCGGCGCGGATGTCGCCTCGGTCAACACCTTCTCCGCCAACCGGATCAGCCAGGCCGATTACGGTGCAGAGCATCTGGTGCGCGAGATCAACGTCGTCAGCGCCGCCATCGCGCGCAGGGTGGCGGACGAGTTCGCCGCAAGGGATGGCCGACCCCGGTTTGTCGCCGGCTCGATCGGCCCGACCAACAAGACCCTGTCACTCAGCCCCGACGTGAACGATCCCGGTTTCCGCGAGATCGACTGGGACTTCCTGGTCGATGTCTACCACGAACAGGCGGCCGCGCTGGTCGAGGGCGGGGCCGACTTCATCCTGGTGGAGACCGTGTTCGACACGCTCAACTGCAAGGCCGCGATCATGGCGGTCAAGCGGCTCGAGCGCGAGCTGGGCCGCGACGTGCCGCTGATGCTGTCGATGACGCTGACCGACCTGTCGGGCCGCAACCTGTCGGGGCACACGGTCGAGGCGTTCTGGCACGCGGTGCGCCACGCCCGGCCGCTGACGGTGGGGCTCAACTGCTCGTTCGGCGCCGCGCAGCTGCGCCCGCACGTGCGGACCCTTAGCGCAATCGCTGACACGCTGATCATGGTCTATCCCAACGCCGGGCTGCCCAACGAGCTGGGAGCCTACGACGAGGAGCCGGAGACGACCGCCTCGCTGGTGCGCGAGTGGGCCGAGGCGGGCCAGGTCAACGTGCTCGGCGGCTGCTGCGGATCGACCCCGGCGCACATCGCGGAGATGGCACGCGCGGTTGCCGGGCTCGCGCCGCGACAGATGCCTCGGGTTGCTCCCGCCATGCGGCTCGCCGGGCTGGAGCCGTTCACGCTGGCGGCTTGATCCATCGAGGCGTCCGGACAGGCGACCTCGCTCCTCAGGACGAACGGGGGTGGGGCGCTGAGTTTCAACACACCGTTCGTCCTGAGGAGGCCTGACGCCGCAGGCAGAAGGCCGTCTCGAAGGATCGCTGCTATGACCACCACCCCCTCCTCCGCCCGGTTCGTCAACATCGGCGAACGGACCAACGTGACCGGCTCGGCCCGGTTCAAGAGGCTGATCATGGCCGGCGACTACGCCGCCGCCGTCGAGGTCGCGCGCGACCAGGTCGAGAACGGCGCACAGGTGATCGACGTCAACATGGACGAAGGCCTGCTCGACGCGGTCGAGGCGATGACCCGGTTCCTCAAGCTGATCGCCGCCGAACCCGACATCGCCCGGGTGCCGGTGATGATCGACAGCTCCAGGTGGGAAGTGATCGAAGCAGGGCTCAAGTGCGTCTCGGGCAAGCCGATCGTCAACTCGATCAGCCTGAAGGAAGGCGAAGCGCCGTTCCTGGCACAGGCGCGGCTGTGCATGGACTATGGCGCGGCGGCGGTGGTGATGGCGTTCGACGAGGCCGGGCAGGCCGATACGAAGGCGCGAAAGGTGGAAATCTGCACCCGCGCCTACCGCCTGCTGACCGGGATCGGCTTCCCGCCCGAAGACGTGATCTTCGATCCCAACGTGTTCGCGGTGGCTACCGGGATCGAGGAGCATGACCGCTATGGTCTCGACTTCATCGAGGCGGTGCGCGAGATCAAGGCCGCCTGCCCCCATGCGCGAACCAGCGGCGGCCTCTCCAACCTGTCGTTCAGCTTCCGCGGCAACGAGACGGTGCGCCGCGCGATGCACTCGGTGTTCCTCTACCACGCCATTCCCGCCGGGCTCGACATGGCGATCGTCAACGCCGGCCAGCTCGACGTCTACGACCAGATCGACCCGACCTTGCGCGAAGCGTGCGAGGACGTGATCCTGATGCGCCGACCGGACTCCACCGAGCGGCTGATCGACCTTGCTGAAAGCTACAAGGGCACCGACGTTACGGCGGAGAAGGAGGCCGAGGAGTGGCGCGGCTGGGACGTCGTTCGCCGGCTGGAGCACGCGCTGGTCAAGGGGATCGACGCTCATGTGGTCGAGGACACGGAGGAAGCGCGCCAACGCTTCGCCCGCCCGATCGAGGTGATCGAAGGCCCGCTGATGGACGGGATGAACGTCGTCGGCGACCTGTTCGGCAGCGGAAAGATGTTCCTGCCGCAGGTGGTCAAGAGCGCCCGGGTGATGAAGAAGGCAGTGGCCCACCTGATCCCCTTCATCGAGCAGGAGAAGGAGGCCAGCGGCCTTGCCGACAGGTCCAAGGGCCGGATCGTCATGGCCACGGTCAAGGGGGACGTCCACGATATCGGCAAGAACATCGTCGGCGTGGTGCTGCAGTGCAACGGCTACGAGGTGATCGACCTCGGCGTGATGGTGCCGTGGCCGAAGATCCTCGAAGCTGCCACCGAGCACAAGGCTGACATGATCGGCCTTTCGGGCCTCATCACGCCCTCGCTCGACGAGATGGTGACGGTGGCGGAGGAGATGCAGCGCGCCGGGTTCTCCATGCCGCTGCTGATCGGCGGGGCGACCACCAGCAAGGTGCATACCGCGCTGAAGATCGATCCGGCGTACGACGGACCGGTCATCCACGTGCTCGATGCCAGCCGCGCGGTGGGGGTGGCCAGCCGGCTCCTGTCCGATACCCAGCGCGACGCATTCGTCGGCAGCACCGCAGCCGATTACCAGCAGGTCCGTGACGCGCGCGAAGGCAAGGGGCAGAGCGTCCTGCTCACTCTGGAAGAGGCGCGCGCCAACTTCTACGACGCCTATCTCAGCGACAAGCCCCCGCCGCCGCTCAAGCCCGGTCTGCACGTGTTCGACGACTGGGATCTGGCCGACCTGAGAGCCTGTATCGACTGGACCCCGTTCTTCCGCGCCTGGGAACTGCACGGCACCTATCCGGCCATCCTGACCGATGAAGTGGTGGGCGAGACCGCGCGCCAGCTCAAGGCCGATGCCGATGCCATGCTCGACCGGATCATCGCCGGAAGGTGGCTGACGGCGCGCGGCGTGGCGGGCCTGTGGCCCTGCGCCCGGGACGGGGATGACGTGACGCTGCATCTGCCCGAGGAGGAGCGCCACGTCACGCTCCCGTTCCTGCGCCAGCAGGTCAAGAAGAGCCGCGACCGGGCGAATATGTGTCTGGCTGATTTCATCGACCCGGCGGGCGACTGGATCGGCGGCTTTGCAGTGGGCATCCACGGGATCGACGCGCATTCGGACGCGTTCCGCGCCGACAAGGACGACTATTCCGACATCCTGCTGAAGGCGCTGGCCGACCGGTTCGCCGAAGCCTTCGCCGAGCGGCTGCACCAGCACGTGCGGACCGACCTGTGGGGCTATGCTCCGAACGAGCAACTGACCAACGAAGCGCTGATCAGGGAGGAATATCGCGGTATCCGCCCTGCCCCGGGCTATCCCGCCTGCCCCGATCACAGTCTCAAGCCGATCCTGTTCGACCTGCTCGACGCACCTGCCAACGCCGGGCTGACCCTCACCGAGAGCTTCGCCATGTGGCCCACCGCGGCGGTGAGCGGCTTCTACTTCGGGCATCCGGAAAGCCAGTATTTCGGCGTCGCCCGCGTCGGGCGGGATCAGCTGGAGGACTACGCCCGCCGTCGCGGGGTGAGCGTCGAGCAGGCCGGGCGCTGGCTGAGGCCCAACCTCGACTGAAGCCGCAGGGTCAGATCTGGCCGCGCAGTTCCTTCACCCTTGCCAGGTGCCGCTCGACGACCGGCAAGGTTCCCGCAGCATAGGACCGCAGCTGCGCGTTGTCGCCACCGCTGGCATAGCTGCGCATGAGACTGACCGTTTCCTCGTGAGCCAGCACCTGCTGGTCGAGGTAGGTGGTGTCGAAGGCCTCGTCCTGCGCCTCGTCCAGATGCTTGAGCATCGTCGCCCGGCGCGCGTCCGGCTCGGCTGGCAGCGGGCTCAGCTCGGGCGTTTCACGCATCTCGAGCGCGGCCATGAGGTGATGGGTGCTGGTTGTGTGGTCCTTGATCATGTTGGCGGCCATGGTGCGGACCTCGGCGCTCCGAGCGCGGGCGAGCGCCATGCGCGCAGCGGTGATTTCGTAGAGATCGCCGATCGCCGCATTTTGCACGAAGCCGTCGGCACCCGTCGTCATTGCGGCGGACATCTTGCCGCCGGTACCCGCCAGGGCATCCATGGCCTTGTTCATCGTGTCCTTGATCTCGCCCATCATGCATACTCCCGCGCGCGCGCCGTCGCGCGCCAATAGGCATAGTCGTCGTGCTCCCCGTCCTCCTCGAGCGAGGGAATCGGGTGGGGCCCGTCGGTAGAGGAGCGGTACTCGCCGCCCGCGTCCGCCGCGCGGCGCTCGATCACCTGCTCGCTCGGCACCCCGCCGGCATTGACCGCGCGCTGGTAGTCGAAGAACCGGTGATCGGGCGGCAGGTCGTCAACCGGCACGAACTGGGCATCGAAGGCCGTCCAGTGCGCGGTGCGGGCGAGCACATCGCGGACATATTCCTTGTTCGGCTCGAACGTCATCGGCTCCGGCATCCCGCCGGCTGGAAGGAAGCTCTCGGCCTCGATCCCGTCGATTTCGCGCAGCATATGGCAGGCGATCCGCAGGTGCTCGATCTCCATGGCCAGGTGCAGTTCCCACAGCTGCCGGATGCGGTTGTCCGGCTCGGTCTGGAGGCACGACCAGTAGAGCCAGCATTCGTTGTACTCGTGCAGCACCAGATTGGTGAGCCAGCCCATGGTCGGGTCGAGGATCGATTCGTAGTGGGTGACGTGCTCCTCCTCGACCTGGGCGATCTCGAGGTAGAGCGCCCGGGCGAGCGGGTCTTCCGGGATGTTGCCCACGTTCATGTAGAAGTTCATCGTCTGCTGTTCCGCCGCGACGATGGTGATCGCGTTCATCACCGACTGCGTGTCCGCCGCGGTCAGCGTCATCGGGCGGCGCAGCGTGTCGTGCGGATCGCGATGGTGGAAGATGGTCGGGCGGCCGGGCAGGATTTCCGTGAGGTCGCCGGTGATGTCCTGCGCCTTTTTCCCCTCGCCCATGAGGTCCATCAGGTTGGCGTAGCGGTAGAGGTGGTCGAAGTCCTCGATCAGGGCGAACTCGTAGACCTTGCGCAGGTACGGATCCGGCTCCTGCCGCGCAAGCCAGGCGGTCAGGTCGACGGCCACCTGCTCGTACCCGATGGTGGTCTCGAGCGGGCTGGGACGCCCGGGAAGCAACCAGTTGATCGCCTTTTGCTGCTGCTGCTCCACCCGGCGCACGAGCGCGAGGTTCTGCTTGATCCCAGTGTCGGCCGTGTGGCGGGCGAACTGGTGCGAGTTCATGATCGCTTCGACTTCGATCCCGTTCATGAAGATCACGCGGCAGCGGGTGTAGGGATGGACGTCGAGCGGGTCGAACGGCGCGACGTTGAGTTCGGACCAGTTGCGCAGCTGGCGCTCGAGCGGGATGCCACGCTCGGTGAGAGGATTGAAGCCCATCGATGCTCTCCGGTCTAGACTGGCAGATGCCGGTCCAGCGGGCGGGCGCGGGCGGGTATCCCGGCGGTGCGGCGAAACGGGCGAATTCCGTGACCAGGCGGGCCGGTGCTAGCCTGGGTTAGAACGGGGATCGGACGCAGTGCCCGATGCGCCCGACGCGAGCCGCCTCAGGATGGGGGTGACCATCGGCACGGTCAGCATGGTGCTGGCAACCGCCATGAGCAGCAGCGCGGTGAAGGCGGTGCTGGTGATGACCTGCTTGTCGAGCAGGATATTGGCAAAGATGATCATGATCAGCGCCTTGGTCTGCAGCAGCCAGCCGATCAGGCTCGCCTCGCCGCGGCCCCAGCCCAGGATGCGCCCCGCCAGGTGTGCCCCGGCGAGCTTGCCGCCCACGGCCGCCGCCAACAGCAGCGCGGCCGCCCCGAACACCGCCAGTCCCCCGCCCTGCCATTCGGTGCGCAGGCCGGTCGAAAGGAAGAACACCGGCATGATGGTGAGGAGCACGACGTTGCGAAAGCGGTCCATTGCCTCGTGCCCGAACCACCTGGCATCGAGCACCACGCCGGCGAGGAACGCGCCGACCATGTAGTGCAGGCCCGACCAGTCGCCTGCAAGGCCGCACAGCGCCAGCCAGATCAGCCCCACGGGCCAGCGGTCGCCTTCCGACAGGCGCGCCATGAGCCGGCGGACCACGAACGCCGCCAGGGCAAAGCCGGCCAGAAACACCGCCTGCCGCCCGATCCGTTCCCAATCGAGCAGGATCAGCGCCAGCACGGCCCAGATGGCGATGTCGTCGAGACTGGCATAGCGCAGGATGCGCTGCCCCAGCGGACCGCGCAGGATATCCAGCTTCTCCATCAGCAGCACCAGGATCGGCAGCGCGGTCACGGCGCAGGCCATGCCGATGCCCAGCAGCGCCTGCCAGTGCTGCCCTTGCGGACCCTGCCAGCCAGGCCATTGCAGGATCACCGCCGCAGCCAGCGTGCCCGCCAGCAGCGGCACCGCCAGAGCCAGGCCCGCCGTGACCCCGGTTTCGCGCCGGTGCTTCCACGCCTGGCTGAGGTCCAGTTCGATCCCGGCGATCCACACGAACAGCATCACCGCCCACCATGCGACGCCGTTCAGCGCCACGATCACGTCCGGCCGGAAGACGAACGCGTAGTAATCGGGAAACACTGCGCCAAGCACGCCGGGGCCGAGCAGGATGCCGCCGACGATCTGCACCACCACCAGCGGGGCCCAGTAGTCGGTCCGCAGCACGCGCCACACCAGCCATGGCACGGTGAAGATGATCAGCAGCGCGATCAGGTAGACTTCGGTAAGGTTCACGGCTGCCCCTGTTCTCAGCGGGCGGCTTTAGCCGCAGGGTGCGACCGCGCCAACGCGAATGTTGCGGGCAGCAAGCGCAGATGGATTGACGCCTTGCGGGCAATAGCGCAGGGCGGGGCGGTCTTCTGCGCGGGAAGCGATTCTTCGCGCGGGCGGACGAGCGGGAGAGCCCGTTGCCCGGCAGGGGCGCGGCGCCGAAGGAGCAACCGCCCCGGAAACTCTCAGGCCAATGGACCGCTCGCCTGTCTGACACTCTGGAAAGCGTCTCTGCCTTTGCAGGGGCCACCGAAGGGGTAAGCCCCGCGCCGTCTGCCGCGCCGGGCCAGTCTCTCAGGTTTCCCGACAGAGGGGGCATGGAACCGCGCGCATCGCACCGGTGCGCGCCATGCTGTCGGGATAGTTGATGAGCGACGAGACCGAGATTGCAGAACCTGAGACCGGCACCCTGCCGCTCGATGCCTGGCACCGCGCGCGTGGAGGCCGGATGGTGCCGTTCGCCGGATACTGGATGCCGATCCAGTATGAAGGAATTGTCGCCGAGCATGAATGGACCCGCACCAGCGCCGGGCTGTTCGACGTGTCGCACATGGGGCAGCTGCTGCTGTCGGGGCCGGACCTGGACCCTGCGGTCGAAGCGGTGCTGCCGATCGACCTTGCCACGCTGAAGCCCGGACAGCAGCGCTATTCGCTGCTGCTCGACGAGGAGGGCGGGGTGCTCGACGACCTGATGGTCTCGCGCTGGCCCGACGCGCTCCATCTCGTCGTCAATGGTGCGACCAAGTGGGACGATATCGGCCACCTGCGCGAGGCGCTGCCGGACGCGATCACGCTCAACCATCTGGACGATCACGCGCTGCTGGCGCTGCAGGGCCCCAGGGCGGCCGACGCGCTCGCCCGCCATGTGCCGGGGGTGGAGGCGCTGACCTTCATGAAGTTCGGCCGCTTCACCATCGCCGGGCACGACGTGACGATCGCCCGCGCAGGCTATACCGGGGAAGACGGGTTCGAGATCTCGCTTGCCGCCGGTGCAGCGGAGGAATTGGCGACACTGCTGTGCGGAGAACCCGAGGTGAGGCCGATCGGCCTCGGTGCGCGGGACAGCCTGCGGCTGGAGGCGGGGCTGCCGCTCTACGGGCATGATCTGTCGCCCGAAACCTCCCCGATCGAGGCGGGCCTCGTGTTCGGGATCAACAAGCGCCGGCGGACCGAAGGCGGCTATCCCGGGGCCGAACGGATCAACCGCGAGATCGCCGAGGGCACGCAGCGCAAGTGGGTCGGCCTCAGGCTGGAAGGCCGCCTGCCCGCGCGCGAAGGCGCGGAAGTGTTCGCGGGCGACACCAAGGTCGGGACAGTCACGAGCGGCGGGTTCTCGCCCACGCTCGGCCAGCCGATCGCCATGGCCTATGTCGGGAGCGGGAACGCCGCGCCCGGCATCGCGCTGGAAATCGAAGTGAGGAACAGGCGTCTTGCCGCGGAGGTCGTGCCCACTCCGTTCGTTCCGCATCGCTATTACCGAGGGAGCAAGTGACCATGGCCCGTTATTTCACCGATGAACACGAATGGATCGATGTGGCGGGTGATGTCGCCACTGTCGGCATCACCGATTACGCGCAAGGGCAGCTGGGCGACATCGTGTTTGTCGATCTGCCGGCAGCCGGCACCGCACTGGAGAAGGGCAAGGACGCTGCCGTGGTCGAGAGCGTCAAGGCGGCGAGCGACGTCTATGCTCCGATCAGCGGCGAGGTCACGCAAGCCAACAGCGCGCTGGAAGACGATCCGGCGCTGGTCAACACCAGCCCCGAGGAAGATGGCTGGTTCTTCAAGATGACCGTGGCGGACAAGGCCGAGCTCGACGGGCTGATGGATGCAGCCGCCTACAAGGCGTTCTGCGACAGCCTGTAACGCCTGAGCCCCCGCGAGGGCGGGGGCCTCATGGCCGGGGCAGTCCTTGTCCGACCGAGGCCCCCGCCTTCGCGGGGGATCACGCGAAAGTGGATCGAAATGCGCTACCTTCCCCTGACCGATACCGACCGCAGCGCAATGCTGGCGACCATTGGCGCTGCCACCATCGACGACCTGTTCGTCGACGTGCCCGAAGCCGCGCGGCTCGACGGGCCGATCGCCGGCCTGCCGCTCCACGCCAGCGAGATGGCGGTGGAGCGGCACATGAGCCGGCTCGCGGCGAAGAACGTGGCGGCGGGCAGCGTGCCGTTCTTCCTCGGCGCCGGAGCCTACCGCCACCACGTGCCGGCCAGCGTCGACCACATTATCCAGCGCGGCGAGTTCCTGACCGCCTACACGCCCTACCAGCCGGAAATCGCGCAGGGCACGCTGCAGATGCTGTTCGAGTTCCAGACCCAGGTCGCGCGGCTCTATGGCTGCGCGGTCGCCAACGCCTCGATGTACGACGGCTCGACCGCCTGCTGGGAGGCGATCTCGATGGCGGCGCGGATCACCCGGCGCAAACGCGTGGTCCTGTCCGGCGCGCTCCACCCGCACTATGCGGCCGTGGTCCGCACCATGGCCAGGTTCACCGAGGACGAAGTGGCCGATGCGCTCCCCACCGTGCAGGCAGAGCCTGACAATCAGGGGCTGATCGCACGGATCGACGATGCGACCAGCTGCGTGGTGGTACAGTATCCCGACGTGCTCGGCCGCATTCCCGATCTTGCCGCAATCGCCGAAGCGGCGCACGCGAAGGGTGCGCTGCTGATCGCCGTCAACACCGAACCGGTCGCGCTGGGCGCGATCAAGAGCCCCGGAGAGCTGGGTGCGGACATCGTCGTCGGCGAGGGCCAGTCGATCGGGGTGGGCCTGCAGTTCGGCGGCCCCTACCTTGGCCTGTTCGCGGTGCGCGACCCCAGGCACGTCCGGCAGATGCCGGGCCGGCTGTGCGGCGAAACGGTCGATGCCGAGGGCAAGCGCGGTTTCGTGCTGACGCTCTCCACCCGCGAGCAGCACATTCGCCGCGAGAAGGCGACGAGCAACATCTGCACCAATTCCGGCCTCTGCGCGCTTGCCTTCTCGGTCCACATGACCCTGCTGGGCGAGGCGGGCCTGCGCCAGCTTTCCGCGCTCAACCACGCGCGGGCCTGCCGCGCGGCCGACCGGCTGGCGCAGGTGCCGGGAGTGACACTGGTCAACCGCACCTTCTTCAACGAGTTCACGCTGAAGGTCGGGCGCGACGCGCGCGTGCTTGTTCGCCAGCTTGCCGACCGGGGCATTCTCGCGGGCGTCTCGCTCGGGCGGCTCTATCCCGGCATTTCCGCGCTGGAGGACGGCCTGCTGGTCGCGGTCACTGAAACCACCTCGGAGGAGGACATCGAAGCCCTTGCCTCCGCGCTCCAGGAGGCTCTGGCATGAACGCGCCCGCCAAGACACCCAACGCATCGGGCTGGAAGCCTGAAATGACCCCTGCCGGAGGAGCGCAGCCGGCCACCTCGACCGGCAACCGCGCGCTCTTGCTGGAAGAGCCGCTGCTGTTCGAGATCGGCCACCGCGAAACCACCGGGGTCGACTTCCCTGCGTTCGATCCGCCCGCCGCGAGCCGCCTTGGCGGAATGGAGCGGACCGCGCCGATCGGCCTCGTCGGCCTCAGCGAGCCGGAGACGGTGCGCCACTACACCCGCCTCAGCCGGCAGAACTATGCCATCGATCTGGGCCTGTTCCCGCTCGGCAGCTGCACGATGAAGCACAACCCGCGCCTCAACGAGAAGATGGCGCGGCTGCCCGGTTTCGCCGACGTCCACCCGCTCCAGCCCGCCTCCACCGTGCAGGGCGCGCTGGAGGTGATGAACGAGCTTGCCCACTGGCTGATCGCGCTGACCGGGATGCACGGCGTCGCCATGAGCCCCAAGGCGGGCGCGCACGGCGAGCTGTGCGGCATCCTGTGCATCCGCGCCGCGCTGGAGGCCCGCGGCGACGCGCGCGAGGTGGTGCTGGTGCCGGAAAGCGCGCACGGTACCAATCCCGCCACCGCCGCCTTCGCCGGATATCGGGTGGAGGATATTCCCGCCACCGTCGATGGCCGGGTCGACGTCGCCACCCTCAAGGCCAGGCTGGGGCCGGACGTGGCGGCGGTGATGATCACCAATCCCAACACCTGCGGCCTGTTCGAGCGCGATTTCCGCGAGATCGCCGATGCCGTCCATGCCGCCGGCGGGTTCGTCTATTGCGACGGGGCCAACTTCAACGCGATCGTCGGCAAGGTGCGCCCGGGCGACCTTGGCGTCGATGCCATGCATATCAACCTGCACAAGACCTTCTCCACCCCGCATGGCGGCGGCGGGCCGGGCAGCGGCCCGGTGGTGCTGAGCGAGGCGCTGAGCCCGTTCGCGCCGCTGCCCTACACCGCCCGGACGAAGGATGGCGTGGTTCACCTGGTAGAGGAGGGCGATGCCGAGGCGTTCGAGACAGAGCACTTCGGGGCGCCGCTCCAGGCGTTCGGGCGGATGACCGCGTTCCACGGGCAGATGGGGATGTTCACCCGCGCGCTGACCTACATCCTCAGCCACGGGGCCGACGGGCTGAAGCAGGTGGCCGAGGACGCGGTGCTCAACGCCAATTACGTGCTGCGCAGCCTGGAAGATGTGCTCGACGCGCCTTTCGCCGCCAGCGGCCCGTGCATGCACGAGGCGCTGTTCAGTGACAGCAACCTTGCCGAAGGCTTCTCCACGCTGGACGTTGCCAAGGGTCTGATCGACGAAGGCTATCACCCGATGACGGTCTATTTCCCGCTGGTGGTCCACGGGGCGATGCTGGTCGAGCCGACCGAGACCGAGAGCAAGGCCGCGCTCGACCAGTTCATCGGTGCGCTGCGCCACGTGGGCGAGCGCGCCAAGGCAGGCGACGCCGCGCTCAAGCAGGCACCGGTGTTCGCGCCGCGCCGCCGGCTCGATGAAACGCTGGCCGCGCGCAAGCCGGTGCTGACCTGGCAGGGCAACGGCAGCGGCTGACCCGCCAGCCGCCAGGCTTCAGAGCGTCCTGATCACCGCCGAAAAGTCGAGCGCGCCGTTTTCCGCCGCGAAGGCCTCGTAGATCGCGCGGGCGTGGTCACCGAGCGGGGTGGCCGCGCCCGAGGCTTGCGCCGCCTCCATCGCGAGCTTCAGGTCCTTGAGCATCAGCGCGGCGGCGAAGCCGCCTCGGTAGTCGTTGTCCGCGGGCGAGGTCGGCCCGACGCCGGGGACCGGGCAATAGCTGGTCATCGACCAGTTCTGCCCGCTCGAAACCGAGGAAATATCGTAGAACGTCTGCGCGTCCAGTCCCAGCTTCTGGGCCATGGCGAAAGCCTCGCAGGTGCCGATCATGTGGATCGCGAGCAGCATGTTGTTGCAGATCTTGGCCGCCTGTCCGTTGCCCGCGGCCCCTGCATGGATCACCGCCTTGCCCATTGCTTCGAGGATCGGCTGCGCGCGCGCGAAAGCCTCGTCTGACCCGCCAACCATGAAGGTCAGCGTGCCCGCCGCCGCAGCTGCGATCCCGCCGCTGACCGGCGCATCGACCATGGCATAACCAGCGCTGTCCGCCGCCGCGATCACCTCGCGCGCGGTGGCGACGTCGATGGTCGAGCAGTCGAGCAGCAGCGCGCCGGCCGGGGCATGGCCGATCACGTCGTTCTCGTAGACCGCCCTCACGATCGCGCCGTTGGGCAGCATCGAGACGACCGCCTCGACGCCTGCCACGGCTTGCCTGGGATCGGTGAAGCTCGCACAGCCCTTCTCGCGCGCGATGGACAGCGCCGCTTCGGCGAGGTCAAACGCGCGCACCTCGTGCCCCGCCTTGACCAGGTTAGCGGCCATCCCGCCGCCCATGTTGCCGAGACCGATGAAGGCGATTTTCATGCTACTCTCCAAGAAGCCCCCTCCCCTGAAGGGGAGAGGGTTATCTGTCTAGCGCCCCTTCCACTGCCCTTCGCGCTTGTCGATGAAGGCGGCCATGCCCTCCGCCTTGTCCTCGGAGGCGGTGAGGATCTGGAAGATCCGGCGTTCCATCACGAGTCCCTGATCGAGGGTCATCTCGAACGCGCTGTTGACCATCTCCTTGTTCGCAATCGCCGCCATCGGCGGCATGGCGGCGATCGTCGCTGCGGTCTTGAGCGTTTCGGCGATCAGCTCCTCGTGCGGCACCACGCGGGCGACGAGGTTGCTGCGCTCGGCTTCCTCGGCGGCCATCATCCGGCCGGTGAGGCACATTTCCATCGCCTTCGACTTGCCGATCGCGCGGGTCAGGCGCTGGCTGCCGCCCATGCCCGGCGCAACGCCCAGCTTGATCTCGGGCTGGCCGAACTTCGCCTTGTCGCTGGCGATGATGAAATCGGCCATCATGGCAAGTTCGCACCCGCCGCCGAGCGCGAAGCCGTTGACCGCGGCGATCCACGGCTTGCGGGTCTTCTTCACGATCTCGCTCGTCCAGGGGCTGAAGAAATCGTCGAGGTAGAAATCGGCGGCGGCCTTCTCGCTCATTTCCTTGATGTCCGCCCCGGCGGCGAAGGCCTTGTCGCCGCTGCCGGTCAGCACCGCGCAGAGCTGCGAACCGTCCGCCTGATAGGCGGCGAAGGCCTCGACCAGTTCGGCCAGAACCTGGCTGTTGAGCGCGTTCAGCGCCTGCGGGCGGTTGAGCGTCAACAGGGTGACGCCCTTGTGCCCCCGTGCATCGGTTTCGACGGTGATGGTTTCGTAACTGGCCATCGGCCTATTTCTCCTTCGTCACCCTGAACTCGTTTCAGGGTCCATTCCTCCGCCCGCACCGACTTCGCTATTGGCGAAATGGATGCTGAAACAAGTTCAGCATGACGGTGCTGGGTTAATCAACCGAGCGGCACCCACTCCTCGCCCTCGGGCAGCGGGGCAAAGATTGCGTCGAGCAGGTCGTCGGTCACACCTTCCGGCGTCGCCGGGCTCCACTCGGGCGCATTGTCCTTGTCGACGATCACCGCGCGCACCCCTTCGGCGAAATCCGGACGCACCAGCACGCGGAAAGCGATGCGGTACTCCATCCGCATATTGTCGGCGAAGTCGGTCAGCTGCGCACTCTGCGCCAGCTGGCGCAGCGCGACCTTGCAGGTCTGCGGGCTCTTGGTGCGCAGCGTGGCGAGCTCCTTCGCCGCCCACTCCGTATCGTCGAGTTCGAGGCTGGCGAGGATGTCCTCGTAGCGGTCCGACGCGAAATGCCTGGCGATCGCTGCGGCGTTGCCTTCGAGCCGCGCCTGCGGCGGGGTCACGGCCAGCGAGGAGAGGACCCCGCCCGGTTCATGCCCGTGAGCGATCCGCTCCTTCGCCTCAGCCAGCGCCTCTTGCGGCAGGTAGTGCGTGGCAAGGCCCGCCCACAGGCATTCCGCCCCGTCCAGCCGCGCGCCGGTCAGCGCGAGGAACTGGCCCAGGCGCCCGGGCAGGCGCGAGAGATACCACCCGCCGCCGACATCGGGAAACAGGCCAATGCCCGTCTCCGGCATGGCGAAGCGGGTGTTCTCGGTTGCCACGCGGTACTTCGCCGGCTGGCTGATCCCCACGCCGCCGCCCATGGTAATCCCGTCCATGAAGGCCACGATCGGCTTGGGGTAAGTGAACATCTGGTGGTTCAGCTGGTATTCGTCGTGGAAGAACCTCCGGCCCGAGACCCCGCCGTCGTTGAGCGCGGAGTTGCGCAGGAAGGCGATGTCGCCCCCGGCGCAGAAGCCGCGCCCCTCGGAATGGTCGAGGATCACCGCTTTCACGGCATCCTCGCCCGCCCACTCGCTCAGCGCCGCGCTCATCGCGTGGCACATCTCGAGCGTCAGCGCGTGGAGCGCCTTGGGCCGGTTGAGCGAGAGAATGCCGGCAGAGCCTTCGCGGCGGATGATGATTTCGTCAGTCATTCGCCATGTCCTTCGAGACGATCTCAGCCTGCGGCTTCGATCTCCTCAGGACGAACGGTTTTCCTGGAACAGCCACCCAACCTCCGTTCGTCCGGAGGAGGTGCTGAAGCCGAACGGCTGAAGCGCAGTCGCGAAGGGTCCGCCTCATCATTGCCGCAGCAGCTCCCGCCCCACGATCATCCGCATGACCTGATTGGTCCCTTCGAGGATCGAGTGGACCCTGAGATCGCGCCAGAACCGCTCGATCGGATAGTCCTTGAGGTAGCCGTAGCCGCCGAACAGTTGCAGCGCGTCGTTGACGATCTTGCTTCCGGAGTCGGTTGCCAGCCGCTTGGCCATGGCGGAGAAGCGGCTCTTGTCGGGCGCACCGTCAGTCACCTTGGCGGCGGCGAGGTAGAGCAGCGCGCGGGCTGCCTCCAGCTCGGTCGCCATGTCGGCGAGCATGAACTGGGTGTTCTGGAAATCGGCCACCGGCTGGCCGAACTGCTGGCGCTCCCTGGTGTATTTGACCGCTTCGTCGAGACACCGCTGAGCGCCGCCGAGCGAACAGGCGCCGATGTTGAGCCGCCCGCCATCGAGACCCATCATCGCGAAGCGGAACCCCTCGCCCTCATCGCCGACGCGGTTCGCCACCGGCACGCGCGCGTCCTCGAAAATGAGCTGCGCGGTGGGCGAGGCGTTCCAGCCGAGCTTGCGTTCGGGCGCGCCGAAGCTGACGCCGGGGGTGTCCTTGTCTACCACCAGGCAGGTGATGCCTTTCGACTTGTGCTCGCCGGTGCGAACCATGGTGACGTAGACGTCGTTGAAACCGCTGCCGGAGATGAACTGCTTGGTGCCGTTCAGCACATAGTGGTCGCCATCGAGCCGGGCGCTGGTCTTGAGCGCGGCGGCGTCTGACCCGCTGCCCGGTTCGGTCAGGGCATAGCTGGCGATCTTCTCCATGCCGACGAGGTCCGGGAGGTAGCGCGCCTTCACGTCCGCCCCGCCGAACGCGTCGATCATCCACGCCGCCATGTTGTGGATCGAGATGAAGGCGCTGGTCGCGGGGCAGCCATAGGCCATCGCCTCCATGATCAGCGCGGCCTCGAGCCGGCCAAGGCCGATCCCGCCCGATTCCTCGGACACGTAGATCGCGCCGAAGCCAAGCTCGGCGCTGCGCTTGATCACGTCGCGCGGGAAGTGGTGCTGCTCGTCCCAACCGGCGGCGAAGGGGGTGATGTTGTCGGCGGTGAACCGCTGCGCCATTTCCTGGATCGCGAGCTGGTCTTCGGTAAGCTGGAACTGTCCGGTCATGGCTGCGGCTCTAGCGGCGCGGGGATGGCAGGGGAAGTGGCAGCGGCGCGGCACCCGTCACCGGTTGCTCGATCGTCGAAATGCGACGCGCAGCCGCGCGGCCGAACCGGCCATCAGCCGCAGGTCACGTCGAGGATGGTCATCGCCCGGTCATAGCGCACGTTCACCCGGTCGGGCCGGTAGTCCATCGTCCACGCTGAATCCGGCGGGCCCCAGCGCAAGGTGCGGGCACCGCTGGCGCGCAGGATGAGCGCGGCGGTCGCTTCGGACGCCTTCTGGCCGACGAACGCTCCGGCCGCACCGGCGTCGCAGGCGGTATCTGCGCCATCGGGTGCTGCCGGAGGTGGCGAAATCGTGGCGCAGGCGGCGAGCGGCGCGGCGACAACGGTCAAGATACCGGAACGCATCAGGGTACGCATGGCTTGGCTCCTTACTGACAGCGGGTGTAGGTGAGCGGCTCTTGCGGGGCGCCTTCGCCGAACTCGCGCCGGACCAGTCGCGCATCGCCTACCTCGAGGTTCAGCGCGATGTCCCTCATCCATTCCATGCCTTCGCCGGTGAACGCATAGACCGCGCGGATGCCGCGCTCGTCGGCCTGGCTCACGTCGCGCAGCGTTCCGCGCGATTCGTAGAAGCTCAGCCGGTCGGGACCGATCACGAGCAGGCCCTCGGCTGCGCCATCGGCAGAGGCGCAATCGGCCGGGGTGAGGCCCCAGCGGCCCTGCACCGCGGCGGGGATGGTCGGTGCGCCGGTCGCCTGTGCCGGCGGAAGCGTCGCGCCGTCGTCGACGCCGCCATCGGGTTCGACCGGCAGAACGGCGTCGGCATCGCTCGCCGCCTCGTCGGCGGACTCGCCGCACGCGGCGGCGAGCAAAAGGGCAGTGACAGCCATCAGGTTGCGCATCATGGTTCCTCCTTCACGCGGAGCAACGGCTCCCGCCGCGGTTCTTTCCCCGCGATGGTGGCCTCCACCTTACCCCATGGTCGGGATGAGGAAGGCATTGGAGCCATCCCCGCCCCCGTCGGGCCAGCGCTGGGTGACTTTCTTGGTCCTGGTCCAGAACCTGAGGCCCTCCATCCCGTACTGGTCGACGTCGCCGAAGCCGGAACGTTTCCACCCGCCGAACGAGTGGTAGGCGACCGGCACCGGGATGGGCACGTTGATACCGACCATGCCCACGTTCACCCGCGCCGCGAACTCGCGCGCGGCGTGCCCGTTGCGGGTAAAGATCGCGACGCCGTTGCCGTACTGGTGCGCGCTCGGCAGGCGCAGCGCGTGCTCGAAGTCGCTCGCGCGCACGATCTGGAGCACGGGGCCGAAGATCTCCTCCTGGTAGCTTGTCATCTGCGGCGTGACCCGGTCGATCAGCGTAGGCCCGACGAAGAAGCCCTTCTCGTGACCTTGCAGGGTGAAGCCGCGCCCGTCGATCACGATCTCCCCGCCTTCTTCCTCGGCGGTGGTGATCCACTGCTCCACCCGCGCCTTGTGTTCCGGTGTCACCACCGGGCCGTAGTGCGCGTCCTTGTCGGTCGATACGCCAACGCGCAGCGCGTGGATCGCGGGGATCAGCTTCTCGCGCAGCCGCTCGGCCGTCTCCTCGCCCACCGGCACGACCACCGGCAGCGCCATGCAGCGTTCACCGGCCGAGCCGAAGGCTGCGCCCGCCAGATCGTTCACCACCTGGTCGAGATCGGCATCGGGCATCACGATGCCGTGGTTCTTGGCCCCGCCGAACGCCTGCACCCGCTTGGCGTTCGCGGTGCCGCGGGAATAGATGTACTGGGCGATGTCGCTCGACCCGACGAAGCTGATCGCCGCAATGTCCGGATGGTCGAGGATCGCGTCGACCATCTCCTTGTCGCCGTGGACCACCTGCAGCACGCCTTCGGGCGCGCCGGCTTCGATGAACAGTTCGGCGAGGCGCACCGGCACGCTGGGGTCGCGCTCGCTGGGCTTGAGGATGAAGGCATTGCCCGCCGCGCAGGCCATGCCGAACATCCACATCGGAATCATCGCCGGAAAATTGAACGGAGTGATCCCCGCGCCGATGCCCAGCGGCAGGCGCATCGAATAGACATCGATCCCCGGCCCCGCGCCATGGGTGTACTCGCCCTTCAGCGCCTGGGGGATGCCGCAGGCGTACTCGATCACCTCCAGCCCGCGCTGGATGTCGCCGTGCGCATCGTCCACCACCTTGCCGTGCTCGCTGGCGAGCAGTTCGGCGAGCGCCTGCTTTTCCGCCTCGGCCAGGCGCTTGAACTCGAACATCACCCGCGCGCGGCGCTGCGGGTTGGTGGCGGCCCATTCCGGCTGGACCTTCTTCGCTGCGTCGACCGCGCGCTGGAGAACCGAAGCGTCGCCGAGGCCGACCTCGGCCTGGACCTCGCCGGTCGAAGGGTTCCAGATCCGGTGCTTGCGCGAAGCGGTGCCGCCCGCCCCCCCGACGATGAAATGATCGACCTGGCGCATTCGCGTGTCTCCTGCCTGCATTGCGTGCCCCGTCTCTAGCCGCGCAACGGCCTGGCGCAAGGTTTGCCGGGTGAGGAGCGATGACCCGGGCAGGTCAGGGGACCGGTGCGGCACCCGCTGCACCCCTGCGGGGCCAGATGCCCGCTTGACCCGCGCCGCAGCTTGAGGCAAGCGCCCTGCTCCGCCAGCGGCCGGCCGCGCGGGTGTAGCTCAATGGTAGAGCAGAAGCTTCCCAAGCTTACGACGAGGGTTCGATTCCCTTCACCCGCTCCAGCCCCGCCTTCCGGAACGGACGTCCGCCGGCCGCGCCAGCGGGCCTGCTGGTTCAGGGCCGGGTCCGGTCGGCGCTCGCAACCTGCTTCAGCCGATAGAGCACATCCAGCGCCTCGCGCGGGCTCAGCGCGTCGATGTCGAGCGCCTCGAGTTCATTGCGCAGGGGATCGCTCGCCGTTCCCTGACCTGTGCCGGAGGGCGTGGCGGCGGCGGCAAAGAGCGGCAGGTCGCCCAGCCCGGCGGCCAGGCCGCCGGTTTCGGCGCGGCCTTTCTCCAGCTTGTCCAGCACGGTGCGGGCCCGGGCGACGACCGGAGCCGGCACGCCTGCCAGCCGGGCCACGGCGAGGCCATAGCTGCGGTCGGCCGGGCCGCTGGCGAGCTCGTGCAGCAGCACCAGCTCGCCCTTCCACTCCCGCGCGCGGACATGGCGGAGCGAGAGCGCCTCGCACGTCTCGGCCAGCCGGGCAAGCTCGTGGTAATGCGTCGCGAACAGGCAGCGGCAGCGGTTGCCGGTGTGGACCGCCTCGGCCACCGCCCAGGCCAGCGCCAACCCGTCGTAAGTCGAGGTGCCGCGCCCGACCTCATCGAGGATCACGAAGCTGCGGGGCGTCGCCTGGGCGAGGATCGCGGCGGTCTCGACCATCTCGACCATGAAGGTCGAACGCCCCCGGGCAAGGTTGTCCGATGCACCGACCCGGCTGAACAGCCGGTCGACCAGCCCGACCCGCGCCGAGGCGGCGGGCACGAAGCAGCCGGCCTGCGCCAGCAGCACGATCAGCGCGTTCTGGCGCAGGAAGGTCGACTTGCCGCCCATGTTGGGTCCGCCGATCAGCCACAGCCGGTCATCGGGCCCGAGCGTGCAGTCGTTCGCAACGAACCGTTCGCCCGCCCGCGCCAGCGCCGCCTCCACCACCGGGTGCCTCCCGCCGGCAATCTCCAGGCAGGGTTCGCCGGTGATCGCAGGCCGGCACCAGTCGCCCTCCACCGCGCGCTCGGCCTGGCCAGCGGCGACGTCGATCCGCGCCAGCGCCTCGGCGGTCGCGGCGATGGCCCGGCGAGCCGCGACCACCGCGCCGCACAGCTCCTCGAAGTGGGCTTCCTCCGCCGCCAGAGCATGGCCGCCCGCCTCGGCGATGCGGCTCGCCTCCTCGTGCAGCTGGAGCGAATTGAACCGCACCGCGCTGGCCATGGTCTGGCGGTGGATGAAGCCGCTGTCTGCCGCCATCAGCGCGTCGCCATGGCGGCTGGGCACTTCGATGAAATAGCCGAGCACGCCGTTGTGGCGGATCTTGAGCGCGGCGATCCCGGTCTCATCGCGGTAGCGCGCCTCGAGCGCGGCGATCGCGCGGCGGGCATTGCCCGAGACCTGGCGCAGTTCGTCGAGCGCGGCATCATAGCCGGCGGCGATGTAGCCGCCCTGTTGGCGTTCGGTCGGCGGAGCGGGCACCAGCGCGCGCTCGAGCCAGTCGACCAGCGCCCCGTGCCCGGCGAGCGCGGGAAGCAGCGCGTCGAGCAGCGCGGGACGGTCGGGCTGCGCGCGCAAGGCGTCGCGCAGGCGCCGCGCCGCGCCCAGCCCGTCGCGCAGCTGGCCGAGATCGCGCGGACTGCCGCGCCCGGCGACCAGCCGGCCGAGCGCACGGCCCAGGTCGGGCAGGGCGCGCATGGCCTGGCGCAGGTCGGCCCGCAGCACCGGGTCGGCATGGAAGAACGCCACCAGCGCCAGCCGCGCCTCGATCGCCTCCGGATCGGTCAGAGGGGCCGAGAGGTCCTGCGCCAGCTGGCGCGCGCCCGCCGCGGTGACGCAGCGGTCGACCGCGGCAAGCAGGCTGCCTTCGCGCCCGCCGCCTTGGCTGGCGACAATCTCGAGGCTCGTCCTGGTCGCCTCGTCCATCGCCAGAAGCGCGCTGCCCTCGCGCGCAACCGGCGGCAGCAGCAGCGGCAGCGTGCCCCGCCCGACGTGGTCGAGGTAGGCGATGAGACCACCCGCCGCCGCCAGCATGGCCCGGGTGAACGTGCCGAACCCGTCGAGCGTGGCGACGGCGTGGACCCGCCGGAGCGCGGCCTCGCCTGCCTCGCTGGCGAAGTCGTGGCGCGGCCGCGACCCTGCCCCGGCGGGCGCGCCCTCCCAGCCTTCGGGCGCGACCAGTTCGGAAGGGGCGATCCGCGCGAGCGCGCCGCCGATCCCGTCGGCGCTGCATTCCTCCAGTTCCATCCGACCGGTCGAGACATCGACCGAGGCAAGACCGATCGTGCCGCGCACCTCGCACAGCGCCGCCAGCACATTGGCCCGGCGGGGCTCGAGCAGAGTCTCCTCGGTCAGCGTACCGGCGGTGACGAAGCGGACGATGTCCCGCCGCACCAGCGCCTTCGAGCCGCCGCGCTGGCGCGCCTCCTCGGGCGTTTCGACCTGTTCGGCGATGGCAACCCGGCACCCGGCGCGGATCAGCCGGGCAAGGTAGCCTTCGGCTGCATGGACCGGCACTCCGCACATCGGCACCGCTTCGCCGCCGTGCTCGCCCCTGGTGGTCAGCGCGATGTCGAGAATGCCGGCGGCCGTGCGCGCATCGTCGAAGAACAGTTCGAAGAAATCGCCCATGCGGTAGAACAGCAGGCAGTCGCCAGCCTCGCGCTTGAGCGCGTGGTACTGCTCCATCATCGGGGTGGACCTGGCGGACATGGGCCCGTCGACCTAAGCGGTGGCGATGCGATTCGGAAAGGGCGGGAGCCGCGCCTTTCCCCTATCCCGGCGCACAGCGCTTCGCTAAGCGGACAGCGAGCAAGCGAGGGGCAAGCGACCGTGGCAGACGACAAGACCGACAGCTTCACCACCCGCGAGGCGCTGTTCTACCACGAGACGATCCGCCCGGGTAAGATCGAGATCATCGCCAGCAAGCCGATGGCGACGCAGCGCGACCTGAGCCTCGCCTATTCCCCCGGGGTCGCCGCCCCGGTCGAGGCGATTGCCGCGGACCCCTCGCTGGCGGCGAAATACACCGCGCGCTCCAATCTCGTCGCGGTGATTTCCAACGGCACCGCGATCCTCGGCCTCGGCAATCTCGGCGCGCTCGCCTCCAAGCCGGTGATGGAAGGCAAGGCGGTGCTGTTCAAGCGCTTCGCCGACGTCGATTCGATCGATCTCGAGCTCGACACCGAGGATCCGGAAGCCTTCATCAACGCGGTCGCCCTGATGGAGCCGAGCTTCGGCGGCATCAACCTGGAGGACATCGCCGCGCCCGAATGCTTCATCATCGAGCAGGCCCTGCGCGAGCGGATGAAGATCCCGGTCATGCACGACGACCAGCACGGCACCGCAATCATCGCCGCCGCCGGGCTGATCAACGCCTGCCACCTGACCGGGCGCGACCTGCGCGACTGCCGGATGGTGGTCAACGGCGCCGGGGCCTCCGCGCTGGCCTGCACCGGCCTCATCAAGGCGCTCGGCGTGCGCCACGAGAACGTGATCGTGTGCGACCGGGAGGGTCCGATCTACCCCGGCCGCGACAATGTCGACCAGTGGAAGAGCGCCCACGCCGTGCCGACCGAGGCGCGCAACCTGGCCGAGGCGCTGGAAGGGGCGGACATCTTCCTCGGCCTCTCCGCCGCAGGGGCGCTCAGGCCCGAATGGGTCGAGAAGATGGCCCCGCAGCCGATCATCTTCGCCATGGCCAATCCGGTGCCCGAGATCATGCCCGATGCAGCGCGCGCGGTGCGCCCCGACGCGATCATCGCCACCGGCCGCAGCGACTTTCCCAACCAGGTCAACAACGTCCTCGGTTTCCCGTTCATCTTCCGCGGCGCGCTCGACGTGCAGGCGACGACGATCAACGAGGAAATGAAGATCGCCGCCGCGAACGCCATCGCCGAACTCGCGCGCGAGCGCGTGCCCGACGAAGTCGCCGCCGCTTACGGCATCAACCAGAAGTTCGGCACCGACTACATCATCCCCGCCCCGTTCGATCCGCGCCTGATCGAGGTCGTGTCCTCCGCCGTCGCGCGGGCGGCGATGGATTCCGGGGTCGCACGGGCGCCGATCGCCGATTTCGAGGAATACCGCACCAGTCTGAAGGCGCGGCTCAACCCCACCACCGCCGCGCTGACCAACATCTACGAGGTGTGCAAGGCGAACCCCCGGCGCATGGTCTTCGCCGAGGCGGAGGAGGACGTGGTGCTGCGCGCCGCGATCCAGTACCGCGACTTCGGCTATGGCCACCCAATTCTGGTCGGGCGCACCCGCAACGTGCTCGACCGGCTCCATTTCCTCGGCGTGTCCGACCCCGGCAGCTTCGAGATCCAGAACTCGGCCGACAGCGCCCATGTCCCGGCGATGGTCGACTTCCTCTACCGCCGGCTCCAGCGCAAGGGCTACACCGAGCGCGACGTGCGGCGGATGGTCAACCAGGAACGCAACGTCTTTTCAGCGCTGCTGGTGGCGCTGGGCCATGGCGACGCCATGATCACCGGCCTCACCCGCACCTTCGCCCAGACCGCGCGCGAGGTGAACCGGGTGCTCGATCCCAAGCCCGGCGGAGTGCCCTTCGGCATCCACATGATGATCGGCAAGAACCACACCACCTTCCTCGCCGACACCACCATCAACGAACGGCCCAGCGCGGAACAGCTGGCGCATATCGCAACCGAGACCGCCGCGGTCGCCCGGCGCATGGGGCACGAGCCCCGGGTTGCCTTTCTGTCGTACTCGACCTTCGGCAACCCGGCGGGTCAATGGCTCGGCGCGATCCGCGACGCGGTCGCCCTGCTTGACGCGCGGCAGCCCGATTTCGAATACGAAGGGGAAATGGCCCCCGATGCAGCGCTCAACCCCAAAGTCATGGCGCTCTATCCCTTCAGCCGTCTGTCCGGCCCGGCCAACGTGCTGATCATGCCGGGTCTGCAATCGGCCAACCTCTCGGCCAAGCTGCTGCGCGAGCTGGCGGGCAATGCCACCGTCGGCCCGATGCTGATCGGGATGGAAAAGCCGGTCCAGATCGCGCCCATGACCGCGATCGCGCCGGAAATCCTGACGCTGGCGGTCCTGGCAAGTGCGGGAGTGGTCGGCTAGGGTCAGCGCCGCCGGTAGCGGAAATACCAGACCTCGTGCCCGTAGACGGTGCGGGCCTTGTGTTCGTAACGGGTCTCGCACCAGCCCGAGGGGCGGTTTTCCCAGCTTGCCCGCCCCTCGACCTGCCATTCGAACAGGCCGGTGTGGCGCTGCATCACCGCGAGCGCGTGGCGCAGGTAGACCGCGTGATCGGTGCCGAAGCGCAGCTCGCCGCCCGGCTTCAGCTTCTGCGCGAACAGCCTGACCGGTCCGTCATTCATCATCCGGCGCTTGGCGTGCCTCGCCTTGGGCCAGGGATCGGGGTGGAGCAGGTAGAGCATCGCCAGGCCGCCGTCGGGGACCCGCCGGAGCACATCGAGCGCGTCGCCCCAGTGCAGGCGGACATTGCCAAGCGACCCGTCGCGCACGTGCACCAGCGCCTGCGCCACCCCGTTGACGAACGGTTCGGCCCCGATGAACCCGTGATCGGGCAGCAGGTCGGCGCGGTAGGCCAGGTGCTCGCCGCCGCCGAAGCCGATCTCGAGATGGAGCGGGCGGGCATCCCCGAACAGGCGCTCTGAAGTGACCGGGCCTTCAGCCGGCACGGCGATCTGCGGCAGCAGCCGGTCGACCAGGTCCTGCTGCCCCGCGCGGAGCGGCTTGCCCTGGCTGCGGCCGTAAAGCCGGTTGAGCGTGGTCGGATCGCCTTGCTTGAATGCCGTCATGGCGCGGCCATAGGAAATCGCCCGGGGCGTTACCACCCCGGGGGCCGCCGCGTCGCCGAAGATGGACCGTCGATGCACCAGCCCCGGCCTGCTCCCAAGCCGCAGCGAGGTCGCCCGCCCGCTCGGGCGAGCGGACAGCAGATCAGGCGGCTTCCGCTTCCTCGCCGGGATCGCGCAGCACGTAGCCGCGGCCCCAGACGGTCTCGATGTAGTTCTCGCCGCCGCAAGCCAGCGAAAGCTTCTTGCGAAGCTTGCAGATGAACACGTCGATGATCTTGAGTTCGGGTTCGTCCATCCCGCCGTAGAGGTGGTTGAGGAACATTTCCTTGGTCAGCGTGGTGCCCTTGCGAAGCGAGAGCAGCTCCAGCATCGCGTATTCCTTGCCGGTCAGGTGGACCCGCGCGCCGTCGACCTCCACGGTCTTGGCGTCGAGGTTGACCGCCAGCTTGCCGGTGCGGATCACGCTCTGCGAGTGGCCCTTCGAGCGGCGGACGACGGCGTGGATGCGGGCGACCAGTTCCTCGCGGTGGAACGGCTTGGTCACGTAGTCGTCGGCTCCGAAGCCGAAGCTGCGGATCTTGGAATCCATTTCCGAGATGCCCGACAGGATCAGCACCGGCGTCTGCACCTTGGCGACGCGCAGCTTCTTGAGCACGTCGTAGCCGTGCATATCAGGCAGGTTGAGGTCGAGCAGGATGATGTCGTAATCGTAGAGCTTGCCGAGATCCAGACCCTCTTCGCCCAGATCGGTCGAGTAGACGTTGAAGCCTTCGGTGGTGAGCATCAGCTCGATCGCCTTGGCCGTGGTCGGCTCGTCCTCGATCAACAGTACACGCATGGGTATCCCCCTTTGCCCGAACCTCGCGCGGTAACGCCCCGTTAGGGGCAGTTGACCACGATTAACCACAAATCCTCTGAAGGAAAAAGGTTAACGGGCGGTAAAGCGGGCGCGCCCATCGCATTGAGTCTTTCGGGCAACAGTGGGCCTTGCAGCAAAGGGCTTTCGAGAGGCGCACAAGCCGCCCTTCCCCTGCCGCATGGCGGGGGGCCGTTCGTGTCAGCAAGAAGGGATTGGTGCGGTCGAGAAGACTCGAACTTCCACGGGCTTTCGCCCACAACGACCTCAACGTTGCGCGTCTACCAGTTCCGCCACGACCGCACTCTAGTCAGAGCGGCGGGCCGCCCTGCGGGGTAGGAGCGCGCCCCTAGCAAAGCGCCCCGGCCCCCGCAAGCGCCTTGTGCGCGCCCGCCCTCGCACACCGGCGCGGAGCCGTGCCGCTGCGGGACAGGCCGATCGGCCGGGTTGCGAACAGGCTTAATCAACCATCAACCATGGCCCATGAGTGCCATATACGCCCTCCTCGCCGCCGTTGCCGCCGCGGGCCCGCCCCCGCCCCCACCTGCCTCCCCGGGCACCGGGGCCGCAGTCGCCGTGCGCGCTTCGGCGCGGGTGCTGCCCGCCGCCACGGTGCGTCAGGGACAGGCGCCAGAAGCGCAGCAGCCTGCGGCCCGGCTGACCCGCAAGGGCAACGGCGAGGTGCTGCTCGAATACACCTGACCCCCCGGGTCAGGACGGCTTCCAGCCGAACTCGGCGAAACGGGCGGACTTGGGAACGTCGGTCACCGCCTCGTCGATCCGCAGGATCTCCCCCGGGGCGAGGCGGGGCTGGGGCGGGGCCACTTCCCAGCTGTAGACGATCCGCTCGCGCGCATCGCGCATGACGATCAGGATCGAAGGCACCGTCAGCGTCTCGCGCCCGGTGTTGGTCACCGTGCCGCTCGCGCCGAAGAACTCGGTGCCGTTGGGCAGGGTGCGGCGGTCCTGCTGATCGGCGGGGAAATCGAGCACCAGGTCGCGGTTGCCGGCGGCGAAGGTCGGCCGGCTGACCGGAACCCAGTCCGGCAGGCCCCAGTAACTCGCCGCCACCACCGTGCCCGTCGCCAGCAGCGCGAAGGCGACCCCGGCTGCGGTCCACAGCTTGAGCGGGTTGCGGCGCGGACGGAACGGAGGCTCGGCGGCGAACGGGCTCGGCTCGTCGTCCTCCGCGCCGAAGCGCGGCAGCGGCGGGGCCGGGGCCTCGACCACCGTCGGCGGCGGAGCGACCGGCGGTGGGGCATCGTGCGGCCGCATGACGTCGTGCACTGCGGTTGCGGCCGGCGCAGGGTCTGCCGGTGGAGGTGGAGGCGAAGGCGGAGGCGGCGGGGCCGGAGCTGCCGGCGGCGGCGCTGGTGCCGCTGGCTGCGGCCCCTCGGGCACCGCCACCTCGACCCCTTGCTGGAACCAGCTGTGGCGGCACTTGGCGCAGCGCACCGTGCGGCCCTCCACCCCGACAGCGCTGTCGGGTACGACATAGCGCGTGGCGCAGGCGGGGCAGATCAGGATCATGGCAGCCATGTGCTTTATGCCTGCGACCGTTGTGCAACAAGGCTTGCCGCACCGGCCATGGGGCGGACTGTGGCTTTTTTCCACATCGAAGCCTCGCTATAGCGCCCGCACCGATGTCTCGTCGCCTGCACCCGTCCCGCCCGCGAAGGCTCCGTCCGTGACCGCGGGCCCGGAGGAAGTCGTCCGCTTCGACAACGTGGGCCTGCGCTACGGCGCGGACCGCGAGGTGCTGAGCAATGTCTCGTTTACGCTCTACCCGGGCAGCTTCTACTTTCTCACCGGGGCGAGCGGCGCGGGCAAGACCTCGCTCCTGCGCCTGCTCTATCTCGACCAGCGCCCCTCGCGCGGGGCGATCCGGATGTTCGGCACCGACGTGATCACGCTGCCGCGCAAGCGGCTGCCCGCGTTCCGCCGCAAGCTGGGGGTGGTGTTCCAGGATTTCCGCCTGGTGCCGCACCTGTCGGCCTTCGACAACGTGGCCCTGCCGCTGCGGGTCTCGGGCGTCCGCGAGGCCGACCTGGCGACGCCGGTGAACGATATGCTCGACTGGGTCGGGCTGTCGCACCGCAAGGATGCGCGCCCGGCGACGCTGTCGGGCGGGGAGCAGCAGCGGGTGGCGATCGCGCGGGCGGTGATCGGCCGCCCGGATATGCTGGTTGCCGACGAACCGACCGGCAACGTCGACCCGGAAATGGCGCTGAAGCTGCTGCGCCTGTTCGAGGCGCTGAACCGGCTGGGCACCACGGTGGTGGTGGCAACGCACGATGTCCACCTGCTGCGCAAGGTTCCGGATTCGCTCATCATGCGGCTGGACAAGGGCCAGCTGGCCGATCCCACCGGCGCGCTGCGCTATCCCCCCCGTCCTGTCCGCCGCGAGCCGGGCACCCGGTGAGCAACGCCCGCCCCCCGGCACTCGGGCGCAGCGTCGCGCGCGGGTTCTCGCCCTTCGGCGGAGAGCGGGCTGCCGCGCTGGTGCCGCACGCGCGCCTTGCCGGACCGATGCCGTGGGTGATCGCGATCATGGTTGCGCTGACGGTGATCGCGGCCGCTGGCGGGCTGTCGCTGAGCAACCTGGCGCGCGAGGCCCGGGCCGAACTGGCCGGCGGGGCGACGGTGCAGATCGTGGTGGCCGTGCCGCAGGAGCGCGAGCGGCAGGCCCAGGCGGCGCAGCAGGTGCTGCAAGGGCACCCGGCCGTGGCGAGCCTGCGCCGCGTGAGCGATGCGGAACTCGACCGCCTGCTCGAGCCGTGGCTGGGGGTGGGGGGCGAGCTCGACACGGTGCCGGTGCCGGCGCTGATCGACCTGCGCCTGCGCGGCCCGGCCGACCGCGCCACCCTCACGGCCCTGCAGCAGGCGCTGCTGGAGACTGCGCCAGGCGCGCGGATCGACGCCCAGTCCGGTTGGCTCGCGCCGGTGTTTTCGGCGATTGCGGCGCTGCAATGGCTGGCGCTGGCGCTGGTCGTCCTGCTTGCGGCGACGGCGGCGGCGGCGGTCTGGCTGGCGGCGCGCAGCGCGCTCGGCACCAACCGCGAGACGATCGAGATCGTCCACCTGCTCGGCGGGACCGACAGCCAGATCGCCCGCATCTTCCAGCGTGCGGTCGGGTTCGACGCCACTCTGGGGGGAACCATCGGCCTGGTCCTGGGCCTTGCCGGGGTGCTCGTGCTCGGCCGGCAATTCGCCGCGCTCGGGGCCGGGCTGATGACGGGTGCCGGGCTCGACAGGATCGACTGGGTCGTGCTTGCGCTGGTGCCGCTCGCCGCCGTCGCCATCGCCATGTTGACCGCGCGGCTGACGGTGCTGTCGGCGCTGAGGAAGATGCTGTGATCCGGCGGCTGGCTGCGGCGCTGCTGGTGCTCTGGGCGCTCGGGTTCCTGTGGTTTGCCACCACCCTGCCCCAGCCCGCCGGCGATGCGCGCACCGACGCCATCATCGTGCCGACCGGGGCCGCCGGCCGGATCGAACGCGGGCTGGAAGTGCTCGCCCGCGGCGATGCGGCACGGATGCTGGTGACGGGGGTCGACCGCGAGGTGCGGCCGGCCGAGTTCGCTGCCGAGTTCGCCGTTCCGCCCGAAGCGATGGCGTGCTGCGTGACGCTGGGCTTCGCCGCCGTCGACACCCGCAGCAACGCCGCGGAGACGGCGCAGTGGGTGCGCCAGAACCGAGTCCGTTCGCTCCGCCTGGTCACCACCGACTGGCATATGCGCCGCGCCGCCGGCGAGCTGGAGCAAGCGCTGCCGGCAGGCATCGAGGTGGTCGAGGATGCGGTCACGTCCGAGCCCTCGCTGCGGATCCTGTTCGTCGAGTACCACAAGTCGCTTGCGAGCGCGCTCGCGCGCCGGTTCGCGGAGTGAACCGGCGATGCTGCTGCTGCGCAACCTTGCCTTCTACGCCAGCTTCTATCTGCTGAGCCCGTTCTATGTCCTGGCCGCGCTGGCCATGGCTCCGCTGGGCGGCGGGGCGCTGCGCGCGGTGGTCGGCAAATGGGCCGGGTTCCACCGCGACTGCCTGAAGCTTGCCGGGATCCGCGTGGTGGAGGAGGGCCGCGTCGCGCAGGGCCCCGCGCTCTACGCGATCCGGCACGAGAGCTTCTTCGAGGCGATCGACGCGCCGCGCCTGTTCGCCGACCCTGCCCCCTTCGCCAAGCACGAGCTGTCGACCATCCCCGGATGGGGCCGCGCGGCGACCCGGTTCGGGATGATCTGGGTCGCGCGCGACCAGGGGGCGAGCGCGCTCAGGGCGATGATCCGCGAGGCGCGGACGCGCAGCGGCGAGGGCCGCCCGCTGGTGATCTTCCCCGAGGGCACCCGCGTGCCGCACGGCGAGCGCCGGCCGCTCCAGGCCGGTTTCGCCGGGGTCTACAAGATGCTGGGGCTGCCGGTGATCCCGGTCGCGGTCAACAGCGGGCCGCTCTACCACCGGCGCTGGAAGCGCCCCGGCACGATCACCTACCGCTTCGGCGACCCGATCCCCCCCGGCCTCCCGCGCGAAGACATCGAGGCGCGCGTGACGGAGGCGATCAACGCGCTGAACGGATAGCCCGGCAACACGCTACGTCCGCTTTCCGGCGGCAGTCGGAAGTGCGCGAATGACCGGGGCTAGGTGGTTCGAGGACGGTCTGGGTTGGCAGTTCTATGCGGAAAAAGGAGATGCAACCCAAAGGTCATCCACGACCTGCAGCATTTCCTCACTCAGTCTGTAGACGCCGTCAGGCGGAGACCCAGCATCAATCTTTGCAAAGGCTTTCGCCCTAGCTTCTTCATCTGGCCATAATGCGATAGCTACGAATGTTCCGTTCCGGTCCCTCGTAAGACAGGAGCCATAGGCTCCAAATTCTCGCCCCTTGAGGGTGAGGTCATGCCAATGCTCGCGGAAATGCGCTTCATGCTCGGCATCGACTTGCCACCGATAGATTGCAATGAAGCCATGATTGGCTGGTTCAGTTTCCATAACAGATCACCTCGAATCTGAAGCCAGAGCGTCCAGCAGAGTGGGAACGATCCTGATCGGCAAACTCCGCTTCGTCCGCAATGTCCGCAACCGGGTCGATAGCCGAACAGCAGGAATCCTTTGGTAGCGTGGCAAAGCCGGAAGACAGCTTCCAGGCTTGCGCCGCAGCTTCTTTTCCTGAGCGACAGGGGGTGCTGATGTGCCAGTCCGCCCTCTCCGCGCCTTCCCCTTGTAGGAAGGACTGGGAATGGATGTTCGCCCGCCCATGGCGGACCCGGGCGGCCTTATACCGAACCACTCCTGGAGCTGCCGCACGTCACTCTCCGTGCTCTCGCCCGAAGTCGGGGCGGGCATCGTCCTGGCCCTGCTCAATGATCGAGCGGCGGATCGCGCGGGTGCGGGTGAACAGGTCGAACAGGGTTTCGCCATCGCCGTTGCGGATCGCGCGCTGGAGCGCGGTCAGGTCCTCGCTGAAGCGCCCCAGCACCTCCAGCACCGCCTCGCGGTTGGAGAGGAACACGTCGCGCCACATGACCGGATCGGACGCGGCGATGCGGGTGAAGTCGCGGAAGCCGCCGGCGGAATACTTGATCACCTCGCCCCGGGTCACGTCCTCGAGGTCCGACGCCGTTCCGACGATGGTGTAGGCGATGAGGTGCGGGATGTGGCTGGTGACGGCGAGCACCAGATCATGATGCGCAGCGTCCATGATCTCGACTCTGGAGCCGAGCGCGGTCCAGAAGTCGCTGACCGCCGCGACCGCCACCGGATCGGCATCGTGCGGCGGAGTGAGGATGCACCAGCGCCCGGCGAACAGCGCGGCGAAGCCGGCTTCCGGCCCGCTCTGCTCGGTGCCCGCGACGGGGTGCGCGGGGACCACGCAGGCCCCCGGCAGCGCGGCGGCGAGCGCCTCGGCCACCGCCGCCTTCGACGAGCCGACATCGCTGACGATCGCGCCGGGCTTGAGCGCCGGCGCAATCGCCCGCGCCGCCTCGCCCATCGCGCCCACCGGAACGCACAGGATGACGCAATCGGCGTCGGCCACCGCCTCCTCGGCCTGCTCGCACACCTGATCGACCAGCCCCCGCGCCGCCGCCCGCTCGCGCACCGAGGCGTCGCGGTCCCAGCCGCTGGTGGCGATCCCCGGCAGGCGGTCCCTCACCGCAAGGCCGATCGAGCCGCCAAGCAGGCCGAGGCCGATCACCGCGAGCCTGCGGATCGTCATGCCGCCTCCCCGCACAGCGTGCGCAGCGTGGCGATGACGCGGGTCATGTCCTCGGACCTGCCGATGGTGATCCGGAGCGAGCGAGGCAGGCCCTGCCCCGGCAGGTGGCGCACCGCATAGCCCGCGTCCGCCAGCGCCTCCAATGCCTGCGCCGCCGTCACTGCGCCGGCGAAGTGCACCAGCAGGAAATTGGCCTCGCTCGGCGATGCCGACAGGCCGTGGTTGCCGAGCGCTTCGATCGCTCCGGCCAGCCGCGCGCGTTCCCGCGCATTGTGCTCGCGCGAAGCGGTGACGAACGCCTGGTCGCCCAGCGCCGCCAGCGCCGCCTTCTGCCCGCTGGCCGAGACGTTGAACGCGCCGCGCAGCCGGTTCACGAGATCGATCAGGTGCGGTGCCCCCGTCGCCCAGCCGACCCGCTCGGCCGCGAGGCCGTAGGCCTTGGAGAACGTCCGGCTGACGAGCACGTTGTCGTGCCGCGCGGCGAGTTCGAAACCGGCGCGCTGCAAGGCGGGATCGACGTATTCGCCATAGGCCTCGTCAAGCACCAGCAGCACGTCCGGCGGCAGCCCGGCGTGGAGGCGCGCGACCTCCCCGGGCGGCAGGAAGGTGCCCACCGGGTTGTTCGGGTTGTCGAGCAGCACGACCCGGGTCGCCGGCGTCACCGCCGCCAGGAGGTTGTCGACGCTGGCCGCACAGTCCTCATCCTCGGCCGGCACCGGCCTTGCGCCTACCTTGCGGGCCAGCAGCGGGTAGAGCGAGAAGGAGTAGCGCGAGCACAGCACCTCGTCGCCCGGCCCGGCGAACGCCTGCACCGCGCAGTGGAGCAGCTCGCCCGATCCGGTGCCGCACACGATCCGCGCAGGGTCCAGCCCGTGCACCTCGGCGATCTTCTCCCTCAACGCGCGGGCGTCGGGATCGGGATAGTCGGCCGCCACGTGCGCCCGGGCGAGCGTCGCCAGCGCCGCAGGGCTGGAGCCGAGCGGGTTCTCGTTGGCCGACAGCTTGGTGAGCGGACGGCCGCTCGCCGATGTCGACGCGCCCGGGACATAGGCGTGGATCTCGGCGATCCAGGGCTTGGGTTGCGGTCTCGCGGTGGTCATATCGGCGGGCGGCTTGAAGAAAAGACGGTGCTTCGACAAGCGCAGCACGAACGGAAAAACGCGGAAATCATCCCCTAGCCGTTCGGCTCGAGCTTGTCGAAGGGCTGTTTTTCGGCTTTGCCGACTCGGGCAATGGCAGCAGCTGTCCCAAACCCGGTCTTCCGCCTCCCCCACCCGCTGCCGCTCGACAGCGGGCAGGTGCTGGAGAATGCCGGAATCGCCTACCAGACCTACGGCGATCTGGCCGCAGACCGGTCGAACGCGATCCTGGTGTGCCACGCCCTGACCGGCGACCAGTATCTTGCCAGCCGCCATCCCGTGACCGGCAAGCCGGGCTGGTGGGAGCGGATGGTCGGCCCCGGCAAGCCGATCGACACCGCCCGTTTCCACGTGATCTGCGCCAACGTGATCGGCAGCTGCATGGGATCGACCGGGCCGGCAAGCCTCGCGGGCGACGGCGCGCCTTACGCCATGCGCTTCCCGGTGCTGACGATCCGCGACATGGTGCGCGGGCTGGTCGCGTTGCTCGACGCGCTCGGGATCGAGCGGCTCCATGCGGTCGTCGGCGGGTCGATGGGCGGGATGCAGGCGCTGAGCCTGGCCGCCAACTGGCCCGACCGGGCGGCGCGGGTGCTGGCGATCGCGACCACCGCGCGCCATTCGGCCCAGAACATCGCCTTCCACGAAGTCGGGCGGCAGGCGATCATGGCCGATCCGCACTGGCGCGACGGGGATTACTACGGCCGCGACAAGGCACCCGACGCGGGGCTGGCGGTGGCGCGGATGGCGGCGCACATCACCTACCTGTCGGAAGAGGGCCTGACCGAGAAGTTCGGCCGCCGTCTGCAGGACCGGCCCGACGGGACCAGGGGGGCCAAGAGCTTCGGTTTCGACGCCGACTTCCAGGTGGAAAGCTACCTGCGCTACCAGGGCAGCGGATTCACCCAGCGGTTCGATGCCAACTCCTATCTCTACATCACCCGCGCGATGGACTATTTCGACCTTGCCGAGGAGTTCGGCGGAGGGGATCACGGCGGGCTGCTGGCAGCTGCCTTCGCCGGCTCGCGGGCGCGGTTCTGCGTGGTCAGCTTCGATTCGGACTGGCTCTATCCCACGGCCGAGAGCCGGCACCTGGTCCACGCGCTCAACGCCGCCGGCGCGCCGGTGAGCTTCGTCGAGCTCTCCGCGCCGTTCGGGCATGACAGCTTCCTGCTCGAAGTGCCCGCGCTCGACCGGGTGGTGGCGGGGTTCCTCAATGGCTGACACGCTCCGCTTGGACCTTGCGGTGATCGCGGCGCAGGTGCCGCAGGGTTCGCGCGTGCTCGATGTGGGCTGCGGCGACGGCGCGCTGCTCGCCACGCTGCGCGAGGCGCGCGAGGTTGACGCCCGCGGGATCGAGATCGACCCGGCGCTGGTCGAACGCTGCGTCGCGCGCGGGCTCAGCGTCGTCCAGGGCGATGCCGACCGCGACCTGACCTTCTATCCCGACGGGGCGTTCGAGGTGGCGATCCTCAGCCAGACGCTCCAGACCGCCGCGCGCCCCGATCATATGCTGGCCGAACTGCTGCGGGTCGGCCGGCGCGCCTTCGTCAGCTTCCCCAACTTTGCCTACTGGCGGATGCGCTGGTCGCTGCTGAGCACCGGCCGGATGCCGGTGACGCGGCACCTGCCGGTAAGCTGGTACGAGACGGCCAACATCCACCACGTTACGATCAAGGATTTCGAGCAACTGGCCGGCCAGCTCGGCATCGCGATCGTCAACCGCTGGTTCTTCACTCGCGAGCGCGAGGTGCCGCGCGCTGGCGCCAACTGGCGCGCCGAATACGCCCTTTTCGAGCTCAGCCGCGGGTGCTGAAGCCTCGCTTCAGTCGATGACCAGGTAATAGCTCCGCTCGGTCCTGGCGGGATTACGCAGGATGATGGCATAGCGTTCGGTGAACACGGGCGTCCACCGGCAGCGCACGGCGCTGTCGCAGACCCGGGTGCCGGACGCCGAGACGACCCGCAGTGCCGGCGCGACCCCTGCCGGCGAGGACACCGCCACCACCGCCTTGCGCCCGGAGAGGAAGGTCTGCGTCAGCTCGATCTCGCTGTCGCCGGCAAGCGTGCCGCGGCGATAGGCCGGACCGAGCGCGCGGCCCCGCAAGGGCGCGGCCCCGGCCCCCGCCCGGTTGCGCCAGCCGGGCACGGGGTCGCTGTCCGCATCGGCGGCGGGCCGCGCGCCGAGCGCATCGAGCAGGCCGAGCTGGCGCGACAGCGCGCCGGTGTCTGCCGCAGCGGCAGCCGCTTCAGCCCGGGCCAGCAGCTGCGCGACCGTTTCGGCCGGGGCGGGATCTTCCTCCGCCTGGTGGAGGATCGGCTTGCCGGGCACCGCACTCGCTCCGCCGGGCGGGCCGCCGGCGCAGGCCATCGCGGCCAGCGCGATCAGGGCGGCGGGGAAGGCGCGGATCATCGGCTATCCTCCGGTTCGAGCAGGAAGTGCGCCCCGCGCGCGCTCTCGACCAGCCGCAGGGCGAGGCCGTGGCGCTGGGCGATCGCCCGCGCCAGCGCGAGACCGAGACCGGCCCCGCCCTTGGCCTCTCCCCCGGCCCGGCGGAAACGGCCGAACACGCTCTCGCGGTCGGCGGCGGGGATGCCGGGTCCGTCGTCGCGCACCCGCAGCTTCGGGCCGGGCTCCAGCTCCAGGGCGATGGTTCCGCCCTCGGGGACGTACTTGAAGGCGTTGTCGAGCAGATTGGTGACGAGGCGGGCGAGCTGCATTTCCTCCCCTGGCAGGACCACCCCGGGAGCGATCGCAACCTCGAACCGGTGGCCCGATTCCTCGGCGCTGTCGGCGTAGAGCTCGGCGAGTCGGCGCACCACGGTGCTGAGATCGACCGGCCTCAGGCCGCTGCGATCGCCGATCTTGGCTTCGCTGGAGGCGATGTCGAGGAGCGATTCGAGCAGGGCGACAAGGCCGCGGATTTCGCCGCGCGCGCGGCCGAGTGTCTCGACCACGCGCGCATCGCCGCTCTCGCGCACCAGCTTCACCAGCCGGGTGTCGAGGTGCATCAGCGGCGTGCGGATCTCGTGCGCGATATGGTCGGCGGTGTCGCGGTGCGCCTGGGCCAGGCGGGCGGTCTGCTCCAGCGCATCGGCGCTGTGACGGGTCAGCTCGCCGATCTCGTCGTGCGCGCCTCCGTCCTGCGACAGCGCCGCGATGGCGCGCGGCTCGCGGGCGCGGAAGGCCTGGTTGAGGCGCTCGATCCGGCGCTTGAGGCGGCGCGCGGTGAGCCAGCCGAGCAGCGCCACTGCGGCGACGGCGGCCAGCCCGGTCAGCAGGAAACCGGCCGCAAGCCGCTCCAGCAGGGCCGGGGTCGCCCGGTCCTCGCGCGCCACCAGCAGACGCAGCCCGGGCCCGAGCTGGGTGGCGCGGGCCATGGCCCTGCCGCCACCCGGCACCGCGATCAGCCGGCTTTCGGACACGCGCGCGTCGAGCCCCGGCCAGCGCGGCAGGTTCCCGGCGAGGCGCACGTCCCCCGGCCCGAGCAGCAGGTAGAACGGCCGGTTCTCTCCCAGCGGGGTCAGTTCCAGCCGGTCCGCGATACGCGCCGCCAGTTCGCCGGTGCCGCCGCTGGCGTGGATATCGGCGAGCCCGGCCAGGTCCACGTCGACCGCGCGCGCCAGCGCCGCCTCGCCGCTCGCGCGGACGGTCCAGTGGGCCAGCGCCCACAGCAGCGCGACCACCAGCAGCGAGACCAGCGTCGCCCCCAGCGTTATCCGGCCGAAGATGGAATGCGCGCGTGGGGCCATCAGCGCCCGTCGAGCAGGCGATAACCCGTCCCCCAGATCGTCTCCAGCGCCGGGGTGGCGAAGCCGTCCTCCAGCTTGCGCCGCAGACGGCCGATGCTGACATCGACGACATTGGTCTGCGGGTCGAAGTTCATGTGCCACACGTCGCGCAGCAGCATCTCGCGGGTGACGACCTCGCCGGCGTTTTCCATGAAGTAGCGGAACAGCTCGAACTCGCGCGGGCTGAGCGCGAGATGCCGGTTGGCGCGGAAGGCGGTGCGCGCCTTCACGTGGCACTCGAACGCGCCGTAGAGGATCACCGCGCTGTGCTCGCGCCCGGACGAGCGCCGGTGCAGCGCGCGCAGCCTGGCAAGCAGTTCCTCCGCCTCGAACGGCTTGGCCAGGTAATCGTCCGCCCCGGCATCGAGCCCCTCGGCGCGGTCCGACGTGCGCCCCAGTGCCGAGAGCATCAGGACGGGTGTGCCGACCCCGCTCTCGCGCAGGCGGTGAAGAATGGTCAAACCGTCGATATCGGGCAGCATCCGGTCGAGGATGATCACGTCGAACCGGTCCATCCCGGCCCGCAGCAGCCCGGCGCTGCCGCTGCTTTCCCACGTCACCCGATCGCCCTGGCGGTGGGCGAGGTCGACCACCTCGCCTGCCACGCGCGCATCGTCTTCGACGTAGAGGATCCTGAGCGCGGCCATCGGTTCCGTCCTTGCCGGCGATGGTTGCACGGCGGCGAGCGGCTCGCAAGCGCCCACCGCCGCCCGGCCGGGCAGGTGCCCGCTCATCCCAGGTCCTCGACCGAGACCCAGCCCTTGGTGCCGAAGCTGTCCTGCACCTCGATGAACAGCCCGTCGCGCTGCCCGGTCGGAGTCACGGTGGTGCCCGCGCGCAGCTTGCGGACTTCGCTCGCATCGGCGGCGGGCGCGGCGCGCATCACGGTGTCGGCAGCGACGCTGGCGCTGGCGGCGGCGGGTGCGGCGGCCCTGGGGGCCTGGGCGAAGGCGGGTGCCTGGGCGGCGACAGCGTTGAAGGCGATGATGAAGGCCTCGGCCAGCATCTTGCCATCCTTGCTGCTGGCGTAGCCGGCGTTCTGCACACCCTGTGCCCACCCGCCGGCACCGCCGAAGGTCAGCGTGCTCTTGCGCACTTCGCCCGAGCCGGTGGCGATCGTCTGGCCGGTCGCGGGGCTGAGCACCTTGATCCCGGCGGCAACGATCTTCTTCTTGCCGCCCAGCCCGCCGAAGGCCCCGAGCAGCGCGCCGCCGAACGGCACCCGGCCGAGCACCGCGCCCGCCGCACCCGACCGGATCAGACCCTCGGTCGCGGCGGTCTTGGCAAGGTCGATCGACTTGTCGACTTCCTCCGCGTCACCGGCGACGACGTTGAGCAGGAAATCGGCCGGCTTGCCGCTGGCCGCACTGTGCGGAGTGAAACAGCCCGATTCCATGGCCAGGGCGTTGACCAGCTCGCGCGGGCTGGACAGGCCGAACTTGGTCCACCCCTGCGTATCGCCATCGACCACGGCGATCGTGCCGTAGCTCTGGGTGCAGGTGGTCAGCTTGACTTCCTCCTTGCCCTTCTTCTGGGCGAGGGCCGGGGTGGCGCTGGCTGCGAGCAGCGCGGCGGTGGCAATCAGCGAAAGGGTCTTGGTCATTTCGGCCTCCTGTTGCGGACGGCCGCCATTGTGCCGGCAGGGGGCAGGCTGCCCCACACACCATGGCTGTCAGGGAAGTGACAAGTGCGGTTAGGGCCGCGCGCTCACGCCCTGGCCGAGCGGTCGAGCCCCTGCGCCACGCGCACCCCGATGGTGATCAGGAACGGCACCAGCACCAGGCTGAGCACGACCTTGGCGATGACCTGGCCGATCAGCAGGTTGGTGATGTCGAACTCGCCGTAGAAGGCGAGCGTGATGAAGATCACCGAATCGACCGCCTGGCTGAGCGCCGAGGCGATCGCGCCGCGGATCATCAGCCCCGCGGTCGAGGAGCCGCCGCTGCCCGCCAGCCGCGAGAAGATCCACACGTTGAGCAGCAGCGAGACCAGGTAGGCGGCCGGCCCCGCCAGCCACACCCGCCAGGTTGACCGGTGGACCTGCTCGAACGCGGCGAGGTCGTCGGGCCGGAACTCGACCATCTCGGTCGAGGCCGGCAGGCCGAGCACGAGCTGGAGCAGCAGCGCGGAAATGACCAGCGGCACGAAGCCCCACCACACGATCCGGGTGGCGATCGCCTGGCCATAGAGCTGGGCGACCGTGCTCGAGATCACCACCAGCATCAGGAAGGCGAAGATGCCGGCCTCCACCGCCAGATCGGTCGGCGGCAGCTGCACCTGCTTGAACGCGAGCACGCCCGCCAGAACTGTCATCCCGCCGTAGAGCATGAGATAGACGAGCAGGCCGCGGGGCGTGGCGGCGGCGGCGGGATGCGCGGCGCGGGCGTTGGTCAGGTCCATCGGCAGTGCCTATGGCGCGCGGCGCGAAAAGAAAAGCCACCGCTTTTCGCGTTCCCCGGTTTGACGGGGGTGCCTGCCTGCGGGCATGACGCGCGCCACATCATCCCACGCATTGGAAGGGGGCCCATGCATCCGATCGTCGCCAGCCTGCTCGGCATCGTTGCCATCCTGGCGCTCGCCTTCCTGCTGTCGACCGGCAAGCGCCGCATCCGGCTGCGGGTGGTGGGCGCGGCTTTCGCGCTGCAGGCGCTGTTTGCAGCGATTCTCTTGTCTCGTCCGACCGGATATGTCTCGAACGGCTGCTCCAGTCTGTTCTTGAGCTGGGACACGGGTCTCGGGGCCAAGCTCCGGGTTTTGGGACCTGACACGATCGGGTGCATGTCCGATGGCGTGATTTCGCTTCTCGACTACTCTAAAGTCGGTATCGAAGCAGTGTTCGGCCCGATGGATGCGAACCCATTCGGAAGTACCTTCGTAATTGCTGCGCTGCCGGTGATCGTATTCTTTGCGGCGATAGTTTCAATATTATATCATTGGGGAATTATGCAGCGACTGGTTCGCTGGGTGGGTGGAGCGATTGGCCGGATAACCGGGATAAGCAAGGTCGAAGCACTGGGTAGTGCGGCAAACATCTTCGTAGGTCAGTCGGAAAGTCCATTGGTAGTGCGGCCTTACCTAGCTGGTCTCTCGCCCTCCAAACTGTTTACCCTGATGACTGTCGGCATGGCAGGTGTGGCGGGAACTATCCTTGCGGCATACGCGAGTTTCATCGGTGAAGAGTCGGTGCCGCTTCTATTAGCCGCCGCGTTTATGTCTGCCCCGGGTGGGATCCTGATGGCAAAGATCATCATGCCGGACGAGGATGGTGTGTCGGATGCAAGTGACGAACCGATCCGGCTGCCTGACGCTCGGATCAGTGCAGAAGGCCCAGCTGCTATCACCGAGGGCGACAAACCGAGGGAAGTTGAAATCGCGGAGACCTTCGAAGAAGGGCACCGCCCAGCCAATGTCATCGAGGCGGCGGCTCAGGGTACCCAGACGGGTGTGAAGCTGGCGGTTGCAGTGGGCGCTATGGTGATGGTTTTCGTCGCGCTGGTGGCGCTGGCGAACGGCCTGCTCGGCTGGGCCGGCAGCTGGGCCGGCCATCCCGACCTCTCGTTCCAGCAGGTGCTTGGATGGCTGTTCGCGCCCGTGATGTACCTGATCGGGATCGCCGACTGGCAGCAGGCGCAGGTCGCCGGCGGCCTGTTCGGGACCAAGGTCGTGCTCAACGAGTTCGTCGCCTTCATCGAGCTGGGCCAGATCGACGGCTTGACCGAACGCAGCCGGGCGATCGTCACCTTCGCGCTGTGCGGGTTCGCCAATTTCAGCTCGATTGCGATCCAGATGGCGGTGACCGGCGGGCTTGCCCCCAACCAGCGCCCGGTGATCGCGCGGCTGGGCCTGCGCGCGCTCGCCGCCGGCAGCCTCGCCAATCTGATGAGCGCGGCGCTGGCGGGGCTGTTCCTGCCGTACTGACGCGGCTATGGGCCCGCGCATGACCCTGGCATCCGTTTCCATCGCCCGTCCCTTGCCGCAGATCGCCGACGAGCTCGGTCGCAGCTTCGCCGAATACGGCTTTGCCGTGATCCGCGATCACGGCATTCCCCAGCCGCTGATCGACCGGGCACAGGCCATGGCGCGCGCCTTCTTCGACCTGCCCGAAGCGGCCAAGCGCGCCTACCACATCCCCGGCGGCGGGGGGGCGCGGGGCTACACCCCGTTCGGCACCGAAAAGGCCAAGGATGCCGAGGTGTTCGACCTCAAGGAGTTCTGGCACGTCGGCCGTCCGCTGCCGCCCGGCGACCCGCTCGAGGACTATATGCCGCCCAACCTGTGGCCGGCCGAGATCGAGGGGTTCCGCGACACCTTCGAGGCGCTCTACGCCGAGTTCGAGAAGGCCGGAGACCGGGTGCTGCGCGCGATCGCGCTGCACCTGGGCCTGGCGGAAGACTGGTTCGTGCCCACGGTCGATCAGGGCAATTCGGTCATGCGCCTGCTCCACTACCCCCCACTGCCCGAGGGCGCGCCCGAAGGGGCGGTGCGCGCCGCCGCGCACGGCGACATCAACACCATCACCCTGCTCCTTGGCGCGGAGGAAGCCGGCCTCGAGCTGCTCACCGCGCAGGGCGAATGGCTGCCGGTGCAGCCGCCCGAAGGCGCGCTGGCGGTCAACATCGGCGATATGCTCGACCGGCTGACCAATTCGCGGCTGCGCTCGACCACGCACCGGGTGGTCAACCCCAGCGGCGAGGCGGCGCGCCGCTCGCGCTATTCGATGCCGTTCTTTCTCCACTTCCGGCCGGACTTCGTGATCGAGACGCTGGAGAGCTGCATCGATCCCGAATCGCCCGGGGCGCACCCGGCCCCGATCAGCAGCCACGCGTTCCTGCTGCAGCGCCTGCGCGAGATAAATCTCGCCTGAACCGGGCCCGATCGCCAGCCCGGTGCCGAGCCATGCAGAATCTTGCGCTCTGTTGCACCGCAGCAACAGTAAAAAGATGTTCGCGCACAGGGAGTTGAGGGAGATCGCGCGCGCGCTGGCGCGCGTGGTCGCTCTTGTCACGCTGCGGTAACAAAAGTTACTTCTTTGCGTAGCGCATCGCCCCTATCGGGCCTCCATCTTCACTCGCTTCTCTCCTCCGACCACCCAAGGAACAGCCGAACCATGAAGCTCAAGTACCTTCTGGCAGCCAGCGTCGTCAGCCTCTCGGCCGCGGCCATTCTCCCCGCGCCCGTGGCGGCGCAGCAGATCACGTCCGGGATCGAGGGCCGCGTTGTGGCCGAGGACGGCACTGCGCTGTCCGGCGCGACCGTGGTCGTCACCGACACCCGCACCGGCCAGAGCCGGACGCTTGTGGCCGACGCCGGCGGGCAGTTCCGGGTCGACAGCCTGATCACCGGCGGTCCCTACACCGTGACCACCACGGCCGACGGATACGAAGGCCAGACGGTCGAGGACATCTTCCTGACCCTGCAGGGCAACACCCAGCTCGTGTTCACGCTCACCAGCAGCGCAGCCGAGCAGGTCATCGTCGTCTCGGGAACCCGGGTGCAGCTGAGCCAGCGGGCGATCGGTCCGGGCCAGTCGTTCGGGGTGGAGACCATCGAGGCGTTCCCCTCGATCAGCCGCGACGTGCGCGACATCATCCGGATCGATCCGCGCGTGAGCCTCGACCGGTCGAACGAGGTCGACCGCGTGTCCTGCCTCGGCGGCAACGACCGCTCCAACGCCTTCACGGTCGACGGGATCGCCCAGTCCGACCTGTTCGGGCTCAACGGCACTCCCTTCGCCAGCCGCAACTCGCTGCCGCTGCCGTTCGACGTGGTGCGCGAGACCTCGGTCGAGTTCGCCCCGTTCGATGTCCAGTACGGCCAGTTCACCGGCTGCGCGATCAACGTCGTCACCAAGTCGGGCGGCAACGAGTTCACCGGCTCGGCCTTCTTCACCTATGCCAGCGACAGCCTCCAGGGGGACACCGCACGCGGCACCGACTTCAGCGCCAGCCCGTACAAGGAGTACCGCTGGGGCGCGACGCTGGGTGGCCCGATCATCCGGGACCGCCTGTTCTTCTTCCTCGGTTACGAAGAGACCGATCTGTCGGACAGCTTCGAGTTCGGTCCGGCCGGCAACGGTTTCCCCAACGAGCTGACCTACTTCGACAACGCCCAGTTCGAGCGGTTCTCGCAGATCCTGCGCGACACCTACGGGTTCGAGACGGGTGGCCTGCCGGTCAACCTGGCCGAGAACAACAAGCGCTACTTCGGCCGTATCGACGCGCTGATCACCGACGATCATCGCCTCGAGGCGACCTACCAGCGGCTCGAGGAAGTCAACGTCGAGTCTGACGACTTCTCGGAGAACAACCGGATCTTCACCGGCCTCAACAGCTTCGAGGCCGAAGGCACGCAGAGCGACTACTACTCGGTCCGCCTGTACTCCGACTGGTCGGAGAGCTTCTCGACCGAACTGCGCGCCAGCCGCGCGATCGTGCAGGACGTGCAGGGGCCGTTCGGCGGCGGCGAAGCGCAGTCGGACAGCCCGATGCCGCGTTTCCTGGTGGGCGTCGAAAACGATGGCCTTGAAGGCGCGCTGCTCGCCGGCCCGGGCTTTTCGCGCGGTGCCAACGATCTCAAGACCACGGTCACCCAGGTCAAGGCGCTCGGCCGCCTGAACCAGGGCGACCACACCCTGACTTTCGGCGCGGAACTGAACGAACTCAAGGTGTTCAACCTGTTCGCGCAGAATGCGACCGGAACGCTGACGTTCGACAATCTCGACGATTTCGCCGCCGGCCTGCTGTCGGGGGGGAGCAACACCAACCCGAACACCGATCAGATCATCAACGGCGAAGGTGCCGGCGCATACGGCAACTTCACCGCCAGCGGCGACATCAACGACGCTGCCGCGCGCTGGAACCGCCGGACCTGGTCGGTCTACCTGCAGGACGAATGGACCGCGACTGACCAGCTGGACATCGTGGCCGGGGTGCGGGTGGAGTGGCTTTCGGGCGACGCGCCCGATGCCAACCCGAACTTCCTCAACCGCTACGGCTTCACCAATGCCAACAGCTTCGGCAAGATCGACCCGGTCGTGCTGCCGCGGCTCGGCTTCACCTACAACCTCTACAATGACGGGTTCTTCTCGAACACGCAGATCAAGGGCGGGGTGGGTCGCTTTACCGGCGGCGATCCGGCGGTCTACTTCTCGAACGCCTTCTCCAACAACGGCTTCGCGGTCGGGTTCGCGCGCACTGGCCAGAACGGCTGCTTCGTCGGAACCCGTGCGGACGTGGTCGTGAACGGCCAGTTCACCGGCATCCCCCAGTGTGTCGTCGACAACGCCCGGGCGCAGTCCAGCGGCGGGCTGGCGGACACCCAGTCGACCGACCCCAACTTCGAGATGCCGACGGTGTGGCGCGCCAACGCAGGGCTTTCGACCACGTTCGGTGCCGAAAGCGGGTTCTTCAGCGACTGGAACCTGAACCTCGACTTCATCTACTCGAAGTTCGTCAATCCGGTCGATTTCGTCGACCTGTCGCAGGTGATCAACCCCAGCCTCGGCCGTAACGGCTTCACGGTTGACGGCCGGGGAATCTACCGGGCCATCGACCCCACCCGCACGGGCTGCGACGCGGTGCTGCAGAACCAGGGCGGACGTCCCCCGGTCTACACCGGAGTGACCGCCGCCTGCTTCGGCACCAGCCGCGATGACGAAATCCAGCTGACCAACGGCGCGAGCTACGAAAGCAAGATTGCCTCGGCGATCCTGTCGAAGAACTTCCGCGGCGGCCTGCTGACCGATGGCGGCAGTGTCCGGTTCAACCTCGGCTATGCCTACACCGATGCCGACAACAACCGGCACAACAACAGCTCCACCGCCACCAGCAGCTACGATGTGGTGGCCGCGTTCGATCGTCAGGCGGTCGACGTTGCCCGCAGCGAATATGCATCCACGCACAACTTCACCCTGGGCCTCAATGTGCGTGAGCAGTTCTTCGGCGACTACGACACCAGCTTCGGGTTCATCTTCGTCGCGCGTTCGGGCCGCCCGTTCTCGGTGGTGTGGGACAACATCCCGTTCGACCTGCTCAACGACGGGGCGAGCGGCGATTTCAACTCGCTGATCTACGTTCCGACCGGGGTCAACGATCCCAACGTGGTGATCGCCAATGCCGACTTCGCGGCAGCGCTCGACAACTTCATCTCGGCCACTCCGTGCATCGCCGAGTACCGGGGACGGACTTTGCCGCGCAACAGCTGCACCAACCCCTGGTTCTACGACCTCGACCTGCGGTTCAGCCAGGAACTGCCGGGGCCGATGAAGGCGTTCGGCCTGAAGGACGACAAGCTGCGGCTGTTCGTGGACTTCGACAACTTCCTGAACTTCATCGACAGCGACGCGAACGTGCTCAATCGCTACAGCTCGACCGAAGGCCTGGTCCGCGCCGCGGCGATCGACTCGCAGGGTCGCTATGTCTATTCGCCGATCACCGGTCAGTACACCGCCGGCACCAACGGCAACGTGGGCACGGTCAACTTCCGCGAGCCGGTGATCCAGTCCTCGTCCTCGCTGTGGAAGATCCAGCTCGGGGTCAGCTACGAGTTCTAGGCACCGGCATTCATCCGGCCGGGAAAAGCAGCGGCGGGGCCCCTCGGGGTTCCGCCGTTTGCCTGTCCGGGCGCGGCGCGGGTTGTGCTGTTCCGGTCTGGCTCGCTAAGGGTGCGGCCAGCCCGCTCGGCCTGCAGGAGAGCCCATGCCCGGACCGGAAAGCTACGCCAGCACCCGCCGCCGCGTGCGGCCGTGGCTGGTCGTGCTGATCGTGCTGCTGCACGCGCTGGCGCTCTACGGGCTGACCCGCGCCTTCGCGCCGGGCTTCGTCGCCTCGGTCGAGGAGACGGTCGTCTCGGCCTTCACCGTCACGATCACCGCGCCCGAGGAGCCGGAACCACGCCCCGAACCCGATGCCGGGGCCGCCGGCGAGCAGGGCCGCGAGGCCGTGCCCCAGCCGGTCACTGCGCCGACGCCGCCAGTGCCGGCGCCCCGAAACACCCCTCTCCCCCGCGCCGCGTCAACCGGAGCGGCGGACACCTCGGGCGCGCGCGACAGCGGCGAGGGGACCGGGGCCGGGGGCGAGGGTTCAGGCACGGGCAGCGGCGCCGGGGGCAGCGGCCAGGGCGGCGGGATCGCGGCGGGGCCCTCGGTCCGCTCGGGCGAGCTCAACCAGGCGCGCGACTTCCCGGTGCCCGAAGGCGGCCGCCGGGCCCGCTTCGGCAAGTCGGTGACGGTCACGTTCACCGTCACCACCGATGGCCGCGCGCGCGACTGCGCGGTCGCCCGTTCGCAGGTCGATGCAGCGACCACCGCCAGGGTCTGCCCGCTGGTCGTGGAGAAGATCCGCTTCCACCCGGCCACCAGGGCAGACGGCACCCCGGTCGAGGCGCGCTACGGGTACAGGGTCGATTTCAGGCCGTTATGAGCTGGTAACGGGTTCGTGGTAACAAGCGGGCCATGACTGCGATCGTTCCGGTGATCCTGTGCGGCGGCAGCGGCACCCGGCTGTGGCCGCGCAGCCGCCCGGCCCGCCCCAAGCCGTTCCTGCCGCTGGTGGGACCGCGCACGCTGTTCCAGCAGGCGCTCGACCGCTGCGACGATCTGGCGCTGTTCGCACCGGCCCTGGTGGTGGCAGGCGAAACCCACGTGCCGCTCATCCGTGAACAGGGCGGCGCAAGCTTGCGGATCGCGGTCGAACCGGCGGCGCGCAACACCGCGCCCGCGATCGCGCTGGCGGCCACGCTGCTCGATCCGGATGCCATCCTGCTGGTCTGCCCGAGCGACCATCACGTCGCCGATGTCGAGGCTTTCCGCCGCGCGGCGCAGGCGGCGGCGGCGCTGGCGCAGGCGGGCTTCATGGTCGCCTTCGGCATAAGGCCCGACCGGCCGGAAACCGGCTATGGCTACATCCTCAGGGGCGAGCCGCTCGACGCCGGGTTCCGGATCGCGCAATTCGTCGAGAAGCCCGATCTGGCCCGCGCCGGGCAGTTCATCGCCCACGGCGGGTACAGCTGGAACGCGGGCATCTTCGCGTTCAGCGCCGGCACCTTCCTCGCCGAGCTCGCCCGCCACCGACCGGCGATGGCGGCCGGCGTGGGCGAAGCGGTCGCGCGGGGGCACTGGCGCGGGCCCAGGTTCGATCCGGCCCCCAACGCCTGGGAGGCGCTGGCCGGCGAATCGGTCGATTACGCGGTGATGGAGAACACGGCCCGCGCGGCGGTGGTGCCGGCCGATCTGGGCTGGTCGGACATCGGCAGCTGGCCCGCGCTGCACACCGCGCGCGGAGGCGATGCCGACGGCAACCACGCGATCGGTCGGGCCGAACTGGTCGACTGCCGCAACGTGATGGTGGAAAGCGACGGGCCGCGCGTTTCTGTGATCGGTCTCGACGGAGTGATCGTGGTCGTCGACGGCGACGAAGTGCTGGTGACGAGCGCCGCCGGCGCGCAGCAGGTCGGCAGGCTGGACGGAGCGAACGGGCGATGACCGCGCCCGTCCTTCTGCCGACGCGGACGGTCGCCAAGCCGTGGGGTTGCGAGGCTCTGCCCGCGCCCTTCCCTGCACCCTGCGGCGAGCGGATCGGCGAAATCTGGTTCGAGCCGGACGGAGCCCTCAGCGAACTGCTGGTCAAGTACCTGTTCACGAGCGAGAACCTGTCGGTTCAGGTGCATCCGGACGACGAGCACGCCCCGGCCGGCACGCGCGGCAAGGAGGAATGCTGGCTGGTGGTGGCGGCACAGCCCGGCGCGTGCCTCGCGGTCGGTTTCCGCGAGCCCCTGACGCCCGAGGCCATGCGCACGGCCGCGCTCGACGGGTCGATCGAGCGGCTGCTCGAATGGCACCCCGTGCAGCCGGGCGACTTTTTCTACCTGCCGGCGAGCACGGTCCATGCGGTGGGGCCGGGGCTGACGCTGATCGAGATCCAGCAGAACAGCGACGTCACCTACCGGCTCTACGACTATGGCCGCCCGCGCGAGCTGCATCTCGACGAGGCCGTGTCGATCGCTAAGGGTGAGCCCCATCCGGCAGCGCTGCGGCGCAGGCTGACCGACCGCGAGAGCGCGGTGCTGGTCGAAGGGCCGCACTTCCGGCTGGAACGGGTGTGCGGCGTGCCCGACAGGGGGCTGGCGGCGCGCTTCTCCGGCACCGCGCTGGTGGTGCCGGTGCGCGGCTCGCTCGAAGCAGGCGGAACACGGGTCGTACCGGGGCAATGCGTCCAGATCACCGACCTCGGCGCGGTGCGGTTCGATCCGTCCGGCGATGCCCTGATCGCCGCGCCGCTGTGACCGCCTCAGCCCTTTGCCAGCAGCTTCTGGCCCTGGGTGCGGATGGAACCTGAGATCATCGGCTCCATGAAGGCGAGCATTGCCGGCAGTTCCAGGTCGATCACCAGCTCGCGCTCGGCGATGGTGACGCCGCCGGTCAGCTGCTGGCCCATCGCGCGAATGGTCATCGCCATGTGGTCCTCGCCGGACCAGCTGGTCTCGACCTCCGCCATGCCGCCCGGCACGTGACCGGCGATCTCGTGCGCCCGCCCCTTCAGCCGTTCGCGCACCACGGCGCGGTCGAGGTTGTGGGGAATGGCTACGCGCATGGTCTCACCCTTCGCTCGATGTCTGCCCGTTCTCGCCGTAGCGGTATTCGAGGTAACGGGTCTTGATCGCCAGATCGTCGAGCGAGCCTTCTGCCAGCTGCCGGGTGACATGGTCGATCTCGCGGCTGATCCGGGTCAGGCTGTCGGTCAGCTGCTGATCGGGCGAGCCGCCGGCGCGCTGTTCGCCGCGCAGATGCTGCGGGATGCGGCGGTAGGCATCGATCGTTTCCGGCAGCACGTCGCCGACCAGCTTGCGCACTTCCTGCGCCGCCGGGTGCGCCTGATCGACGGCTTCGAGCTGCAACCCGAGCGCGTCGAGCTGCACCCCCATGTCTTCCACCACCCTGACCGCCGGGGGTGGCAGCGCCGGCCGCTGGTGCTCCAGCCACAGCTCCGTGCGCCCGACCATGGTGCGCAGGTCGCCTTTCACCAGGTCGGCGCGCGCCGGAACCTTGAACCGGGGATAGCGGGCGAACAGCCCGACCGCGAGAATGCTGGCCAGGATCAGCGCCATGATCCCGGCAAAGCCCAGCCCGTTGATGACGACGCCCAGCACGGCCCCCGCTGCCCACAGCGCGAACAGGGCAAGCAGCACGTTGCGCACCTTGCGCAGCCGGTGCCTGAGCCGCGCGCGGCGCGAACCGCGCCCGATGTGGCGCGCGCGCCGGTGCCGGCCACCCGCGCGGTTGTCGTCGCGCAGCCGGCGGGCATCCCCGATCACCCGGTCGCTGTGGCGGGTGAGGTCGTTCACCTCATCCCTCCACCGTCAGCAGGCTGCTTTCGCTCACCTGGCGCTGGGCCTGGGCCTGCCCTTCGGCGCGGGCGATGTAGCCGCGCGATTTCTCGACCTCGGCCGACAGCGTGTCGACGGTCTGCTTCATGCTGTCGAGCGCGCGCAGCTTGAACGAATCGACTTCGTCCATGGTGTCGTAGATGTTCTGGAACGCGCGTTGCAGCGTTTCCAGCGGGATCGTGCTGCTGGCGGCCTGTTCGTGAATCTTGCCGGTCTGCTCGCGCAGCATGGTGCTGGTGGAATCGATGATGTTGGCGGTGGTGGTGTTGAGCGCGGTGATCTGGTTCAGCACCAGCCGCTGGTTGGTCATCGCCTCGGCCACGGTCACCGCAGTGCGCAGCGCGCCCACGGTGGTGGTGCTGGCCCGGTCGACGCCCTTGACCAGCTCGACGTTGTTCTTCTTCACCAGATCGAGCGCCAGGTAGCCCTGCACGCTGACCGCCATCTGGGTCAGCAGGTCCTGCGTGCGCTGGCGGACATAGAACAGCGCGGTCTCGCGCAGCGCCTTGGCCTTGGCCGGGTCGGTCGCGTCCAGTTCCTGCGCCTTGTCCTCGATCTTCTCGTCGAGCTTCTTCGAGATGTGGATCATCTGCTCGAGGTTGCCCATCGCCTCCCACAGCTTCTGCCGTTCGACGTCGATTGCGGCATTGTCCATCAGCAGCTCGTCCTTGCCGCTGGCGAGGCTGCCGAGGATCGACTGGATGTGCGTCTGCGCGCTCTGGTAGCTGCGGAAGTAGTTGGTCAGCTTGTTGCCGAAGGGGATGATGCCGAGGATCTTGCGCGGGCCGGACAGCGCGCCGCGCTTGCCGGGGTCGAGGTCTTCGACCACCCGGCGCAGTTCGGCCAGGTTGGCGCCCACGCCCTCGTCCTTGTCCATCGCGCGGACCGGCCGGTCGAGGAAGCGGTTGGACATCCCCGCCGCCGCCATGATCTCCTTGCGGCCCA
>ERZ1066122.95-NODE-95-length-99954-cov-25.700668_pt1 | contig 99954 bp, 92 predicted proteins | sample MGYA00382769_ERZ1066122 | MGnify/ENA primary metagenome ERZ1066122 (study PRJEB33369, sample SAMEA5778352) | biofilm metagenome | biome: Industrial cooling water; feature: Water cooling tower basin; material: Biofilm | place: United Arab Emirates | collected... | reverse complement strand
GTTCGTTGTTGGCGTCTTCGTTGATGGACATTGCGCAGCGGCCCGGAGGCGGCGATCTGGACAGGGCTTTCGATTCTATCCCGAAGCCCGCCGGGCGCCCGCCATACCCCGGCGCATGCTCCGATCGGCGTCACAGAGGCCGTGACGACGTTTCGCGCGCCCGATGGTGCGCCCCGGTCGTGCGCGTCCGGTGGCGCGCACTCGGCCACGGCGCGTTCGCCTGCAACGCGCCCGCCTGCAACGCGCCCACCTACAGCCTGTCCACCACCACGCCGCCGAAGGCCGGGTCCACGATGAAGGCGAAGCGCAGCGTGGACGCGTCACCGGCTTCGGCGATGACATGGGTGTTCATCGAATACACCGGCGCGCCGCCGCGCTTGGCGAAGGTTTCCGCCCAGGCCCGGTAATCGTCCTCGCCCCCACCGGCCAGCAGGCCCACGCACAGCTGCGTACCGCAGGCCAACCCGTCCAGCCGCGTCCGCCCGCCGCTCTCGCGCAGCGAGCGCTCGATCGCCGCGCGGTACACCCGGGTCATGTCGGCCGCATCGGGGTCGCGCCCGCTCTGGGCAGCGGCTTCGGCCATGCGCGGCACGAACTCCTCGGCCTGCAGCAGTGCATCGGAGCCCTGCTGGGACAAGCCGCCCGGCACCACCACGCCCTGCTCGAAGGGCAGCTGCAGGCCTGCATTCGGGCGGGCCAGCTCCGCGGCACCGGGCGCGCCAGTGCGCTCCCCCGCGGAAGGCGGACGCGCGCCCTCCTGCGGCGAGGTGAACATGCGGCGCACCGCGGCGTCGGGATCGACCGCCGTGCCAGTGCCAGTGCCAGTGCCAGTGCCAGTGTCCTTGCCCGCGCCGATGCCCGACCCCGGCGCCGCGTCCTGCGGCACCGCAGCATCGACCCGGGGCGGCACCCAGGCCGCGGGTCCGCGCAGCGCTCCGGGATGACGCAGCAGCAGGAGCAGGCCGCCGGTCGCCAGCAGGGTGGCGGCCGACAGGGCCAGGATCAGACGGGTATGCCTGTGCATGGCGGGAAGGGCGCTGGGGGATGCACAGGATTCTATGCGATGCCCTGCGCGACGCAGGCCGCCGGCCCCGGGCCGCGGCACGCCCCCCCTGCCCGCTAGACGCCCAGCCCGAGCACCAGGTCGTCCGCGTCCACGCGGTCGAGGCGGATCTTGTTGGCGAACAGCGAGAACGCCAGCATGCCGGCCAGCCCGTTCGCGCGGTGCATCCACGGCGGCAGATAGCGCGGCGCGGCGATCACCCCGGCCTCGGCCAGGGGTTCGAACGCGAACACGTCCTCCAGCGCCAGCTTGCCGGCGAACAGCTGCCGCGCCAGGCCCAGGCGCCGGTGGCGCAGGCACCAGCGGAAGAAGGTGTGCACGCCCAGCAGGCCGTGCAGATACACCGTGTCCTTGGTGAAGGCCGCGCCGCCGCCGGTGGGCGCGCCGCGGAACACCCGCTGCGCCGAGCTGAAGCTGTCCGCCGGGCTCTGCCCGGCATCGAGAAAGAAGCGGAACACCTGCACGAAGTCGGCGCCGGAAATCGCCATGTCGATGGCGACGATGCGCAGGCTGATGCGCTTCATGCGCTCGATGTCCATCGCGCCGGAGATCAGTTCGGCGAAGGTGGCCAGGCCTTCCTGGGTGGCGGTGGTGCGCGGCGCGCCGCGCGCCAGCGAGCGCAGGTGCGGCTGTTCGCGGCCGTTGATGCCGGTCAGGCTGTGCACGAAGGCCTCGTGCAGCAGCAGCTGCTGGCGGTCGTATTCGCTGAAGCCGGTGTTGGTGCGGATGCGGATCCGGCTGGGGCTGGCCGCGGCCTTGGCGATCAGGTCCGGGTCCAGCTCCACCTCGACCCGGTGGCCGGTGAAGAAGGCATCGATCTCCGGCTGCAGCAGGTCGCGCAGCGTTTCGGCGGACATCACCGCGTCCGGCTCGATCGCGCGCAGTTCCTGGTCCATGTCGTCGGCCAGCGCGACGAAGTGGCGCGCGGCGTCGAGATTGGTCGGGCCCTCGCCCGGCAGCATCTCCACCGGGCGCCCGTACAGCCGGGTGGAATAGGCGGTGAGGCGGTGGCTGCCGGCCACATCCAGCAGACGCGTGGCGATGCGCCAGCTCTCGGCGGTGGCGATGAGATAGCGGCCCAGCGGGTGGTCGGCGTCGGCCTCCGCGGCGACGGCCTCCAGCTCGGCGCGCACCTCGCCGAAGTCCTCGCGCGGGTACTCGACCTGCGGCAGATGGATACGGCCGATCGTCCACGCGGCGAGGAAGGTCTCCTCCACGTGGGCGGGCCAGCTCAGCGCCTGCAGCAGGCGGATACCGCGCACCGCCGCGACCAGACGCGCGTCCAGCGCGGCGTGATGGGCGATGTCGGGCGGCAGGGTCATGCGCACGCACCGCCCCGGCGCGCGATGGACGGACGCAGACCGCGCCCCTCACGCATCATTACAACAACGCTTGTCATCCCGAACGCAGCGCGGGATCCGCTTTTCGTGGATCCGCTTTTCGTGAATGCGGTCTTCGCCGATGCACTGTTCGATGATGAAGCAGGTCCCTCGCTGCGCCCGGGACGACAACATGCACGACGACTGCATGCAGGACGACGGCATGCGGGACGACGGCATGCGATACGACAGCATGAAACGTTGCGGCCCCCGGACGGAGGCGAGGAAGCGCTGGCGCGGACCGGCGTCCGCTCAGTCCTCCCCATACGTCTCGTCCAGCCGCCTGGGCTGCGCCCGGGCGGGCTTGCGCGCCTCGCCCTTCTGCGCCTGACGCACGGCCAGCGTGGCCGCGGCGCCGGCCACTTCGTCGCGCAGCTTGAGGTAATTCGCGAACCGGCGGAGGTCGAGATCGCCGCGCTCGATCGCCGCGCGCACCGCGCAGCCGGGCTCGCGCGCGTGGCGGCAGTCGCGGAAGCGGCAGGCGGCGGCCAGCGCCTCGACATCGGCGAAGCCGCCGTCGGCCAGGTCTTCCTCGCCGGTCGGCTTCAGCTCGCGCATGCCGGGCGTGTCGATCAGGCACGCGCCCGAGGGCAGCGGAATCAGGCTGCGGTGCGTGGTGGTGTGGCGGCCGCGGTCGTCGCTGTCGCGCACCGCGCCGGTCTTCATCCGTTCGTAGCCCAGCAGGGTGTTGGTGAGCGTGGATTTGCCTGCGCCGGAGGAGCCCACCAGCACCGCGGTGCGGCCCGGCCGCAGCCACGGGTCGAGCGTCTGCACGCTCTCGGCATCCGTGGCGTTCACCGCCACCGCGGCGAAGCCCTGCGCGGCGAGGTCGGACAGCGCGGCCAGGCCGGCGCCGGCGTCGCTGCCGTCCTTGTCGGCCTTGGTCAGCACCACCACCGGCTCGGCGCCGCCGCCGCGCACCAGCAGCAAATAGCGTTCGATGCGCCGCGGGTTGAAATCCGCATCCAGCCCGCAGACCACGAACACCGTGTCCACGTTGGCGGCGATGATCTGCTGGTGATAGTGCTCGCCGGCCGCCGCGCGCTTGATCACGCTGTGCCGCGGCAGCAGCGCGACGATCTGCGCCCGCGCCGCCGCGCCTTCGGCCGCGGTATCGTCGCCGCCCTCGATCAGCACCCAGTCGCCCACGCCGCCCCGCTGCTGTGCCGGAAACCGGCGGCGCAGCCATTCGGGCATGGCCTCGGCGGCCAGCGCGCCGTCCGGGCCTTCGGCGACCACGTAGCCGGAGCGGTGCTGCTCGCTCACCCGCGCCGGCCGCGCCTGCGGATGCGCGGCGATCAGCCCGGCCCAGGCGCGCGCCCAGTCGGCCTGTGGCGGACGCGGGTCCGGCCCGCCCTCACCGGCCGCGGAGTCGGCGTCCAGCGGCCATCCGATCGCCCGCAGTGCGGCGTGCGGATCGGCCGCGGCGGTGTCCACCGGCGGAAGGGGCGTGGTCAACGGAAGGAAGCGGCGCCGTGCATCGCGGCATTCTATGCCATGCCGCACGCCCGGCCCGGCGTGCGGGCCGCGCCGCGCCGCGACGGACCGCGGTTCGGCAGGCTCGGCCGCACCCGCGCGGCGGGCGTTTTTCCGCTAATGTGGCGATCCTTTCGCGTCCGGCCCTGCACCGCAGGCCCGGACCGTATCCATTTCCCCCTCCGCATCGCCCCGCCCGTGTCCAGCCAGCCGCCCCTCAAGACCCGCGAACGCCTCTCCGAAGTCCGATACGAAATCCGCGGCGAACTCGCCCGCCGCGCCCGCGAACTGGAGGCGCAGGGACGCAGCCTGATCAAGCTCAACATCGGCAACCCGGGCGCCTTCGGCTTCCGCGCGCCCGCGCACCTGCAGCGCGCGATCGCCGACCACATCGCCGACACCGACCCCTACACCCATCAGCAGGGCCTGCCGGCGGCGCGCGAAGCGGTGGCCGCGCACTACGCCCGCCGCGGCACCCCGGGCGCCGCCGCCGATGCGGTGTTCCTGGGCAACGGCGTGAGCGAGTTGATCGATCTGGCGCTGCGCGCGCTGCTCAACCCCGGCGACGAGGTGCTGCTGCCCTCGCCCGACTACCCGCTGTGGTCGGCCGCGACCATCCTCAACGACGGCCGCCCGGTGTATTACCGCTGCCGCGCCGAGGACGGCTTCCTGCCCGACCCCGACGAGATCGCCTCGCTGGTGTCCTCGCGCACCCGCGCCATCGTGCTGATCAACCCCAACAACCCCACCGGCGCCTCGTATCCGAAGCCGCTGCTGGAGCGCATCGTCGCGATCGCCGCCAAACATCGCCTGCTGCTGCTGGCCGACGAGATCTACGACCACATCCTCTACGACGATCACACCTTCCAGCCGCTCGCGCCGCTGGCCGGCGATGTGCCCTGCCTGTCGCTGGGCGGGCTGTCCAAGGTGCACCGCGCCTGCGGCTGGCGCGTGGGCTGGGGCGTGCTCAGCGGCGACCCGGCCAGGACCGGGGATTTCCGCCACGCGCTCGATCTGCTCGGCGCGCTGCGCCTGTGCGCGAACGTGCCCGGGCAGTTCGCGATCGAGGCGGCGCTGGGCGGCGAAGACACCATCACCCCGCTCACCGCCCCCGGCGGCCGGCTGTACGAAACCCGCCGCGCGCTGATCGACAGCTGCGCGGCCAGCCCGCACCTGCGCCTGGCGGCGCCGGCCGGCGCGCTCTACGGCTTCCCGCAGGTGGTGGGCGAGGCCGCGCAGGGCTTCGACGATCATCGCTTCGCGCTCGAGATGCTGGAGCACGAGGACGTGCTGATCGTGCCCGGCTCCAGCTTCAACGTGCCCGACCGCCATTTCTTCCGGGTGACCCTGCTGCCCGATGCCGACACCCTGCGCGAAGTGTTCACCCGCATCGACCGGGTGCTCGCGCGCAGCGCGCAGCGCGCGGCGGCGACCGCCCCGGCGGCGGTGTGAGCGCGGACCGGGCGCCGCGGATGCCCACGCCCGCCTTCCTCGCTCTGGGCGACAGCTACACCATCGGCGAAGCGGTCGACCCCGAGGAGCGCTGGCCGCTGCTGCTGGCGCAGCGCCTGCGCGAGGCCGGCATCGGCATCGGCACGCCGCGCATCGTCGCCACCACCGGCTGGACCACCGACGAGCTGTCCGCGGCGCTCGATGCGCTGGAAGCCGACGAAGGCCCGCTCCCGCAGGACCATGCCCTGGTGAGCCTGCTGATCGGGGTCAACAACCAGTACCGCCGGCGCGGGCTCGACGCGTACGCGGAGCAGTTCGCCGCGCTGCTGATGCGCGCCATCGGCTACGCCGGCGGCGATGCGGGACGGGTGCTGGTGCTGGCGATTCCCGACTGGGGCCGCACCCCGTTCGGCGGTGCCAGCGGCCGCGACCTGGCGCAGGTGTCCGCCGAGCTCGACGCCTTCAACGCCACCGCCGCACGCCTGAGCGCCGACGCCGGCGCGCGGTTCGTCGATACCGCCCCGCTCAGCCGCAGGCTGTCGGAAGACCCGGCGATGCACGCCGAGGACGGCCTGCACCCCTCCGGCGCGATGTACGCCGCCTGGGCGGACGCCGCCCTGCCCGCCGCATCCGCCGCGCTGGCGCACACCGCGACGGTGCAGGCGGATGGCGCCCCCGCCTCCCTGCCCCACGACTCCGCCGAGACCCCATGACCGCCGCCGCCGACGCCCCCCTCGCCGACGACACCGGCCCCACCCGTCCGCTCGATGCCGCACGGGCCAAACGCATCGCGCAGACCTTCCTGCCGGCCTTCGCCTTCGGCAACCGCTACGACTACTACTACTGCCTCGCCAAGCTGCGCAGCGATCCGCTCTACCCGGCCGTCCTCGCCGCCCTGCGCGGCAGCGAGGCGCCGGTGCTCGATCTGGGCTGCGGCCTGGGCCTGCTGGCCCATGCCCTGCACGAGGACGGCCAGACGCTGGCCTATCGCGGCGTCGACAACGATGCCGACAAGATCGCCCGCGCGCGCATCGCCGCCGACAGACGCGGGCTGCCCGCGGCCCGCTTCGATGTGGTCGACCTCGCCGGCGGCCCGCCCGCGCACAGCGGCAGCGTGGCCATTCTGGACGTGCTGCAGTACCTCGACCCGGCCGCACAGGAGGCGCTGCTGCGCACCGCCGCCGGCATGTTGACGCCCGGCGGACGGCTGGTGATCCGCAGCGCGGTGGAAGACGGCAGCCGCCGCAGCCGCACCTCGCGGGTGACCGACCGCCTGGCCAACTGGGTGGGCTGGATGCAGTTCCGCCCGCGCAGCTACCCCACCCGCGAGTCCCTGCGCACACCGCTGGAGGCCGCCGGCCTGCGCGTGCGCCTCGCGCCGCTGTACGGCCGCACGCCGTTCAACAACTGGCTGCTGGTGGCCGAGCGCGACTGAGCCCACCGGGCCGCACCCCTCGCCGGAAACCGCCCGTCGCGAACGCCACAAACGCCGATGGCCCGCCGAAGCGGGCCATCGATGCGGTCGGAACCGGGCGACGCGGTGAACGCCGCGGACGGCCGATCAGTGCTGGTGCCCGCCCTCGCCGTGCACGTGGCCGTGCTCCAGCTCCTCGGCGGCGGCTTCGCGCACCTCCACGATCTCGATGTCGAAATGCAGGTCCTTGCCGGCCATCGGGTGGTTCAGGTCGACGTCGACCACGCTCATGCCCACCTTCTCGATGACGACCGCACGCGGGCCGAAGTTGGTCTGCAGGACCACCTGCATGCCCGGCACGATGCGCTGGTTGCCGAAATGCTTCTTGGGAATGCGCTGGGTCATGCCCTCGCGGCGCTCGCCGTAGGCCTCGGCGGCGGGCACGTCGACCGAGAAGGTCTCGCCGGCTTCGCGGCCTTCCATCGCCTTCTCCAGGCCCGGGATGATGTTGCCGTGGCCGAACAGGATGGCCAGCGGATCGCCGCCTTGGGAGTTTTCGGTGGCCGCCTGGCCGACTTCGCCGACGCTGTAGTGGAAGCGGACGACGCGGTCTTTCTCGATTTTCATGGACTCACTCGGTCTGGGCCGCGCGGCGCGCGCGGCAGGGGGGCGCGACTTGATGGCGCGCGGGGACGCGGCGATCATGACCGCGATGAAGGCCGACCATTATCCCGTCTCGCCCCGCCCGGCGCCATCCGCACCGGTCGCGGGGCTCGTGCTGCTGCTCGCCGCGGCCCTTGCCGGCTGCGGCGGAGGCGGCGGCAGCCAGCCGGTGCGCCCGTCCCCGCCGGCGCCCACACGGGTCTGGCCCAGCGTCGTGCCCGACAATCCCCAGGCGGCCAACGATGTGCTGATGCGGGCCCTGGGGCTGGTCGGCACGCCCTACCGCTACGGCGGCAACACACCGGAAGGCGGGTTCGACTGCAGCGGCCTGGTGACCTACGTGTTCCGCGACGTGCTCGACCTGCGCCTGCCGCGCACCTCGCGCGAACTGGCCGAGGTCCAGGGCCCGAAGATCGCCCCGGCCGCGCTGGCCGCCGGCGATCTGGTGTTCTTCGGCAGCCGCGGGTCGGTCAGCCATGTCGGCATCTACGTCGGCGAGGGCCGCTTCGTGCACGCGCCGAGCAGCGGCGGAACGGTCCGCCTCGACCACCTCGACGGCCCCTACTGGCGCGACCACTACAGCGGCGCCCGACGCGTGCTGCGCTGACCACCCGCCATGCGGAATGCACGGCCGAACACTCGCTCCAGCGCCCGGATCGGGTCACCCACATGGCGCCTGCGGGCCAGCGTATGGCCGTTTCACGACTGCGGTCACTGAGCGTCGGGCCCGGGCTAACGAAATCTGAACCCTCCGGCGGCCACCGTCGGGCACACTGCCCGTCCACTTCGCAATGTGCATGACGCGTGACGACCCCAGCCTCTGGCTCCGGCCGCCCTTCCGCCACACATCTCCCCTCTTCCTTCCTGCCCGGCCTGCTGTGTGCGGCCCTGTTGGCCTGCGCGCTGCCCGCCGCCGCGGCCGACCCGCAGGACCCGCTGACCGTCGGCCCGCAGCTGTCGATCCTGATCGACCCGCCCCGGGCCACGGACGCCTCGCCGCATGAGCTGAGCTTCGCCTCCACCTCCGGCGTGCTGCACCTGCTCTCCGATCTGCCCACGCTTGAAACCGCCGGCGCCAGCGGCGCGCCGAAGCGCGAAGGCCGCATCCGCGGCCTGCTGAACAAGGCACTGACCCTGCTCGGCACGCCCTACCGCTGGGGCGGGAGCACGCCGGAATCCGGTTTCGACTGCAGCGGCCTGGTCGGCTACGTCTACCGCACCGAGCTGGGCGTCGAGCTGCCGCGCATTTCCCGCGACATGGCCCAGGTCGGCGAGCTGATCCGCGACCGCGCCGAGCTGCAGGAAGGCGACCTGGTGTTCTTCAGCCGCCGCGGCCGCAACGTGGACCATGTCGGCCTGTACATCGGCGAGGGCCGTTTCGTGCATTCCCCGCGCACCGGCAAGAACGTCGAGATCGCCACGCTCGAGAGCGGCTACTGGGCGCAGAAGTTCATGAAGGGCCGCCGCGTCGCGCAGATCTGAGCTGCACCCCGGCACGCAGCACGGATACGACAAGGGCCGCCATGCGGCCCTTTTCTTTGCCGGCCGCTGCACAGAGGCGCAGAGGCGCAGAGGCACAGGCCTACGATCGCCCGGCAAGGGCCCTGCGCGGCCTGCCGGCCCGGGAAGCATCCGGCATCCGGCATCCGGCAGGCCCGGACACGCCGGGGCATTCGATGCAGCGCCATCCGCAGGCCGGAATCCCGCCCTGCAGCCGGACGAGCACTACCGCACGCGCCTGCACCGATCGCATGCCCCACAAACGAAAAGCCCGGCCGATGGCCGGGCTTTCCTGTACTGCGTGATGCGTGCCGGGCGGCGGTGATCAGATCACCTGGACCTGCTCGGCCTGCATGCCCTTCTGGCCCTGGGTGGCCACGAAGGAGACGCGCTGGCCTTCCTGCAGGCTCTTGAAGCCGGAGCCCTGGATGGAGCGGAAGTGCACGAAGAGGTCCGGGCCGCTCTCGGGGGTGATGAAGCCGAAGCCCTTGGCGTCGTTGAACCACTTGACGGTGCCGGTCTGAGTCTGGGACATGATGTATTCCTTGTAGCGTGTGTAGGTGTAGTGCCGCGTGGCGGCAGAGGAGCTGGCTGCAAGGAAAGAAGCGGGTAACGGTGTAGGTGTATGCGTCGCAAGATCTACAGCGGCAGGCCACGATTCGATGGTGACCCTTGACATTCAGCGGCGACACTATGCGGGCATGCGGGCGAGAAAGCAAATCCGCCGCCCGACGGACGGTCGACCGGACGGGACCGGCGTCGTGCGCCCGGCTTCATGCACCCGGTGCCGGGGCGCAGCGGGTCAGGGGCTCGCTTGCCACGCGCAGCACAGGCGCCGGCAGCAGGCGCGCTGCTCCGGCTCGGCGGCCTCCGGCGCGACCCATCGCGCGAAGCTGCCCGGACCGAGGGGGTTCGGACCGGCCGCGGTGTCGCTCGCGGCGAGGCGGACCTGACCGCTGCGACCCGTGTGCTGCGGATGTGGAAGACCTGTCCGGGCCGCGGCCGGGCGCGGACACGCATGGGCCGGTGAGCGCGGTCTGTCCGGCACGATCCGCGATGCAGGCGTCCGGCCGCACCGCGCATGTCGATATTTGTGATCGACCGCGCTTCCCCGCGTTTTCTGCAGGCATAGAGTCGGGTCGATGCCCGTGATCGGCATCGTGTCGCCACGATCGCGACGCTTCGATAGGCGCATGAACGCCGCTGTCGCCAGGCGATGTCCACATCCCCGGATCGAAAAGGAATCCATCTCATGAAGAGCAAGAATCCGCAGACCAAGACCGCTGGCCGCAACGGCCGTCTCGACGCCGTGCTCGGCGCGCTGGACAAGAAGGCGCCCGCGCGCGCTTCGGTGCGCGGCACCTGCAACCGCTTCGTGTATTGCTTCTGATCGGCTGGCTTCTGACCGGCAGAAGGTAAGTCGCCGCAGCCCGCCCGCCGCCCTCGCGGCGGACGGGCTACGGCCGTTCGACGCGCCGGGCCGCTCCCGCGCGCATGGTGCATGGATGCGGATGCATGCAGGGACGCAGGACATCGCCCGGCCTCGCCGAGGCACGGCGCGCGGCACCGGCTGCCGTGTTCACGCTGTCGGCAGGGCCGGTGTCGCCCGATCTGCCGCCCCTGGCCAAGCGGCTCGCGCGGAGGGTCGCGCGCGGCGGCGCGGCCGGGATGCTGCCCGCCGTGGTCCGCCTGCGCCGCAACCCCGACGGCGGCCTGCTCGCGGTGCCGCAGGGCGATCTGGCCGGCGCGGATGAGGCCGAAGCGCTGCTCGCGGCCTGGTCCACGCCCGCGTTCGCGCCATTGATGACGCTGCTGGACGCGGTGCAGGCCTGGAGCCGCGAACACGCGCAGCGCCACGCCGACGTACTGGCGCCGCATCAGCTCGACCCGCTGCATGGCCCGGTCTACGGGGATCTGGTGCGCGAGGCGTTCGTGCGCTGCGCGGGCGGGCACACGGTCGCCGACAACGCGCGCTACCTGCACGCGCGCACCCGTGCGTTCTTCGCCGCGATGCAGCGCTTCCTGGCGCGGCTGCGGCGCGACCTGGGCGACGGCCGGCTGGCCGCGCTCGGCGCGCGGGGCCGCGTCGTCGCGCTGTCGGCGCATGGCGACGAAACCCACAACGGCTTCGACCGCGTGCTCCGCCTGCGTTTCCGCGGCGGCGTCGAGGTGGCCTACAAGGCCCGGCCCGCCGATGGCGAGCGCCTGCTGCTGCCCGCGGGCGGGCTGTTCGACACCGTGCAGCGGCTGCCTGCCGCGGCCGGCGGCTTCCGCCTGCCCACGCTGCCGGTGGTCGAGGGGGCGGACGGGGACTGCACCTGGTGCGAGTGGGTCCAGGCGCCGCGCGCCTGGGGCGCACTGCGCAGCGCCCGCGGATGGCGCCTGCACGGGCCGTGGCTCTCGCCACGCGAGGCGCGCCGCTTCTGGCACGATGCCGGCGCCCTCGCCGCGACGTGTTTCCGCTTCGGCGTGGCGGATCTGTATGCCGGCAATCTGCAGGTCGGCATGCGCAGGGGGCTTGCCGAGCCGATGCCCTACCCGGTCGACCCCGAAGTCTGCTTCACGCCCATGCCCGGGCTGCGGCATACCGGGCTGGTCGGCGACGCCGCGGACAGCGGCAACCATCACGTCGGTTTCGAACGCCTGCCGCGGCTGTGCAGCGCCGACACGCCGCTGGCGGCCTTCGTCCGCGGCCCGCGCGGGCGCATCGCGCTGCAGCGGATCACCGCACCGCTGGCGCGCGTCGACACCCGCAACGTCGTCGGCGACGCGCGCGGGGGCATCGGCTATGCGCCGCATCTGCCCGCCTTCCTGCGCGGCATGTTCGACGCGTGGGCGACCCTCTGCATGGAACGGCCCGCCATCGAGACCTGGCTGCGGCGCCATGCCCGGCAGGCACGCACGCGCGTACTGCGACGTTCGAGCGAGGTCTATGCGGCGGCGATGGACGCGGTGGCGCTGGGCGCACCGCCGGCCTTTGCGGACTTCGACGCCGCGGAACGCGCGCAGATGCGCTGCGGCGATCTGCCCGCGTTCTATCGCCGCCTGCGCGGCGGGCCGCTGCTGTGGGTGGGTGTCGACCGTGCAGGCACGACGCGCACGCGCAGGCTGCGCTGCGACGCGGCTGCACCGTTGCCGCCGGCCGGTGCGTCGACGCCCGCGGAATTCATCGACCTGGCGATCGCGCTGCGCGATGCGGTGGCCTACGTCCACCGCGAACTGGAGCACAGCGAACAGACGGACGACACCCTCGGCGTGCGCCTGCGCGTAGCCTCCGCCGAGCGCGGCGAGGCCGCGTTCGACTGGCCGCAGCAGCGCGTGCGCCTGGTCTTCCTGTGGTCGGGCGACCGCCTGCGCCTTCGCACCGAACGCCTGCCGCCGAGCGCGGAGGACCTGGCGGAGGCACGCGAGCGGCTGCTGCGCGTGGACCGGATCGATGCGGCACTCCGCGCGCGCTGGGTGGCGGCGGGCTTCCCGTCGCGCGGCCCGGTCGCGCGCGAGCTGCGCGCACTGGAGCGCGCAGCGGCCGACTGGCTGGGCGAGCTGGTCGACGACGTCGGATGGCCCACACCCGCGCAGGTGGGTGCGCGTGCGTCGGAGGCCGCGGCCCGGCTGGTGCAGCATCTGGGCGCCGAACCGGCCCTGCAGCGCCGCTGCCTGCGCCTGATGCGCAAGGCCGCAGCCGCCGGCGACCTGCCGCCGAGCCAGCCCGCATATCTGCACGATGCCATCTGCGTGGGCAGCGGCCGCCAGCAGCGCTACGGCACCAAACTGCGCCGCGTCGACGGCGTGCTGGTGCCCTGCCCCATCCGCGCGCCGGCCACGGTGGATGCGCAGCGTGCGGAGGTGGGCCTGCCGCCGATGGCGCAGTACCTCGCGCGGGCGCGGCGCAGGCTCGCGCGGCTGGAGCGGCAGGAGCGGCTGGAGCGGGAGGAACAGAAGGAACGGGCGCAGACATGAGCGCGCAGCACGCCCACGGCTGGACACCGCCGGCCATGCCGACACCGCTGCCGGGCGCGGCCTCCGATGCCGGCCTGCGTGCACGGGACGCGTGGCGCTGCCTGCGTGCGGCGTGCGCGCCGTTCCGCACCGGCACCCTCTTCCAGGCCTTGCCCGACGTGCGCTTCTGGCGCGATGGCGCGCGGCTGCGCGCCCCCGGGACGCGCCTGCCCGGCCGCGGCGACCGGTCGGCCGGCGCCTGGCGCACGCGGCTGCAGGCCGACGACAGCGCTGCGGTGTCGCTGCGGGTGGACGAGCCGCTGCTCGTCGACACCGTGCTGTGGGACGCGGCGCACGCACTGCTGCAGGCCGCATGGGGCGCCGATACCGTCCCGGTGCTGCCGGTGCAGGCCGCGCTGACCCTGCAGGGCGGCAGCGACGACCCGCCCTGGCACTGGCCTGCCGGGCACGCGCGGCTGGTGGCCGTGCTCGATGGCCGCCTGTGGACGGCCGGCGGCGAGGAGGTCGGCGCAGGCGATGCCCTCTGGCTGCCCGACGGCGCGCGGGTGTGGCACAGCGACGGCGCGTTCACCCTGGTGCTCACGATCGCGGTCGATGCCGCCACCGTCCGCGCGGCGACGCGCAGCGCGACGCAGGCGATGCTGCTGCGCCTGCTCGATCGCGAGTGGGAAGACGACGGGCAGGTCACGATGCTGCCGTATCCACCGGCATCGTCCCCGCGCGGCATCCGGCCCATGCCCGGGTTGCGGGCGCTCGCGCGCGTGGCCGGTGCCGCGCCGCTGCACGCCACGCTGTCCGATGCCGTCGCGGTGGAAGCCGCCCTGCGCGCCAGCGGTCTGGGGCTCACGCCACGGCCGATGGCGGCGCCCGCGCCGCTGCGCGGCATGGACAGCGTGCGCCTGCGCCCGTCCGGCATCGTCCGACTGCGCATCGACGGCACCTGTTGGCTGGTGGCGGTGAACGGCCACGCGCTGGTGGCCGAGGACACGGCGCCGTGGCGCCGTCTGTGGTCGATGCTTTGCCATGGCGGCGCGGAGCGGGGCCGCCCAGCCGCTGGCAGCACACACCGGGTCGATGCGCTGACCGGGCGGGGTCGCGACGCCGCGGACCTGCGCGAATGGCTGGACGCCCTGCACGCGGCGGGCGGCCTGCGCGTGGAAGGAGCGGGCTGAGCCATGCACGAAATCGACACCCTGCCCAGGCTCGACTGGGACCGCTTCGTGGACACGCACTGGGACCGCCGTCCGGTGCACATCCGCGACTGCGGGCGCGGGCCGTTCCTGAGCGCGGACGCGCTGCGCGCCGCGGCCCGTGCGGCGAAGCCGGACGCGGATGCGGACGCGGGTTCGACGCCACAGGCGCAGTTCACCGTCGAACGCGCACAGCAGGCCGACCCGCGCGCCGCGCTGCCGCGCGCCGGTGAGCGCAGGCTCGACGCCTACGCACGGCGCCTGTCCGCGCTGGCGGACGGCCGCCGCCATGCGCTCATCGTCAATCGCCTGCACAGCCTCGACGCACGGCTGTGGCGGCGCGAGCGCGACTGGTTCGCGGCCTTGTGGCGGCGCACCGGACTGCCGTCGGGCAGCGCCATCACCACCCTGTTCCACGGCAACTACGAACACAGCCCGATCGGCGTGCACAAGGACCGGTTCGCGACCTTCATGTTCGTGCTGGCGGGGCGCAAGCGCATGCGCTTCTGGCCGCAGTGCCCGTGGCGCGAGCCGGTCTCCACCCTGCTCGATTACTCGGCCCATCTGCCCAGCTCCTTCGCGGTGGAACTGGGGCCGGGCGAGGCGCTGTACTGGCCGGCCAGCTACTACCACGTCGGCGAAACGGTGGGCACGCAGCCCGCCACCAGCGTCAATGTCGGCATCCCGCGCGAAGAGCAGCATCGCGGCTACGATCTGGACGACCTGCTGGCGGGGGATGCGTCGCAACCGGATGCGCCGGGCTCCCTGTCCGCGTGCACCACCCTCGAGCTGGATGCCGCGCGCACCGCGCCCCTGACGATGCCCGACGGCTGGCGCGAGGCGCTGGCCGAGCTGCGCCATCGCTGCGCGCCACGCGCGATGACCGGACGCGCCGCCTGCATCAGCCTGTCGCGCTACGGCGCCGGCGGGTTCGAGCCGGTGCCGGCGGCGGCCCCGCGGCCCAGCCTGCGGGCCGGGGATCATGTCTCGCCCGTGCCCGGCGCTGAGCTGCTGTGGTCGGCCGTCGCCGGCACCGTGCTGGTCGGCGCCAACGGCCACGCCGCGGAGACCGGCCTCGATGCGGCTACGGTGTCGCGCCTCATCGATGCCCTGCAGGACGGCCGCACACGGCGCGCAGGCGCGCTGCTGGCACTGGCCGACGGGACGCCGGCCCGCCGCGCGCTGCTGGCGCTGCTGTGCGACCTGGTCGCCTGGCGCGCGCTGCGGCTGCGCAGGGGCTGAGGCGCACGCCCGGCGGGCGGAGGTCGGTGAGGGCAACCTGGTCTGGGCGAGGGCTTGGTGTCCCCCGTGTCTGTGTGGGTGTCCCCGATGTGTCTCTCGATGTGGACTTCGCACGTGGACTGGGGTGTCCTTCACTGACGCTTGGGCATCTCTGACTTCGCGCGCGGGGGCTATCGGCTGCCTCGTATGCCCCTGAGTGAGTGGGTATCCCCGACTGCCATTGCGATTCGATGGGCGTCCCCGATCTCCCCGCCCCACCGATCCAGCGCCATCTGCACCGTTCCAGCCGTGGCATCGCCGGGCCGTGCTGCGCTGCAGCACAATGCGGGATGGCTTCCGCCCCCGCTCCCATCCCCGCATCGTCTTCCCCGGCGGTCGACCACCTGACTCCGCGACAGATCGGACTGATCCTGTTCGCGCTGACGCTCGGCGGCTTCGCCATCGGCACCAGCGAGTTCGCCAGCATGGGCCTGATGCCCAACATGGTGGCCTCGCTGGGCGTGACCGAGCCCCAGGTCGGGCACCTGATCAGCGCGTACGCCCTGGGCGTGGTGGTGGGCGCTCCGCTGCTCGCCATCCTCGGCGCGGGCTGGAAGCGCAAGACCCTGCTGCTGGCACTGATGGGCTTCTATGCGCTGGGCAACCTGGCCAGCGCGCTGGGGCCCACCTACGAAAGCCTGCTGGCCTTCCGGTTCATCGCCGGCCTGCCGCATGGCACCTACTTCGGCGCCGCCGCGCTCACGGCCGTGGCCATCAGCCCGCCGGGCAAGCGCGGCCGCGCGGTCAGCCTGGTGATGCTGGGCCTCACCCTCGCCATCCTGATCGGCAACCCGCTGGCCACGTGGCTGGGCCAGATCATCGACTGGCGCTGGGTGTTCGCCTTCGTCTCGCTGATCGCATTGGCGACGGCCGCGCTGCTGGCGCTCTGGCTGCCCGGCGGCATCGATGGCGACAGGACCGCACCGCTGGACGAACTGCGTGCCTTCAACCGGCTGCCGGTGTGGCAGGCGCTGGGCATCGGGGCGATCGGCTTCGCCGGCATGTTTTCGGTCTTCAGTTACCTCGCACCCACGATGCTGCACGTCACCCAGGTGGGGGCGTCGTGGATCCCGCTCGGCCTGGCCGGGTTCGGGGTGGGCGGGGTGATCGGCAATTTCGTCGGCGGCTGGCTGTTCGACCGCTTCCAGCTGCGCGGCGCATGGATGGTGCTGGCCTGGGCGATCGTGATGCTGCTGCTGTTCCCGCTGATGGCCGGCAGCCTGCCGACCCTCCTGCTGGCCACGGTGTGCATCGGCCTGATGGGCGCGCTGGGCCCCATCCTGCAGTCGCACCTGATGGACGTGGCCGGCGACGCACAGACGCTCGCGGCGGCCTCGCACCATGCCGCGTTCAACACCGCCAACGCACTCGGCCCCTGGCTGGGCGGCATGGCGATCACCGCCGGCCTGGGCTGGACCTCGACCGGCCATGTCGGCGCCGCGATGGCCGTGGCCGGGCTGTTGATCTACGCCTGGGCCATGCGCACGCTGCAGGGTGCCCCTGCAGCGGCCATGGCCCCCTGCGACGCCTCGCGCTAGCGCCGCACGGCTGCGCTACCGGAGAGGACCGCGCCACGCAGGCCGCGGTCCGGGCACCGGAGTCGCACCGTCCGTGCGACGGGCCTGGATGTCAAAGCCGCGTGATGCGCATCCAGTTGAAGTTCCAGCCGCCCTGTGGGGCGTAGATGCCGAGGCTGTAGGTTCCGGCCGCCACGGTCACCGTATGCGAGACCGTCGTCCAGGTCTGCCAGCCACCGGTCGCCGGCACCTGCACCTGGCCCAGCAGGATGCCGCCGGCATTGAGGTCCAGCGACAGCGCGCCGCCGCTCGGGCTGGCGACGCGGTATTCCACGCGGTAGCTGCCGCTGCTGGGGAAGGTCACGTTGTTGTAGGCCATCCAGTCGCCGGCATCGATCCAGCCGACGTTCAAGCCACCTTCCGAACAGTTCTCGGTGCCCACGCCGCTCTGCGCGCTGAACGCCTCGGCCTGCAGCGTCGTCGACCAGGGCTGGGTGAACTTCGCGACCACGATCGACGTCGTGCGGTCGTTGAAGTTGTCGCCGGTGAGGCAGGCGGTGTCGGCCGTCTTCGTCACGCTGGGGCCGGTGAAGTTGTCGTCCTGGTACAGCGTCACCTGGTAGCCGGCGTTCACGCGCAGCGACGACAGGTCTTCGTTGGCGATGCCGCGGGCCTGCAGCTGCGACAGCGTGTAGCGGCCTTCGGGCAGGGCCACGCCATAGCCGCCGTAGTTGCAGTGCTGGTACACCGTGGCGACGTTCGCGGCGCCGGTGGCGGGCGCATACACGCGCACGTAGTCCACCAGCATCTTCGCCGGGAACTTCGTCTCGTCGACGGTGAAGCCCGGCCAGTTGCCGCCGATGGCGAAGTTCAGCAGCAGGAAGAAGTCCTTGTGGAACTCCTCGGTGCCGTTGATGCCGTTCTGGATGTTCACTTCATGGAACGTGTTGCCATCCAGATACCAGCGGATCGCATTGGCGTCCCATTCGATGGCATACACGTGCCAGTCGGCGACGGTGGCCGGCGTGTTGCCGCCGTACTGCGCGTAGTTGCCGTTGTGGTCGCGCCAGTGGATGGTGCCGTAGGTGCGGTCCTCGTTGTTGACGTGCTCCATGATGTCGATCTCGCCGGCCGCGGGCCAGCCCGCCGTCGGCAGGTCCGCGCCCAGCATCCAGAACGCCGGCCATGCGCCCATGAACGACGGCAGCTTCATCCGCGCCTCGATGCGGCCATACCTGAAGGTCTTCACGCCCTGCGTCTTCATCCGCGCCGAGGTGTAGCGGTAACCGCCGAAGTCCTCACGCCTCGCGGTGATCGCCAGCACGTTGTTCTCGATGGTCGCGTTCTCGCGCCGGTAGTACTGCAGTTCGTTGTTGCCCCAGCCACCCGCGCCGTTGCCGGTCTCGAACACCCAGCTCGGCCCGATGGACCCGTTGAACTCGTCGCTCCAGACCAGTTGCCAGCTCTGAGCCTGCACGCCGCCCGCGAACAGCGCGGCGGCCAGCATCACCATGTATTTCATCCGCTTCATTGCTACGTCCTCTGTGTGGGATGGATGTCCTTGCCCGTTTCCTGTCGTCGCCTGCTTCGGCGTCCTTGTGCTTCGGCGTCCTTGTCCTGCGGCCTCCCTGCCCGTTCCACCAAGGCGATGCCCCCCACGAGCGAAAGCGAAAGACACAGGCGCCCCATCGTCTGAATGGATGCACAGACACCTTGAAGCCTGCTGCAGGTCTCGGCGCTCACCCGTCCTCCGAGCGCGCCAACGCTGGATGTTACTGCCTGTCGACCGAGGACACAGTCGCCAGCCCCCCTCCGCTGCCTGCTCTGTGCGAGGCATCCCAGAACAGCCTGAAACTGGCACGCAGTGATGATGACTGCGCGGGTGCAATCTGCACGTTGCGGCCAGGGCACCGCCGGCCCGCACACACACTGCGAGCAGGTGGAACGGCAGTGGCTCGGCAAATTACATGATCGGCGGTCATCGGGATTCGTGGCGCTGGACGATGGATGCCCTTGTCTGTTCGCATCCACCCCCGATTGCACACCGCCTCCTGGGGTGGCGGTGAGCGCAGCGAACCCCACCACACCCAAGCCCGTGTGCCCGACGCGCGCACGACGAGGGGTCCGGAACCACCGCACTCCCGCCGCAAACGGCACAACGGCCGCACACGGCGGCCGTTTGGACTTCGGGCATGGCGCGATTGATCCCGGCGGCATCGCGTCGTCGATGGCGGGGCTCGCTGCACTCACCGCACCCTGCGCATGCACCTTGTGCGATTTGAAATTGAACCAGCCCCTTGTCCCCGCAAATCAGCGACACATGTCCCGTCAAAGGCTCCAGTCGCGTGTCAGTCGGCCATCGCGCACGTAGGCGTGAAACGAGGAGTACGGCCATTGATCCACACGGGCCACCAGCCCATGCTTCACAGGGTTGTAGTGGATGTAGTCGATATGGTGCCGAAGATCGCGTGCGTCGCGAATCAGATGCTCCCAATAACGACGCTGCCAGATGCCGCGCTCGCCCTTGGCTCGACGGCGCTCGGAACGTCGCTCATCGCAGGGCAACGAGCGCGAAAAGCTGGATTTGATCCGACGCCAACGCACGGCAATATCCGCATCGCCTTCGGGAAGCGTCCAGATGCAGTGAAGATGTTCCGGCAGGATGACATACGCCACCATCTCGAACGGCGCGGATGCACGCGTCTCGCGAAATGCCCGACCAAGCGCATCGATCCCATCCACCAGGAGTGAGCGCCTGCGCTCAAGCAGGTTCACCGTGAAAAAATAGGTGCCTCCCGGCACCCACATGCGACGATAGTTGGGCATGCCAGCAGCATGCCCCGCCGCCAGGCCGCACCCTATCGGAACACCCCGCCCGCCACCGTCAGATTTCCCCGACCCATATGGATCCCCAGACCCGTAGGGCGGGTCTTGACCCGCCATCCGCCGCATCACGACGCAACGCAGACAACAGCGAAGCTCCCACACATCACATCCGGCCGGAGTGCAGCAGCGGTTACGGTCATGCCGCTCCGTTCATGGCGGGTCAAGACCCGCCCTACGACCGAACGACCCGCCTTACGCGGGTTCTCGCGCGTATTCATGGGCGATCCGCACGCTGACCCATCATGAAGGCGAGCAAGCCCAGGCCCAGCGTGGCCGCAACGGCCACCGGCGCGTCCACGAAGAACCAGAACCCGGCCACGATGAAACCGACGCCCAGCCAGCGGGCACGCGGTCCGGACACCACGCGATCGTAGGCATCCGTGTCTTCCACCCCGATCCTGAAACGGCCCTTGACCAGCGTGTAGACACCGCCGGCCAGCACACACGCTCCGATCAGTTGAAACATCAGTGCTTCGGCAGCGTCCATGATCGGCGCTCATGTGGATGTGTGGCGATGAGTGATGCGTGTCATTGTCTGTCGCGTGCCTGCCCCGTCCGGGACTTGCGTTCGAGCGCTTCGGACAACAACACGGCGTGAAGATCCAGCCGAATGCGGGCGCGGCTCAAGAAGACACAAGAGGCGTACGCAAGGACAGCGAACAGCCCAAGCAATGCCTTCCACAGCGGGATATTGAACCCGGCATTCAAAAGGGCATCAAGCTGCACGTACCCCGCCACCAGCAGGGGCAGGATGCCCAGGCGTTCCGTGCCGCCATAGATCAGCCCCATCTTGGCCGCCATGCGTGCCTGCGCGGCGCGCACGAAGCGCAAGCGCTGCTCCAGACTGTCGTCGGCATGCCGCATCAACCAGGCCAGCATGTCGTTGAAGGCCCCGAAGTCGTGATCCCACTGCTCGACGATATCCAGATGGCCACGCTTGAGCGCGCCGAAAAGCATGGCGACATTGCGCAGAAACCCGGGCAGGAACCCCATGATGGTGATCGCCAACCCGGCATAGGCGACGATCACCATCCATTCCGCCGGGCGCATCCACTGCGCGAGCACGGCAGGTGCGATCCCCAGCAGCATGCCGATGAACCCGACCCGGTCCATTCCAACCACCCATGCGGGCTGATCCATCGCCGACGCTCGCCTTGCCGGCAAGGCCTCGATCCTCCGGTCCAGCTCCGCGAACGTCAACCGCTCCATCTCCATGCCCAGCCCACTGCTCCATACCGCCGCATATCGTACCCGTAGGGCGGGTCTTGACCCGCCATCCGACACATCACGGCGCAACGCAGACAACAGCGAAGCTCCCATACATCGCAACCTGCCGGAGTGCAGCAGCAGTTGCGGTCATGCCGCTCCGTTTATGGCGGGTCAAGACCCGCCCTACGACCGGATGACCCGCCTTACGCGGGTTACGACCGGATGACCCGCCTTACGCGGGTTCTCGGAACACCCCGCACGCCACCGTCAGATTTCCCCGACCCATATGGATCCGCAGACCCGTAGGGCGGGTCTTGACCCGCCATCCGACACATCACGGCGCAACGCAGACAACAGCGAAGCTCCCATACATCGCAACCTGCCGGAGTGCAGCAGCAGTTGCGGTCATGCCGCTCCGTTTATGGCGGGTCAAGACCCGCCCTACGACCGGATGACCCGCCTTACGCGGGTTACCCAGGCCATCTCATCGAACGGGTGCGAACGCGACACAGCAGCGACGGCCCCGCGCAATACATCCACCCGCTCGACCAGAAGACGGCGCGAACGATCGGCCAGATTGACCGTGAAGAAATACGTGCCCCCAGGCACCCGATAGCGACGATAGTCAGGCATACGGCGATCATCCCCGCCGCCATCCCCCGCCACTATCGGGAAACCCCTCGCCCAACCATCAGATTTCCCCGACCCGTAGGGTGGCGGTGAGCGCAGCGAACCCCACCACACCGAAGCCCGAACGCCCGACGCACGCAGGAGGCACTCGAAGCCACCGCACGCGCGCCACAGACAGCACAACGGCCGCACAGGGCGGCCGTCGGGGCTTCGGGCATGGCGCGGGCGATTTGAGTGGCGTCTCGTCGTCGATGGTGGGGTTCGCTGCGCTCACCGCCACCCTACGAGTGCACCTTACGCGTTACGCGGGTTGTTTCGCTGGTCAAAAAAAGGCCCAATTGACCACCTTGCGACTCGTGAGCAGCGTCTTCATAACGCTTCTCACGCTGAAGGCTAGCGCGAGCCTCGCGCCTAATCTCTTCTTGAGCCATCAAGTAACCCCGGACAAACACATCAAGCATAGATCGCATTCTCTCGGGGGATACGGATGGGATTTCCTTGCGAGCAAAACTCTTGGCTTCCCGCTTTGATCCAAGGCCCGACTACTCGTGTCCACGAGCATCAATTTCGAGCTATCCAGATCTGGGTCATTGGCAAATGCATCTAATACGATGCTGTGAAGAAGGGCAGTTTGCTCCTCATTTAGCGGATTTTCTTTCCAGAAGAGCAGCCATGGAACAACCATCCCGCGCGGAGTCCCGCACTGCATTCTTGGCGCAAGGGGAGCCCGCAAACCACGACCAATTGAATATGGCCTTGGCAAAACCTCGACCTCATAATGACGCTCGAAATTATCGAAGAAAAATGCCGTAGGCTTGAGCGCCCTTAGATAACTTTCTCGGCGCAACGATGGCTGCCACGACTCAACGATATCCCTATAGGCGTTTAATGATTCTTTCAGCACCAATGACCGCAAGACACCTTCGTATAACTGCTCATAACTGAAAGGCGGCTTGGCGCGATAAAGCTTTATGATCGCCTTTTTAACTTCCTCAGGAGTGCTTCTGAATAGCCTGGCGATATTTTGCGGAGCGTGAACTTTCAAAGTCATTGCATTGACCCGTATTCGCGTGGAAATGGATGTTGCTTTTGCTCATAAAAGTCTCCTATCGTCCGATTGCTGATTCTCATCCCTGGGTTTACTTTCCCGGCGTGCCGCCATACCTGATCCCAAGGCCCGCCCACCACATGCGATATTTTCATCAAATCAATAGCGCCAAGCCTCCCATAAAAATCAATTATTGAGTCGAGAAATTCTCTCTTATCTGCCGATAATTCAATTTCAGCCAACTCTCTGCTGCCATTATCAAGGTTCAAGCTCAGCGCTCTAGAAGTAATTTTTCCGTCTCCGTGCAACTTGAATTCGCGGTAGACGTAAGGCAGCACCGGCCCAAATTCCCACGCCTCAAACTCATGCCGGATGAGAGGCTCTTTGTACTTAACTAGCATCCATACATGGCAGAAATAAATTATTTTCTGCAGAGCAAGATTACTGACATCACGCCCATTTTCTTGACATCGATCCAGAACATAGTTCGCGATCGCGCGCCCATCAGCGTTCACGCCCCCTCACCCACACTTCGAATACCCACAATTCAAACACGTCGCACACCCGTCCATGATCACCATGGCCTTGGTGCTGCACTTGTGGCACATCGTGGCCGAAGGCGGGAAGCTCGCGCCTTCGCCCGTCACCGTCACGTCTTCCTCGCGCGCGGCGCTCAGGTCACTGTTTTTTTTTGAGCGGTTGGCCTCGTACGCCGCGCGCTTTTCGGCGATCAGGGCGCGCTGGTGGTCGCTCAGTTCCGGGTCGTGCATCAGGCCGATGGTCTTGAGATGGTCCTCGACGATCATGCCCAGTTCGGCCACCAGCGACGGCATGTACACGCCGCCGGCCTTGTAATAGCCGCCCTTGGGGTCGAACACGGCCTTCATCTCTTCCACCAGGAAGGTGACGTCGCCGCCCTTGCGGAACACGGCGGAGAGGATGCGGGTCAGGGCCACGATCCACTGGAAATGCTCCATCGACTTGGAGTTGATGAAGATCTCGAAGGGGCGGCGCTGTTCGTGCTCGCTGCCGGCGTTGAGCACGATGTCGTTGATGGTCACGTACATGGCGTGTTCCACCAGCGGGGATTTGATCTTGTAGGTGCTGCCCACCAGCACTTCGGGGCGCTCGATGCGCTCGTGCATCTGGATGACGTCGGCGCCGCGGTGTTGGGCGGCTTCGGCCTCGACGGCCTTGGCGGCCACGGCGGCGGCGGTCTGCTTGGCCTTGTCTTCGGGGGTGACGACGGCGTATCCCTTGATTTTCTTTTCGATCTTGACGGCCATGCTGGGTTCCAGGTGTTGAAGTGAGCTGATGTCGAAGTGACGTGGTGCGATCAAGTGCTGCGGGCGATGCGGGTGCGGGTGCGGGTGCCCTCCCCCCGCGGGCGGGGAGAGGGCGGTGGTGCGGGTTACTTGCGGGCGGCGCGTTTGGTCGCTTTCTTGGCGGCCTTCTTCGCCGGAGCCTTCTTGGCGGCTGTCTTGGCGGTTTTCTTGGCGGGCGCCTTTTTCGCAGGCGCTTTCTTGCCGGGGGCCTTCTTTGCGGGGGCCTTCTTCGCCGGGGCTTTCTTCGCGACCTTCTTGGCGGCTTTCTTCACCGCCTTCTTGGCCGCGGCTTTCTTGGCCGGAGCCTTCTTGGCGGCTTTCTTCGCGGCCTTCTTGGCGCCGGCCACTTTGGCCTTGACCGTCTTCACCGCGTCGGCGGCCTTGGCCTTGGCTTCATCGACCAGGGCCTCGGCCTTCTTGCGGGCCTTGGCGGCGGTCTTCTTGGCCTTGCCGGCAGCCTTGGTGACGGCCTTGCCGACCTTGGTCTCGGCCACGGCGTCGCCGACTTCCTTCGCCTTGTCCGCCACCGCTTCGGCGGCGTCCGAAATCGCTTCCGTGATCACATTGCCATTGCTCATGGGTGGTTCCTCGTCAGGGGATGGTGTCCACGATACGGGCGGGTGCCCGAGGCGGAATGTAGCGCGATTTCGACGGGCCGGGCGGGCCGGCGGACGGCCCGTGCAGGGCGCCGGACGGGCCGCGCATCCTGCCGTCCGTCCTGCCGTGCGGGGAGCGGGCGGACGCCGCCGCGGCGGCGCCCCCGTCACCGCGTTGCGACGGGTCAGAACTTGCCGTAGTACCCCTCTTTGAGCGCGTCGAACAGATTGGCGGCGGTGTGCATCTCGCCGTCGTATTCGATCTGCTCGTTGCCCTTGACCTCGACCACGGTGCCGTCTTCCAGCTCGAAGCGGTAGAGGGTGTTCTCCAGGTCCGCTTCCTTCACCAGCACGCCCTGGAAGGCGGCCGGGTTGAAGCGGAAGGTGGTGCAACCCTTCAGGCCCTGCTGGTGGGCGTAGCGGTAGATGTCCTTGAAGTCTTCGTAGGGGTAGTCGGTGGGGACGTTGGCGGTCTTGGAGATGGAGCTGTCCACCCACTTCTGCGCGGCGGCCTGGACGTCGACGTGTTCCTTGGGGCTGATGTCGTCGGCGGCGATGAAGTAGTCGGGCAGTCTGGCGTCCGGGTCGTCGCTGAAGGGCATGGCCCTGGGGTTGACCAGTTCGCGGTAGGCCAGCAGCTCGAAGCTGTAGACGTCGACCTTTTCCTTGGACTTCTTGCCTTCGCGGATGATGTTGCGGCTGTAGTGGTGGGCGAAGCTGGGCTCGATGCCGTTGGAGGCGTTGTTGGCCAGGCTCAGCGAGATGGTGCCGGTGGGCGCGATCGAGCTGTGGTGGGTGAAGCGCGCGCCGGTCTCGGCAAGGGCGTCGACCAGTTCGGGGGCGACTTCGGCCACGCGCTGCATGTAGCGGCTGTACTTGGCGTGCAGCACCTTGCCGGGGATCTCCTGGCCGACCTTCCAGCCGTCGCGGGCCATTTCCGGGCGCTTGCGCAGCATTTCGGCGGTGACCGGGAAGCGTTCTTCCATGATCGGCGCCGGGCCTTTCTCCTGGGCGAGCTGCAGGGCGACTTCCCAGCCGGCCACGGCCATGTCGCGGGAGATCTGCTCGGTGAATTCAAGCGATTCGGTGCTGCCGTACTTCATGCCGAGCATGGTCATGGTGCTGCCCAGGCCCAGGAAGCCCATGCCGTGGCGGCGCTTGCGCATGATTTCGTCGCGCTGCTGCTGCAGGGGCAGGCCGTTGACCTCGACCACGTTGTCGAGCATGCGGGTGAACACGCGCACCACTTCCTTGTATTCCTCCCAGTCGAAGCGCGCCTCGTCGGTGAAGGGCTTGTGCACGAACTTGGTGAGGTTGACCGAACCCAGCAGGCAGGCGCCGTAGGGCGGCAGCGGCTGCTCGCCGCAGGGGTTGGTGGCGCGGATGTTCTCGCACCACCAGTTGTTGTTCATCTCGTTGACGCGGTCGATCAGGATGAAGCCCGGCTCGGCGTAGTCGTAGGTGGAGACCATGATCATGTCCCACAGGTGGCGCGCGCGTATGTGGCCGTAGATCTTGCAGGCCACCAGGCCGTCGTCGCGCACGATGTAGCCGGCGTGCTGCGGCCAGTCGCGCCAGACCACCTGGGCGGCGTCGTTCACGTCGATGTCGCCGACTTCCTTCTCGTTGATCGGGAAGACCAGCGGCCAGTCGGCATCGCTCTCCACCGCCTGCATGAAGCCGTCGGTGATCAGCAGCGACAGGTTGAACTGGCGCAGGCGCCCGTCCTCGCGCTTGGCGCGGATGAAGTCCTTCACGTCCGGGTGCGACACGTCGAAGGTGCCCATCTGCGCGCCGCGGCGGCCGCCGGCGCTGGAGACGGTGAAACACATCTTGTCGTAGATATCCATGAAGGACATCGGCCCGGAGGTGTACGCACCGGCGCCGGCCACGAACGCGCCGCGCGGGCGCAGGGTGCTGAATTCGTAGCCGATGCCGCAGCCGGCCTTCAGGGTGAGGCCGGCCTCGTGGACCTTTTCGAGGATGCCGTCCATCGAGTCGCCGATGGTGCCGGAGACGGTGCAGTTGATGGTGCTGGTGGCGGGCTTGTGCTCCAGCGCGCCGGCATTGGAGGTGATGCGGCCGGCGGGGATGGCGCCGCGGCGCAGCGCCCACAGGAAGCGCTCATACCAGTACTTGCGCTTCTCGCTGCCGGGCTCGGCGTCGGCCAGGGCACGGGCGACGCGCTGGTAGGTGGCGTCGATGTCGGCATCGACGTCGTCGCCCTGCTTGGTCTTCAGCCGGTACTTCTTGTCCCAGATGTCCCAGGACGCGGGCTGCATGGGGATCTCGGCGGGGGATGCCTTGGTCACGGCCTCGAGACGCACGCTACTCATTCTTGTCCCATCCTCGTCGGTGTGGTGTGGCGCCGGTACGTGCCGGGCCGGTTCTTGTACGTTCCGGGGCACGGCGCAAAGCACGCCGCCCGCCCGGTGCGGGGTCATGTGGGTGTGGCTGTCGCGGACGCTGCTGTCGCGGGGCGCCGCCGAGGCCTGGGCCGGGCGACAGTGCGGCGGTGGACCTGAGCGCCGCGGGCTCGTTCCATGACAGGTCCGTTGGATCGATCCCGGGGCTCCGCTCCGGGGGTGTGTGCCGCCCTCCTGTGCGATCTGCATACGCATCCGCGGCACACGGCGTCGCTGCCGAAAGCGTTGTGTGACGGCCGTGGAACTTTGGCCGTGGAACACCATCGGTTGGGTTCAGCCTGGAGCATAGACCCCAAGATGTAGTGGCGACGCGGACCGCCAAGCTACGCCTTGCCGGGGCGGGCGTCAACGCCTTGACGGCAGGGCAGGAAGGCGATCCACCGGGGATGGCGATGGCTGCTGGGCCGGCGGATGAGGCCTGGAGGGCCGCGAAACGGGCCGCGATGCCGGTACGGCGGCGGACGGCATGCCATTCGGGACACCCATGGTTTCGTGGCACGCAGCGTTCGATGGATGGTCCGCGGATGGTCCGGGACACCCACTGTGCAGCCCCGTCGCGCCCCGCGTCGCACAGACAGGCAGGCCACCGCCGTCAGTCCTGCACGGGCGCCACGGCGACGGGCATGCACCGGTCGTACCGTTCGTCGGCGGGCGGGCCGTGGGCCGACGGTCCACCGCCCCTGCCGCACTCTGCAATGCCGGCATGCGATTCGAATGCCGGGACAGCCGCCGGGCGACAGGCGGGCTGTCCGATCGCCGATTCACCCCGCTGCGTCCCGCGAATCCGGGCGTGTTCAGGTTCGCCTAAAGGGCCGTGGCCGAGACTGCAGGGCCGTCGTGGCTCCCGACAGCGCCAGATCCGGCGGCGACGCTTGATTCCCCGTGCCGCGACCGCGATCTTCAACCCGGCGCGACACCACGCGCGGCCTCACACCGCTCCGCCACTCCCTCCCGTCTCCCGACCGTCTGCCCGCCATGACCGACCGCCGCTCGTCCAAGACCCCGCTGCTGATCGCCCTGACCGCCGCTGCCGCCTTCGGCGGGTTCGCCGCGACCTTCCTGCGCGAAGGCCTGCTGGAGACGCCCGCGCGGGCCGAAACGCCCGCCCCGACGGCGGTCGCCGTGCCGGTCGCGCTGCCGATGGCCGGCGCCGATGGCCAGGCCCTGCCCTCGCTGGCGCCGATGCTCAAGCGGGTCACGCCGGCGGTGGTGAGCGTGCACAGCAAGCAGCGGGTGCGGGTGAGCCCCTTCGCCGACCCCTTCTTCCGGCGCATGTTCCCCGAGCTCACCCAGGAGCGGATCAACGAATCGCTGGGCTCGGGCGTGATCGTCGATGCCAGGCGCGGCCTGGTGCTGACCAACCACCACGTGATCGAGGGCGCGGACGATGTCTCCGTCACGCTCAGCGACGGGCGCACGCTGTCGGCGGAGTTCATCGGTTCGGACGCCGACACCGACGTGGCGCTGATGCGCATCCCGGCCGACAAACTGAGCGCGCTGTCGATGGCCGACTCCGACGCGCTGCAGGTCGGCGATTACGTGGTGGCGGTGGGCAACCCGTTCGGTTTCGGCCAGACCGTCACCTCGGGCATCGTCTCGGCCGTGGGCCGCAGCAACGTGCCCGGCGTCGGCTTCCAGAACTTCATCCAGACCGATGCGTCGATCAACCCGGGCAATTCCGGCGGCGCGCTGGTCAACCTGCGCGGCGAGCTGGTGGGCATCAACACCGCCAGCTTCAACCTGCAGGGCAGCGCAGCGGGCAACATCGGCCTGGGCTTCGCGATCCCGACCAAGCTCGCCGGCAACGTGATGCAGCAACTGCTGACCGACGGCGCGGTGCGCCGCGGCACGCTGGGCATCGACACCCAGGACCTCACCGCGCAGATCGCGCGCGGCATGGGCCTGACCGACACCCGCGGCGCGCTGGTGGTGCAGGTGTACCCGGATTCGCAGGCGGGCCGCGACGGGCTGCGCGTGGGCGACGTGATCGTGGCGGCCAACGGCGGACGCGTGGACAACAGCGACATGCTGCGCAATTTCCAGGGCCTGCAGGCGCCGGACGCGGAGATCACGCTCGACCTGCGCCGCGACGGCAAGCCGGTGCAGATCCGCACGCGGCTGCGCGAACAGCCGCGCGCGCTGGAAGGCGCGGATCTGGATGCGCGCCTGGCCGGCGCACGCCTGGTGGAACTGCCCGCCTCGCTGCGCCGCCAGGGCGTGACCGGCGTGCTGGTGGAACAGGTGGAGCGCGGCAGCCGCGCCGCCCGCAACAACCTGCGTCAGGGCGATGTGATCCTGCGTGCGAGCACCGGGGAATTCACCGACCTCGGCGGCTTCCGTGCCACGCTGGCGGACACCCCGCAGCAGCTGATCCTGCAGATCTGGCGCAACGGCAATCAGGGCAATCTGCAGATGCGCTGAGCCGGCGCTTCCGGCTTCCCACCCTCTGCAGGCGCCTTCACACATGATACCGACCGAACCCTGGCCGCCTGCGGCCCCACCCGCAGCCCTACCCGACATCGCGGCGCCGGCCTCCGATGCCGTCGAGCCCGCGCCGCGCCCGCCGTCGTCGGCGGCGGCACTGGTGCTGGCCTGCCTCGCGGTCGGTTTTGTGCTGTGGGCGGCGCAGGGGTTGATCGTGCCGATCCTGCTGGCGATGTTCTTCGCCCTGCTGGGCAACCCGATCATCCGCATGCTGCGGCGCATCTACGTGCCGCGCTTTCTGGGTGCGGTGGCGGTGCTGTGCGCGGCGCTGGCCGCCGCGCTGCTGATGGGCAATCTGCTGGCCGGCCCGGCGGCGGACGTGTTTTCCGAGCTGCCGCGCCAGGTGCGGCAGATCGCGCCGAAGCTGCGCAAGGTGGTGGAGCCGGTGAAACAGGCGCGCGAAGGCGCCGAGAGCATCGCCCGCGCGGCCGGCGGCGACAACGGCGGCGGGCGGGTGGTGAAGGCGCAGATGGAGGACCCCTACGCCACGCTCACCGCCACGCCGAAAGCGGTGGCCGCGATACTGACCGTGGTGCTGCTGAGTTTCTTCTTCATGGTCTACGGCGAGAACCTGCAGCGGAAGATTCTGGCGCTGGTGCCGGGGCGGCAGCGCCAGAAGCTGACCATCGACATCCTGCAGTCCATCGAGCGCGAGATCTCGCGCTACGTGCTCACCATCAGCCTCATCAACACCGCGCTGGGCATCGCCGTGGCCGGCGCCCTGCTGGCGCTGGGCCTGCCGCTGCCGGAAGCCGCGCTGTGGGGCGCGGTGATGGCGCTGCTGAATTTCGCGCCGTACGTGGGCCCGCTGATCGGCGTGTTCCTGATGCTGGTGATGGGCTTCGTGCAGTTCGACGACGCGCTGCTCGCGCTGGCGCCGGCCGCCGCCTACCTGCTGCTGCATACGCTGGAGGGCCAGCTGCTCACGCCGATCGTGCTCGGACGCAGGCTGGCGATCTCGCCGCTGGCGCTGATCCTGGGGCTGGTGGTGTTCGGCTGGCTGTGGGGCATCGCCGGGCTGCTGCTGGCGGTACCGCTGCTGGCCAGTCTGAAACTGGTGCTGGAGCGGATCGAGGGCATGGAACGCTGGGCCAGTCTGCTGGAATGAGCGCCGCAGCCGCCCCTACCGCCGCCCCTGCACCCTATCATCAGGGCATGCAGACCCTGCCGCGCGCCATCACCCTCGACCTGGACGATACGCTGTGGCCGTTCGCGCCGATCGGCGCGCGCATCGAGCGCGTGCTCGACGACTGGCTGCGCACGCACAGCCCGCGTACCGCGGAGCGTTTCCCGATTCCGGCCATGCGCGCGCTGCGCGATCGCGTGTTCGTGGACCACCCGCACCTGCTGCACGACATGAGTGCGCTGCGCCGGCGCACGCTGCAGATCGCCTTCGCCGAGAGCGACGAGCCGGAGACGCTGGTGGACGCGGCCTATGCGGTGTTCTTCGCCGAGCGCAACCGGGTGGAGTGGTATCCCGATGCGCTGCAGGCGCTGGAGCGGCTCAGCGCGCGGCTGCCGGTCTTCGCGCTGACCAACGGCAACGCGGACCTGGCCGCGATCGGCGTGGACCACCTGTTCGTCGGCCAGTTGGGCGCACGCGAACACGGTGCGGCCAAACCCGACGCCGGCATCTTCCTGGCCGCATGCGCGCAGCTGGGCTGCGCGCCGCACGAGGTGCTGCACGTCGGCGACCACATCGAGATGGACGTGCTCGGCGCCGCGCGCGCGGGCCTGCGCACCGTGTGGGTGCATCGCGAGGACCAGCGCGCGCATCGGCCGGATTGGCCGCATGCCGACATCGCGCCGGACCTGATCGTCCATGAGCTGGCCGCATTGGCCGACCGCATCGATGCCCTGCACGATGCCCTGCACGACCCGCTGCGCACCGCACACTCCGACACCTCCTCCCGCGCGCATGCCGACGCAGGCGACGCGCGACCCACCGAGACACCGCCATGACCGCTCTTCCCGGACTCACCCAGGGCGCCGACCAGGCCGAACAGGCCCATCCGCTCACCCTTCTGGATGCCGACGGCTTCGCCGCCTGGCGCGACGCGCAGCCGGCGACGCTGCGCCACTGGCTGCAGGCGCAGGGCTTCAGCGCCGCGCCGGGCACGCATGCGCTGCTGCCCGGCGGGGAGGGGTTCGGCGGCGCGGTGCTGGGCATCGGCGACCGCCACGACCCGTATGCCTATGCGCATGCGCCCAAGGCGCTGCCCGCGGGCCGCTGGCACGTCGCCCACGCCTTCGGCGAGGCCACGGCCGACGCCCGCACCGAGGCGGCGCTGCAGCTGGGCTGGAGCCTCGGCAGTTACCGCTTCTCGCGCTATCTCGGCGAGCCGCCCGCGCAGGCGCGCCTGATCGCCACGCCCGACCCCGACACCGCCGCGCAGATCGCCGCCTGCGTGCGCGTGCGCGATCTGGTCAACACGCCCACCGAACACATGGGCCCGGACGAGCTGGAAGCGGTCGCGCGCGAGATCGCGCAGACGCACGGCGCCGACATCGACGTGCTAGCCGGTGATGCGCTGCTGGCGCACAACTTCCCGGCGATCCACGCGGTCGGCCGCGCCTCGCACCGCGCGCCGAGGCTGATCGTGCTGCACTGGGGCGACACCGCGCATCCGCTGCTGGCGGTGGTGGGCAAGGGCGTGTGTTTCGACACCGGCGGTCTCGACATCAAGGGCGCCGCCGGCATGCGCAACATGAAGAAGGACATGGGCGGCGCCGCGCATGCGATCGCCCTGGCGGAACTGATCATGGCGCGCAGGCTGCCGGTGCGCCTGCTGCTGCTGGTGCCCGCGGTGGAGAATGCCATCGGCCCCAACGCCTACCGGCCCGGCGAAGTGGTCTCCACGCGTCAGGGCCTCAGCGTGGAAATCGACAACACCGACGCCGAAGGCCGGGTGATCCTGTGCGATGCGCTGACCTATGCCGGCGAACAGTCGCCGGACGCGCTGCTGGATTTCGCCACGCTCACCGGTGCCGCGCGCATCGCGCTCGGCCCCGACCTGCCGGCGCTGTTCGCCAGCGACGACGCGCTGGCGCAGGCCTGGCTGGACGCCGGCAGCGCGGTGCACGACCCGCTCTGGCGCATGCCGCTGTGGTCGCCCTACCTGCGCTATCTCAAGAGCGGCATCGCCGACATCGCCAACGGCAGCAGTACGCCGATGGCCGGCTGCATCACCGCGGCGATGTATCTGCGCAGGTTCGTGCCCACCGCCACGCCGTGGGCGCATCTCGACGTGTACAGCTGGAACGATGCCGACCGCCCGGGCCGGCCCGCCGGCGGCGAGGCGCAGGCGCTGCGCAGTTGCTGGGCGATGCTCAAGACACGCTACGGCGGTGCCGCATGAGCCTGCGCACCACGATGCACGCACAGGCGCGCGCCGTCATGCGGACGCACACGCAAAACGGCCTGCGCATCGCACTGGCCGCGCTGTTCGCGGTCTCGATGGCCGCCTGCAGCGACGGCGCCACCGACAGCGCGTCCGCGCAGCCCGCGGCCGCGGCACCCACCTCCACCGAGGCGCCGGCCGCCGCGCCCGCACCGGTGCCGGATCGCACCGTGCTGGTGATGGGCGACTCGCTCTCGGCCGGCTACGGCCTGCAGATCGAGCAGGGCTGGGTGGCGCTGACCGCCGACCGCATCGCCGAATCGCATCCGCGCTGGCGCGTGGTCAATGCCAGCATCAGCGGTGAAACCACCGCCGGCGGCGCCGCGCGCATCGGTGCGGCACTGGAACGCCACACCCCCGAGCTCGTGATCATCGAACTCGGCGGCAACGACGGCCTGCGCGGCCTGTCGCTGGAGCAGACCCGCGACAACCTCGAAGCGATGATCCGTGCCGCACAGGCCGCCGACGCGCGCGTGCTGCTGGTCGGCATGCGCATCCCGCCCAACTACGGCCCCGACTACACCGCCGGCTTCGAGGCCAACTTCCGCGAACTCGCGGAACAGTACGACACCGCGTTCCTGCCCTTCCTGCTCGAACCGGTCGCCATGGACGATGCCGCGTTCCAGAGCGACCGCATCCATCCCACCGCCGAGGCGCAGCCGGCGCTGCGCGATCACGTCTGGCCGGTGCTGGAGCCGATGCTGCAGATCCCCTGAGCCTCACCACGGGGCCGCGCGTCCGCGCCCCACCGGCCTCATCACATCCTCCCGCACGCGTTCGCGTGCCTCGCGGCCGCATGGACTGCGTCGCGCGGGCGCATACGGCCGAACGCGGCCGCGGATGCACACGCCGCCGCGGCATTCCGCTTCGGGACAGCAAGCGCAATCGCGAGTGAACCCGCTCCTCGCTCTCCACATCCGCATGCATGCAGGGCGCGTCTTCAGCGGGCGTGCGCACAGAACGCCGTCGGCATTTCGCCGCCATCGCTCCGCGCACCGCCTCCATTCGACGCATCCCCCATCCATCCGCAAGAAGGAGACACCCATGCGCTTCAAGATTCTCACCGCCGTCCTCGCAGGTTCCGTGTTCGCCGTCGGCCTCGCCCATGCCGGCCATCACGGCGGCAAGCACGACGCCAAACCTGCGGCGCAGGCGGCGCAGAACACGCCGAAGGCCGACATCGTCGATGCCGCCATGGCATCGAAGGCCCACACCACGCTGGTCGCGGCAGTGAAGGCCGCCGGCCTGGTCGACACGCTGAAGAGCGACGGCCCCTTCACCGTGTTCGCGCCCACGGACGCGGCGTTCTCCGCATTGCCCGCCGGCACGGTGGACACGCTGCTCAAGCCCGAGAACAAGACGAAGCTCGGTGCCGTGCTGACCTACCACGTGGTGGCCGGCAAGCACGACAGCGCGTCGATTCTCGCCAAGATCAAGGCCGGCGGCGGCAAGGCGATGCTGACCACCGTGCAGGGCGAGTCGCTGACCGCGACGCTGGTCGACGGCAAGGTGGTCGTCACCGACGCCAAGGGCGGCAAGGCCACCGTGGCCACCGCGGACCTGCGCCAGAGCAACGGCGTGATCCATGTCATCGACAAGGTGCTTTTACCGAAGGGCTGAATCCGAGGCCACGGCAGGCAGGTCATCTTGCGTCGCGGTGAATCGCGACGGCGATGCCTGCCCGACATCGTCACGCGGCATGTCATGCGACGGCATGCGCAATGCGTATTACGAGGGGGGAGTGCATGGCACTCCCCCCAGTCCGTTTCGAACAACCAACACTGCAAACTCTGCCGCAGGCGCAATCGATTCTCCGCCAACGTGATGCTGCGCAGATCCATACGACTGAAACAGGCGCGCTGCGCTTTGGGACCCGTTCGCTTGCGCATCCATTCGGATCCTCATGAAGCCCATCGCTGTGGGCTCAGCCTGATCCAGACGGTGTCGATCCGATGGATTCGACGTGCTGGATTCGATTCGGCGGATTCTATTCGGTGGATTTGATTGATCGATGCCGACCGGCCGGATTGCGGACGGCTTCGAGAGCGTCTGCAGCGGGACGACATGCCACAGACCATCTGCATCATCTGCCCCTGCAAGCCTGCGTCTGCAGGCCTTGCCACGTGGCGCGACCGCGCACCGCGCATGCAGACGTGCATGGCGCCGATCCGCTCATCGGACTGATGTCGGCCTGCGAAAAAATGTTTGCATTTCGTAAACGAGGGGTGTAACGTGCGCGCCCATCGCAGCACGCACTGCGTAAAACCCCTGTATTTCAGGCCCTTCGTCGCTACTCGAGCCCATCCCGCTTCCGATGACCCACCTTTACCTCAACCGCACATCGATGCCGTTCGCGCAGACCTCCTGCGTCGCACGTCCGTGCGCGCATGGGTCCGGTCGTCACGGGTTCGACCACGACGGTTCCGACAGCCGCTTCCGCCAGCGCTGATCTTCCATCACGGAGATCGGCATCCCGATCTCCGAGGCCCGCTAACGCCCTCGGATTGTCTCCGGGGGCGTTTTGCGTTGCGGCTTCCCTTCCTGCGTTCGCATCACTTCACCACGCGCACGGCCTTCCGTGTCGCGAACGGCTTCGCGCACGTCTTTTTTCCGCGCGTTCCGACCTTGCCGCATGCGAGTGCGGCCACGCCATCCGCAGCATCCGTCGCGAACGTCCGTGCAATCGAAGCGCGGCCGCGGGTCGCGGCGTCGCGGATTAAAACCCGAAGGCGACAGATGCGCCGCTTCGCATGCGCAATGCGATGGTGGCGCGAGGTCGCTGCGCCGCGATGCTCGGCGCGGGCCCGGCTGTGGCGACGAAGACATGGAGATCGGAAGCAGGATGGGCGCAGACCGGGTGCGGATTCGCATCGCGCCATCAAACGCATTGTGAAGCCGCATCACATCATCGATACACGCACTGTCGGATGGCAGAACGATCTGCCGACACGACGGGCGAACCGTCACCTGCCACCTGGTGCGACATGCGGCACGCGCGCACCGTTCAATCCCATGGGAGTCCGCTGATGCGACCCGACATGTACAAGGTGATCGTCGAGCGCCCGCGCCGGGGTGGCGACCGCCGCTGCGAACGGCCCACACCGAGCGACCTCGAAGACTCGCCGAGACACGAAAGCCTGCGCAGCCGCCATCGCGACCGCAAATGGCTCAACGAGAATCTCGCGCCGCTGCGGCGCTTCCTTGCCTCGCAGGTCGGCAGGCCGTGGGACAAGGTCTACGCCGAACTGTGCGCGGGCATCGACCGCCGCAATACCGTGCAGCAGCATATCCACGCGCATATCGAGCAGTTCGTGGCGATCCGCGTGACCGAACAGGAGGGGGCGCTGTATGTGGAACACCACTGGCGCGGCCCGGTGGCGTTGGCGGAGACGTGGGCGCCGGCACTGTATGTCGACCCGACGACCGGCCTGCTGCGCACCAACAAGGCACGCATGGTGGCCCGACGGGCGCGGCGCGAGTGCACACATGCGCGTCTCGATGCCGAGCGCAGCGGGCAGAGCGAAGTCCGCCGCGTCATCGATGCCCGCACGCAGCTGCATCGCATCACCGGCCTGTGGTATCGGGTCGAACTGGCGCCGGTCTCCGGCCAAGAAGCGTGCATCGATGCGCTGCGTCGCGTTGCGGCCGGAGATTGCCCGCCGTGGAACGACGGCAAGCGCTGCCCCTCGAACATGACGCTGTTCAACACCCCCGACCATTTCGCACGCAACAAGCGGCAGCTCAATGCCCGTGAACTGCGGCAACATGGCCTGACCAACCTGAGCTGATGCCCGTGTTCTTCCGAATCACAGCGGCGCATCGCATCGGAGCATTCCCATGACATCTTCCTTCCAACTTCTGCACGCCGAAGGCACGCCCACCCCGATCAAGGGCTGGGTGGACGGCGTGCCGCTCGAACCCGAGGCGCATCGTCAGCTGCAGAACATCGCCATGATCCCGTTCGTCGGGCCGTGGGTGGCGGTGATGCCGGACGTGCATCTAGGCAAGGGCGCGACCGTGGGCTCGGTGATCCCGACCCGCGGCGCCATCATCCCCGCCGCGGTGGGCGTGGATATCGGCTGCGGCATGGCTGCGGTGCGCACCACCCTGCGCGCGAAGGATCTGCCGGATTCGCTGGCGCCGCTGCGCGCGGCGATCGAGCGCGCGGTGCCGGTGGGCAACGGTGCCGGCGGCGAGCACCGGCGCTTGCCGGACGGCATCGACACGCGCCTCGCACAGTCGGGGCTGGAGGCGCGGCTGCAGGCGATCAAGGCCAAGCATCGCGGCATCCGCACCGACAAGCTGGAACGCCAGCTGGGCACGCTCGGCGGCGGCAACCACTTCATCGAGATCTGTCTCGACGAGGAGGGCGCCGTGTGGGCGATGCTGCACTCCGGCTCGCGCGGCACGGGCAACCTGATCGGGACCTACTTCATCGAACGCGCCCGCGATGCGCTATCGAAGCGCACGCTCGGCTTCCGCGTGCCCGATCGCGATCTGGCCTTCTTCATGGAAGGCGAGCCGCTGTTCGACGACTACGTGGAGGCGGTGTCGTGGGCGCAGGACTACGCCCGCGCCAACCGCGAGGCGATGATGGCGCGGGTGCTGCACGAGATGCGGCGCATGCTGCCGAAGTTCCAGCTGGAGAAGCTGGCGGTGAACTGCCACCACAACTACGTGCAGCGCGAAACGCACGGCGGCGAATCGCTGCTGGTCACCCGCAAGGGCGCGGTGAGCGCGCGTGAAGGTGAGCTGGGCATCATTCCCGGCAGCATGGGCGCGAAGAGTTATATCGTTCGCGGCAAGGGCAACCCGGACAGCTTCTGCAGCTGCAGCCACGGCGCCGGCCGCACGATGAGCCGCGGCGCGGCCAAGCAGCGAATCACGCTCAAGCAGCATCGCGAGGCCACCGCGCACGTGGAGTGCCGCAAGGACCAGGGCGTGCTCGACGAATCACCCGCCGCCTACAAGGACATCGACGCGGTGATGGCGGCCCAGCGCGATCTGGTCGAAGTGGTGCACACCCTGCGACAGGTGGTCTGCGTGAAGGGGTGAGGAGCGACAAGCCTGCGCGGCACTGCCGCGCAGTCGCTCCGAACGCCCGCACATGGATGTGCGGGCCGGAGGAATCGGTGCCTCACACCCTCACGCCATGGATGGCAACGGCTGCCAGAACGAAGTGAAAGACACGCGGCACTGCCGCGCAGCCGCTCCGAACACCCGCACATGGATGTGCGGGCCGGAGGGATCGGTGCCTCACACCCTCACGCCATGGATGGCAACGACTGTCAGAACGAAGTGAAAGACACGCAGCACTGCCGCGCAGTCGCTCCGAACCCCCGCACATGCGCACCCCACACCGTTACGCCTGAATGGCAACGCCACGCCATGAAAGAGGCGAACCCCACCACCTTCATGCGCGCACTTCGACCGAACGCGCATGCCCGTCGACCGCACCCTCATCGGCAGGCGTTCGTGCACATGCGTCCATGCCTGCAAACGAAAACGGCGTGCGGGCGCAAAGCCCGCACGCCGCAGCGCATCAACGCATCAGCCGCAGCAATAGCACTGCAGTGGCTTGCCCGGACCACCCGGACCGAGGCTGCCGCCGAACGGGGCGCATTCCAGCTTGCACGCGTACGCGCTGCAGCTTTCGTGCTGTGTGCCGGGGGCTGCGCTGTCGGTGGCGATCGCCTGGGCTGCACCGAACCCCATCGCCGCGGACACCGCGACGCCGAGCAGCAGGTTGCGGATGGTGGCTTTACTCAGCTTCATGTGGACCTCCATGGAATCACCCGTCGTGCGGGCGGTATGCGCGCGTCCCCTGCCGCACGCGGATCGTGACCGCTCACTCCGGCGCGCAGCAGTCGCAGAGCGCTTCGCCGTTGGGGAGCAGGCCGTAGTAGATGCCGCCGGCGTCGCCGCACACCGACAGGCAGGGCGCGACATCCGGGCAGTAGTTTTTCGCCGTGGCCTGGGGATTTGCGGTAGCGAAGGCCTGACCCGCGCCGAAGGCGATCGCCAGTACGCAGCCCATCGACAGGAGGACGCGTGGCAGGCGACGCCAGACCGACGGGGTGATCACGGTGTCTCTGTCCATCATCTGTTCCTTGTCGCAATGCGACCGATGTTGTCTGCGGGAATGGTGCGGGTGGTGGCACCGCCAGGAGCGATGCCGGTGGGATCCGAGGCGGAGTCGCTTTGCGTGGGCATGCCTTGCGTGGACATGCTCTCCATGGGCATGCGCTCGCCTGGCAGGCTATCGGTGGGCATCTCCTCGACCGCACTCACCAGATCGGCCACCTGCGTCTGCGTGTTGAAGGTGCCCTGCACCGCGTGGAAGACACGGCCGTCGGGGTTGATCGCCATCAGCGCCGGCACGTTGCGGGCGCGATACAGCGCCAGCAGACGGCGATTCTCGAGCGTGGCGACGGGAAAATCGAAGCGATGCTTCTGCGCGAACCCGCGCGCCTCGTCCGGCGTGCACAGGCAGACACCGAGCATGGACACACGCGGCGCTGCCGCAGCGCGCAGGGCGCGTGCCGCCGCGGCCACGCTGGCGCCCGACCGCTCGCAGTAGGGACAGGTGTGATTGAAGAAGAACACCACCTGATGGCCATCGGCCGGGGTGCCCAGCAGAATCGATTCGCCATCAAGGGTGGTCAGTGCCGTCTCCGGCACGTACATGCCGAGATATGCAAACTGTGCGCGGTCGGCGAGCGCGTCGCGCTGCGTGCGCAGGCCGCGGTTCTGCACCGCCAGCACGACCACGAGCGCGGACACCGCCAGCCATGCCACCGCGATCACGAGCGTTCGCATCATGCGCGTGTTCTCCCCAGTCCCTGAGATGCCGCCGGCCCCACCCTGCAGGCGATCCTGCGACCGCCTGCAGGCCGGGGTCAAGCCTCGCACATCCGGTTCCGACCGCTGGTCACGTTTTCTGCAGGCATCTTCACGGCCCTGCAGCGGGACGTCCACGCTTCAGGAAGCGGGCACGGGGTTCTCAGGCGCGACAGGTCCCGCATCGCCACCCGGGACGGTGTCGCGCTCCTGCTGCTGCAGCCGCCACATGTGCGCGTATCGGCCGTCGGCCGCCAGCAGTTCGGCATGGCGTCCGCGTTCCACGATACGGCCCTGGTCCATCACCAGAATCTGGTCGGCGTTCATCACGGTCGAGAGCCGATGCGCGATCACTATGGTGGTGCGGCCTTCGGCGATGCGGTCCAGTTCGGCCTGGATCGCCTTCTCGGACGCGGAATCCAGCGCCGAGGTAGCCTCGTCGAAAATCAGGATGGCCGGGTTCTTCAGCAGCGCGCGGGCGATGGCCACGCGCTGTTTCTCGCCGCCGGACAGCTTCAAGCCGCGCTCGCCCACCTCGGTGTCGTAGCCGTCGGGGAAGCCGAGAATGCGTTCGTGGATATGCGCAGCGCGCGCGGCCTGCTCCACTTCCTCGGGGGTGGCGTCGGGCCGGCCGTACAGGATGTTGTAGCGGATGCTGTCGTTGAACAGCACCGTGTCCTGCGGAACGATGGCGATGGCGCGGCGCAGGGAGGCCTGGGTCACATCGCGCAGATCGTGGGAGACGCCGTCGATGTCCTCGACCAGGATGCGGCCGTCGTCGATGTCGTAGAAGCGGTACAGCAGGCGTGCGAGGGTCGATTTGCCCGAGCCGGAATGCCCGACCACCGCCACCGTGCCGCCGGCCGGCACATCGAAGTCGATGCCCTGCAGGATCTCGCGGCGCGGGTCGTAGCCGAAGCGCACGCCCTCGAAGCGCAGGCGCGGCCGCGCGGCGCGCAGCTCCACCGCATCCGGCCGGTCGCGCACGTCCATGGGTTCGTCGAGCAGGCCGAACAGGCGTTCCAGATTGGTGAAGGCCTGCTTCACCTCGCGATACATCCAGCCCAGCACGTTCAGCGGCGCGGAGAGCTGCAGCAGCAGCGCGTTGACCAGCACCAGATCGCCCAGGGTCATGCGCCCGGCGACCACACCCTCGGCGGCGCGCCACATCATCGCGGTGACGCCGACTGCGACGATCAAAGCCTGGCCCAGATTGAGCGCGCCGAGGGTCTTGCGGCTCATCACCTGCGCTTCTTCCAGGTGCACCAGGCTGCGGTCGTAGCGCTGCGCCTCGTGCTCCTCGTTGCCGAAATACTTCACCGTCTCGTAGTTGAGCAGCGAATCCACCGCACGCTCGTTGGCACGGGTGTCGGCCTCGACCGAGGCGCGGTAATAGCGCGTGCGCCACTCGGTCACGCGGAAGGTGTACAGCGCATACGCGGCCAGCGTGGCGAGCACGATGGCGGCGAAACTCCAGTCGTACATCCACACCAGCACGGCGGTGGCGAGGGTGACCTCGAAGATGGTCGGCAGGATGGTGTAGATGCCCCAGTCCAGCAGGTCGGAGATGGCCGTGCCGCCGCGCTCCACGTCGCGGGCCACACCGCCGGTGCGGCGCGAGAGATGGAAGCGCAGCGACAGCCCGTGCAGATGGCGGAAGGCCTGCAGGGTGATGCGCCGGGTGACGCGGGCCATCACCCGCGCGAACACGATCTGGCGCAGCTCGGTGAACAGCGAGGTGCCGATGCGCGATGCGGCATAGGCGACCAGCAGCGCCACCGGCAGGGTGAGCGCCAGCTCGCGCGCCTGCAGGTCCAGTGCGTCGACCAGCGCCTTCATGGTCAGCGGCATGGCCAGACTGGCCAGCTTGCCGGCCACCACCAGTCCCAGCGCCAGGCCGATGCGGCCGAGGAAGGGGCGCAGGTAGGGCAGCACATCGCGCAGGACCTGCCACTCGCTGCGCAGGCGGGCATCGCGCTCCACTTTCAGCGGAGCGGCAGGATCGACGGCCTCCGCCGGCGGATCGCCGGTGGCGGACTGGCCGGCCGGCGACGCCGCGGCGCCCGGCGCCTGCGGGGCGGGAGAGTCGGAAGAAGTCATCGCCGCATCATGGGGCCGCGGATCGGCGGATCAAAGGCCATCGCGGCGCGACAGTGTGTGCGCCGCCCCAGCGCCGCCGTCGATGCGTGCCCGCGCTTGGCAAGCGCACGTGTACATGGTGCACTGTGGGCATGAGCGTGTACGTGGACAACGCGGCCTTTCCTTGGCGCGGCCGGCGCTGGGCCCACCTGATGGCCGACGATCTGGACGAACTGCATGCGTTCGCGGCCCGGCTGGGTCTTCCGCGCCGGGCCTTCCAGGACCGTCGCAGCGGCGCGCACTACGACATCGATGCGGCGATGCGCGCGCGCGCCATCGCCCTCGGCGCACGCCCGCTCACGCGCCTGCGCGACCGCGCGCTGCTGCGTCATGTCATCGCCAATGCGCGCCGGCAATGGAGCGGGCACCACAGCGGGTTCGGGCAGGCCCTCGGCGATGCGGTCGCGACGGTCGTCGCGAACGCGCGCGCTGTCGCGGCCTGGCCGGAGCAACCCTTGCCGGAGCGACCCTTGTCTGGACATCCCTTGCAAAACGCACACGCACCGATGCCTGGCACACCGCAAGCGCCCGCTGCCGCCTCTCTCGCACACGCCCCCGGCGTGCGCGGCACGCACGTACGGGGTGCACCGCCCCCTTCTTCCCCGACCTCGCTGGAGACCTCCGCCATGTCCGCATCGCACACGTTCGACCTCACCCCGCCCGACAGCGGCCAGCGCGAACGCCTGGCCGCGGCCCTGTCTCCGGAAGAACGCCGCGTGCTGCTCGCGCACGGCACCGAGGCGCCGTTCTGCGGCGTGTTCCTCGACAACAAGCGCGAGGGCGTCTACACCTGCCGCTTCTGCGGACTGCCGCTGTTCCGCTCGAGCGCCAAGTTCGACTCGGGCACCGGATGGCCGAGCTTCTTCGCGCCCTGGGACGAGCGCCATCTCGGCCGCATCCGCGACACCAGCCATGGCATGGTCCGCACCGAGATCGTGTGCGGGCGCTGCGGCAGCCATCTCGGCCATGTATTCCCGGACGGCCCGCCACCCACCGGCGAGCGCCACTGCCTGAACTCGGTCTCGCTGGGCTTCGTCGACCGCGGCACGGCCCTGCCCGACCCGCTCGCGCGCGGCGAGCACGCGCTCGCCGCGGACTGAGCCGCGCGCGGCAGGGGGCACGCGGCTGGTATCCTGTCGCCCCGTTTTTCGCGACGCCGCCCACCGCCATGACCGACACCCTGCCCGACCGCCTCAGCAACGACCCGCGCAGCCCCTACCACGACGCCGAGCTGCTGGAGCGCGGCGTGGGCATCCGCTTCAACGGCGAGGAGCGCACCAACGTCGAGGAATACTGCGTGAGCGAGGGCTGGATCCGGGTGGTCGCCGGCCGCGCGCTCGACCGTCGCGGCCAGCCGATGACGATGAAGATCAAGGGCACGGTGGAGCCGTTCCTGAAGCAGTCGGAATAACCCCTCCACCGCACCGCCCGGCATGCGCCGCCACAGCGCGGCGCACCCGTCCAGCATCCGCCACTTCAGCGCGGCCCGTTCGTTCCGGCCGGTGGTGCTGCGGCTACTTGGCCGGCGCGCCGCCGATATGCGCGGCGAGGAAATTCAGCAGCCGGGCGTAGAACGCCTGGCGGTGCTCTTCCTTGTAGAAGCCGTGGCCTTCCTGTGGGTAGTACAGCGTGCTGACATCCACACCTGCGCCCCTGAGCGCTTTTTCCATGGCTTCGGTCTGCTTGATCGGCGCGATCTCGTCCTTGCCGCCGGCCGCCAGGAATACCGGCACCCGGATGCGTTCGGCCTTGTCGACCACCGAGATCTCCGCCATGTCTTCGCGCGGACCCAGCCATTGCTCGGCCCAGGTGCGATAGGCGCTGTGTCGGCCCGAGATACGCTTGTGGTGCTCGGCGATGTCATAGACGCCGACATACCCAGCCACGCACCGGTACAGCTCCGGCTCGGTCGCCGCCCCCATCAGGGCGGCATAGGCGCCGTAGCTGGCGCCATAGATGCAGATGCGCTCGGGGTCGGCGACCTTCTGTGCGACCGCCCAGCGCGTGGCGTCGGTGAGATCGCTCTGCAGCTTCTTGCCCCACTCGCGCGCGCCCGCTTCTTGGTGGTCGCGGCCATAGCCCGATGAACCGCGGTAGTTCACGCGCAGCACGGCATAGCCGGCCGCAGCCAGCAGCTGCACTTCGCTGTCGAACCACCACGCATCGGCCACGCCGAACGGCCCACCGTGCGGCAGCAGCACCATCGGCTGCGGCACACCTTCGGCGGCTCCACGCGGCAGCGTCAGATAGCCGTTCAGACGCAGGCCGTCGGCGGCACTGAAGCTCACCGCGCGGGTCGGCGCCATGTCGGCCGGGTCCAGCCACAGCCGACGGGCGAACAGCGGCAACACCTTCTTCGCTGCGGTATCGAACAGATGGTAGTCGCCGGGATTGCGGTCGCTGGAGACCTGCACGACGAGCAGGGTGTCGTCGCGGGTCGCCGAAACGATGTTCACGCTTTCGCCAGGAAACGCGCGTTGCAGCTGGCGCCAGGCTTTGACCCATGGGTGTCCGGGGTCGAAGAAGACGGTACGGACATCGTCATGCATGAAACTCGCGCCGATCACATGGCCCGCACCGTCGCGCAGGACCTCGTGCGGATCGACCACCGGATCGCTGGCGACTTCGGTGCGCACGTCGGCGCCGATGTCCCAGGCGACGATGGCATCGGGCTTGCCCGGCCGCTCGACCTGCAGATAGGCGATGCGACCGTCCACGGAGAAACCCAGCGGTATTTCGACCAGACGGGTCTTGCGCTCGTCCGCGATGAGCCGCCACTCGGAGCCGCCTTCGTCGCGATAGAAAACCACATGCGAATTGTCGCGCTTGTTGTCGAAACCGAAGGCGAAACGGGCGTGGCCGGCAGGGTCGACGACGAAGCGCGCGTAGGCCACAGGCGAGACCGCGACCGGGCTGCGTCGGCCGCTGTAGACATCGAGTTTTTCCAGCACGGTCCGGTCGCGCTCGCCGTAGGCCGCCGCGGTGATCAGCACCGCCCGCTCCTGTTCGGGCAGCACTGCCTCCAGCTCGGCGACGGTGTAGTGGGCCAGCCCGGTCAGCGATCCCCCCCTGCTGCCGTCGATATTGATCGCGTGGATTTCGCCCGTGCTCCTTGGCGTGTCCTCGATCCCGACCTTTTCCGCCAGCGCCGCAAGCAGCCGTTCGTCGTTGGCCCACCAGAAATCGTGAATCACCGAATCCCGGCCGCCCGCGATCTTGGTGGTCGCCTTCATGTCCTCCCGACGCAGCACCACCAGCACGGTGCGGTCTTCGGTCGGCACGGTCACCGCGAGATGGCGGCCATCGGGCGAGATCTTGGCCTCGACGTAGGTGGGCTGCCGCACGAAGGGCGCGACATCGACTGCAGCCGGTGACGCCGCATCTGCGGCGAAGGCCGATGCGCTCTGCAGCGCGAAGGCGGACGCGAGCAGGACGGACAGGGCGCCGACGAGGCGGCGACGCGAGACGGCGGCGAAACACATGGTGGTGAGACTCCCCGGTGGACGACATCGAGTATGAATCGCGGACAGCATAGCGTCCTGCACGGAGTGGAAGTCCGTGCAGGACGCGCGATTCCGGGTGCTGTCAGGCGGCGGCGGTTGCGAGGCGGGCCGCGGGGATTCGATCACCCGGCCTCACCAGCGCGGCGGGTCCGCGGCGAAGCCGTTGGGGAAGGCCTGCGGGCGGTCGCGATGGCGGCGATCGTCGCGGCGGTGCGGCCACGGCATCACGCCCAGCGCCACCAGATTGGGCACGTCGTCGTAGCGCAGCTGGACGACCTCGGCCGGGGAGCGCGACGCACGTTCGAACCGCGTACGGCCGACCGGCGACCATTCGCGCTCGCCGTGGCCGGTACCGATGCGCTGGCCTGCCGCATCGCTCTCGTAGGCGCTGCCCGCGGACGCACTGCGCGAAGCCTGGGGCGCGGGTGCGGACTTCTCGGCGGCACCTGCACGCCGCTCGGATTCCGCGCGGCCGCCGTAGCGGTCGTCGCGGGCGATCGGGGCCGGCGCCTCGTAGGGCACATACCGCTGACGTTCGCGGAACACCGCCGCGCCGATCACGCCCACGTTGTCCGGGCGGCCGGTGCGTGCGGCATAACTGTCGGGCAGGTCGGTGAAATAGAACTGCGCCACTTCACGCAGCGACTTGCGCCAACCGGAGACCTCGGTGGTCTGCCACGGCCCGAGCACGTAGCCGGTCTGCTGCGCGCCGGCGGTCTCGCCGCTGACCGCGTTGACGCCGTCCACCGACACCACCACCAGCAGGCGCTCGCCGGTGTTGTTGATCAGACGCAGGCTGTAGCGGTGGCCAGGGGTGCCCGGAATCCAGGTCTGGCCGCGGTGGCGGTATTCGGGCAGCCATTCGCCGGTGTCGCGGTCGACCACGTCGATGTCGACGAGCGGGCGCGCCGATGACGGTCCCGCGTAGGCGGGCGCGCAGGCGGCGGAGGTGGCGAGGGCGGCGGCGATCAGTGCGAGTGTGCGGATCATGGCGGGCTCCAGTGTCTTGAGGGTCCGGGCGGTGTTCGCGCCGTGGACACACCCATCAACGCATGCAGGCCGTGAACGGGGTTGCCACCTGCCGCGGGGGCCGGCCGCGGCGTTCAGCGGCGGGTACACTAGCCGGCCAGAGGGCATCCATCGACGCTGCCATCGCGACCGTTCCCGCGCGGCGCAGGTCCCTGTCGACACACATCTTCCGAACGACGCGGCCGCCCTCGCCCGCCCCAACCGCCATCCGCAATGACCCCGACCCGCATCCTCACCGGCATCACCACCTCCGGCACGCCGCACCTCGGCAACTACGTGGGCGCCATCCGTCCCACCGTGGCCGCCAGCCGCACCGCCGGCACGCAGAACTTCTACTTCCTGGCCGACCTGCATGCGCTGATCAAGGTGCAGGACCCCGCGAAGGTGCAGCGCTCCACGCTCGAGATCGCCGCCAGCTGGCTGGCCTGCGGGCTGGAACCCGACAACGACCGGGTGTGGTTCTACCGGCAGAGCGATGTCCCCGAGATCTCCGAACTGACCTGGTTCCTGACCTGCGTCGCCGGCAAGGGCCTGCTCAATCGCGCGCACGCCTACAAGGCCGCGGTGGACCGCAACACCGCCGAGGGGCAGGACCCGGATTTCGGCGTCACCGCCGGCCTGTTCATGTACCCGGTGCTGATGGCCGCGGACATCCTGATCTTCAACGCCCACCAGGTGCCGGTGGGCCGCGACCAGATCCAGCACATCGAGATGGCGCGCGATTTCGCGCAGCGCTTCAACCATCTGTACGGCACACCCGGCGCACCGCCGCACTTCACCCTGCCCGAAGCGCGGGTGGAAGAGCACGTGGCCACCCTGCCGGGCCTAGACGGGCGCAAGATGTCGAAGAGCTACGACAACACCATCCCGCTGTTCGCCCCGCGCGAGCAGCTGAAGAAGCTGATCTTCTCGATCGTCACCGATTCGCGCGCGCCCGGCGAGGCGAAGGACACCGAGGGCTCGGCGCTGTTCCAGCTGTACCAGGCGTTCGCCGACGCCGAGGAGACCGCGGCGATGCGCGCCGCCTACGCCGAGGGCATCGGCTGGGGCGACGCCAAGCAGCGGCTGTTCGATCGGATCGACCGCGAGGTGGCGCCGCTGCGCGAGCGCTACGAAGCGCTGATGGCGAAGCCGGCGGAGATCGAGGCGCAGCTGCGCGAAGGCGGACGCACCGCCCGCGAACGCATGGCGATCCCGTTCCTCGCGCAGTTGCGGGATGCGGTGGGCCTGCGCGACCTGTCGACCCTGTCCTCGGACACCGAGCAGCGCAAAGAGAAGGCCGCGACGCCGCCCGTGCTGAAGCAATACCGCGAACAGGACGGCCGCTTCTATTTCAAGCTCACCGATGGCGACACCGTGCTGCTGCAGAGCCTGGGTTTCGACAACCCCAAGGATGCCGGCGCCTGGGTCGCACGGCTCAAGCGCGAGGGCGCTGCGGTGCTGGCGGAGGCCGGTGCCGTGCTGAGCGCGCTGGCCGATGACGCTGCCGACGCGCTCGATGCCCTGCGCCACGCCGAGGAAGAGAAAGCCGCATCCAAGGCCGGCTGAGCAAGGCCGGTTGAACAAGGCCGGTTGAGCAAGGCCGGTTGAGCAAGGCCGGCTGAGCGCGGCGGCGCGGCGCTTGCATCCGACGCCGCGCACGCCACGTCGGTGACTGCGTCCATCGGCAGACGCCCACGCCGCCGGCAGGCCGCAGACCGCGCTTCCGGCACATCGCCCCACACCGCCCTGTCCCGTCCACGACCCGGCCACGCCATGCACCCCACCATCAGCCACTACCTCACCGTCCTGCTGTTCCTGCCCTGGTTCGCGATCCTGGGCACGCTGTTCTGGATGCTGCCGCGCGCTCCGCGCGATGCGGCGCGGCGGCGGTTCGACACTGTCGCGCTGCTGCTGTGCAGTGCGGCCTTCGTGTTCAGCGTGGACTGGGCGATGACGCATGCGGATACGCAGCACGGGGCGCTGTGGCCGCAGATCTTCGCGGTGGCGGTGAGCTATGGCGTGTTCCTGGCGGCGCTCACCGTGGCGTTCTTCGTGCGCAGGCGCTGGCTGCTGGCGCGCAGCGGGCGGCAGCTGCGGCCCTGACCGCGGCATTCGGCCCGGCGCCCCGAGCCCGAGGCTGCAGCCTGCACGACGCGCCCCGCCTGCGCCGGAAGACACGGCAATAAAATCAGCCACTTGCGCCGCGCACGATTCTTGCGTGCGTGTTCCCCGCGGGCGCTCGGCCCGAGGAGGACACATGGACCTGAAAAGCGGTTACCCGTTCTGGGCGGTCAAGAACGGCCTGATGGCGAGCTTCCCACGGCTGGAGAGCGACACCCGCTGCGATGTGGCGGTGGTCGGCGGCGGGATCACCGGCGCACTGATCGCGCAGGAACTCGCCGCACACGGGCACCAGGTCGTGGTGCTGGAGCAGCGCGACATCGCCTGGGGCAGCACCGCGGCCAGCACCGCGCTGCTGCAGTACGAGATCGACACCCACATGACCGACCTCGCCGAACGCCTTGGCGAGGACGCCGCGGTGCTGGCCTACCGTGCCTGCGCGGACGCCATTCCGCAGTTGCAGGCGCTGGCCGAGCGGGTGGGCGATGTCGACTTCGCGCGGATGCGCAGTCTGTATTACGCCAGCCGGCTGTGGCACGTCTCCGCCCTGCGCGCCGAGCATGCGCTGCGCGCGCGGCACGGGTTCGAGGTGGAATGGCTGGACCGCACCCGGCTGCGCCGCGAATGGGGTCTGTCGAGCGGCGGTGCGATCCTGAGCGCGCTGGCGGCGCGGATCGACCCGTACCGCATGACCTATCGCCTGCTGGAGCGCCTGCGCAGGGACGGGCATGCGGTGCACGACCGGACGAAGGTGCTCGAGATCGAAGCCCGCCCGCGGCAGGTGCGTCTGCGCACCGATACCGGTGCCACGGTCACCGCCGGTCACGTGGTGCTCGCCGCCGGGTACGCCAACCAGCAGTGGCTGCAGGCCCAGGTGGCGCAGAACCGCAGCAGTTATGCCTTCATCACCGACCCGGTGACCGACTTCGTGCCGGAGGGGCTGCGCGACACGATGGTCTGGGAGTCGGCGCGGCCGTATCTGTACATGCGGCGCACCGGCGACGGACGCATCCTGGTGGGCGGCGAGGACGACCGCATCGACATCCCGGCGCGACGCGACCGTCAGGTCGAGCGCAAGGCGCGCAAGCTGCGCAAACAGCTGCAGCGCTGTTTTCCCGATCTGGACACGACGCCCGCCTTCAGCTGGGCCGGCACCTTCGCCGAGACCGACGACGGGCTGCCGTTCTTCGGCGCGCATTCCGAACGCGGGCCGCGCGTGTTGTTCGCGATGGCCTACGGCGGCAACGGCATCACCTATTCGATGATCGGCGCCGGGTTGATCCGCTGCCTCATCGAACGCCGACGCCACCCGCTGGAGGACCTGTTCTCCTTCGCGCGGATCGCGTGAGGCCGGTACTGCCGCGACCCGCCGATCCGTCCTCGGTCACGCGTGCGTGGCCCATCCCCGCGCGAACGCGCCGCGTGGGGATGCATCCGGCGCGGCTCAGTCCCATGCATTCGGCGCGGCCCCGGCGTCCGGGTGTTTCATCCGCACCACGCAGAAGCGCTGGCCGGTGGGCGCCTGCATGACCACCCAGGTGTGCACGGCCGCGACGCGTGTCGCGCCCAGTGCTTCGAGCCGCCGCACTTCGGCCTCGATATCGTCGGTCTCGATGTCCAGGTGCACGCGGGAATCGTGCTGCACCGCCTGCACCTCGACATGCAGGCCGCCGGGGGCGCCGTCGAGTTTCGCGTAGGTGGCGGATTCCTCCGGCGACAGCTCGCCGACCGGCAACCCGAGGGCCGCGCTCCAGAACGCGGCCGCGGCGTCCAGATCGTCGGTCCTGCAATCGATGATGAAACCGGCGAGTCGGCTGCGGTGGGTCATGGCGGCGCTCCGTCTTCGGGGAGAGCCTTCATCATAGAGAAGCCACATGGCGGCCGCTGCGCCAGCACGGCAGGACGCAAAAAAACGAAGCCCGGCGCGGGGCCGGGCTTCGGAGTGGCATGCGTTGCGGGCTGTCGCCGCGTGGCCATGTCGTCTGCGGGATGGCCTCAGACCGACTCCCACCACATCAGGAATTCATGCCACAGGCGCTTGAAGAAGCCGGCCTCCGGCACGCCGTCCAGCGCCACCAGCGGCGCCTCCACCAGCGGTTTGCCGTCCAGCATCACCTTGATGGTGCCGATCTCCTGGCCCTTCTTGATCGGGCCGATGAGCGTCTTGGGCACGTCCATCATCGGCTTGAGGTCGTCGTAGCGGCCGCGCGCGGTGCTGACCAGCAGCGGCGCACCCACGCCCAGGCGCACGGTGTCGGTCTCGCCCTTCCAGACGCGGTGTTCGGCGATGCTGGCGCCCGGCTCGTACAGGCGATGGGTCTCGAAGAAGCGGAAACCCCAGTTGAGCAGCGCCATCGAGTCGTTCATGCGCTCGTCGTCGCTGGCCGCCTTCAGCACCACCGCGACCAGACGCTGGTCGCCGCGCTGCGCCGAGGACAGCAGGCACCAGCCGGCGCCGGAGGTGTGGCCGGTCTTGATGCCGTCAACCGAGTCGTCGCGCCACAGCAGGCGGTTGCGATTGGGCTGGGTGATCGGGCCGACGGTGAACTCGCGGATCTTGTTGTAGGCGTACTGCTCGGGGAAGTCGCGGATCATCGCGCTGCCGAGCAGGGCCAGGTCGTGGGCGCTGGCGTAGTGGTTCTCGGCCGGCAGGCCGGTGGCGTTGACGAAGTTGGACTGCTTCAGACCGATGCGCCGGCCGTAGTCGTTCATCAACTGGGCGAAGGCCTCTTCGCTGCCGGCGATGTGTTCGGCCAGGGCGATCGCGGCGTCGTTGCCGGACTGGATCACCATGCCCTGTTCCATCTGCACCAGCGGTGCGGCCTGGTTGACCGGGAAGCCGCTGTAGCTGCCGTCGGTGCCGGCGCCGCCGGTGCGCCAGGCGTTCTCGGTCATCATCACCGCGTCGTCGGGCTTGACCCGCCCGGCGGCGAGTTCGGCGGCGATGACATACGAGGTCATGACCTTGGTGATGCTGGCCGGCTCCATCTTCGCGTCGATGTTCTCGCCCGCCAGCACGCGGCCGGTGGCGTGGTCCATCACCAGCCAGGCTTCGGCGCTGCGCGGCTTCGGCGCATCCGGGATCTTCAGCGCGGGCGGCGCGGTGGCCGGAGCCGGGGCGGGCTTCGCGGGCGTCTGCGCCCATGCCAGGCCGGCGAGCAGGGTCGCCATCGCGGTGACCGCCGCACTGCGCAGGGCGCGAGGGCGGACGGGGTTGGGGGTGGATGTCGGCACGTCTGCGCGGTCGGGCCGCGGCGCCCACGTGTATGTCATCTTGCGGATTCTCCGGCCACGGACGGACCGCGGCGCAACTGCATTGGGGACAGGAAATCGAAGGGTGCGGGACATGCGCCCGGCTGCGGGGCCGGTGTCGGAAGCCGCGACCGGGCTGCCTAGCAGCGCCGGGCATCCCGCAGGCAGACGGGGACGACCGTGGGCCGTGCTCCCCGCGCACGCCTGCGTCGGTGTCTCATGCCGGCGCAGCGGACGCCGCGGCATTGTGAACCATGCGCCGGCGAATGCCGAGCGCCGGGCGCCCTCCGGTCATCGCCGACTCATCGCCGCAACCTGGTGCGACGTGCCCGGTTTCGGCGTCAGTCGCGCACCGGGCGCACGGCATCGAAGCCGAGCGCAGCCAGCTGCGAGGACACGGCCTCCACCGCATCCGTCGCCACCGGCCCCACGCGCAGACGCCAGACCGGCCGGCCAGCCGCTTCGCCGGCCACGACCTGCGCACCGGCGACGCCGGCCGCGTCGAGGCGCGCGCGCGCGCGTTCGGCATTGTCGGCACTGGAGAAGGCGGCCACCTGCAGCAGTTGGCCGCCTTCGACCGGGCGCGCCGCGGCGACGGCTGCCGGCGCGGGGGTCGCAGCCACTTCCACACCCACTTTCGCCGGCACATCGTCGGCCTGCGGCTCGGGCACCCGGCCGGGCGCAGGCGGTGCGGGAGCGGTCGCCGGGCTGCCACTGGCGAAGCGGATGCCCTGCGCCTGCATCCAGCGTTCGAATTCGTCGGCAGGCAGTGCATTCGGTGCGGCGGCGGGCGCCGCGGCATAGCGCTGCCCGTCGTCGGGCGATGCGGCCTCCTCCGGAGTGAGCGCACGCACTTCCACCCGCGCCGTGCCGCGACGCACGAAGTCCAGCTTCACCGCCGCGGCATAGCTCAGGTCGATGACCCGCCCGGCATGGAACGGGCCGCGGTCGTTCACCCGCACCACCACCGACTTGCCGTTGTCGAGATTGGTCACCCGCGCGAAGCTCGGCAGCGGCAGCGACTTGTGCGCGGCGGTGAAGGCGTACATGTCGTACACCTCTTGGTTGGAGGTGCGGCGGCCGTGGAATTTCTTGCCGTAGAACGAGGCCATGCCCTCTTCGACGTAGCCTTCCGCCTTCTCGAGCACCTGATAGCGCTTGCCCAGCACCGCATAGCTGCGGTTGCCGTAGCGCGAACGCGGTTCGTCCTTCACTTCCGGCTCGGGAATCGCGTCCACATCCGGCACATACTCCGGCACGCTGTCCTTCACCCCGGGCGCGTAGAGGCCGCCGGCGACATAGTCGCCGCGCTTGCTCGGGTCTTCCTGGGCCGGCGCGTAGGGCGAACGCCGGGGCTTGCCGTCGTCGTCCTGCTTCTCGGGCTGCCCGGCCACCGGTTCGCCCGGCGCGGGGGCCTGGGTCTGCTTCGGCGCGCTGGCGCAGGCGCTCAGCAGCGCCAGCGCGCACAGCGGCGCCAGCGCGCGTACGCGGGCCGAGGTCACGGCGCGGCTCCGCCGGCGGCCACCGGGGCCGGGTCGACGCCGGCGCGGATCGCCTGCGCCAGCTGGTGCACCGCCAGCGCGTACATCGGCGAGCGGTTGTAGCGGGTGATCACATAGAAATTGCGGTAACCCAGCCAGTATTCGCGGCCGGCGGCGCCCTCGAAATTCAGCACCGTCGCGCCTTCGGCCAGCGGCTCGCCGGCCAGCGGTCGGTAGCCGCGCCCGGCCAGCACCGGCAGCGGGTGGATCGGGTCGACCGTCTCCGGCACGAACTCCTCGCGCCCGGCGTCCAGCGCCGCGCGTGCGACCACCGGGCCGCCGCGCTGCCAGCCGTGGATCGCGAAGTAGTTGGCGATGGACGCGAACACGTCCGGCGTGTGGTCGAGCAGGTCGCGGCGGCTGTCGCCGTCGCCGTCCTTCGCCCACAGCCGGTAGCTGGACGGCATGAACTGGCCCATGCCCATCGCCCCGGCGTAACTGCCCTTGAGCGCCATGATGTCGAGCTGCGGCTCTTCCTTCACCAGCCCGAACAGCTGCGCCAGCTCGCCGGCGAAGAACGGCGCACGGCGCGGATGATCGAAGGCCAGCGTGTACAGCGCGTCGACCACGCGGAAATTGCCGGTGATGCGGCCGTAGCTGGTCTCCACGCCGATGATCGCGACGATGTACTCGGCCGGCACGCCGGTCTCGGCCGACACCCGCTCCAGCGCGTCGCGATGCTGGCGGTAGAACGCCCGCCCGCCGTTGATGCGCGCATCGTTCATGAAGATCGGCCGGTACTCCGACCACGGCTTCACCGCCTCGGCGGGGCGGCTGATCGCATCGATGATCGACTGCTTGTACTCGGCCTGCGCCAGCACCGCGCGGATCTGGTCGCGGCTCACGCCGTAGGTGGTGGCGGTGTACTCGACGAACGCGTCGATGCGCTGCGCGCGCGGGATCGCCGGGTCGGTGACCGAGGGCGGCGCCACGGGGCGCTCCGGCGGCTGCGGCACCTTGGGCAGCAGCGCCGGTGCCTGCGGCTGGGGCGTCGGGGCCGGCAGCTCCTGCAGCGGCGACGACGGCTGCGCGGGGGGCGGCGACTGGGTGGCGCAGGCGGAAAGTCCGGCGGCCAGAGTCAGGAGGGCGAGGCGAGATTTGCGGGGGAAACGACGGAGGATCAAGGGCTTACGCCTCTCGCTGGAAGACGGCGAGAGGGTAGCATGGGCGGCCGTGCCTGCGACCGCCTCACGGACGCGCAGACCGTCCGCCTTCAGGAGTCTGCCGATGACCGACAACAAGGGGAAGGTGCGCGTACATCAGCTGCATGCGCTCCGGGCGCATGCCCACCGCCTGACCCTGTGGTTCGCAGGCAGCCTGCTGGCGCTGGCCTGCAGCGTGGGCCTGACGGCATGGGCGATCGCATTGCGCCACCCGGTCGCCGCGCTGGCGGGTGCAGCGACGGGCTTCGCAGCCGGGTTGTGGTCGTTCGCATCCTGGCTACTCTTGGCATGCACACGCCGGGATATCCGTCATGGCCGCCTCCACCGGGGCCGGAAACGGCAAACGGTCTCCCACCCGCGAGCGCGCGGCGCGGGAGGACACACGCCCGCCCTGATCCGTGAAGAGCGGAAGCCCGGAAAACCGCACCTCCCCCTGTCGCAACCAGACAGCCCCGCCCGGACCCGACACGCATGACACTCTCCCGCCTCATCCCCATGCAGCCCGTCGCCGATCTCGACCAATCGCTCCGTTTCTATCGGGCCCTCGGCTTCACGGTCGAACAGCACCGCGAGGACTGGGGCTGGGCCAGCCTCCGCTGCGGCGAATGCCAGCTGATGCTGGACCGCTCGATCCATCTGCACGCCGGCATCCCCAGGACCGCTGTGCTGTACCTGTATCCCGAGGACATCGCCGACTTCCGCCGCCGCGCATGCGCCAACGGACTGGACGTGCCGGAGCTGGAGACCACGTTCTACGGGATGACCGAGTTCCGGATCGAAGACCCCGACGGGAACCGGCTGTGGGTGGGACAGGACGCAGGCACGGGCGCGGCCGGCGCCGCGCCGGAACGGAGTGAAGAAGGGTGACCCTGTCGCGCAGCGACGCCGCCTGACAGACAACCGCGTCGCCCCTCCGCCACTCAGCCCATGCAGGCGCGTGAGGCCGTTCCGGCGCATGCTGCCCCGATTTCCGACCACATGCAGGACGCCATGGCCGTCCCGGAAAGATCCATCGTCGCCCTCGGCATGTCGACACGGAAGGACGGGCCGGTCATCCCGCCCGCAGCGCTCGGGGCGCCGACGGCGTGCGGGATCGAACTGCAGCTGGAGCTCCATTCCGCGTCTCCCCTCTGCACTGGAGCCGGCCGCTGCGCCCCCTCCTGACGGTGAGCGGACGACCGGGCAGGCCCGTCAGCCCCGTGGGGCTGACTCCATCCGCCCGCCGCTGTCCTGACGGGCGCGCCACCCTGCCGATGCCCCTCGCGGAATCGGTTGCCGGACCCGTTTCAAGGGACGATTCCCGCAAGCGCCACCTTCACCGCGCTGTCGCCGATGGCCGTGGTCAGCGCCATGCTGTCCATTCCGATGGTCACGCCACGGCTGGCGCGGGTGCAGGCGCTGCTGGAACGCAAGGCCTGACGACTGCGGGCCGCGGGCTGCGGCGCGACGGTGCAGGCTACACTGCACGGGTGTCCCTGCCACGAGTCCCGTCCATGCCGTTTCGCACCCCGCGCAGGCGCCTCGGCGCACTGCGCCCGTCACTCGCCACGCCCGCCTTCGCGCTCGCCGTCGCTCTGGCGGGTGCGCTCGCGTTCCCGGCGGCAGCATCCGACACGCTGACCTGGCCATCGCCGTGGGCACCGGGCCAGACCTGGGAGTACCGCACCGAACTGGTGGACACCGATACCAAGCCGGGCAGCGTCGACGCGCAGCGCACCACCGGCATCGCCACACTGCGGATCGCGCGCGCCGACGACACGCGCGAAGGCGAACGGCTGCTGCAGGTGTGGACCACCCACGACAGCCGCGTGGAAGCGGTGCAGGGCGACCGTACCGTCGCCGACGCCATGGCCTCGGTGATCGACGACCTCGACAAGATCGCGGTGGAGCTGCGTCTTGACCGCGACGGGCGCGCCGACGGCGTGCGCAACCTGGCGGAGATCCGCCCGAAAGTGCGTGCAGCGATGGATGGCGTGCTGGACCAGATGGTCGACGCGATGATCCGCACCGAGAGCCCGGACCTGGACGACCAGGAGCGCGACATGGTCCGCGCGATGGTGCAGCCGATGATGGCCGCGCAGATGGATGCGCTGATCGACGAGACCAGCGTGTCCGCGATGCTGGTCGCCGACCTGGAGGATTTCAACGCCTTCACCGGCGCCGCGCACCGGCTCGGCGAGGAGTCGCGCGCGGCGGATCCGCTGTACATGCCGATCTCCGGACAGCCGCTGGCGGCCACGCGCGTGTACCGCGCGCAGCGCGACCCGGCGCAGCCCGGCCAGGCCAGCATCGAGTGGACCACGGCGCTCGATCCGGACACCGCGACGGATGACGCACTGTGGACACTGGCCGCGGAGATCGCCGGCGAGCCCGCGCTGAAGGGCAGCACCGGCCGTCCGATCGGCCTCGAATTCGTCGAGGAAGGCCGGATCACCTGGCGGCCCGCCGACGGCGCGGTCCTGCGCATGGAGATCGAACGCCGCCAGCGCTACGGGCGCGATCACCAGTCCACCTCGCGGCTGGTGTACACGCTGACCGGTCCGCTCGCCGACGCGTCCACCACGCCCGCGGCGGACGCCGCGCCCTGACGCTTCGGGGGCGGGTGGCCCAACGCCTGCGCCGGTCGCCCCCCCTCTTCGAATGCCCCGCCTCCACTGCCTCGCCGCGCGGGGCCCTGCATGAAGGAACGCCGCATGTCGCTCGCCTCCCCCGCCCGTCCGCGCTTCGCGGCTCTCCGGCTCACCGCACCGGCCGTGGCGCTCACCGCGGTTCTGTTGTCGGCGGCGGCCGTCCTCGCCGCCTCCGCCGCCCCCAAAGCTGCCGCGCAGACCGGCCCCGTCGACTGGCCGCTGACCTGGAAGGTCGGCGATACCCGCGAGTTCGACCAGGAATACACCGTCGAGCGGCGCACCGCGATCGACGCGCACTGGATGGAGCACGCCGCCGGGCGCGTCCGCTGGCACGACACCCTGAGTTTCGACGAGGTCGGCGCGAACGGTTACGTGCAGACCTGGACCATGCGCGATGCGCGCTTCGAGTCGCTCACCGGTGGCGAGGAACTGTCGCAGGCGCTCACGCCCACCCTCAAGGACGTGGAGGCGCTGCCGCTGATCCTCGAACTGGGCCCGGACCGCCGCCAGCAGCGCGTGCGCAACTTCGCCAAGATCCAGCAGACCCTGCGCGGGACCATGACCCCGGTGCTGCGCGAGGCCACCGAGGCGGCGATGAAGCAGATGGCCGCGCAGCTCAGTCCGCAGCAGCGCCAGTCGCTGCGCAACGCGCTCGACGCGCGCGTGCAGCAGACCGTGGATCAACTGCTGGAGAAGAAGCACCTGCAGGCGTCGCTCGGTGAATTCGCGCGGCTGCACAACCGCTGGCAGGGCGAGCGCCTGCGCCCGGGCGAGAAGGAGCGTCGCCGCGACCAGCTCCTCACCCCCAACTTCAACCGTCCGGTGGAGGCCATCGTCTCCTACGAGGCCGACCTGCCCAAGGGCCACCCGGACATGGTGCGCATCCGCTGGACCAGCGACGTGGTGCAGGCCGATGTCAGCGGGCAGTGGCAGCTCGCCGAGGAAATGGCCGGCGTGCCGATCCCCGCCGACCGCCGCCGCGAAGGCGCGCCGCGCGGGCTCACGCTGCAGCAGCGCGGCACCCTGGTGTACCGCCGCAGCGACGGCGCACTGCAGCTGATGGAAGTGGTCAACGATGCGTTGTTCGGCCCCAACGCCCGCCGCGACCACCTGCGCACGCGCGCCACCGGCACTGCATTGGACTGGAAGGAGTTCGCGATGACCCTCACACCGCTGGAGCCGGCGGAAATCCCGCCGCAGCCCGGCCAGAAGCGGCGCAGGCGCTGAAGCCCCCGCAATGTCGGCCGCCATCGCCCCCGCACATCACGCCCGCGCCCAGCGTCTGCTGCCCGCGCTGCTGGCCACCTTCATGTCGATGTTCGTCGCCGGGCTGGTCACCGCGCTGAATACCGGCGTCGATGCCGGCCTGCCGCTGCGCTGGCTGTCGGCCTGGCTGGTCGCCTGGCCGGCGGCGGTGGTCGCCGCCTACCTGTTCCGGCCGCTGGCCTGGCGGCTGTCGCTGCGCATCGCCGGCCGCATGCCGCAAGCGGATACGGAGACCTCGCGATGAACCGCGACCTGGCCCTCGTCGGTTTCGACGGCGACGACACCCTGTGGCGCAGCGAAGACCATTTCGCCGAGGCGCAGGCCGGCTTCGAGCGCATCCTCGCCGGCTACGTCGACATCGACGACGTGCACGACCGGCTGTATGCCATCGAGAAGCGCAACATCGCGCTGTTCGGCTACGGCGTGAAGGGCATGACCCTGTCGATGATCGAGGCCGCGGTGGCGATCACCGACAGCCGCATTTCCGCCGCCGACCTGCACCGCATCGTCGAACTGGGCAAGGCGCTGCTGCAGCATCCGGTGGAGCTGCTGCCGGGCATCCGCGTCGCGGTGGAAGCCATCGCCGCCGACCATCCGGTGGTGCTGATCACCAAGGGCGATCTGTTCCACCAGGAAGCGAAGGTCAGGCAATCCGGCCTCGCCGACCTGTTCCGGCGGATCGAGATCGTCAGCGAAAAGGACGCCCCGACCTATGCGCGGGTGCTCGCCGAATTCGACCTGCCGGCCGCGCGCTTCGCGATGATCGGCAACTCGCTGCGTTCGGACATCGTGCCGGTGCTGGCCCTCGGCGGCAGCGGGGTGTACATGCCCTACCACCTGACTTGGGCACACGAGGCCGACGCCGAGCTGCCGGCCGATGCCGCCGCGCGCATGCGCACCGTGGCCGGGCCGGCGGAGCTGCCCGACGCAGTATGCGCGCTGCGCGATGCCGGCACAGCGCATTGAGGTCGCCGCCGGGCGGTGCGCGCGGTGCATGGGTCATCGATGGCAGTGGGTGTGGCGGATGCAGTGGCCAGCCGCCTCCACCCAACCCGCCATGAATGCCAATCTGAACGGCTGAACGCCCCCCGGCCGAGTTAAAAAAGCATTCACCGCCTGCCGCGCATCGTCCGAGCCGTCCGCAAGCCGCGGACGGTATTCCGGAGTCCGCCATGACCCTCGCCACCCGCCTGCTCGGCTCGACCGTGCTCGCCGCCGCCCTCGCCCTGACCGCGTTCGCCGCGCCGACGCCTGCCGTCGCCGCCGAACCCAAGCTGCGGGTGATCGTCGACCTGGGCGATGTGATCTTCCGCAACGGCCACCCCTATTACCGCCACGGCGGCCACGGCTACAACGACCGCCTGATCGTCGAGCGCGACCGCTGGGGCCGTCCGGTGTATTACCGCTATGCCCCGCGCGATTACCGCAACGGTCCTCCCTACGGCAATGCCTGGGGCCATCACCGCAACCGCGATCTGCGCGAGCGCCGGGTCTGCGACAGCCGCGGACGCTGCCGGGTGGAGTATTACGATCCGCGCTACGACCGCCGCCACGACCGTCGCTACGACGACCGGTACTCCAGCCGCCACGACCGCCGCTGGGACGACCGTTACCGGGACGACCGCCGCTACTGGAAGCACGAGCGCGACGACTGAGTCCACGCGCGGCGGGCCGCCAACCGCGGCCCGTCCTCCACACTGCGACCGGCGTCGCTGGACGCCGGCACCTCCGGGCGGGATCATCGCGGTCCCGCCCGATGTCGTTCAGACCTCCGACAGGACGGCGCGAGCCGGCACGGGCCCAGGCACGACGCGCTGCCCCGGCGATCCCTGCATCCGGGCGCGCTCCATCGCCGCTCCGCATCCACACTCCGCACATCACAGGTGACGCCATGCGCAAACTCCTCGTTTCCGGCCTGCTGGCTCTCGGTCTCGCCGCCGGCTCCGCCCATGCCCAGGATTTCAGCCTCGGCTGGAACCCCCGCAGCGGCGATGTGTGGATGGACGTCTGGCTGGGCGACATGAACCGCTACGGCAGCCGCTACCGCGACCCGTTCATCGACGAAATGGTGCGCTATCACGGCGCCCCGCGCGATCTGGTCGACGACCTGCTGCGCCGGCGCTGGGCGCCCGGCGACATCTATTTCGCCTGCGCGCTGGCCAAGCTGGTCGGCCGCCCGTGCCGCTACGTGGCCGACATCTGGGAACGCGACCACGGCCAGGGTTGGGGCGCGGTGGCCAAGCGTCTGGGCATCAAGCCCGGTTCGGCCGAATTCCACCGCCTCAAGCGCGGCATGGTGCCGACCTACGACCGCTGGGGCCGCCCGATCGAACTCGACGCGCAGCTCGAACGCGACTTCCCCGGCCGCGGCAAGGGCGGGCAGAAGAAGGCCCAGGGCGGCGGCGGCAAGCCCGACCACGCCGGCAAGGGCCACGGCGGCCACAGCGGTGGCCCGGGCAAGTCGCAGGGCAACGGCAATGGCGGCGGCAAGGGCAACGGGGGCGGGAAAGGCAACGGCGGCGGCAAGGGCAAGGACTGAAGCGTGACCACGCAGCTGATCCGGCCGTTCCGGCCGATGCGCGAAGTCGTGGCCGACTGGGCCGACGCGCTGGCGGAACGGCTGGGGCGGCCCGTTGAGGCGATCCTGGCGAGAGGGCTCGGCGCCACCGATTTTTCGCCGCTGGAATCGGTCGAAATCCGCTTCGACGGCGGCATGACCATCCGCATTCCCTTCGCCTTCGCGCTGCTGCACCGGGAAGAGCCGCACGCGGTCGTGTTCTCGGAACACAGCGGCTATCTGGAATTCGACCTGCCGGACGACACCGCGGTGGTGTCCGTGCGGGAAGATTACAGGCGCATCGGACGCATGGACGACGAATGACCGATTCGCCATCCGATGCGCATCCCCCTGCGCCGCTGATCACCCACACCGGCGGCTGTCACTGCCGCCGCGTGCGCTTCGAGGTGGACGCGCCGGCCGATGTCGAGGTGCTGGACTGCAACTGCTCGATGTGCCGGATGACCGGCTTCCTGCACCTGATCGTGCCGGCCGCGCGCTTCCGGCTGACCGCGGGCGAGGACGCGCTGCAGGAGTACCGCTTCAACACCGGCACCGCGCGCCATCTGTTCTGCCGCCACTGCGGCATCAAGAGCTTCTACGTACCGCGCAGCCACCCGGACGGGTTCAGCGTGAACCTGCGCTGCCTGGACCCGGGCACGGTCGGCACCACGCGTATCGTGCCGTTCGACGACAACAATCGCGAAGCCGCGACCGCGGCGGTGGCGCATCTGTCGAAGGCGTGAGCTGTGCCGCGCGTCAGGGTGCGGCGGCGGGCCGGCGGCAGTTCGAGAACGCCATCGCGTACGGGATGTAGAGCAGCAGTTCGGCGGCCGACGCACGCCGCCATTCGATACGCTGGCCCAGCCCTTCCACGTTGACCTCGCACGCCATGCCCATCGCGGCGCGCATGCGTTCGGCGTCTTCGGCGATGGCCTGCAGCAGCTCGGCGCGATAGCGTTCGGGGCGCTGCATCGCCAGGCCGCTGTCGCCGTCGAGTTCGATCACGGTGCGTCCGCTGCGGCGCGCGGCCTTGATGAACTCGCGCATGCCGCGGATCACCGCTTCCGCCTTGCCCGGGTCGCCGCCCAGGTCGGTGCGCACCTGCAGCTGGATCATGCTGCTGTCGTCGCGCTCGTCGTCGTCCTCGGGTTCGACCCGGTCGTTGTCGCGCTGGAGCACGGTGCGGTAGGCGCCATTGTGCAGCAGGGTGTAGCGCCCGCCGGAGGCGCCCAGCATGTTGGCGATGGTGTCGTGCAGCTCGCTGCGCCGGGTGTCGGCATCGCGGCTGTCGTTGTAGAGCACGATGTTCTGCACCAGATGGTCGCCGGGACGGGTGATCGACACCGCCGGCGTCCGCTGCAGGTCCTGGGAGCCGATGCGCGTGCCGGTGACCACGATCATGTCGAGTTCCTCGGACTGGGCCTGCGCCCGCGCCGGGGACAGCAGCAGCGCGGCGAAGGCTGCAGCGAGCAGCGGGCGGAAGCAGAGTGCGAGCGGACGCGGCATGTCGAGACTCCGAAGTGACCGGCGCACAGCATGCCGCGGCTCCGCCCGCTTTGTCACAATGGCGGCCCGATCCGCCGCCCGGAGTCCGCGATGTCCCCGCCCACACGGCCGGCCGAGGCCGGCCTCGCCACCCTGTTGACCTACGCCGGCACCCTGCCGTTCATCGCCTGCGCGGCGCTGGCGTGGCTGGATGCGTCGGTGCGCATCGCCGGGCTGGCGCAGGCCGATATCGCTGTCGCCTACGGCGCGGTGATCGCCAGCTTCATCGCCGGCACGCACTGGGCGGCGCGGGTGTATCGCCCGGAGGTGTCGGCCCTGCCCACGCTGGTCATGAGCAATGTCTTCGCGCTGCTGGCGTGGCTGGCGCTGCTGCTGCCGCAGCGGGCCTGGGGTCTGGCACTGCTGATCGCGTGCTTTCTGGGCCTGCTGGCGGTGGATGCCGGGCTGCGTCGCGGCGGCGTGTCGCCCGGCTGGTTCTGGCCGCTGCGCCGCAATGCGACGCTGATCGTCTGCGCGATGCTGACGCTGAGCGCGTTCGCTGCGGCCACGCAGGCGCGCGGTGCGTAAGGGCCGCAGCGCGCTCACCGCTGCGCATCGCGCTGCAGTCTGCGCATGAGCGGCGCGGACGCATCGAGCGCGTCGGTGTCGAACGCCGCCATGTCGAACGCCCCGATATCGAACATTCCCATGTCGAACGCGCCACTGCCGAAGGCGCGCATCGCCCTGTGCGCGGCGCTGGCGCTGTGCGCGTTCGCGGGCAATTCGCTGTTGTGCAGGCTGGCGCTGCGAGAGACGGGCGCCGACCCGGCAAGCCTGGCGCCCGCCGGTATCGACCCGGCCACGTTCACCGGCCTGCGGCTGGCCTCCGGCGCACTGGTGCTGTGGCTGCTGGCGGCGGGCGCCGCGCGGGCGCGCGCCGCCGCGGATGCCCGTGCGGGCGGGCCTGCGCCTTCGCATGCGCGCGCGAAGGCAGCTACAGACTGGGCTGCGGCCTGGGCGCTGTTCGTGTACGCCGCGGGGTTTTCCTATGCCTACACCCGGCTGTCCGCGGCCAGCGGCGCGCTGCTGCTGTTCGGCGCGGTGCAGGCGACGATGCTGGGCTGGGGCCTGCTGCGCGGCGAGCGGCTGCAGGCGCTGCAGTGGGGCGGGCTGCTGCTCGCCCTGGCCGGCCTGGTCTGGCTGCTGCTGCCCGGCGCCACCGCGCCCGCGCCTTCGGCCGCGCTGCTGATGCTGGGCGCGGGAATGGCCTGGGGCGTGTATTCCCTGCGCGGCCGCGGTGCGCGCGATGCGGTGGCGCAGACCGCCGGCAATTTCCTGCGCAGCCTGCCGCTGGCTGCGCTGCTGGGCATCGGCGCCGCGTTGGCGGGCAGTCTGCGCATCGACGCCACCGGCGCGCTGCTCGCGGTGATCTCCGGCGCGGTGACCTCCGGCCTCGGCTACGCGCTGTGGTACACCGCCCTGCCCGGCCTGCGCGCCAGCAGCGCCGCCAGCCTGCAGCTGGCGGTGCCGGCGCTCACCGCCTTCGGCGCGGTGCTGTGGCTGGACGAGGCGCTGACCGTGCGGCTGCTGCTGGCGAGCGCGGCGATCCTCGGCGGCATCGCGCTCACCATCCTCGGCCGCCGCGCACGCTGAGGGAGCCGCGTGGCTCAGTCCACGACCTGCGCGCGGGCCGCCGCCGGATGGGCTGCCGGACCGCTTGCCGGACCGCCCGCCGTATCGCCTCCCGTATCGCCCGCCAACCCGGCCAGGATGGGGCAGTCCGGACGCGCGTCGCCGTGGCAACGCTCGGCCAGGCCCGACAGCGCTTCGCGCATCTCCTGCAGTTGGTGCAGCGTGGTGTCGAGCTCGGCGATATGCCCCTGCGCGAGGCGCTTGACCTCGGCGCTGCTGCGCGCGCGGTCGTCCCACAGGCTCAGCAGGTCGCGGATGCGGGCGATCGGAAAGCCCAGATCGCGGCCGCGACGGATGAAGCGCAGCCGGTGCAGGTCGGCATCGGCGTACAGCCGGTAGCCGGCGAAGCTGCGTCCCGCCTCGGGCAGCAGGCCGATGCGCTCGTAGTGGCGGATGGTCTTGGCGCTGACGCCGGTGGCCGCGGCGGCTTCGCCGATGTTGCGCAGGCCGGCGGCGCGGGCGTCGGCCAGCTCGGGTCGGGGGGCGGATCTGCGGGTGGGCATCGCGGGTCTCCGATGGGCGGACTGCGTGTGGATGGGGAGGACGGGCGGCTCAGTGCGCGTGCTGCGGCGACGCGGACGGCGCATGGCCGGCCTGCGGCGACCAGCGCCGCAGCCAGAGCGTGTTGGCGACCACGCTCACCGACGACAGCGCCATCGCCGCCCCGGCGATCACCGGGTCCAGCAGGCCGAACGCCGCCAGCGGGATGCCCACCACGTTGTAGATGAAGGCCCAGAACAGGTTCTGGCGGATCTTGCGCGTGGTCCGGCGCGAGATGTCGATGGCGTCGGCCACCAGGCCGGGGTCGGGGCGCATCAGGGTGATGCCGGCGGCGTGCATCGCCACGTCGGTGCCGGTGCCCATGGCGATGCCGACATCGGCCGCGGCCAGCGCCGGGGCGTCGTTGATGCCGTCGCCGACCATCGCCACCGCGCCCTGCCCGCCGAGCGCGCGCACCGCGTCGGCTTTCTGCTCGGGCAGCACGTCGGCGCGCACATCGTCGATGCCCAGCGCGTCGGCCACCGCGCGCGCGGCGCCGAGGTTGTCGCCGGAGATCATCACCGTGCACAGGCCCAGGTCGTGCAGGTGCGCGACCGCGGCCTTCGCGGCGGACCGCGGCGGGTCGCGGAAGGCCAGCAGGCCCAGCAGACGCGGCGCTGTGTCGTCCTCGCCGCGCACGCTCACCCAGGACACCGTGTGCCCGGAGCCACGCAGCGCCTCGGCCTGCGCCGCGAGCGGCGCGGTGTCGACGCGGGTGTCGGTCATCATCCGCGTGCTGCCGATGGCGATGTCCCACTCATCGGCATGCGCATCGCCGTGCTTGCCGGCCTGCACGCGCACCCGCCCGCGTACGCCGCGGCCGGGCACCGCGGCCACGCCGGTCGCCTGCGCCGGCGTGCCTTTGTAGGCGGCCAGCACCGCGCGGGCGAGCGGGTGTTCGCTGCCGGCCTGCAGCGCGGCGGCCAGGGCCAGCAGGCGGTCGTCGTCGCCGTCCACGGCGATCGCCCGCTCCAGCGTCGGCCGGCCTTCAGTCAGGGTGCCGGTCTTGTCGAACGCCACCGTGCGCAGATCGCGCGCCAGTTCCAGCGCCTCGGCGTCCTTGATCAGGATGCCCGCGCGTGCGGCGACGCCGGTACCGGCCATGATCGCGGTCGGCGTGGCCAGGCCCAGCGCACAGGGACAGGCGATCACCAGCACGGCCACGGCATTGAGGATGGCGCGGTCCCAGTCGCCGCTGCCCAAGCCCCAGGCCAACAGGGTGACCAGCGCGATCACCACCACCACCGGCACGAACACCGCGCTGACCTGGTCCACCAGCTGCTGGATGGGCGCCTTGCGCGCCTGCGCGTCCTCGACCAGGCGCACGATGCGCGCGAGCGCGGATTCGGCGCCGACCGTGGTCGCAAGCACCGCCAGCAGGCCCTCGCCGTTCACCGCGCCGCCGATCACGCGGTCGCCGGGATGCTTGTCGACCGGCAGCGATTCGCCGGTGATCAGCGCCTCGTCGGCCTGGCTGTCGCCTTCGAGAATGGTGCCGTCCACCGGGAAGCGCTCGCCGGGGCGGACCACCACTACCTCGCCACGGGCGACGGTGTGCGCGGGAACTTCGGTCTCGACGCCGTCGCGACGAACGCGGGCGGTCTCCGGACGCAGCGCCTGCAGGGCGCGGATCGCCGCAGTGGTCTGGCGCTTGGCGCGCGCCTCCAGCCATTTGCCCAGCAGCACCAGCGCGATCACCGCCGCAGACGCCTCGAAATACAGCGGCGCCGCGGCGGCCGGCATGGCGTGCCCCGCGTGCGCGGCATGCTCGGCCGCCGCGTCGAAAAAGCCGCCGCGCAGCAGATGGTGCACGCTCAGCGCATAGCCGGCGCTGGTGCCGAGCGCCACCAGCAGATCCATGTTGCCGCTGCGCGCCTTGAGCGCACCCCAGGCCGCGCGATAGAAACGCGCGCCCAGCCAGAACTGCACCGGCGTGGCCAGCGCGAACTGCGCCCAGCCCGGCAGCATCCAGTGCACGCCGAACGGCCACAGCAGCATCGGCGCGACCAGCGGCAGGCTCAGCGCCACCGCCGCAAGCAGATGCAGGGTCTCGCGGCGCATCCGCCGCTGACGCTCGGCGTCGACGGCATCGATATCGATACCGTCGACATCGGTGCCCCCACTGCCGTCCTGCTGCAGCGCACGGGCGGAATAGCCGGCCGCGGCCACCGCCTCGGCCAGCGTGGCGATGTCGACCTCGCCGGCCAGTTGCACGCGTGCGGTCTCGGTGGTCGGATTGACGTGGGCCGAGAGCACGCCGGGCACCGCGCGCAGCGCACGCTCCACCCGGCCCGCGCAGGAAGCGCAGGTCATGCCGCCGATGGCCACATCCACGCTGCGCTCGACCAGGCCGTAGCCGGCCTCGGTCACCGCACGGCGAAGGGCGTCGGGATCCAGCGCGGCATCGGCCTCGACGCTGGCGGTCTCGGTGGCGAGGTTGACCGTGGCCGCCTGCACGCCGGGCACCGCGCGCAAGGCACGCTCCACCCGACCCGCGCACGAGGCACAGGTCATGCCGGTGATGCCTAGGCGCAGCGACTGCGCGGGGGCGGACGCGGCGGGGGCCGCGGCCGGAGCGTCGGCGGCGCCGGCCGGATGCGCCGAATCGATCTCGCACGCGGGTGCAGCCACGGCGTCGCCGGTACTCTTGCCGTGGCCTGAGGGGGGCGCCGTGGCTGCGCCCGGCGTGGTGTGACATGTCTTGCTGGTCATGGTGTGCACCCGTTCGGATGGGAAGGTGCGTGAGACCTTGGGGCTTACCCTTGCGGCAAGGTCAAGCGGGGTGGCGAACCGGACGGAACCCGTCCGGGGCAGGCCACGACACCGTCGCGGCCAGACCTTGACCTTGCCCCGAGGGCAAGGTGCAGCCTGCCTCCGGCCCAGGCGATGCATGCCATGTGGATACACCGGATGCGCCCTGCCCCGAGGATACTCCCCACCTGCAATCCGGGCCGCAGCCCCTCCGTGGCCACGGTCTGCCCGCCCCGCATTGCGCCTCCGCTCATCCCCCACCCACCCGACCGCAGTACACTCCGACGATGCGTCCGTCCGCTCTCCAACCCCTGCTCGGCGTGCTGCTGTGCCTGCTGCTGGCCCTCGATGCCGTGGGCGCGGCCACCGCGGCCGTGCGCAGCCTGGGCGGTGGCTGCGCCCCTGCGCTGACGGCCGACGGCACCGCGGCCATGCCGATGTCCGGGCATGGCGCACACGACGCGCATGGCGCGATGCAGGGCTCGCACGCTGGGCACGTTGCTGTGGCCCCGCATGCGGGCGGCCACGCCGGGCACGGCGCGCAGACCCACGATGCACAGCCCCACCATGGGCATCCGGCCTCGGCGGATCAGCCGCAGGACAGCCCTCTCCCGGATCGCACGGCCCCTGCGCCCGCCGACGACTGCCGCTGCGACGACGGCAGCTGCGCCTGTCCTGCCGCCTGCTCGCTCGCCCTGACGGGCCACGCCTGCCCGGCGCTCGGCGCCCGCGCCCCGGGCGACATGACCACCGGTCTGGCGCAGCACGCGCGCCCCGCGCCTCCGCAACCCGACACGCTGCGACCTCCGATCGGCTGACGGCCCATCTCCGCGCCTGCCGGGCATCGCCCCGCGGGCCGCATGTGCCGTCCTTCACGCGCGTCCGCGACGCGCCACCCCACGCTTCGGAGCGACCATGTCCACTTTCCGTCCGCGCGCCTCCGCGCGCCTGCCCGCGTCCCTGTTGTCCGGCGAGGGCGATGCCCCCGCATTCGGCAGCGCGCCGCTCGACCGCACCCGCCCCGGCACGACGCCCTCCGCCCATCCCCAGCTCTCTCGCCGCCGTTTCGTGCAGGGCCTGGCCGCCGGCGGCATCCTGGCCGGGCTCGGCCCCTGGGAGGCCTTCGGTGCCGCAGGCAGGCCGGGCACCGCACGCACCGGCTACGCGCCCGAGCTGCGCGGCACCGACTTCACCCTCGACATCGGCGAAGTGGCCGCCAATTTCACCGGCCGCGTGCGCACCGGCATCGCGGTGAACGGCTCCATCCCCGCGCCCACCCTGCGCTGGCGCGAGGGCGACACCGTCACCCTGCGCGTGCGCAACATGCTGCCGCCGGGCTCGATCCACGGCCGGCAGACCTCGATCCACTGGCACGGCATCCTGCTGCCGGCCAACATGGACGGCGTGCCGGGCATGAGCTTCGACGGCATCTACCCCGGCGAGAGCTACCTCTACCGCTTCACCCTGCAGCAGAGCGGCACCTACTGGTACCACAGCCATTCCGGGCTGCAGGAACAGGCCGGCATGTACGGCGCGATCATCGTCGACCCGCTGGGCGACGAGCCGCACGCCTACCAGCGCGACTATGTGGTGGTGCTCAGCGACTGGACCGATCTCGCTCCCGCCGAGCTGATGGCGCGGCTGAAGAAAATGCCGGGCTACGACAACCACTACAAGCGCACCGTCGGCGATTTCGTACGCGACGTGCGCCGCGACGGGCTGGCCGCCACTCTGGCCGACCGCCGCGCCTGGAGCGAGATGCGGATGACCCCGACCGACCTGTCGGACGTCAACGCGCACACCTACACCTTCCTGATGAACGGCACGACGGCGCTGGGCAACTGGACTGGGCTGTTCGCGCACGGCGAAACCGTGCGCCTGCGCTTCGTCAACGGCTCGGCGATGACCCATTTCGACGTGCGCATCCCCGGCGCCAAGCTGCGGGTGATCGCCGCCGACGGCCAGTACGTGCACCCGGTGACGGTGGACGAGTTCCGCATCGCGCCAGCCGAGACCTACGACATCCTGGTCACGCCCAGCGGTCAGGACGCGTTCTGCGTGTTCGCCCAGGACATCGGCCGCACCGGCTATGTCAGCGGCACGCTCGCGGTGCGCGAGGGCCTGCGCGCGCCCGCGCCCGCGGTGGACCCGCGGCCGATCCTGAGCATGGCGGACATGGGGCATGGCGGGCATGGCGGCCACGGCGGCATGGAAGGCGGCTGCGGCGCGGCCATGCACGGCAGCGGCCACCACGGCAGTGGCAAGGCGATGGAAGGCGGCTGCGGTGCCTCCATGCACGGCGGCGGCGGCGGTCATGGTGGTCACGGCAGTCATGGCAGTGGCGGCGACGGCATGCAGCGCCACCCGCAGCGCGAGCTGCAGAGCCCGCTGGTCGACATGCAGACCATGACGCCCACCGCGCGTCTGGACGACCCCGGCATCGGCCTGCGCGACAACGGCCGCAAGGTGCTGACCTACGCGATGCTGCGCAGCGCCTTCGACGACCCCGACGGGCGCACGCCGGGGCGCGAGATCGAACTGCACCTCACCGGGCACATGGAACGCTTTTCCTGGTCCTTCGACGGCCGCCCGTTCTCGGCCTCGGAGCCGATCCGGCTCAACTACGGCGAGCGCATGCGCATCGTGCTGGTCAACGACACGATGATGACCCACCCGGTCCATCTGCATGGGCTGTGGAGCGACCTGGAGGACGAGAACGGCGAATTCCTGGTGCGCAAGCACACCATCGACATGCCGCCCGGCGCGAAGCGCAGCTATCGCGTGCGCGCCGATGCGCTGGGCCGCTGGGCCTATCACTGCCACATGCTCTACCACATGGAAGCGGGGATGATGCGCGAAGTGCGGGTGGAGGCATGAACATGCACATGACCATCATGAGCACGACGCCGACCGCATCGACCACCCCGCGCGCCGCCGCGCGCACGCACGCACGCCTGCACCCGCATGCGCTGGCGCTCGCCTGCGCACTGGCGCTCGCACCCGCCCTCGCGCTCGCGCAGCAGGCGGGCACGCGCGACCCGCATGCCGGGCACACGCAGCATCAGCACACGCCGCAGACGCCGCAGACGCCGCAGACGCCGCCTGAGCATCCCGCCGAACACGGGCAGGACGCAGAGGCAGCGGATGGCGACCACGCCCAGCATGACGGGCATGGCGGGCACCACACGCACGACCAGCACACCGGGCACGCCGGGCACGCCGAGCACACTCCGCCCGCAGCGCAGACGTCTGCGGCGCAGATGGATCACCAGGGCCACGCGGACCACGGCCAGCAGCAGAGTCATGGCGATGACCGAGATCATGACGATCACCAAGATCATGGCGGTCATGGCAGTCATGGCGATCACGGCGGTCGCGGCGACCACTCTGGCCACGCCATGCAGCAGGGCCACCCGAGCCACGATGCACACCAAGGCCACGGCGCCGGCATGCCGATGCACCACGGTGGCGACCTGCCCGCCGACGCCGCACCGCTCACGCCGATCCCGCCGATCACCGAGGCCGACCGCATCGCCGCGCAGGGCCCGGCCGCGCATGGCGAGCACGACGGCGATGACATGCACGCCGCGCACGGCGACAACGCCCACGACCGCCGCATCTACAGCTACGTCTTGTTCGACCGGCTTGAGACCTGGGACGCCGCGCCGGGCAGCGGCGAGGCCTGGGAAGTGGCCGGCTGGGTGGGCCGCGACATCGACAAGCTGCGCGTGCGCAGCGAGGGCGAGCGCAAGCACGGGCACCTCGAATCGGCCGATCTGGAGCTGCTCTACAGCCGCGCGATCGCGCCGTGGTGGGATCTCACCGCTGGCGTGCGCCACGACTTCGCGCCGGGCGCGTCGCAGGACTGGGCGGCGATCGGCGTGATCGGCATGGCGCCGTACAAGTTCGAGGTGGAGGCCACGGCCTATGTCGGTGCGTCCGGGCGCACCGCGCTGCGCGCGGAGGCCGAGTATTCGCTGCTGCTCACGGACCGGCTGATCCTGCAGCCGCTGGTCGAAGCCGAATGGCACGGCCGCAGCGACGCCGCGCGCGGCGTGGGCGCGGGCCTGGGCAAGGTCGAGACCGGCCTGCGCCTGCGCTACGAGATCCGCCGCGAATTCGCGCCCTACGTCGGCATCGTCCACGAGCGCAGCTTCGGCCGCAGTGCGGACTTCCAGCGCGAGGAAGGCGAGGACACGCGCGATACGCGGGTGGTGTTCGGCGTGAGGATGTGGTTCTGAGGACGGGCCGGGCCCTGTCGCCGGCGACTTGGCCGGCGACAGCCCCCGCACGTACCGGCCGGCTGTACGCATCGCCCGTGCGGGCCGGGTGACCGGCGCGGGCGGCGGCATCGGGCCCGTGGCATGCCCCCGGCCCGGGCCGTGCCATCGCCCTCCCCCGCAGCCGCTCAGATCGCCCGGGAAAACGGCGTGCGCGGCTCGCCCGCCAGCGGCACGACGGTGGCCGCGCCGCCGCCGGTCTGCGTGGAGGCGGCCGGCCGCTGGAGATAGCGGTCGAAACACATCGCGATATTGCGCAGCAACAGACGGCCACGCGGCGCGACCACGATGCGCTGCGCATCGACCCGCACCAGGCCATCGTCCTGCAGCGGACGCAGACGCTCCAGACAGTCGGCGAAATAGCTCGCGAAGTCGATGCGATAGCGCCGTTCCAGCGCCGCGACCGGGATCTCGCCCTGGCACATCAGCGTCTGGATCAGGTCCGCACGCAACTGGTCGTCCGCGCTCAGGGTCATGCCGCGGAAGACCGGCAGGCGGCCGGCCTCCAGCGCCGCCCGCCAGCCGGCTTCGTCGCGCGGGTTCTGGCTGTAGGTGTCGCCGATGTGGCTGATCGCGCTGACGCCCAGGCCGATCAGGTCGCTGTCGGCGTGCGTGGTATAGCCCATGAAATTGCGGTGCAGCCCACCGCGCGCCTGCGCCAGCGCCAGCTCGTCGTCGGGCAGCGCGAAATGGTCCATGCCGATGTAGACGTAGCCGGCCGCGGTGAGGGTTTCGATCGCCGCCTGCAGCAGGGCCAGCTTGACCTCCGGGCTCGGCAGATCGGCGGCGTCGATGCGCCGCTGCGCCTTGAACAGCTGCGGCAGGTGCGCGTAGCTGTACACCGCGAAGCGGTCCGGGCGCATCGCCAGCACCGTGGCCAGGGTGCGACGGAAGCCCTCCTCCGTCTGTTTCGGCAGGCCGTAGATCAGGTCCACGTTCACCGAGCGCAGGCCGTGTTCGCGGCAGGCCTCGACCACCGCGCGCGTCTGCTCGACGCTCTGCACGCGATGGATCGCGGCCTGCACCTCGCGGTCGACGTCCTGCACGCCCAGGCTGGCGCGGTTGAAACCGGCCGCCGCCAGCGCCGCGATGTCCTCGGGCATCACCGTGCGCGGATCCAGCTCGATCGAGATGTCTCGGTCGTGCACGTCGCTGAAGCGGAAATGCCGGCGCAGCAGATCCACCGTGGCGCGCAGTTGCCTTGGACTGAGGAAGTTCGGAGTGCCCCCGCCGAAATGCAGCTGGACCACTTCGCGGTCGCGGTCGAACAGCGACGCGATCATGCCGATCTCGCGCGCCAGATCGGCCAGATACGCCTCGCCGCGGCGCGCATCGCGGGTGATCACCCGGTTGCAGCCGCAGTAGAAGCAGGGGCTGAGGCAGTACGGCACGTGCACATACAGCGACAGCGGTCGCGGGATCGGGTCGCCGTTGCTGTCGTGGATGGCCGCGCGCAGCGCGGCATCGTCGAAGCTGTCGACGAACTGTGGCGCGGTGGGATACGAGGTATAGCGCGGCCCCGGCCGGTCGTAACGGCGGAGCAGGTCGCGATCGAAGGCCAGTGCGGACATGCATCCAGCCTACGCAGCGGCGGCGGGCCGCTTCTTGACGTGGGTCAAGCCCGGAGCGAACGGCGCTGAGCGATGGCGGCCGTCCGGGTGCGCCTGTCGGCCACGCCCGGGGGGCGGTGCGGGGGGCGGTGCCGGGGGGAGCGGTGCGGCTGTTCGAGGTGCCGCTGTTCGAGGTGCCGCTGTTGAAGTGCCGCCGTTCGCAGTGCAGCCGTTCGCGGGGTGCCCGCTGCGGCCGGTCGGCCCCTCAGCCGATCAAGCGCGCGGGGACGTGCAGGTCGAGGGACAGCGCCAGATGGTCGGAGCTGGCCGCCGGCATCGCGCAGACGTCCGAGCAGGTCAGGCCGTCGCCGATCAGGATGTGGTCGATGGCGCGCTTGGGACGCCAGCTCGGGAAGGTGTGCACCGTGCAGCTCGGCGGCTGCAGCCGCGTGCGCTGGAACAGCACCGCCATTTCCGGCTGTTCGGTACTGCAGTTGAAATCGCCCATCAGCACGCTGTGCGGGTGGTCCTGCAGCAGCTCGGCGATGAAGGCCAGCTGCGACTTGCGGGTGCCGGCGCCCAGAGACAGGTGGGCCACGGCGACGGTCAGGCTGGCCGGGTCGCGGCCGAAGCGCGCGAGCAGCACGCCGCGGCCGGGAATCGGGCCAGGCAGCGGGTGGTCCACCACGTCCACCGGCTCCATCTTCGACAGCAGCGCGTTGGCGCTGGACGCGACCCTGCCCACGCGCCGGTTCGGCTGGTGGCTCCAGTAGTCGAAGCCCGCACGCTCGGCCAGGTAGTGGGTCTGGTTGGTGAACCCCGAGCGCCAGCTGCCCGGGTCGCTCTCCTGCAGGCCCACGATGTCGTACTGGGCGGCGAGCGCGGCGATGCTGTCGAGCGCGCCGCGCTTGTCGCCCAGCGGCAGGACATGCGACCAGCTGCGGGTCGCATAGTCGCTGTAGCGCCGGGTGCTGGAGCCCGCCTGGATGTTGGCGCTGAGCAGCCTCAGCCGGCGCAGGGCGCCTTCTCCCGGGGCCGGGCCGTCGACCAGCACACGCTCGGTGGCGGTGGTGTCGTCCATCACGCTGGGCGGCACGCGCGGGGCGTGCTCAGAGCATGCCAGCCGCAGCGGGCGCAGGCGCGGGCGCCTGTGCCGCGCGCGCGGCAGCCTGCGCACGCTCGTGCGCGACCAGCACGCCGGCGATGCGGATCATGTCGTCGAAGGTACGGCCCTTGGGCTTGTAGCGGCCGTTGATGACCAGGGTCGGCGTGCTGCTGACGCCGTTGGTCATGATGAACTGACGCGCCTGGTTGTACTTGGCGGTGACCGCGAAGCTGCGCATGCCGCTGGCGAACTGCTTGGGGTCAGCGCCGTAGCCGGCGAAGAATTTCGCCAGATCCTCGTCGCTGTCCTCGCCGCGCTCGCCCTTGAGCTTGCCGCTGACGTGGATGGCCTCGTACAGCCCGTTGTGCGCCTTGCTGCCGATGCCCATGGTCTGCGCGGTGTAGAACGCACGCACGTACTGGTCCCAGTTGCCGCCGAAGGCCGCCGGCACGTAGGTGAAACGCACATCGGCCGGCAGCGACTGCTTCCACGGCTGCAGCATCGGCTCGAAACGGGCGCAGGCGGGGCAGACGTAGTTGAAGACTTCGACCACCTCGATCTTGCCGTTCAGCGGCTCGAACGGCTGGCCGCCGTTGATCACTTCGTAGTCGGTGCCCTTGACCAGGCCCGGGATGCCCGAGCTGGCGGTCGACGCCGGGGTTGCGCCGGCATCCGGGGCGGCCGGTTCCGGGGTGGCGCCGGCGTCGGGCTGCGTCGCGGCGTTGGGGTCGTTCGCGGCCTTGGCGGCGGCTTCGGCGGCCGCCATCAGCGCCGCGTCGTCGGCCGCGGGCGCAGTGGCCGCCGGCTCGGTCATGGCGGCGGGATCGGCCGCGGGCTCCTTGTTGCAGCCGGCGAGCGCCGCCACGGCGGCGAGCGCGAGCGCGGGCATCAGAAGGGGGGACGACATCGAAACGCGCATGGTTCGGACCTCTGCGATGGGATGGATTCTGGTGTGGGCAGTCACTGCGGCCGGTGCCCGATGGCACCGGCGCAGGTCACTGCGCGGCGGCCGGCGCCGGCACAGGCGCTTGCTTGGGCGCTTGCTTGGGAGCCTGTTTGGGGACCGCCAGGCGGGCCACGAGTTCATCGAGAATGCGCAGCCGGTCTTCCTTGCTGCGGCCATTGAGCAGGTAGCGCCCGTCCACCAGCAGGGACGGCGTGGCGCCGAGCTTGTTGGCGACCGCGAAATCGCGCGCGCGCTGCATCCGGGCGTCGACCTGGGGCGAGCGCATCAGCGCGGCCATCTTCGCGCGGTCCAGGCCCAGGCTTCCGAAGAAGGTGGCCAGCTCGTCCACGGTGGCGTTGTACTTCGGCACGGTGCCGTGCTTGTGGATCGCATCGAACAGCGCGCCGTGCACGCGGTCGAGCACGCCGGCCTGCTCCGCCGCGAAATACGCGCGGGCATAGGCGTTGTCCATGTCGAACGTGGCCGGCACATAGCTGAAACGGACGTGCTTCGGCGCCTTCCGCTTCCAGGCCTCGATCAGCGGATGGAAATCGGCGCAGTGGCCGCAGCTGTAGGCGAACAGTTCCACCACCTCCACCTTGCCGGCCTGGGCGGGCGTCCAGCGCTGGCTGCCTTCGCCGAGGGTTTCGTAGTCGTCGCCGAAGACCTGGGCGCAGGCGGAGAGCGGCAGCAGCAGCAACAGCGTCAGTAAGCGTCGGAGCATGATCGGTACCTGGGAGAGCGAAGGCAGGACGGGAAAACAGCCGGGTGGCGCGGCATGCCGCTCGATGCGCGGGAGACATCGTCGCGATCTGCACCGCGCGAAGAGCGCCGCGACCTCCGCAGCGACCGTGCCACGAAAAAACGCCGGCCGCAGAGCATGTCCGCGCCGGCGTCTCGATTCAAGCCTCGGGCCGATCCATGCCCCTGCACTGCGATATGCCTCCCGTCCGCGGACGGCTGCGGTTCATGTCCGCGGCCGTCGCCTCGCACCGATCCGGCGCGCCGTCTCAGCGCGCGGCCGTGCGGGTGTGCAGACCCTGCATGTAGGTGGCCAGCGACTGGATCTCTTCGTCGGTGAGCTGCTTCGCGACGGCGGCCATGACGTTGAACTGCGACGGATCACGCTCGGCGGTGGTGCCGGCGCGGTATTCCTGCAGGCGGCGCGCGCTGTACCAGGACTGCTGGCCGGCGACGCGTGGATATGCCGGGCCGGGGTTGCCGGCGCCATTGGGGCCGTGGCAGGCCATGCAGGCCGGAATGCCGCGTGCGGCGTCGCCCTGGCGGAACAGCGCCTGGCCGACTTCGTAGAACCGCTTGCCGGCGTTGCTGCCTTCGGCGATGGCGGTATCGTCGGCGAGGCCGGCGCCCGAGGTCTGGGTGGCGTAATAGGCGCCGATGTCGCGCATGTCCTGCGCGCTCAGGGGCGCGGCGAAGGGCTGCATGATGGCGTTGACGCGCTCGCCGCTCTTGAACAGCGCCAGCTGATGGGCGATGTAGCGCTCGCTCTGGCCGGCCAGGCGCGGGTAGAGCGAGGGGTCGGATGCGTTGCCGTCGACGCCGTGACAGGCGGCGCAGGCGGCGGCCTTGTTGGCGCCGGCCTCCGGGTCGCCGCCCTTGGCCTTTGCCAGCGCGGCGGTGGCGGAGGCGTCGAGCGGCGCGGTCTGCACCGGCTCGGCGTCCGGCAGCGGCACCACTTCGGTCTGGGCGATGGCGACGGCGGCGGCCAGAGCGGCCACAGCAAGGCCGGCGAAACCGAGAACACGGGCGTGACGCATGCGCAGGACTCCAGAAGCGATGTCGGCGTTGAGACGACGGCAATGACGGCGGTGGATGCGGCGGCGCCGGGGACGGACCCGGGAAATCAGGTCGGTACTGCCGGGCAGAACGGCCCGGAGGCGACGCGCATGAGGTCGGCCGAGGGCCGAAACCGTTAAATTATGGGCGGCGCGTCGGGACGGGTCAAACCCGGCGACCGGCCGGCCGCCGCCGCGCGCGTCCGCGACACGCCTGCGGGGGGCCGTGCGCCTTGGTGTGCGATCCTGTGCGGATGAAGCCCGTGCCCAACCCGTTCGCCCGCGCCCGCTATCTGCTGGCCGCACACACCCCGCGCCAGTTGCCGCCCGACGTCGGTGCCGAAGTCGCCTTCGCCGGCCGCTCCAATGCCGGAAAATCCAGCGCGCTCAATGCCTTGTGCCAGCAGAACGCGCTCGCCCGGGTCTCCAAGACCCCCGGACGCACCCAGCAGCTGGTGTATTTCGAGCTGCCGCCGCATGCCGACACCTACCTGGTGGACCTGCCCGGCTACGGCTACGCCAAGGTGCCGCAGAACCTGCAGGCGCACTGGCAGGCCTTCGTCGACGGCTACTTCCGTACCCGCCAGAGTCTGCGCGGGCTGGTGGTGGTGATGGACATCCGCCACCCGCTCAAGGACTACGACCGGCAGATGCTGGGCTACGCCGTCGAGCGCGGCCTGCCCGCGCATGCCCTGCTGACCAAGGCCGACAAGCTGGGCCGCGGCGCCGCAGGCAATGCCCTGCAGGCCGTGCGCAGGGAGCTGCAGTCCGCCTTCGGCGACAGCGTGAGCGTGCAGACCTATTCGGGCGAGTCGAAGGCCGGCGTGGACGAGCTGCGCCAGGTGCTCGAGGGCTGGCTCGGGATCGTCTGAAGGGCCGGCACCGGGGAGCGGTCATCGCGCGGCCGTCGCGCAGCGGCCTCCTGGCCCACTGCCGCGTACCCCGTCACCCCCCAAAACACGAACGCCCCGGCAGGGGCCGGGGCGTCGCGTCCGTCGTCGGGCGCCGGAGCGCCCCTGCGATCAGAAGTTGAGGGTGTAGAGCAGACGGTTCGGCGAACCGGTACCGGCGCTGGTCACCACGCCGGTGGTGGCGTTGTTGACGATGGCGTTGCGCACCGTGGCCGGGGTGGCCGACGGATTGATCGCCAGGTACAGCGCGGCCGCGCCGGCCACGTGCGGCGACGCCATCGAGGTGCCGCTGATGGTGTTGGTCGCGGTGGTGCTGGTGTACCAGGCCGAGGTGATCGACGAGCCGGGGCCGAAGATGTCCAGGCAGGTGCCGAAGTTGGAGAACGACGAGCGCGCGTCGGTGTTGGTGGTCGAGCCGACGGTGATCGCGTTCGGCGCGCTGGCCGGCGAGTAGTTGCAGGCGTTGGCGTTGTTGTTGCCGGCGGCCACGACCACGGTCACGTTGCGGTTGATCATGCGCTGCACTGCGTCGTTGGTGGCCTGCGAGAAGCCGCCGCCGAGGCTCATGTTGGCCACGGCCGGGGTGATGCGGTTGGCGGCGACCCAGTCCATGCCGGCGATCACGCCGGAGTTGCTGCCCGAACCGGTGCAGCCCAGCACGCGGACCGGATGGATGGTCACGCCCTTGGCCACGCCCCAGGTGGAGCCGCCGACGGTGCCGGCGACGTGCGTGCCGTGGCCGTTGCAGTCGGTGGTGCCGCGGCCGTCGGCGATCGCCGTGTAGCCGTTGCCCATGCGGCCGCTGAACTGGCTGTGGGTACCCAGCACGCCGGTGTCGATGATGTACGCGTGCACGCCGGCCGCCGTGCGGTTGTAGACGTAGGTGCCGTTGAGCGGACGGGCGCGCTGGTCGACGCGGTCCAGGCCCCAGGTGGCGTTGGACTGGGTGGCGTCGATCGAGACGTAGCCGTCTTCCTCGACATAGGCGACGCTCGGGTCGGCGAGCAGCTTGGCCAGCGCCGCGTCATCGGCGCGCGCGACGAAACCGCGCAGCGCATGCTCGTAGGTGTGCGCGACCTGGAAACGATGGCTGGAGGCCATCCGCGCGGCGACGTCCGAAGCGCGCTGCGAGCGGATCAGGCCGTTGCTGACGCGGGCGGCATCGTCTTCCTTCAGGACGACGATGTACTGGTGTTCGATCGGCTGGGCGGCAGTGCGGAAATCGCCGGCGACGGCGGCCGAGGACAGCAGGGACGCCGCGATGGCGGCAGACAGCAGGGTGGTACGACGATCCACGGTAAAACTCCTTCTTTTCCGATACGGGTAGGAACAACTGTGTACGCGACGGGCACGACGCCCGGCGCGCGGCGATGCGGGTCGCTGCGCAATGGGACATCCGATTGCGATTGTCGCGGCCGACAGCCGGATGTGCGTCGCCCTTGGGCGACCACGAAACGGCAGGAGTGGCGGCACGACGGTTGAAGTTGGTTCCAAGGAACAGCAGGCGCTACGTGGCGCGATGGACCGCAGGCATCCTTCCTTGCTGGCGGTCAAGCGGTCGCTGCTGGCGACACCGCGGGAGGCACGCTATTCGAAAGTATACGTCGCGTCAAGCATCGTCCGGAGGAGGCCTTCGCGCACGTCCAAGGGGGGCCGCCGGCACCGCACATCAGACGCATGCAAGCCCGTCATTCTGGGTCGCTCTCAATGACTTGCACGCTGCGTAAACCGCAGGTGCCGCAGCGTCCCCTGCCCTGTGCCGGACGCGCGATCCGTGATGCCGATCGCAGCTTTCGACGGCCCGCGCGCGGACGCGCGCGGCAGGGCGGCAGGGGGCGCAAACGACGACGCCCCGGCCGGGGCCGGGGCGTCGCGTCTGCCGGAAGGCGCCGAAGCGCCGTGCGATCAGAAGTTGCGGGTATAGAGCAGGCGGTTCGGCGAGCCCGAGCCGGCGCCGGTCACCTTGCCGGTGGTGGAGTTGTTCACGATCGCATTGCGCACGGTGGCCGGCGAGGCGCCCGTGTTGACCGAGAGGTACAGCGCCGCGGCGCCGGCCACGTGCGGCGCGGCCATCGAGGTGCCGCTGATGGTGTTGCTGGCGGTGGTGCTGGTGTGCCAGGCCGACCGGATCGAGCTGCCCGGGGCGAACACGTCGAGGCAGGAACCGTAGTTGGAGAACGACGAACGCGCGTCGGTGCTGGTGGTCGAGCCCACGGTGATGGCGGCGGGCACGCGCGCCGGCGAGTAGTTGCAGGCATTGCTGTTGTCGTTGCCGGCAGCCACCACCACGGTCACGCCCGAGTTGATCAGGTTGTTGATCGCGCTGTCGAGGGTGGAGCTGGCGCCGCCGCCCAGGCTCATGTTGGCCACGGCCGGGCGGACCTTGTTCACGCGGACCCAGTCGACGCCGGCGATCACGCCGGAGGTGCTGCCCGAACCGGTGCAGCTGAGCACGCGCACCGGGTGGATGCGCACGCCCTTGGCGACGCCCCAGGTGCTGCCGCCGACGGTGCCGGCGACATGGGTGCCGTGACCGTTGCAGTCGTTCACGCCACGGCCGTCGGAGATCGCGGTGAAGCCGTTGCCGATGCGGCCGCTGAACTGGCTGTGCGAGGTCAGCACGCCGGTGTCGATGATGTACGCGTGCACGTTGCTCGCGGTGCGGTTGTACACGTAGGTGCCGTTCAGCGGACGGCTGCGCTGGTCGACGCGATCCAGACCCCAGGTGGCGCCGCTCTGCGTGGCGTCGATCGAGATGATGCCGTCTTCCTCGACATAGGCCACGCGCGGGTCGGCCAGCAGCTTGGCCAGCGCGTTGTCGTCGGCCTTGGCGACGAAACCGCGCACGGCGGCCTCGTAGTTGTGCACGACCTGGAAGCGATGGCTGCTGGACATCTGCGCAGCCACGTCGGACGCGCGCTGCGAACGGATGAGACCGTTGCTGACGCGGGCGGCATCGTCTTCCTTCAGGACGACGATGTACTGGTATTCGATCGGCTGGGCGGCCGTGCGGAACTCGCCGGCGACGGCGGCGGACGACAGCAGCGACGCCGAGATGGCGGCGGAAATCAGGGTGATGCGACGATTCACGGTAACTCCTTGATACACACGAATTGCGGATTGAGCGGCGACGGGCACACGCCCGCCGCGCGGCGATGCGGCTCGCTGCGCAGGCGACTGGATTGACGATGGCACGGCCGGCAGCCGCTGACGACGCGCCACGCAGGCACGACGACGGCTGGAGTCGCGGACGTTCGCTGAAGGGGTTTTCCCGAATGAGCTGCAAATACAGTGAATGCATCGCGGGACGATGCATCGTCGACATCTCTCCCTGTCGACGATCGAATGGTCGCCTGTGGCGACACCGCGAAGCGAAGCTATGCGAAGCGTATACGTCGCGTCAAGCGTTTTCGCGCTGGAAATCGCTGGCGTGCATTTTTTTGAGCACGACGCGCAGCGCGCGAAAGAACGACGCGACCGTCGCCGCCGCAGGAGGCGAACATCGCGCCGCGCCGCGGCGAGGCGCGCATTCGGCTCGAAAAACGCATGAAAACATGAGTGTTCGGATGCAGGCGAACTGCTCGCCGATGCCGCCGCGATGCAGAATTGATCCGCTTGTGCATGCGCACATCGCAGGGCATGCGACACGTGCGCCTATGAAAATTCGCAACACGTGCGACGCCGGATCATGCACCGCACATCGCATGTTCGCGACGCGCGACGGCTTCAGCGGACCTGTGCCGCATCGCGCAGACGCGGATCGATGCGCGCGCGCAGCGCATCCACCAGCGCGCCGATCGCCACGATGGCCGCACCGACCACCAGCACCGTGCCCAGCACCAGCGTGTAGTCGCGGTTGAGCGCACCCTGCACGAAATACCGGCCCATGCCCGGGATGCCGAACACCTGCTCCACCACGGCGGAACCGGTGACGATGTTGATGAGCGCCGCCGAGAGCCACGCGACCACCGGCAGCGACGCCATGGGCAGCGCATGCGCGAACAGCAGACGCGCGTCGGAAAGGCCGCGCCCGCGCGCGGCCACCAGATGCTCGGCGGACAATGCATCGAGCATCGCCGCACGGGTGAGGCGCGCGCAGTAGGCGAGGTTCGGCAGCGCCAGCGCGATCGCGGGCAGCACGACGTTGTCCCATTCGCCCCACCCGCCCGCGGGCAACCACTGCAGCCCCACCGCGAACACCAGCACCAGCAGCGGCGCGACCACGAACTTCGGCAGCGAAACCCCCAGTCCGGCCAGCGCCATCAGTGCGCGGTCCGTCCACGTGCCGCCACGCAGCGCGGACCACACGCCCAGAGGCACGCCGAACAGCAATGCGAGTGCGAGCGCCAGTCCGCCGTTGAGCAGCGACACCGGAAGCGCCTGCGCGATCAGCGCATTGACGCTGTAGTCCGGGTATTGGAACGAGGGGCCGAGATCGCCCTGCAGCACATCGCCCAGCCATGCCGCGTATTGCGCCAGCGGCGGCAGGTCGAGCCGATATTGCGCTTCGAGCGCGGCCTGCACTTCGGGCGGCACCGCCTTTTCGGTGTCGAACGGCCCGCCGGGCGCGGCGCGCAGCAGCACGAAGCAGAGCGTGGCCAACAGCCAGAGCGTGAGCAGCGTTTCCAGCGCACGCAGCGCGGGACGGCGCAGAGGTGCGGACGCCGCGCGCAGGCGAGCGATCAGGCCCGCGGCGCGCGCGCGCTCAACCGACTGCGACATGCGACGCGACATCGAACAGGCGCCCCACCAGCGCGGCCGCACCCATCGCAGCCGCACCCCAGAACGCGACCCGCAGCGCGCCGCGCACGGGCGAGGCGCCGCCTGCCCAGGCGGCGAGCGCGCCGGAGCCGGACAGGCCGAGCAGGGTGGCGGCGACCACGACCGCCTCGATCCGTCCCGCCGGAGCGGACAACACCGCCAGCAGCGGCAGCAGCGCACCGGCGACGAAGGCCGCGGCCGATGCGGCGGCGGCCTGCACGGGGCGCGCACGCAGCGCCTCGGTGATGCCCAGCTCGTCGCGCATGTGCGCGCCCAACGCATCGCGCGCGGTGAGCTGCTGCGCCACCTGTGCGGCCAGCGCGGGCTCCAGACCGCGCGCGATGTAGATGCGGGTCAACTCCTGCAGCTCCTGATCGGGCAGCTCGGCCAGCTCGCGGGTCTCGCGGGCGATATCGGCATGCTCGGTATCGGCCTGCGAACGCACCGAGACGTATTCGCCGGCGGCCATCGACATCGCGCCGGCGACGATGCCGGCGATGCCGCTGGCCAGGACCAGCTCGGGCCCGGCGCCGCCGGCGGCCACGCCGACCACCAGGCCCGCGATCGAGATGATGCCGTCGTTCGCGCCGAGCACCGCCGCACGCAGCCAGCCGACGCGATCGGTGCGGTGCGATTCCTGATGGCCGTGACCGCGATGAGCGTGGCGTGGCATGACGATCTCCCTGCGCAGACTGTGGATGTGCATGTGCCGAGCGCGCTGTCCGCGGCGCTCGGAGACGAGTGTACCGACCCGCGCCCTACCCGCGCAGACGCAGCCAGCGCGTCGCGTGCCGGTCGAGCGGGTTGGCCTGCCAGCCGTCCACCGCATCGGCGACCAGATGCTTGGATGTGTAGAAATACAGCGGAATCAGTGCGTGCTGGTGCAGCAGACGGGTTTCGGCCGCGCGCAGCCAGGCATTGCGCGCGGCCTCGCTGCGCGCGGTGTCCGCACGCGCGACCAGCGTGCGGTAATGCGGGTCGCCGTAACCGGGCCAGTTGAGCGCACCGTCGTCGGCGAACCCGGCGAGGAAGTTGCGTGGATCGGCCACATCGCCGATCCAGCCGCCGCGGAACACCTGGGTGATCGCACGCTGCCTGCGGTTCTGCACGAACACCCGCCATTCCTCGTTGCGAAGACGCACGCGCACGCCCAGTGTGCTGCGCCACATCGCCGCGACCGCCAGCGCCATGCGCCGATGCGGCGTGGAGGTGTTGTAGCGCAGCTCGATCTCCAGCGGCGCATCCTGCGAATAGCCGGCGGCGCGATACAGCGCACGTGCCTGCGCTTCGCGCCGGGCCTGCGTCCAGCCCGACCAGTGCAGCTGCGCCGGTGCGTAGCCGGGAATGCCCGGCGGCACGATGCCCCAGGCCGGGGTTTCGCCCAGCGCGGTGACGTGGCGCACCAGGATCTGCCGATCCACCGCCAGCGAGAGCGCTTCGCGCAGCCGCGCGGCGCGCAGCGCGCATGCGGTGTCGCCATGATCGGCATCGATGTCGATATCGACATCGGTATAGACATCGGCATGGACATCGGCACCCGTGCGCCGGGCGTCCGGCGCGCAGCCGCCGAACGGCGGCCGATCGAGATTGAAGCCCAGCCAGAACGCGCCCAGGTACGGCGCGATGCGCAACTGCCCGCCGAAGCGCGCGCGCAGCCCGTCCAGCGGCTGCGGCGGCACGGTCTCGGTGATGTGCAGGTCGCCGGCGGCGAAACGCTGCAGCTCGGCCGCGGCGTCTTCGGTCACGTGATAGCGCACGGCGGGAATGGCCACGCTGGCCGCGGCGTGGAAATGCGGGTTGCGTTCGAGGACGAGATTGGCCTGCGGCGTCCACGCGGTCAGCCGGTAGGCGCCATTGCCGACCAACCGCCCGGGGCGGGTATGCGCACGCCCATGACGCACCACCGCGGGCAGCGACACCGGATAGGCGATGGGCAGGGTGAGCAACGCGGGCAGCTGCGCGCGTCGCGTCAGGCGGAAGCGCACGGTGCGCGCATCGGGCGCATCCACGCCCAGCGTCTCGGGCGCCGCATCCCCGGCTTGCACCGCGGCGGCGCCCTGCAACGCGTCGAAATGCGAGGCGAACGGCGCGGCGGTCTCCGGCGCGAACGCGCGGCGGAAGCTCGCCACCACCTGCGGCGCATCCAGCGTGCTCCCGTCGCTCCAGCGCAGACCCGGACGCAGATGGAAGGTCCAGACCCGGCCAGCGGCATCGCTCTGCCAGCGCTCGGCCATGCCCGGCACCAGGCGGCCGTCGGCGGCCTCGGTCACCAGGCCTTCGTAGAGGTCGCGCAGGATGTTGGCGCAGGCCACTTCCTGGCATTTGTGGGCGTCCAGGGTGCCCGGCTCCGGGCCGTTGCCGCGCTCCAGCCGGCCCGCGGCCGCGACGTCGGCAACGCCCCCCGCGATGGAACACAGACACAGCAGCAGTGTGGAGATGCGGGTGATCATCGCCGCGTATAGTGCCCGCTTGCTTCGGGCCGTCCCAGCCCCCATGGTCCGTGGCGCATGGATGCCGTGGCGTCTCGATGCGGACCAGAGGGGCGCACCGTGGCGCACGGCGCGTGCCTCTTCTGCCCTGCCGTCACGCTTCCATCGCGGGCCTCCATCGCCCCCCACCGCACGCACGCCACCGCCCGGAGCTTCTGGATGTCCAGCCCCAGCCACGTCGCCGACACGCCGATCGAGCGGCGCGACACCCTCGTCGATTACATCGCCGCCGGCGAGAAGCCGCGCAGCGACTGGCGGATCGGCACCGAGCACGAGAAGTTCGGCTTCCGGCTCGACGACCTGCGCCCGCCCACCTTCGACGGCGACCGCGGCATCGAGGCGCTGCTGCGCGGCATGACCCGCTTCGGCTGGGAGCCGGTGGACGAGAAGGGCCGCACCATCGCCCTGCTCAAGGACGGCGCCTCGGTCACGCTGGAGCCCGCCGGCCAGCTGGAACTCTCCGGCGCGCCGCTGGAGACCATCCACCAGACCTGCGTCGAGGTGGGCGCGCACCTCAAGGAAGTGAAGACGGTCGCGGACGAGCTGCAGCTCGGCTTCCTCGGCATGGGCTTCCAGCCGAAATGGTCGCGCGCGGACATGCCGTGGATGCCCAAGGGCCGCTACGCGATCATGCGCAGCTACATGCCGAAGGTCGGGGATCTGGGCCTGGACATGATGACCCGCACCTGCACCGTGCAGGTCAATCTGGACTACCTCAGCGAAGCGGACATGGTGAAGAAGTTCCGCGTCTCGCTGGCGCTGCAGCCGGTGGCGACCGCGCTGTTCGCCGATTCCCCCTTCACGGAAGGCAAGCCGAACGACTATCTCAGCTACCGCTCGCACATCTGGACCGATACCGACCCGGACCGCACCGGCATGCTCGATTTCGTGTTCGAGGACGGCTTCGGTTACGAGCGCTATGTCGACTATCTGCTCGATGTGCCGATGTATTTCAGTTACCGCGACGGGATCTACCACGATGCCAGCGGCCAGAGCTTCCGCGACTTCCTCGACGGCCGACTGCCCGTGCTGCCGGGCGAACTGCCCACGCTGCGCGACTGGTCGGACCACATGACCACCGCCTTCCCCGAGGTGCGGCTGAAGAAGTATCTGGAAATGCGCGGCGCCGACGGCGGTCCGTGGAACCGCCTGTGCGCGCTGCCGGCATTCTGGGTGGGCCTGCTGTACGACGACGCGGCACTGGATGCGGCCTGGGACCTGGTGAAGGACTTCAGCTGCGAGGAGCGGCATGCGCTGCGCGACGGCGTGCCGAAGCATGCACTCCACCTGCCGTTCCGCGGTACGCGCGTGCGCGAGCTGGCGCAGGAAGCGCTCAAGATCGCCGTCGCCGGCCTGCGGCGCCGCGCCGCGCTGAATGCCGAGGGCCAGGACGAGACCCGTTTCCTCGAACCGCTCATCGAAATGGCCGAAGCCGGCCAAACCGCCGCCGATCACAAGCTGGCGCTGTACCACGGCCGCTGGCAGGGCGATATCGACCGCGTGTTCCGCGAGTTCGCGTACTGATCGCGTGGAGTGCCGGGGTTGAATGTCCAATGCCGGACATGCACGGCTGTACGGCCTCAAAACCCGAGTTTCGGATCTGGAATGGAATGAGAACGGCTCCGACACGCTGGACGTGAGAGCCGATGGCATCCGGCCCGGATCCATCCGGTGGATCGATGCATCGATGGATGGCGGGACGATGCGACGCGCGTCCGGTGCGCTGCACGTGCCGGGCGCACGCGAGATCCGCCGCGCGCATGTGCCAAGCACGAAAGCAGGTCCCTCGCTGCGCGAGGGATGACTGTGTACGAATACATGGCATCCGCACACCGGACTTGTGTACGCTCGGGGATTCGCACCCCACGGCGAGTCCACCATGCGCAATCGCGAAACCCTCGAGTTCGCCACCACCGACACCCTGCTGCGCGACGATGTGCGCCGGCTGGGCGCGATGGTCGGCGAGATGCTGGCCGAACAGGTCTCCCCCGCGCTGCTGGCGCACGTCGAACAGGTCCGCCGCGCGGCGATCGCACGGCGCGAGCAGGGTGCGGAAATCGACACCCTGGCCGCCGAGCTGGCCTCGGTGCCGCTGCAGGACGCCGATGCGCTGGTACGCGCCTTCGCCACCTATTTCGGCGCAGTCAATCTGGCCGAGCGCGTGCACCGCATCCGTCGCCGCCGCGACTACCAGCGCACCACCGACGACCCGCAGCCCGGCGGCCTGACCGCGGTGCTGCGCGAACTGCGCGATGCCGGCGTGGGCCGCGAGGACCTCGACGCCCTGCTGCCGCGCATGCGCCTGGAACCGGTGTTCACCGCGCACCCCACCGAGGCGGTGCGCCGCGCGCTGCTGCTCAAGGAGCAGAGCATCGTCGAGCGGCTGGTGGCCGACATCGACCGCCAGCGCACGCCGGCCGAACGCAGTGCGGACCTCGCGCGCATCCGCCAGGCGCTGACCACCAACTGGCAGACCTCCGACACGCCCGCGGCCAAGCCGACCGTGGTCGACGAGATCGAGCACATCGGGTTCTATCTGAGCACGGTGCTCTACCGCACTCTGCCGGTGTTCTACGAAACCTTCGCCGACGCCATCGAATCGGTCTACGGCGAACGCCCCGATGCCCTGCCCACCCTGCTGCGCTTCGGCACCTGGGTGGGCGGCGACATGGACGGCAATCCGAACGTCGGTGCCGCCACCATCCGTGCCGCGCTGGTCGCGCAGCGCACGCAGGTGCTGGAGAACTACCGCACCGACCTGCGCGCACTGACCGAAGTGCTGACCCAGAGCCGCGGCCGCGTGGGCGTGGATCCGGCGGTGGACGCGCTGATCGCGCGGGACGCGCCGCTGTTCCCGGAAGTGCTGACCGGGCTGAGCCCACGCGTGGGCGACATGCCCTACCGCCAGGCGCTGGAGCTGATGCGCGCGCGGCTGCGCGCGACCGAATCCGGCGGCGACGGGGCCTATGCCGACGCCGACGCCTTCCTGGCCGACCTGCAGGCCATCGACGACAGTCTGCGCCGCCATCGCGGCGAGCATGCCGGCCGGTTCGCCCTGCAGCGCGTGCTGTGCCGCGTGCGGAGTTTCGGCTTCCATCTGGCCGCACTCGATCTGCGCCAGGACTCGGCCGTGCACGACGCCGCCCTGGCCGCGCTGCTGGACGCACCCGACTGGGTCGAGCGGCCGGTGCCCGACCGGGTGGACGCACTGCAGCGGGTGATCGCAGGCGCCGCACCGGCGCAGCCGGACGCGGAGGCCGCGCGCAGCACGCTGGAGGTGTTGCGCACCGTGCACGCCGGCCGCCGCGAGTTCGGCGCCGAGGCCTTCGGGCCGTACATCATCAGCATGAGCCGCAGCGCGGCCGACGCGCTCGCGGTGCTGGCGCTGGCACGGATCGCAGGCTGCATCGAGGACGGCGCGGTGCCGCTGGACGTGGCGCCGCTGTTCGAGACTATCGACGACCTGCACGCCGCGCCGGAGGTGATGCGCCTGCTGTTCGAGGACGCGACCTACCGCGCGCATCTGGCCCGCCGAGCCGACCGCCAGATCGTGATGCTGGGCTATTCCGACAGCGCCAAGGACGGCGGCATCCTCGCCTCGCGCTGGTCGCTGCAGCGCACCCAGGTGGAGCTGCTGGAGCTGTCACAACGCGCCGGCGTGCGCATCGTGTTCTTCCACGGCCGCGGCGGCTCGGTGAGCCGCGGCGGCGGCAAGACCGGCCGCGCCATCGTCGCCGCGCCGCGCGGCAGCGTGGACGGCTGCCTGCGCGTGACCGAACAGGGCGAAGTGATCCACCGCAAGTACGGCATCCGCGCGCTGGCCCTGCGCAATCTGGAGCAGACCGCCGGCGCGGTGCTGCGCGCCAGTCTGCGCCCGCGTGCGCCCGAACCGCGCGAGGCCGCGTGGCGCGCCACCGCAGAATCCCTCGCGCAGGCCGCGCGCGCGCACTACCGCGCGCTGGTGCACACGCCCGCCGACTTCCCGACCTATTTCCGCGCAGCCACGCCCATCGACGTGATCGAACGCCTGCGGCTGGGCTCGCGCCCGTCCAAGCGCCGCGAGGGCGGCATCGAGGCGCTGCGCGCGATCCCGTGGGTGTTCGCCTGGTCGCAGAACCGCTCGGGCCTGACCGGCTGGTACGGCGTGGGCACGGCGCTGATGCACGGCATCGAGACGCAGGGCGAGGACATCATGCGCGACATGGCCCGCGACTGGCCGTTCTTCGCAGCGATGCTGGACGACATCGAGATGCTGATGGCCAAGTCCGATCTCGACATCTTCGAGCGCTACTCGCGCCTGGCCGGCGCGCAGCACGATGCGTATTTCCCGCAGATCGCGGCCGAGTTCGCCCGCACCCGCGACGCGATCCTGCGCCTGAAAGGCCAGCAGGAGCTGCTGCAGAACGATTACCGCCTGCGCCTGTCGATCCGCCTGCGCAACCCGTATGTCGACCCGATCAGCCTGCTGCAGGTGGAGCTGCTGCGCCGCTGGCGCGAAGGCGGGCGCGAGGACGAGGCATTGTTCGACGCGCTGGCGGTGACGGTGAACGGCATCGCCGCCGGCATCCAGAACACCGGCTGAGCCTGGCCGCTCCCGTGCAGGCCGCGGGCGGCGTCAGCGGCCGGGCTCGTGGCCGTCGTAACGCGGCAGGCCGGCATCGAGGTCGTCCCAGCAGGCGCGCGATGAGACGAAATTGTGCGAGATCGGGCGCTCGGCGATCTCCGAATCGAGGATGCCCAGACGCAGCCGCACCCGCGTCGGGTCGGCGGGGTTCGCGCTGTAGACCGGCGAGCCGCAGACCCCGCAGAAGTGGCGCGTCCGCCCCGTGGGGGCGGTGTATTCGCGCAGGAGCCCGGCGCCGCGCACGATGCGCAGGCCGTCGCGCGCGACGAAACCATTGGTGGCGTAGGCCGTGCCGCTGGACTTGCGGCAGCGCGAGCAGTGGCAATGGATGATGGCGCGGATGCCGCCATGCACTTCGATGGCGATGCCGCCGCACAGGCAGCTGCCGAGGTAGGGAGCGTTCGACACGATCGGGCGAGACCTTGAGGGCTTGAGGGACGTGACCGCGACACGGCACGGGCGCCGCACCCGGGGCCGGATGGCGCGGGCGCACATCATGCGCGAAGCGTCGCGACCCGCGCCACGCGGCGGGTCAGGCAGACGCCCGACCGGCGCCCGTGGCCACGCGCGGATCGGGTGAAGCTGGCACCCGCGACACGCCCGCGCGCCGTGTGCCAGGCATGTGTCCAGCGTTTGCGCGCAGGCCGCCGCGGCGGGCAGACTGGCACGATCCCGTCGCGCCGCAGGCGCTGGAGTCGATCGATGCGCCCCATCCGCACCCTGCTGGTCCCGCTTTCGCTCTGCCTGCTGTTGGCCCCGACCATCGGGATGGCCACATCGCCCATGCCGCCCGCCGCACAGGCCGGTGCTGGCGAGGGTGCCGTGCCGCCCTTCGCCTTCGAGGAGGCCACCATCGCCGAGCTGCAGGCGCGCATGCGCGCGGGCACGCTGGACAGCGTCGCGCTCACCCGCGCCTATCTGGACCGCATCGCCGCCATCGACGATGCCGGGCCGGCGCTGCACGCGGTGATCGAGCTCAACCCCGACGCGTTGCGCGAAGCCGCGGCGCGCGACGCGGAGCGTGCGGCCGGCCGCGCGCGCGGGCCGCTGCACGGGGTTCCGGTACTGCTGAAGGACAACATCGATGCGGTGCCGATGGTGAATTCCGCCGGTTCGCTGGCGCTGGCCGGGCATCGCCCGCGCGCGGACGCGCCGCTGGTCGCGCAGCTGCGTGCGGCCGGCGCGGTGATCCTCGGCAAGACCAATCTCAGCGAATGGGCCAACTTCCGCTCCAGCCGATCCACCTCCGGCTGGAGCGCGCGCGGCGGGCAGACCCGCAACCCCTACGTGCTGGACCGCACGCCCTGCGGCTCCAGCTCCGGCACCGGCAGCGCGATCGCCGCCAATCTGGCGGCCGCCGGCATCGGCACCGAGACAGACGGCAGCATCATCTGCCCGTCGGCGGTGAACGGGCTGGTGGGTCTGAAGCCCACGGTCGGCCTGGTGAGCCGCAGCGGCATCATCCCGATCTCCGCCAGCCAGGACACCGCCGGCCCGATGACGCGCACGGTGAGCGATGCGGCCATGCTGCTGCAGGCCATCGCCGCCGAGGATCCGCGCGACCCCGCCACCGTCGTGCCCGACCGCCCGAGCGGCGACTACATCGCCGCGCTCAGGCCCGGCGCCCTGCGCGGCGCGCGCATCGGCGTGCTGCGCAGCGCCACCGGCTACCAGCCGCAGCTCGACGCCGCGTTCGAGCGCGCCCTCCAGGCCCTGCGCGACGCCGGTGCGGACGTGCGCGACGCCACGCTCGCCACCCACGGGCAGTGGGGCGAGGCCGAGCTCGAGGTGCTGCTGTACGAATTCAAGGACGGCCTGAACCGCTATCTGCGCGAGAGCGCGGCGCCGGTGGATTCGCTGGCGGCGCTGATCGACTTCAACACCGCCCACGCCGAGCACGAGATGCCGTGGTTCGCGCAGGAGCTGTTCGAACAGGCCCAGGCCAAGGGCCCGCTCACCGATGCCGCCTACCTCCAGGCGCGCGACAAGGCCCGGCGCCTGGCGCGCACCGAGGGCCTGGAGGCGACGCTGCGCGAGGGCGGGTTTGACGTCCTCGTGGCGCCGTCCATGTCGCCGGCCTGGTTCACCGACCTGATCAACGGCGATCACTTCACCGGTGCGGGCTACAGCCTCGCCGCGGTCGCCGGCACGCCCAGCCTGACCGTGCCGATGGGCGAGGTGTCCGGCCTGCCGGTCGGCATCGTCTTTCTGGGCCCGGCCTGGAGCGAAGCGCGGCTCATCGCGCTCGGCTACGACTACGAGCAGGCCACCCGCCACCGCCGGCCGCCGGCCTTTCTGCCCGCGCTGCCGATACCGCCACCCGCCCCCTGAGGCGGCGTGGTCGCCGCAGGCCATGGCGGCGGCGACCGTGCACATTCGAACCACCGGGCCGCACGCGCGCGCCCCGCCTCCACGGCAGCGTCAGCGCAGCACACCCTCCAGCGCCGGCACCCAGTGCGTGCGCACGATGCGCTCGAAGCCGCTGGCGACGGGGTGGATCTCGTTCTCCCAGTCCACCGCACCGCCGAGCGTGCCGCGCGAATCGACGATGTCGAAATGCGGGCGCGTCGCCGCATGCGCGATGAGCGCGGCGGCGTAGCTGTCCACCAGCCAGCGCGCCAGGGATGCGCGCTCGCCCTCCGCCACCTGCGCCACGGCCATCGCCGGCTGCATCCACGGGCCGGCGAGCGGAAGCGGGCCGAGCCGGAACGGGCGCCCGTCCGGGATGGCGTAGTCGTAGGTGTGCGCGAACACACGCGTCTGCGGCGAGAACACGTCGCGATAGTCCAGCACCAGATCGATGTCCGCGAAGATCTGCGACAGCACCTGCGCGAACACGTCCTGGCGCACATGCGCCTGCACCACCGGCGGCGGCGCGGGCCACAGCAGCGGCATGGCGGCCGCAGGCTGATCCGCACGCTTGAGGAGCGCGTGCATTTCCGGGCCGACCACATCGTTGCCGCCGTGCGAGAGCAGGATCGCGGTGAACCCGTAACTGCGGATGTGCCGGCCGATGCGCGGCAGCGCGGCATGCCAGGTCTCGCGGTCGCGGCCGCCGAGCCCTTCGCGCAGGAACAGGCTGCGCCGGAACACGCGCGCCAGCTGCTTGTTCAGATCGGTGGGATGCGGCGAATACTGCATCCACGAATCGCCGAAACACAGCACGCGCGGTGCGGCGGGGCGATAGCCGATGCCGGCGGGGAATTCGTCGCGGGTGAGGTTGTTCTTGTGCTGCGGGACGGGACGGGGCATGGCGGTCGCTCCTGCGTTCGATCGTCGGCGGCCGCGCCGGCAGGCCGCCGGCGCATCGTGAATTCGATCATGCCACCGGCGGGTCGCGCGGGCTGCGATCACGACCGCGACAACGACCGAGATGTCGGCTGCGGTGCATGCCGCCATGATGGCGCATGTGCCCAATGATAACGAGAGGCCGGAGCGGTAAGGTGGGGTCATGCAAACAAGGACCCCATCTTCCCTCAAATGGCTGGTAGATAAGCGAGCCAGGCTCGTTCAAGAAATCCGGCGAACAGAGATCGAAGCCAGAACGCTGTCGACGAAAAACGGCCCGCGAGCGGGCCGTTTTCGTGGCTAGGCTTGATGAGGTATAGGCGGATGTTGCCTCCGTGTATCCTGTCCAAGAGTGGACAGAAGGGGCGTGACAAAGAGGCGAGCCCTAATGAGGCGCTTTAGTCGATTCAATGAAGGCCCCCATCTCCTGTAGCTCGTGGGCCCAGAACAAAGCCAGACCTCCGGTCTGAGCCTGTACCAGGTTGTGGACCTTGAACACACCGGAGAGGACCGCTGTCGGGACGACTTGATTGGTCCCGAACTCCCGATGCCAGATGCCGGCTTTAACTGCCGCGTCGTTATTGATGCGCTTAACGCTATTAGTCGAGCTGTTGGAGACCTTGCATTCGATCGCCATGAGACGGCCGTCGTACAATCGCACCGGAATGTCGGCCTTCCGGCTGCCGACCAATGCTTCGCTGCAGAACTCGCCGAATGCGGGCGCATCGGTCAGCGTACGGATGGTGCGAGTGGATACTTCGGTGAAACCGAGACTGACCAGGTAATCTTTTACCGCCTTTTCCTGAATGTCTTTGCCGTCGTTTCTCCGATCAGTTGTCACCCTCTGCGCGGTGATAAGTGCAGCCGAAGCCAGAATTGCAGCATCCTTTTCTGCATCCGTGGGCACCCGGCCATCTGCCACCCACGGGAATCGACGTGGGTCGACAGCCAGAACAATCGTATCCAGGATGCGCTGCGCTTGCGCTGTGTCGCGCGCAAGCGCTTGAGGTGCCAGCGACGCTTCCGCAAGCACTTTCAGGTCATCGGCTGAGATTGGTGGTCCGGCAAGGTAACGTAGCGCATCCCCAAGCTGTTCCCGGAAAATTTCTATCACCTGTGCAGGAGAAAGACTCGCTGGATTGGCGATTCCGTACTTATCGAACAGCCGCTGGAATTGGCCCTCATACTGCGCAAAAGCAATTTTCCAACGCTCCAACGGCTCTTTGAGCCGTTCATCCCGGAATAACTGACGCGAGGCCGTAGCGCTTGCGGTTAGCTGCGCTTCTGTCCAACGTGGTGGCGCTTTCATGCTGTCAGCTCGTCGGGTCTCGGCACCCAGAGACGTTCGACTTCTTTCGGTTCGAATTTGGTCAGTCCGCCCGCATAAGTGCGGCCGCTGTCCACCGACACGTGCTTGCGCAGCCAAGCTGCAAGTGCGTCGAGCACGCGATCCTCCATCGGTTCCCGTGGATAGAGGCCATGCGCGATATTGATGTGATGGGCATTACAGAGATTGCGAACGAATGCTGGCGACCGCCGAGCCATGTAGGTACATAACAGCGGCGCAGGGTCTTTCAAGCCGACCGCCCACCAGGCGCGACGGTGCAGGGCGACATACGACTGATCGGCGCCCTGCAGTTTTGCCCATTTCAGGAACTTCCGCACCGCCGGCATAGCGTCCTCAGGCAATTCGTCAAGGTCTACCGGTAGATTTACAACGCGGCGCAGTCGATCGTTGTCCGCCAACTCATCGCCAGCGGAGAGTAGATCGCGAGCCTTGGTGACTGTCGGCGCAAGCACGGCATGGGGCAAGCCCTCGCTGTGGGGACCGGATATCCAGACACTGTTCCCGCCTGTGACCTGCCCACGATGAACGCGCATCAATTCGCCTAATTCCACATAACCTGCTGGAATGGCGCTGCCTGGACGAATGATGGTCGACCAGCGGTGAGACTTGGCAACCGTTTCCCATGGGACCAGCGTGCCAGACGACAGGCCATTGAGAAGATCAAGAGATTCTACGGCCCTGACACATAATGCATCGGGGCGATTACCGACACGGAAACAGGTGATCGCGCCAGTGGTTGTCGCGTCTGCGAACGGCATAACAGCCGGATCGAGCACGTGCAACGCAACGCCGCCAAGACCCTTGGCAAGGAGTTGCCGAAGCGAAGATCCATAGTTCACATCAAGCCATTCGGCCGAAGTGATGTAAACGCCAAAATCGCCCGGTCGCGCAAGTTGCATCGTGCGCAGAAAGAAATGGATATGCAGGCCTGCGAGTTTGCTGGCTTTCACGCCAAACGAGGCCGCCGTATCGGCGAACCATTGTTTGTCCGATTCGCTGATTTGGTGATGTCGTACGTAGGGAGGATTGCCGATGAAGAGCGTCTTGCCCCGCACCTTCGGCAAGGCTGCATTCCGATAGTCTCCGACGATGACCTTTGTTCGGTCCTCAAGACCAGCCATGGCCAAGTTGGCGCGCAACAGCAAAGCTGCGACCGGATCGGACTCAATGGCAATCAACTGCGCCTTCGGAAAGCGAGGCGCGGCAGACAGCAGGAATCGACCAGACCCCGCGCCAGCGTCTACCACGCGAGCCGGAACCCCCTCTGAGGCCGCCCATGTCGTCATCGAGGCGATGATCGGAGCTGGCGTATAAGTCGCACCGTCGGTGCGGCGAACGTGAGCAGGACGAATTCGGGCGAACAAATCGCCAAGTGGGTCGCCGCCAGCCGTAGCCGCCTTACGAATGCTCCTGAGCAGGTGGCGATCCTTCGTAGGCAGGATTCCCTTCGCAGCTTTTTTTTCGCCAGGTGTGAGCGCTGTGTTCGGACCGATCAGTCCAAGCGCCAACGCAAGCAGGTCATATTCGGTCTCGACCTTGCTCATGATTTTGGCCTGTGAAGCTGATAGAGCGCCCAAAGTTCTTCAAACAGTTTTCGAAGCGAAATGCCGCGACGACCTGCTTCGGCCTTTACGTCGCATGCCATTTTCAGCGACAGGCTGAAGCCGACGATGCGGCGGTTAGTTGCTCGGTTAGTGGTTGCGTCCGTGTCCATGCGCGGATTGTCGACGTGTCGACAAAAAAGTCAAGTGCGGCTGCCTGCTTTTCTGGCCAGCATCCTGGCCACTTAGCGCGATGGTGGCCTCAAGCCATTGATCCTGCGAGATGCTCACGTAAAAACGGCCCCGAGGGGCCGTTTCGATGTCTTTGGGCAGATGCGCCATCATGGCGGTGCATGCAGCGTCGCGATGGCAGGCCACGACGGCGGGCAAGGGCCTGCACGTGTTGTCGCGCATGGCCTGAGAGGGACAACGCCGCACGCGCGACGGACAGGCCGCGGACGGGCCCGGACAGGGCCGGAAGCAGGGCCGGAGACAGGGCCAGAAGCGGATGGGCGACGCATGCCGGACGCCGGCCTGCCCGCCCTCGACTCACGGCGATACGGGCCCCAGCGGCGCAGCCGGCGCGGATGCCGCGCCACGGAACGGGGCACCTCCGTCGACATCGGCCTCGCCCCAGCCACGACCACCGTCCAGTCCTGTCACCCACCAGGTGTGGGCATCGATGCGCAGCGGCCCGCGCACGCGTTCGTGGAAACGCACCGGCAGCACGTAGCCCTCCAGCGTGCGGTAGTCGAGAAAGGTCGTATCCACATGCGCGCCCACCGTGCTCTCGAAGCCGTTGAGGCTCATGTGGCTGCGGAACAGCCGACCGGTGCCGCGATCCACCCACAGCACCACCTGGTCTTCCTCAGCCTCGCCGAAACCCGGGCGCACGGTGCCGAGGATGCGCTGGTAGCGGCGCCCGTCTTCACGGGCATCGGGCAACCGCGCCCAGCCCTGCACGCGGCCGAGGAAAAAGCTCGGGCCGAAATGGAACATGCGGAACGCGTCGCTGGTCATCGCCGTGGCGCGCAGACGCGCAGGGTCGGTTTCGGCCACGCCGTCGTCGTGGATGCTCAGCGTGCCGTCGCCGCGGCGGACCACATGCTTCACACCCTCGGGCCCGGTGTGGCGCACGGCGTACAGGCCGTCGGCCGGACGGTAGCGCTCTTCCGACCGGATGCGGTAGCCGCTGTCGGTGACCAGCGGCTGGATGCGCTGGATCAGCGCGAACCACTGGCCGTCGGTGGAGAGGTTGATGTCGCCCTGGTAGCGGCGCAGGTCGCCGCCGTGCGCGGCCAGCGTGCGCGCGAACACGGCGTCGCCGTCCAGGCCGTCGTCGAAGCGCGCAGCGGCGCCCGTGGGCGCATCGGGCGGGAAACCGACGCTGGCGCAGCCGGCGAGCAGCGCGAGCGCGGCGACGAGGAGCAGGTGCGACAGCAGGCGGCTCATGGCGTACGGCTCCCGTATGCGGGTCAAGAAGGTTCAGCCTACGCCGCCGGTCGCGGCGCGGATGCATGCCCCACAAGGGTCGTGCGGTTTGTGCGCGGCTTCGGGGCCGCTCCGGCACGCGGCGGTACGGCCACATGCCGGAGCGGGTTCGCAGTGCGTCAGATGCCGCACTTGGGCCAGCAGCCGCCGCCGGCCTGCAGCGGATCGGGCAGGTCGGGGCGGGTTTCCGGCTGTGCGGTGTCGATGTCCGGCGGCGAGAAGGCCTCGCCCTCCAGGTCCATGTAATCCGGGTCGATCAGGATGATGGTCCTGTTCGGGTCCTCGATCTGGCCTGGATCGGTCTCGATCGGGCTCCAGCCCTGCACCACCAGCACCGTCGTGTTGCGCACGCGTTCCCAGGCGGCGATGTCCTCCTCGGTGGGCTCGCCGCCGCCGGTGTCCGCATCCGGGTTGTAATAGCCGCCCTTGTGGGGCATGCCGTCCGGACCGCGATAGTCGGCCTTGCCCTTCTCGATGACCAGCGACGAACCGTCGGTATAGAGGATGACCGTGCGGTCCTCCGCCTTGTTGTAGTCCATGTGCTCGATCTTGAGCCCCTCCGGCATCACCAGCGGGCCCGAATTGTCGTCGGCGCTGATCAGACGCATGTCGACACCGCCCACCCGGCGCACCGGCGCGTCGTTTTCATCGCGCCCCTGCACGAGGGTCAGGCCGTCGAATTCGGCGTCGTAACCGTGTTCGGCCAGCAGATCGGTGTTCAGCCCGAGGCGGGACAGGCCGTCCTTGCGCTCGCCCAGCGGGAAGGCGGGCAGCGGCGACTCGCCGCCGCCGCGGGCTTCCAGCTCGGCCTGCAGCTCGGCCGGCTTGACCGTGACCCGGCCGACGCCGAATTCGAAGGTGGGCAGCATCTGCACGCCGATCATCTCGACGATGACCGGCAGCGGCAGCTCGCTCTCGGCGTCGAAGGGGTCGGTGCCGGCGGCGACTTCGTCGGCGTCGGAGACACCGTCGCCATCGCTGTCGACGACGTTCCAGGCGGTATAGCAGGCGGAGACATCGCACACGCGGATGGTGCGCAGTTGCACTTCTTCGGCGGATGCGGACGCGCTCGCCGCGAGCGCGGCGACGAGGGCGATCACCGCCGTTGCAAGACGATTCCTGTTCATTGAGAGTCCTTGGATTGGGTGCACACGCGTCCGTCCCGGCCCCGCACCTGTGGCATTCCGGGCCGTGTCGGTCGTTGAAGGCTTCGTTGAGGGTGTGTTGCCGGATCCGGAGCGCGCCGCAGGCGCCCGAGAGGGCCGCATGCGGGCGTTCCGTGCAGCAGCGAACGCAGCGCCTGCCGCCCTGCGGCCAGAGCGCCGGTGGACATGGCCTGCAACGGGGCAAAACGCCGCGGCGCCTGGCCAGGGCACCGCCGGGACCCGTAGGACCGGGGCGGGCAGAGCCTCCGCGGCGACACCCCGGCCGGGGCCACCGGCGGACGAGGCTCAGTCCAGAACGTGAACCGGGTCGTCGAGGCGGAGGCGGCCCGTGCCGCGCGCGATCAGGTTCATGCCGAAGGTGACGCCGGCATCGCTGCGTCGGTAGGACGCGAGCATCTTCAGCGGTTGCCCGTCCTGCCGCCGCAGGCCAAGCACGGGATCGACCGTGGTCAGCACGCAGCGCGTGCAGGGCTTCACGGCATCGAATTCCAGAGTGCCGATGCGCAGCCGGCGCCAGCCGTCTTCGGCGTGCGCGGGCGCGCCGTCCACCACGAGATTCGGCCGGAAATGCGTCACCGTGACCGGCGCGGCGCCCGCCGCGGCCAGCCGCGCATTGAGACCGTCCAGCGCCGCCTGCGAGAGCAGCAGCAGCGGGTAGCCATCGGCGAAGCCGACCTCGTCGCCCGGCCTGGCATACACGGGATCGACCGCACGTCGCGCCGCCGCGTCCATGTGGACCAGACGCACGGCGCGGCCCAGGCGATCGCTCAGCCACGCATCGGCGGCGGTGCCGGCGCACTGCGCGTCCACACTGTCGTCCCAGATCGTGGCCATGAGCCTGGGGGCATCGGCAGGCGGCGGGGCCACGGTGATCGGCGCCACACCCGGTGCCGACAGCAGCAGGCTGTCGCCGACGGGCTCGGCGCGGATCGTGACCATCTGCGGCAGGACCCGGGCGGTGAGGAAACGTCCGGACCCGTCGACGACCATCCAGCGCCGGTCGTGACGCGGCCCGCGTGCCTCGATGTCCAGCATCTCCGCCGCCAGCGGCGCGCCGGATTTGAGTGGGTAGCGGTACAGGGCGGAAAGGCGCATGCGGGGATCGCGGACGGAGAGGATGGGGGGAGTGTGACGCATCCGTCCGCCACGTCACCCCGTACCCTGGCGGTCCCGGTTTCTCAGCCATTGAGACGACGAAGCGCACACTCTCCCCCATGCAGCTGTCCCGCAAGCTGGCCATCCTGGCCGACGCCGCCAAATACGA